>JAABUS010003371.1_pt1 | contig 26141 bp, 24 predicted proteins | sample 5560161 | NCBI WGS metagenome assembly JAABUS01 (sample SAMN10711885, study PRJNA513376) | rock metagenome | isolation source: Antarctica rocks | place: Antarctica: Victoria Land, Trio Nunatak nord | collected 2016-01-04
CATACATGTCGCTTGTGTTTCTTCAAGATCTTGCTGTAGATGATAATGTCATCTAGATAGATCTGACAAAACTGATGAAGATATTTGAACAGCACGTCGTTCATATAATGTTGATAGAACGTTGATTCGTTGATTAATTTGAAGAGCATTACATGATATTTGTATGAGTCGAAAAAGATGATAAAGATAGTCAGATCTTCGCTATCTGAATGCATTTGCAGTTTATTGAACGCGACAATGATGTTCAATCGAGTCAGATATTTGCTTTCTTGTATACGAGCGAGAGTCTCGTCTATCAAGAGCAAAGAATAGCGATCTCGTTTGATCAAAGCATTGAGCTTTCTGTAATCGACGCAGAAACGCAGACTTTCGTCTTTCTTTTCAGCGAACAAGATGAGCGAGACGTATAATGCGAAGCTGAAGAAAATGAATTCTTTGTTCAGATGTTTGATCAGATACTTCTTTATCTTCTGAAGCTTGTGATTGAACATCTGATATAGTCTGCTTCGCAAGAGTGTTTCTTTATCAATCAACTCAATTTTGTGATCGTAGAAACGATGCAATGATAGCTGATCAATCATTGCTCGATCAAAGACATCTAGATAGTCGTGATATTCAGAGAGAAGCTTGATCTTGACTTGCTTGAAAGCTTCAGCGTGAAAAAGCTCATGCAGATTCACTTCTTCAGACTTGTTTTCAGCTGTAGTTATGAGTCAATCGATTTTCAAGATGATAACAGCAAAGATCTTGACGTCTGAACGTTTGACTAACATTCTATATGTCGCTGCCTTTATCATTGCTATGTTCGTTGAATGTGACGTCGATTTAGGGATTTTGACGCTAGTTAAAGTCGCGTCACGCGATTTTAACTGTTTGATTGAACTCTTCTTTTGACTGAAAGAGAGTGATTTCTGACTGAATTGAGATGTAACGAAAGTGAAAGATCTCTTTAGTATATGAGTAAAAGTCAAGCTCTTCTGTTTCGTGATTGTTCTATGACTTGAGAGTAGAACAATCGATTTCTGACTAGAAATGAAATTCGAAAATTGAAGAGAATCGATTCGCATATCTATTACTAGGTCGATTTTGTTCATTCATGTTTTTTCAAGAATCATTTGATGTTGATCTAATCGAGTGATCAACATAGAAGCTGTGTCAATCGTATGATCTTGAACAGTCAGATTCGAATAAATGACATGAGTAATGAGTTTCTTAGCATAATGATCATCAAATTCTCGAATTGACTTCGCTTTGATCAAAGTCAGAGACTCGATTTGCAACTGGTCACAAACAATCTGCGCGATCACTTCATCAATGAACGAATAGTCAGCAGCTTCGATGTCTATCAATGACTTCAATGAGTAACTAATTTCATTGCTAGAAAGTACACATTCAGTAATCAAAGATTCAGAAGCAAAAGAATCATCTGACATGCTTGTCGTTAAAGAAATTAACACATCTTTCATCGCGTCTTTGATGAAAGTTTCTAGTTTTTTGCCTCGCTATCTTTGAAAGAAGACATTTTCTCATTCTCTTTATTCTTCGAAATGACGATTTCATGTAGACGAGAGATGAATGCACGAAATGTTGAAATGTTGATCTTGTTCTGAGAGCAGTTCTTGAATAAGTGATCTGAGATCTTGCAGATATAGCAGACGATAAACGATCTGACTGACTCAGAGGTAGAAAAGATAGTCGACTTGACATATTTGATTATCGAAGTCGTCACTGCTGACAATGAAGTAGCAACGCGTTTATCAGATACGATAGTGACTTTGACGATGACAGTGCGAAGCTGACTGCGTAGCTGATAGTTGACTCGCTGTTTATTATTCACATCTTGAAGAAAGATTCTTAAGCGAGTGAGCGAAGTAAAGTTCTCTGAACAGACTGATAGAGCATTCTGCAAGCGATTGTTGATCTTATTCTGAAGATCGTTCATCAGAGTGCAATCATCGTAGTCTAGATAACTGAATAGTTTCATAAAGTCGAAGTAAAAGACATTGAAAGACTTGTCTGTTTGTCTAAGAGCGTTGTACTCGCGACGATACTTTTGATTTCTATTCAGTTCATCGTATATTTCTTTCAGATGCTTAAATAGCTCGTCGATTGAGATGTATGAATGCAAAGCATCATGTTGACGTCGAGCGAAAATGTGCTCAGCAGCATCATCTTCTAGTCTAGATATCACATAGACAATACAGGTATTTTCATTATCGAAGTGATCGACATTTGTCTGAAGCTTGTCGTTCATCTTGATTCTTCAGCTGTCTTATGTTGATTCATCTTCATCAGTGAATATAGATGAATTCGAAAACTTGAAGAACTTGTGATGATCATTATTGAATAGAGTGAACAACTCACGTCGAGTATGATTCTTGATAGATTGATGAGGTAGAGATTTCGTAGACTGACGAGATCGAGACTGATTCGCTGAACGCTGTTTCTTTTTTAGACTCAAGACTTTCTCTTGTAGATCGACGATAGTCTCTTCTTGAGTGTTTATTGTCATTTGATTGATCTTTAGCTCATCAAGTCTCTTGATGTGATCGACTTGAACATTGATTCATTGCTCATTGAGTTTCAAAGTCATGTCTCGTTGATCTCTTAGCTCGATCAGCATCTTGATTATCTCGTCTGACTGATTGATAGTTCATTGACGAAGTTTTTGACTTGTGTTGATGTTTCATGAGATAGCGACATTCTGAGATCTCGCTGAAGCATTGAAAGAAATAAGAAAAACTCGTCTACTAGCAGTGCTTCTAAGCAGACGAGCTGTTCGTGACTCGACTGATTCGAAGTCGCGTGTCATTGTGAGAAAGATAGATAGGTAGATTTGATAAATTTGAGTAAATTTGCAGATGTGTTTTGATGAAAGTAATTTGAAGAATTTCTTGCGAATTTTCTGAATAAACGAAGTAGATTATTTCGTATCGTCTACACGTCGATAGCAGAGTAGTTGATTAGCATTTATCTACTGTTAGAAATCGATCTAGAGCGAGTCATAGAGATGTCATTTAACTAATAGATAAATGCTAAGAAAGAAAAGTATCTACAGAAAAGAATTGAGTTCTTATATGTGTATTTCTCAGCTCTGTGCTAGACTCGATTGAGTTGACGCCTTACACATATGATGCAGAGACTCAATGACATCATTTCTAGATCAGATTCTCGCTAGACTCGATTAGAATAAAATCAGACGAAGACTAGTTGAAGAATAGACGAAGACTAGAATCGTGACACTTTTCTTTGATATTCAATGACATATTCATGTCTTCTTCTTCTGATACTGTTTAATTCTGTGATAGAAGTGATTCTCTTTTAGCATTTCAAAGTTCATAGCAAGCTGTGCTCACTGATTCTGATTCTAATTCTGTGCTTTTAATTATTGTGTAAGTAGAAAATTGCTGATTGAAATTCAACTGAAATTTCTGATTTCAGTTTTAAAATAACACATTCATGTTCTTCTGTTCTTCTGTTCTGATGATGAGTTCAGTAAAAAGTTAGTTTAAAGCAATATGTTCATGTTCTTCTGTTCTGTTCTAAAAATTTCTTGATTTCTAATGAGTCTTCTGAACTCAATTTTCTGATTTCAATTCTGATTTAAGTTTGAGTGATGTAACTTGTTTTTATATCGTTTACACATTAATAGCAAGATTAATGAGCTTTGAACTAATGTTATGAGTCTGCATAAAGCGAATCATATGAGTGTATTTTAACTAGAAGTTCAAAGCTGAAGAAGAAAGAAGATGCAACACGTTGTGAGTTTTACTCACGAAGACACGCTAGATTGCTAGCGTGTCAACATCAGCTCTATACTAGTTTATGATAGTCTGACATGATCTATGTTAAACTAACTTGAAGTGCATGATTGCAACAATAAACATCAATAAATGCAAGTTTCATGTTCAGAAAATCATCTTTTTGAAACTTTTGATGTCAACTAAGAAACTTAAGATGAATTCACGAAAGATACAAGCAGTAATTGATTGATCTACACTCAATAATCTCACTTAAATGCAGTTCTTCATTAACTTCTGCAATTTCTATCAATGCTTTATCAAGAACTTTTCAAAGATTGTTCATTCAATGATTCAACTCATTCAAAAAAAGATCATATTTGAATGAAATGAGACTTGTCAGACTGCATTCAATCACATGAAGAAATGTATGACTGAGACTTTTATACTTTGTCACTTTGATTAAACTTGTGAGACTATTTTGAAAACTGACTCATTCAACTATGTAAATGATGAAGTTCTCTTTTAATATGATGATGAAGAAGTATTACATTTAATTGCTTTTTATAGTAAGAACATGTTTTCTGCTGAGTGCAATTATGAAATGTATGATAAGAAATTGCTGATCATCATTCAAGCATTTAAGCATTAATGACTTGAACTAAAGTTGACTGACATTTCTATCAAGATGTTCATTGATCATCAAGCACTCATCTCATTAATGAAAGACAAAGAGCTGAGCAAATGTCAGATGCATTAAGTACAAAAGCTAGCTGATTTCAACTTCAAGATAATGTATTGATCTGATAAACAGAACATTAAAATTGATGCATTAACTCATTAAACTGACTTCATATTCAAAAATTTTGATGATAAATGCATTCACTATCAATGAATCACTATTCTGATGTTAAATTGAATGAAGATTGCTGATTTAAAGAAGAATGTCAGTGAGTCAATTTATAAACAAGTTCTTGATGTAAATGAAATTGACAAGAATTATACTTTACTTCGTGAAGCAAAGATCAGAAATAAAGCATAATGTAAAGACATCAAGCTGAAGAATTGTCAAGTTCAAAATGAAATTTTATACAAAGATAGTCAGTTATGAGTTTCATTCAATGAATTTCTGCAAATGAATCTGATTCATGAGATACATGATCAGTCATTGATTGATCATTTTGAAATTCTTAGAACAGTGAAAATCATAAAGTGAAATTACTATTGATCTTTTATGCAAAAAATGATAGATCGATATATTCAAAACTGTTATGTATGTCAATGTTCAAAAATATCAAGAAATAAATCAAATGACTTGCTTCAACTTTTATTTATATCTGAACAATGATAATAAAATATAACAATGAACTTCATTATTGATTTATCTGATTCATATTGTTAGAAATCTGTCTAGAGCAAGTTGAATAGAAGTATCATTTAACTAGAAGATAAATGCTAAGAAAGAAAGATAGCTACAGAAAAGAAGCTGACTACATATGTGTATTTCTCAGTCAACGCTAAACTCAATAGAAACTAGTCAAGATGACGAAGCGAGAATAAATCTGACAAGACTAGAAGACTGAGTCTGACAAGACTAGAATCATGACATTACTTCTTCTCTTCAATGATTCATGTCTGTATGAATGTATTTTCTGCTCAACTTGATTGATTGCTCAATCATGATTTTACAGACTCAGATCTGTTAAATTGTGATTGATTAAATTGTTGATTAGTATGATTTGTTCAAGTATCAAATATGAAAATCATCAATGATCTTCTGAGTGTTCATAAATTCATCATCATCAGCGTTGTATCAATTGAGATCATTGTCATAGTCATTTCATTTGACTCTATACTGAAGTCGTCTTTGATATCAACGAAAATTCAATATATCATTGATTTTTCACTCATCTTCGTCGTTTATCACTATTGAATCTGAAAATTCATTCTTCTGATCAGACAAGAAGTTATCAACGACAAAGCGAAGCAGATCAGAATGAAATACATCATGAACATGCATAAACTCTGATAATTTCAGTTTATATGAAGAGTTGACAAGATTTAAATTGATGAAAGAATCAAGCATTTTGTCATTTAGCTTCTTGAAAGATTTTGCTGTAACGATGTTTCTTTCATTCAGAAACATCTTTGATTCAATCTTATAATTAATTTTCTTTCTATGTTTATTAACTTGATTTATCATTTGTTCTTGTGTTTTGATCAAAGCTTCATGAGCGAAGATCAATGTCTTGTTTATTTGCTCAGATATATTCTTGATTTAATCAATCTGCAAGCGTTCGCGAGTGCTTTCATACTCGATGATGTCAGAATCGAAGCTCATATGAGAATGAAAGTTCTTGTTCATGAAGAAGAAAGTCAAGAAAATGACTGAGAATAAGATGTTATTGTTAACAAACTTGATCATGAATAGTCACTTAAATCAGTCATTCTGCATATATGAACAGAAGAATCAAAGATATCACTTGATGTTTTGATTGACTTGTTTACTTTGATCATTGATTTGAGAATGATAGATGATGAACAATCGAAGAGAAATGCTCAGTCGTTTGCAAAGAGACTTTCATAGTATAGAGATGAATTGTGAATCTCGATCAGATACTATGAAGCTTGATAGATCATGAGTTCAATATACTCATTGAATCAGCATTTCAGCTGTCTTTTTGACAGTGATATCTTCATCATCAATGATGCAAGAAATATAATGTCTTTCTTTTGATAATTTGCAAATGATCATCAGAATAGTGTTGTACTTGTTTGAATCAGATAAATTGATAATGAAATTCATTACTATGTCTTGTCATCGCTGTTCAGATATTGATAGAGATTGAAGCAAGTTGTTTGATTTATTTCTAGATGTCTTTGAGCGTTGACAAATATAGCAGTTTCGAATATATTGATTTATCATTTTTCACATGAATGATCAATAGTAGTTTCGCTTTATGACTTTCACAGTTCTAAGAATATCAGAATGATCAACTGATGATTGATCATGTATTTCACGAATCAGATTCATTTGTAGAAGCTCATTGAATGAGACTCATAGCTGACTATCATGATACAAGATTTCATTCTGAGTTTGACAATTCTTCAATTTGATATCTTCATATTGTATCTCATCTCTTGCTATTGCTTCGCGAAGTAACGTACAATTCTTGTCGATTTCATTAATCTCAAGAATCTGTTTATAGATTGATTCATCAATGTTTTTCTTTAAATCAGCAATTTTCATTCAATTTGATGTGAGAATTGTAGTTCGCTGATAACAACATCATTCATTCTCAAAACTTCTAGAAACTGAATCGACTTAACAAGTCAATGCATTGACTTTGATGTTTTATTTATCTGAGCGATACATGATTTTGAAGTTGAAGTCAACGAGCTTTTGTACTCAATGCATTTAACATCTACTTAGCTCTTTATCTTTCATTAATGACGTTAAAACTTGATGATCAGTGAACATCTTAATGAGTAGCTCAGTCAATTTCAGCTCAGATCATCAGTGCTTGAAGACACAAATGATTGCTAGTAGTTTCTTGTCATAAATCTTGTAATTGCACTCAGCAAGACTCAGATTCTTGCTATAGTAAATCATTGAATGCAATGTTTCTTCATCATCATACTGAGAAAGTATGTCATCATTGACGTAGTTGAATGAGTTTATTTCAAGAATAGTCTTTCTATTCTGATCAAAATGACGAAGAATAAAGACTTCAATCATTCATTTCTTCATATGATCAAAGATCATTTAACAAGTTTAATCTCATTCAAATATCATCTCTTTTTGAGTTAGTTGAATTAGAAGATGAACAATCTTCGAAAAGTTCTTTATAAAACGTTGATAGAAATTGCAGAAGTCAATGAAGAACTGCATCTGAGTGAGATTTGTAGAAGTAGATCATTCAACTATTGTTTATACTTTTCTGAGATTTATTTTTAGTTCTTCAATGAATAGCAATAGTTTCAGAAAGAAGATTTTCTGAACATGAAACTTGCATTTGTTTATATTCATCTGAAGATCAGTCTCTCGTAGTCTATGTAAAACTAATCATACATGTCGTTTATGTTTTTTCAGTGTTTTGCTGTAAATGATAATGTCATCTAGATAAATCTGACAAAACTGATGAAGATAGTCAAATAGCACGTCGTTCATATAGTGTTGATAGAAAGTCGAGTCGTTGATTAATTTAAAAGACATCACGTAATATTTGTAGAAATCAAAAGAGATGATAAACGTAGTCAAATCTTCACTGCTTGAATGCATACGCAGTTTGTTGAAGATGACAATGATGTTCAATCGAGTCAGATACTTGCTATCTTGAATACAAGCGAGAGTTTCGTCTATTAGTGATAAGAGATAGCGATCTCGTTTGATCAAAGCATTGAGCTTTCTGTAGTTTACATAGAAACGCAAGCTATCGTCTTTCTTTTTGATGAATAGTATGAGCGAAGCGTATGAAGCTGAGCTAGAAGATATAAAGTCTTTATTCAGATGCTTGATCAGATAATTCTTTATCTTTTGAAGCTTGTAGTCAGACATATGATAGAGACGACTTCAAGAAGATGTTCTCTTGTCGATCAACTCAATTTTATGATTGTAGAGACAATGAAAGAATAGTTGATCAATCATCGCTCGATCAAACACGTCTAGATAGTTCTGATATTTCAAAGAAAGCTTAGCTTTGACTTCTTTCAAGATTTCTTCATATGAAAGCTCTTGTAGATTTACATCTTTGAGTTTATTTCTAGCTGTTTTTAGAAGTCGATCGATTTTCGTGATGATGATCGCAAAAGTAGTCACATTCAATCATTTGACTAGTGATTTATATGCAGCAGTCTCTATCATTGCTATGTTCATTGAATCAAAAGACGAAGCGAAGTTGACTGAATTAGATGATTTCACGATTTTACTGAATGAAGATGACTTCTCGCTGAGTCGAGTGACAACAGAAGAGATAGATTTCTTTAGTATTTGAGTAAAAGTCAAGCTCTTCTGTTTTGTGATTGTTTTGTTGCTTGAGAGTAGAACAATCGATTTCTGACTAGAAGTGAAATTCGAAAATTGAAGAGAATCGATTTGCATATCAATTACTAGATCAATTTTGTTCATTCATATTTTTTCAAGAATCATTTGATGTTGATTTAATCGAGTGATCAACATAAAAGCTGTGTCAATTGTATGATCTTGAACAGTCAGATTTGAATAAATGACATGAGTAATGAGTTTCTTAGCATAATGATCGTCGAATTCTCGAATTGACTTCGCTTTGATCAAAGTCAGAAACTTAATTTGCAACTGATCACAAACAATCTGCGCGATCACTTCATCAATGAACAAATAGTCAGCAGCTTCGATGTCAATCAATGACTTCAATGAGTAATTAATTTCATTGCTAGATAGTACACATTTAGTAGTCAAAGACTTTGAAGCAAAAAAGTCATCTGAGCTACTCATTGTTAAAGAAATTAACACATCTTTCATCACGTCTTTGATGAAAGTCACTAGTTTTTTGTCTCTTCTTTGATTTCTCTGTAAAAAATTTCTTCTCTTCTTTTGACATGATGATCTCATTGAGACAAGAAGTGAATGCTCAAGATGTTGAAGTAATAGTCTTTAGCTGAGAGCAGTTTTTTGAAAGATAACTCGATACTTTGCAGTTGAAGCAGATGATTGACATTCTTGATTGTTCAGATTCAAGAATGAAAAAAGTAGCGAGTTGAACATAGCTAGTAGTTGAGACTGAAGTTAGTGTTGACGAAGAAACAAAACGTTTTTTCGAAGCTGTTATTGATTTGACTGTTCATTGCTCATCACGTAACTGATAATTGACTTGTTGTTTGTTATTCACATTTTGAAGAAAGATCTTAAGCTTGTCAAGTGAGCTAAACTCTATGAGGCAAACTGATAACGCGTTCTGAAGATGATTGTTGATTTTATTCTGAATGTCATTCATCAGAGTGATATTGTCGTAGTTTAGAAAGCTGAATATTTTAGTAAATTCTGAATAGAAAGAGCTGAAAAGCTTGTTGAGCTGCTTCAGAGCAATGTATTCATGATGACACTTTTGAATCAGATTCTGATCTTCGTAAATTTCTTTCAGATGTTTCAGTAACTTTGATAGTGACTGATAGAATGAGAAAGCATCAACATGACACTTTGCATAGATTTGCTGATCAGCATCATCTTCTAGTCTGAAAATCACATAGACAATATGAATCTTTTCAGTAAAATAATGATTTGCATTGACATCGAGCTTGTCAGCTATTTTAATGTTCCATGTCTTTCAGATAGAGTTATCTGTTTCAATGAAGATGAGTGAATTCAAAAGCTTGATGAACTTGTGATAATCATTCTTGTTTTTATTATCAGATAGAGTAGAAGATTCTCATTAAGAGTGAGCTTTGAAAGTCAAGCTTCGTTCAACTTCAGAATGATGAGTTGAAACTGAGATCGTAGAAGTTTCTTTCTGATTGACTTGTTGCTCAGCTGATTGAGTATCTTGACGAAGCATAAATCAATCAGCTTGACGTTGTTTCACTCTGAAGTTCAATCGCTCGCCTTGTAACTGACTGATCTTTTTCTCTAACTCATCATTTTTATCAAAAGTAACTTTTAGTTGTTTCACTCTTTTTTTGTGATCTTCTTGTACAAGAAGTCAGTGTTCATTGAGTTGTAAAGTCAAGTTTCACTGACTTCAAAGCTCATTCAGCATATTGATGACTTCATCAAGTTAATTGCTGACTCAATGAAGCAGTTGTTTCTCAATGTTTATGTTTCATGCAATGACAGCTTTCTCAGCTTCAATTGAAGCATCAATGAGTAGAAGTGAAACTCTTTTATTGACAATGCTTTTAAGCAGACGAGTTGTTCAAGACTCAACTGACTCAATGTCATGTATCATGATGAGAGAAAATAGAAGTTGTTGAGATAAAAATAGATGAAAGATTGATGTTTTTTGATGAGTGAAAATTTAAAGAATTTCTTGTAAATTTCAGATAATAATTGAGTGCTTTATTTGAAGAATTTCTTGCGAATAGAATGATGAAAATGAGTGTAGAATCGAAGAATTTCTTGCAATTTAAAATGATGATGCAAATTTGAAGAATTTCTTGCAAATTTTTCTTACTGAATAGATTGTTTTGTATCATCTATTCATCAATAGCAAAGTAAATGATGAGCATTTATCTAATGTTAAAGATCTGTCTAGAGCGAGTTGAATAAAGATGTCATTTAACTAGAAGATAAATGCTAAGAAAGAAAGATAGCTACAGAAAAGAAGTTGACTACATATATGTATTTCTCAGTCGACGTTAGACTCAATAAAGACTAGTCAAAATGACAAAGCGAGAATAAATCTGACAAGACTAGAAGATTGAGTTTGACAAGACTAGAATCATGACACATATGATTATAATGTTATTCTGACTGTCATTTGCAAATTATTAAAAGAAAGATATTATATTTCTTGCATCATTGATGATGAAAATATCACAGCTGAAAAGACAGCTGAAATGCTGATTCAATAAGTATATTAAACTCATGATCTATTAAGCTTCATAGTATTTAATCAAGATTTGCAATTCATTTCTATACTATGAAAGTTTCTTTGCAAATGACTGAGCATTTTTCTTTGATTGTTCATCATTTATCATTTTCAGATCAATGATCAAAGTAAATAAGTCAATCAAAACATTAAGTGTTATCTTCAATTCTTCTGTTCATATATGCAAAATGACTGATTTAAGTGATTACTTATGATTAAGTTTGTCAATAATAACATCTTGTCATCAATCATCTTCTTGATTTTCTTCTTCATGAACAAGAACTTTCATTCTTGTATGAGTTTCAACTTTGACATCATCAAGTATGAAAGCATTCGCAAATGCTTGCAGATTGATTGAATCAAGAATATATTTGAACAAATGAACAAGACTTTGATCTTTGCTTATGAAGTTCTGATCAAAACATGAAAACAAATGATGAATCAAGCTAATAAACATAGAAAGAAGATCAATTATAAAATTGAATCAAAGATGTTTCTGAATGAATGAAACATCATTATAGCAAAATCTGTCATGATTCTAGTTTTGTCAGACTCAGTTTTCTAGTCTTGTCAGATTTATTCTCACTTCATCATCTTAACTAGTCTTTATTAAGTCTAGTGTTGACTGAGAAATACACATATGTAATCAACTTCTTTTTTGTAATTATCTTTCTTTCTTAGCATTTATCTTCTAGTTAAATGACATCTTTATTCAACTCGCTTTAAACAGATTTCTAACATTAGATAAATGCTCATTAATTACTTTGCTATCAATAAATAAATGATACAAAACAATCTATTCAGTAAGAAAAATTTGCAAGAAATTCTTCAAATTTGCATCATCATTTTAAATTGCAAGAAATTCTTCAATTCTACACTCATTTTCATCATTTTATTTGCAAGAAATTCTTTGAATAAAGTACTTAATTATTATCTGAAATTCACAAGAAATTCTTTAAATTTTCATTTATCAAAAAACATCAATTCAAAACATCAATTTCTTATTTACTTTTATCTCAACAACTTTTATCTTCTTTCATCATAATACATGATGTCAAGTCAGTTGAGTCTTGAACAACTCATCTGTTTAAAAGCATTGTCAATAAAAGAGTTTCACTTCTACTTATTGATGCTTCAGTTGAAGTTGAGAAAGCTGACATTTCATGAAACATAAACATCAAAGAACAACTGTTTCATTGAGTCAGCAATCAATTTGATGAAGTCATTAATATGTTAAATGAGCTTTAAAGTCAGCAAGACTTGATTTTACAACTCAATGAACATTGACTTTTTGTACAAAACAATCATAAAAAGAAAGTGAAAGAACTAGAAGTTGCTTTTGATAAAAATGATGAACTAAAGAAAAAGATCAGTTAGTTACAAGATAAGTGATTGAACTTTAGAGCAAAACAACATCAAGTTGATCAATTTATATCTTGTCAAGATACTCAATCAGCTGAGCAACAAGTCAATCAGAAAGAAACTTTTATGATCTCAACTTTGATTTGTCACTCTGAAGTTGAATGAAGCTTAACTTTTGAAGCTCACTTTCAATGAGAATCTTCTACTCTATCTGATAATAAAAACAAGAATGATTATCACAAGTTCATTAAGCTTTTAAATTCACTCATCTTCATTGAAACAGATGATTTTATCTGAGAGACATGAAACATCAAAATAGCTGACAAGCTTGATATTAATGTAAATCATTACTTTACTGAAAAGATTCATATTGTTTATGTAATTTTCAGACTAGAAAATGATGCTGATCAGCAAATTTATGCAAAGCATTGTGTTAACACTTTCTCATTTTATCAATCATTATCAAAGTTACTGAAACATCTGAAAGAAATTTATGAAGATCAGAATTTAATTTGAAAGTATTATTGCAAATACATTACTTTGAAGCAGCTCAACAAGCTCTTCAACTCTTTCTATTCAGAATTCACTAGAATATTCAGCTTTCTGAACTATGATGATATCATTTTGATGAATGACATTCAAAATAAAATCAACAATCATCTTCAGAATATGTTGTCAGTTTGTTTTATAAAGTTTAGCTCACTTGATAAGCTCAAGATCTTTCTTCAAAATGTGAATAATAAACAACAAGTCAATTATCAGTTACATGATGAGCAATAAACAGTCAAATTGATAACAGCTTTGAAAAAATGTTTTATTTCTTCGTTTACATCAACTTCAGTCTCAACTATTAACTATATTCAATTTGCTACTTTTTTCACTTTCAAATTTGAATGATTTAAAATGTTAATCATCTGTTTTAACTGTAAAGTATCAAGTCATTTTTCAAAGAACTACTTTCAGCTGAAGATTATTACTTTAACATTTTATACATTCATCTTTCATCTCAATGAGATCATCATGTTGAAAGAAAAGAAGAAATTATTAACAGAGAAGTTAAAGAATAAGACAAAAAACTAGTGACTTTCATCAAAAATGCAATAAAAGATGTGTTAATTTCTTCAACAATGAGCAGCTCAAATGATCTTTTTGCTTCAAAATCTTTGACTATTGAATGTATATTATTTAGTAATAAAATTAGTTACTCATTGAAGTCATTGATTGACATTGAAGCTGCTGACTATTCATTCATTGATGAAGTGATTATGCAGATTATTTATAATCAGTTGCAAATTAAGTCTTTGACTTTGATCAAAGTAAAGTCAATTTGAGAATTCAATGATCATTATGCTAAGAAACTCATTATTCATGTCATTTATTTGAATCTGACTGTTCAAGATCATACAATTGACACAGCTTTTATATTGATCACTCAATTAAATCAACATCAAATGATTCTTGAAAAAACATAAATGAACAAAATCAATCTAATAATTGATATGCAAATTGATTTTCTTCAATTTTCGAATTTCATTTCTAGTCAGAAATCAATTGTTTTATCTTCAAGCAACAAAACAATCATGAAACAAAAGAGCTTAACTTTTACTTAAATATTAAAGAGATCTATTTCTTCTGTTATCACTCAACTCAGCGAGAAGTCATCTTCATTCAATAAAATCATAAAATCATTTAATTCAATCAACTTCGCTTCGTCTTTTGATTCAATGAACATAGCAATGATAGAGACTGCTGCATATAAATCACTAGTTAAATGATTAAATGTGATTACTTTTGCAATCATCATCACGAAAATCAATTGACTTCTAAAAACAGCTAGAAATAAACTTAAAGATGTAAATCTACAAAAGCTTTCACATGAAAAGATTTTGAAAGAAGTCAAAGCTAAGCTTTCTTTGAAATATTATGACTATCTAGACATGTTTGATCAAGTGATGATTGATCAACTACTTTCTCATCATCTTTATGATCATAAAATTGAGTTAATCAACGAGAAAACATCTTCTTGAAATCATTTCTATCATATGTTTGATTACAAGCTTCAAAAGATGAAGAATTATCTGATTAAGCATTTAAATAAAGACTTTATATCTTCTAGCTCAGCTTCATATGCTTCGCTCATACTATTCATTAAAAAGAAAGACAATAGCTTGCATTTCTGTGTAAACTACAGAAAGCTCAATACTTTGATCAAACGAAATCGCTATCTCTTATTGCTAATAAACGAAACTCTCACTTGTATTCAAGATAGCAAGTATCTGACTCAATTGAACATCATTGTTGTCTTCAACAAACTGCATATACATTCAAGCAGCGAAGATTTGACTACATTTATTATCTCTTTTGATTTCTACAAATATTACGTGATGTCTTTCAAATTAATCAACGACTCAACTTTCTATCAACATTATATGAATGACGTGCTATTTAACTATCTTCATCAGTTTTGTCAAATTTATTTAGATGACATTATCATTTATAGCAAAACACTGAAGAAACATAAGTAACACATATGATTAATTCTACATAGACTACAAGAGACTGATCTTCAGATGAATATAAATAAATGCAAGTTTCATGTTCAGAAGATCTTCTTTCTGAGACTATTGCTATTCATTGAAAAACTAAAGATGAATCTCAGAAAAGTACAAGCAGTAGTTGAATGATTTACTTTTACAAATCTCACTCAGATGCAGTTCTTCATCAACTTCTGCAATTTCTATTGACGTTTTATAAAGAACTTTTCAAAGATTGTTCATTTTCTGATTCAGCTAACTCAAAAAGAAATGATATTTGAATGAAATCAAGCTTGTCAAATGATCTTTGATTATATGAAGAAATGAATAATTGAAGTCTTTATTCTTCGTCATTTTAATCAGAATAGAAAGACTATTTTTGAAACAGACTCATTCAACTACGTCAATGATGATATACTTTCTCAATATGATAATAAAGAAACATTGCATTTACTGATTTACTACAGCAAGAATCTGAGTCTCGCTGAGTGCAATTACAAGACTTATGACAAGAAATTACTAGCAATCATTTGTGTCTTCAAGCACTGATGATTTGAGCTGAAATTGACTGAGTTATTCATTAAAATGTTCACTGATCATTAAGCTTTAACATCATTAATGAAAGATAAAGAGTTAAGTAAATGTTAAATACATTGAATACAAAAGCTTATTGACTTCAACTTTAAAATCATGTATTGCTTAAACAAATAAAACATCAAAGTTGATGCATTGACTTGTTGAGTTGATTCAGTTTCTAGAAGTCTCAAGAATGAACAATGTCATTATCAGTGAACTACAATTCTCACATTAAATCAAATGAAAATCATTGATTTAAAGAAGAACATTAATGAATCAATCTATAAACAGATTCTTGAGATTAATGAGATCAATGAGAATTGTACATTACTTCACAAAGTAATAGCAAGAGACAAGACACAATATGAAGATATCAAATTGAAGAATTGTTGAACTCAGAATGAAATCTTGTATCATGATAGTCAGTTATAAGTTTCATTCAATGAGCTTCTACAAATGAATCTGATTCATGAAATACATGATCAATCATCAGTTGATCATTCTAATATTCTTAGAACTGTGAAAGTCATAAAGCGAAACTACTATTGATCATTCATATGAAAAATGATAGATCAATATATTTGAAACTGCTATATCTGTCAACGCTTAAAGACATTTAAAGATAAATCAAATAATTTGCTTCAATCTTTATTGATATTTGAACAACGATGACAAAACATAGCAATGAACTTCATTATCAATTTATCTGATTCAAGTGAATACAACGTTATTCTGACAATCATTTGCAAATTATTAAAAGAAAGACATTATATTTCTTGCATTACTGATGATGAAGATATCACTGTCAAAAAGACAGCTGAAATACTGATTCAATGAATATATTGAATTCATGATTTATCAAGCTTCATAGTATCTGATCGAGATTCACAATTCATCTTTATACTATGAAAGTTTCTTTGCAAATGACTGAGCATTTTTCTTCAATTGTTCATCATTTATCATTCTCAAATTAATGATTAAAGTGAATAAGTCAATCAGAATATCAAGCAATATCTTTGATTCTTCTGTTCATATATGCAGAATGACTGATTTAAGTGACTACTCATGATTGAGTTTGTCAACAATAACATTTTGTTCTCAATCATCTTCTTGACTTTCTTCTTCATGAACAAGAGCTTTCATTCTTGTATGAGCTTTGACTCTGACATCATTGAGTATGAAAGCATTCGCGAACGCTTGCAGATCAATCAAGTCAAGAATATATCTAAGCAAATGAACAAGACATTGATCTTTGCTCATGAAGCTCTGATCAAAACATGAGAACAAATGATGAATCAAGCTAATAAACATAGAAAGAAAATCAATTACAAAATCAAATCAAAGATGTTTTTGAATGAAAGAAACATCGTTACAGCAAAATCTTTCAAGAAGCTAAATGACAAAATGCTTGATTCTTTCATCAATTTAAATCTCATCAACTCTTCATATAAACTGAAATTATCAAAGTTTATGCATGTTCATGATGTATTTCATTCTAATTTGCTTTGCTTTGTTGTCAACGACTTCTTGTCTGATCAGAAGAATGAATCTTCAGATTCAATAGTGATAAACGATGAAGATGAGTGAAAAATCAATAATATATTGAATTTTCATTAATATCAAAGATGACTTCAGTATAAAATCAAATGAAATGACTATGATAATAATCTCAATTGATACAACGCTGATGATGATGAATTTATGAAGATTCAGAAGATCATTGATGATTTTCATATTTGATACTTGAACAAATTACATTAATCAACAATTCAATCAATCATGATTTAACAGATCTGAGTCTATGAAATCATGATTAAGCAATTAATCAAGTTAAGCAGAAAATACATTCATGTAAACATAAATCATTGAAGAAAAGAAGTAATGTCATGATTTTAATCTTATCAGACTCAATTTTCTAATCTTATCAGATTTATTTTCACTTCATCATCTTGACTAGTTTTTATTGAGTCTAGCGTTGACTGAGAAATATACATATGTAATCAGTTTCTTTTCTATAACTATCTTTCTTTCTTAGCATTTATCTTTTAGTTAAATGACATTTTTATTCAACTCATTTTAAACAGATTTCTAACAAGATCTTGCAAAAAATTGAATGATAAAATGCTTGACTCATTTCAGATCACTGAGTCTGTTGATTCATTCTATAAGTTGAAACTATCAGAAACTATGCATATACATGACATATTTCATTCAAAGCTTCTTTGTATTAGAAGTCTGTTTAAAGCAAGTTGAATAAAGATATCATTTAACTAGAAAATAAATGCTAAGAAAGAAAGATAGCTACAGAAAAAAAGTTGATTATATATGTGTATTTCTCAGTTGATGTTAAACTCAATAAAAACTAGTCAAGATGACGAAGTGAGAATAAATCTGATAAGACTAGAAAATTGAGTTTGACAAGATTAGAATCATGACATTACTTTCTCTTTTTAATGATTCATGTTTGCATGAATGTATTTTCTGCTCAATTCAATTAATTACTCAATCATGATTTTACAGACTCAGATTTGTTAAATCATGATTGATTGAATTGTTAATTAACGCGATTTGTTCAAGTATTAAATATGAAAATCATTAATGATCTTCTGAATGTTTATAAATTCATCATCATCAGCGTTGTATTAATTAAGATCATTGTCATAATCATTTCATTTGATTTTATACTGAAGTCATTTTCAATATCAATGAAAATTCAATATATCATTGATTTTTCACTTGTCTTCATCATTTATCACTATTGAATTTGAGAATTCATTCTTCTGATCAGACAAAAAATCATCAACAATAGAGCAAAGCAGATCAGAATAAAATACATCATGAACATGCATAGACTTTGATAATTTCAATTTATATCAAGAGTCAACAAGATTTAAATTGATGAAAGAATCAAGCATTTTATCATTTAACTTCTTGAAAAATCTCACTGTAATGATGTTTCTTTCATTCAAAAACATCTTTGATTTGATTTTATAATTGATCTTCTTTCTATGCTTATTAGCTTAATTCATCATTTGTTCTCATGTTTTGATCAGAGCTTCACAAGCGAAAATCAATATTTTGTTCATTTGCTCAGATATATTCTTAACTCGATTGATCTGCAAGCGTTCGCAAGTGCTTTCATACTCAATGATGTCAGAATTGAAGCTTATATGAGAATGAAAGTTCTTATTCATGAACAAGAAAGTCAAGAAAATGACTGAGAACAAAATGTTATTATCAATAAACTTGATCATGAATAGTCATTTAGATCAGTCATTCTGCATATATGAACAGAAGAATCAAAGATATTGCTTGACATTCTGATTAACTTATTCACTTTAATCATTGATTTGAGAATGATAAATGATGAACAATTGAAGAAAAATGCTCAGTCGTTTGCAAAGAAACTTTCATAGTATAGAGATGAATTGTAAATCTTGATCAGATACTATGAAGCTTGATAAATCATAAGTTCAATATACTCATTAAATCAGCATTTCAGCTGTCTTTTCAACAATGATATCTTCATCATTAATGATGCAAGAAATATAATGTTTTTCTTTTAACAATTTGCAGATGATCATCAGAATAGCATTGTACTCACTTGAATCAAATAGATTAATAATGAAGTTTATTGCTATGTCTTGTCATCGCTGTTCAGATATTGATAGAGATTGAAGCAAGTCATTTGATTTATTTTTAGATGTCTTTAAGCGTTGACAAATATAACAGTTTTAAATATATTGATTTATCGTTTTTTGCATGAATGATCAATAGTAGTTTCGCTTTATGACTTTCACAGTTCTAAGAATATCAGAATGATCAACTGATAATTGATCATGTATTTTACAAATCAGATTCATTTGTAAAAGTTCATTGAATGAAACTCATAGTTGACTATCATGATACAAGATTTCATTCTGAATTCAACAATTCTTCAATTTGATATCTTCATATTGTGTCTCATCTTTTGCTATTGCTTCGCGAAGTAACATACAATTCTTGTTGATCTTATTAGTCTCAAGAATCTGTTTATAAATTGATTCATCAATGTTCTTCTTTAAATCAGCAATTTTCATTCAATTCAACGTGAGAATTGTAGTTTGCTGATAGTGACATCATTCATTCTTGAAGCTTCTAGAAACTGAATCAACTCAATGAGTCAATGCATCGACTTTGATGTTTTGTTTATCTGAGCGTAGAACAATTAATTTCTGACTAGAGATGAAATTTAAAAATCGAAGAAAATCAATTTGCATATCAATTACTAGATTGATTTTGTTCATTCATGTTTTTTTAAAAATCATTTGATGTTGATTTAATTGAGTGATTAACATAAAAGCTGTGTCAATTTCATGATCTTGAACAGTCAGATTTGAATAAATGACATGAGTAATGAGTTTCTTAGTATAATGATCATTGAATTCTCAAATTGACTTCACTTTGATCAAAGTCAAAGACTCAATTTGCAACTGATCACAAACAATCTGCACAATCACTTTATTAATGAATGAATAGTCAGCAACTTTGATGTCAATCAATGACTTCAATAAGTAACTAATTTCATTGCTAAATAATACACATTCAATAGTCAAAGATTTTGAAGCAAAGAAATCATCTGAGCTGCTCATTGTTGAAGAAATTAACACATCTTTCATTGCATCTTTGATGAAAGTCACTAGTTTTTTATCTCATTCTTTAATTTCTCTGTAAATAATTTCTTCTCTTCTTTTGACATGATGATCTCATTGAAACAAGAGATGAATGCACAAGATGTTGAAGTAATAATCTTCAGTTGAAAACAGTTTTTTGAAAAATGACTCGATACTTTGTAATTGAAGCAAATGATTGACATTCTAGATCATTTAGATTTGAGAGTGAAAAAAGTAGTGAGTTGAACATAACTAGTAGTTAAGATTGAAGTTGATGTAAACAAAGAAACAAAATATTTTTTTGAAGTTGTTATCAATTTGACTGTTCATTACTCATCATGTAGCTGATAATTGACTTGTTGTTTGTTATTCACATCTTGAAGAAAGATCTTGAACTTATCAAGTGAGTTAAACTTTATGAGATAAACTAACAATGCATTTTAAAGATGATTGTTGATTTTATTCTGAATGTTGTTCATCAGAATGATATTGTTGTAGTTCAGAAAGCTGAATATTTTAGTGAATTTTGAATAGAAAGAGCTGAAGAGCTTGTTGAGTTGCTTTAAAACAACATATTTGCAACAACACTTTTGAATCAGATTCTGATTTTCATAAATTTCTTTCAAATGTTTCAGTAGTTCTGATAATGATTGATAAAGTGAGAAAGCATCAACATGATGCTTTGCATAAATTTGCTGATCAGCATCATTTTCTAGTCTGAAAATCATATAAACAATATGAATCTTTTCAGTAAAGTAATAATTCACGTTGACATTGAGCTTGTCAGCTATTTTGATGTTTCATGTCTTTCAAATAAAATCATTTGTTTTGATGAAGATGAGTGAATTTGAAAGCTTGATGAACTTGTGATGATCATTTTCATTTTCATTATCAGATAGAGTAGAAGATTCTCATTGAAAGTGAGCTTTGAAAGTTGAGCTTCGTTCAACTTCAGAGCAATGAATCAAAGCTGAGATTGTAGAAGCTTCTTTCTGATTGACTTGTTGCTCAGCTGACTGAGTATCTTGACGAGACATAAATTGATCAGTTTGACGTTGTTTCGCTCTGAAGTTCAATCACTCATCTTGTAACTGACTGATCTTTTTCTCTAACTCATTATTTTTATCAAAAGTGACTTTTAGTTGTTTTGCTCTCTTTTTGTGATCATCTTGTACAAGAAATCAATGTTTATTGAGTTGTAAAGTCAAGTTTCGCTGACTTTGAAGCTCATTCAGCATATTAATGACTTCGTTGAATTAATTGCTGACTCAATGAAACAATTGTTCTTTGATGTTTATGTTTCATGAAATGTCAGCTTTCTCAGCTTCAACTGAAGCATCAATGAGTAGAAGTGAAACTCTTCTATTAACAGTGCTTCTAAGCAGATGAGTTGTTCAAGACTCAACTAACTTGACATCACATATCATGATGAAAGAAGATAGAAGTTGTTGAGATAAAAGTAAATGAGAGATTGATGTTTTGAATTGATGTTTTTTGATGAGTGAAAATTCAAAATATCTCTTGTGAATTTCAAATAATAATTAAATATTTTATTTGAAGAATTTCTTGCGAATAAAATGATGAAAATGAGTGTAGAATCAAAGAATCTCTTGCAATTTAAAATGATGATGCAAATTTGAAGAATTTCTTGCAAATTTTTCTTACTGAATAGATTGTTTTGTATCATTTATTCATTGATAGCAAAGTAGTTGATGAGCATTTATCTAATGTTAGAAGTCTGTCTAAAGCGAGTTGAATAGAAGTGTTATTTAACTAGAAGATAAATGCTAAGAAAGAAAGATAGCTACAGAAAAGAAGCTGACTATATATGTGTGTTTCTCAGTCGACGCTAAACTCAATAGAAATTAGTCAAGATGACAAAGTGAGAATAAATCTGACAAGGTTAAAAGATTGAGTCTGACAAGACTAGAATCATGACACTTTGTTCTGTTGTTGATGACTTTCTGCTCAATCAAAAGAATGAATCTTTGAAGTCAATAGTGATAAACGATGAAGATGAATGAAAAATTGATGATATACTGAACTTTTAATGCTATAAAAAACGACTTCAATATCAAGTCAAATGAAAGAACTATGACAATGATCTCAACTGATATAATTGTTAGAATCATGTCTAGAGCAAGTTATAAAGATACAGGTAAACGAAGAGTAAATTAGGTAAATAAGAATTCAAAGCTAAAGAGTGAGATCTATGAGATGCAAAAACTATATGTACGTACAGAGAAAAGATGAGCGCTAGACTCGATAGAGTCTAGACTCGCTCAAAGAACATGCATTTCAGTAGAAGACTGAGCACGCTCGTAACATTACTTTCTTTTCTTCAGTCAAGTAATGATCTCATTGCTTCAATCAGCTTCTTTCTTTCTTGTTCATTTCATTATCGTTCTATTTGAGCGTTTCAAGCTCATTTCATCGAGCATTTCAAGCTTATTTCATTAAACGTTTCAAGTCTATTTCTTCTTGACATATTGAAGAGTGTTTCAAGCTCATTCTATCAGACGTTTCAAGTCTATTTCTTCTTGATATCTGATGTCATTGAAGCAGACTCACTATCGATTCGTGTCTACTACATGCATGTAGCAGAGCTTGTTTCATTCATGTTTACTACATGTATGTAGTAGAGCTTGTTCTGTTCAATGACGAGCTCAATCAAGAGATCAACTATTGACTTGTCTTTATAGCAGACTCACTTCAAGTGACGAGCTCGATGATGAGATCAATCGTTATATGTCTTTGTAGCAGACTCACTATCGAATGATGAGCTCAATCAAGAAATCACTTCATGTCGTTCTATGTCATTGTAGCAAACTCACTTCTGATTTGTGTCTGCAACGCGTCACAGAGCTTGTTCTGATCGCGTTTATTGCATTCAATAGAGCTTGTTCTGTTCATGTCTTTATAGCAGACTCACTATCGAGTGACGAGCTCGACAACGAGATCAATATCGAATGTGTCTTTGAAGCAGACTCACTATTCTTGTCATTCAAGCAGACTCTTTCTATTCAGCTTCAAATATTTAATGATGAATGAGTTTCAGCTCATATCTTCGTGTTTTCAAACATATAGTATATGTTCAATTCTCTTGAGACATATAGTACATGTTTCATTCTGTCTGCAATACATATCATCTTGCTGTTGTCGTCAATATCGTGAATAGAGATAAATCGTAAAAGATGCAAATAATAAAAGATTCGTTGCTGAATTGAGTGAGTTGTCATTGAAGCAGACTCACTGTTCTGATTTCTGTCTACTACATGTGTGTAGCAAGACTTGTTCTGATCGTTGATTGACTCAATTAAGAGATCAACTCATGTCTTCTGATTTGCATCTACTACACGCATGTAGCAGAGTTGTTTCGTTCATGTCTATCGCGTTTGATAGACATTGTCTCGTTCGTGTCTACTACACGCATGTAGTAGAGCTTGTTTTGTTCGTTGATTGACTCAATCAAGAGATCAACTATTGACTTGTCATTGTAACAGACTCACTATCGAACGTGTCGTTCAAGCAGACTAGCTATTCAGTGACTGACTTGATCAAGAGATCAATATTGAACGCGTCTTTGAAGCAGACTCACTGTCGATTCGTGCCTTTCAAGCAGACTCACTATCGAGTGACTGACTCGATGACAAGATCAATCATTATCTGCTCTTGTAGCAGGCTCACTTCGATTCGTGCCTACTACACGCATGTAGTAAAGCTTGTTCTGATCGCATCTATTGCATTTGATAGAGCTTTCTCTGTTCATGTCTATTGCATTCGATAGAGCTTGTTCTGTTCATGTTTATTGCATTCGATAGAGCTTGTTCTGTTCATGTTTATCGCGTTTGATAGAACTTGTTCTGTTCATTCAATGATAAGCTCAGTCAAGAAATCAGTCGAGAGATCGATTCATGTCTGCACACGTTGCAGAGCTTGTTCTATTTGATGACGAGTTCAGTCAAGAGATCGATCGAAAGATAGATTTAACTCTGCAACGCGTCGCAGAGCTTTGCTTTCAATCGTAGTTAGAAAGCGAATCACTATCGTGTGATATGTACGAAGCTTTGAATAATGTTAGAATCATGTCTAGAGCAAGTCATAGAAATACAGATAAACGAAGAGTAAATCAGGTAAACGAGAATTCAAAGCTAAAGAGCGAGATCTATGAGATGCGAAGACTATATGTACATACAGAGAAAAGATGAGCGCTAGACTCGATAGAATCTAGACTCGCTCAAAGAACACGCATCTCAGTAGAAGACTGAGCACGCTCGTAACAATAATGTTGACGATGATGAATTTATGAATGCTCAAAAGATGATTGATGACTTTCATATTAAATATTCAAGAAAAGCGCACTAAGAAACAACATTCATGCAAACATGAATAGTCAAGAGAGAAAAATAATGTCACAATTCTAATCTTCATCTATTCTTTAACTAGTCTTCATCTAATTTCATTTTAATCGAGTTTAGCGAGAATCTGATCTAAAGATAATGTCATTGAGTTTCTGCATCATATGTGTAAGATGTCAATTCAATCGAGTCTAGCACAAAGTTGAGAAATACACATATAAGAATTGAGTTCTTTTCTGTAGATACTTTTCTTTCTTAGCATTTATTTATTAGTTAAATGACATTTCTATGACTCGCTCTAGATCGATTTCTAACACATGCAATGTATTCATCAATGAAAAATGCTGACAAAATGCTTCATCTCTTCGATCATTTTAGACTTTAAGTGACGTGCAGAGATAAATCAATCAAGACTCAGTCATACTTTCGATCAGCTAATGAGCAAGCATTAACATGACTAGAAAGAGTAAAGAAAAGAAGAAAGTTGAGTCTATCTGTTCACTCACAAGCAATGCTTTCATCAAGAAAGACTAGCTGATCAGATGTTCAATTCATAAGTCGTTGTTCTCATTCGCTGCAAAGCTTCTCATCGCACTTAGCAACAATTCTTTGAGCGATCTTTCTGCTATATCTAGCTTGTTTGAGCAGTCTGCTGATCATGCTTTGACTGATGACAATGTCAAACTCGTCGTACAGAAATCAGATCATGTCATTCAGATAGATGATGAGTTGTTGACTGAGAAAGTCAAGAAGCTTCTGAGCATGATACTCACTCAGAATCTTCGATCTATCAATTGTATCAAGCGCAGACGTCACATCGCTGAAATGAAGGTGTTTTTTACACATACGATTAATCTGCTGCCTGATAACATGAGTGACTTTGTGTATGAACGTTGTGCTATCGTCACGAGCTAGGTGAAATTGAATCTCGTCTCTAAGATTCTGAATAAGAGCTTGAGGCATGGTAGATAGGATTCAGGATTGCCCCCGTGTGAGGCTGAGGTTTGTATAGCTTCAAAAATGAAGCTTTGGGGTGTTTTGGGGGTCTGGGGATGATATCTAGGTATTTGCTCTATTTGCACCAAATTTGAGGCTGATTTGTGGGTTTTCCCCGCCAAATTCGCTAAAACCCGAAAACTGAACCAGACTTTTGCATACAACGATAACATAAGTCTGAACATGTTGAAATATGTTATGACATAATTAATCACACATCCGGAAACAACCATGACCGTGGCAATCGGAAGAGTATGGTATGCATAACATGGGGGAGTGTTGAAATATGCTATACATACCTGAATAGGATTGTTCCAAAGTGTGTTCACATTTTGGCCGATTCGTAAAGTCAACAGAACAC
>JAABUS010003373.1_pt1 | contig 26128 bp, 25 predicted proteins | sample 5560161 | NCBI WGS metagenome assembly JAABUS01 (sample SAMN10711885, study PRJNA513376) | rock metagenome | isolation source: Antarctica rocks | place: Antarctica: Victoria Land, Trio Nunatak nord | collected 2016-01-04
GGGTGGGGGCAAATGGCAATGGGAACAGGGGACTGGGAGCAGGAGGAGTGGCATTGGGAAAGGGGAAAGGAGAGCAAGCTCACCTGAAGGCTGTGACTGGTACCTTCATCCATGCACAGCGTCATGTAAATGATGTTCTCAAAGTCCTTCCCTGGGATCAGATCTGCCCCTGACACTGGGCATCTGCATTGTGCAATAAATGACAATCAGCCGCGATGCATGTCATATGAGACTGTATAATCTTGCTCTTGGTATTGTGGTATTCTTGTGTTCAGGTGTGACAGAAAATATGCTGCTGCAACAACAGCAATGACTGCTAGGCCTGTTTTGTTTTGACAACTGCTACTCTGGCTGCGTGTACCTGCGCTCATCTGTTGACTGCACCTCATGCTAGCATAAGTCACTGTCACTGATCCGTGAGTGAATGAGCCAAATGCTGCACCTCAAACAAATATCAATGGCTTACGCACACACATCAAGTGCAGCATTGCTGCATGCACAGGTCAGCAAAGATGTATGTGAGATTTCACTGTTTAGGATTTATGGGCACCCACTCATACATACTATTTACTATAGTTAGGGCTTGTGCTTAGGGTTTATGGATCAAGAATAAAGAACCATACCTTTTGATGATCTTGAAAAGGTTGCCCTCCAGCTGATGCTGCTGCAGCAGGTTGGCCAGGTCATTCACCCCCACAGTGCCGTTTCTGGCCTCTCCTGCTCTCTGGAACAGCCCCTCTACTTCTCCGTCACTCAGCTCGCCACCAAATGCCTACATGCAAGCATGACAGAAAGTGACGGTGAAATGGTGCCGCTTCTGGAATGTTCCTCCTCTCTGCAACAGCCCCTTGGCTTCTTCATCATTCAGCTCGCCACCAAATACATCTTGCAAGCAAGACAGACAGTGGCGAAGGAGAATGATGCTGCTTCTGCTCTCTGAAACCGCCCCTTTCCTTCTTCATCACTCAGCTTGCTACCCAGTGCCTATATGCAAGTGATGAAGAACTGCGAAGCTGTGCATGTCATGAGCTCCTCATGTACAGTAGCAACATTATTGTTAGAAGGACAAGTTCTGTCCTGAAAGAACTGCCCAATTGCATCCGCCGCAGCCTCCTGTGCAGCTGGTTCTCCCTATGTTCTTGTCAATGGGCAACCATGATGGCCTCCATTCAATGCAAGGTGCCATCAGGAGCTTGTTGCCTGAAACAACAACTGGGGAGGGAAAGCAGAAGAAACACAAGCGCTAGCAAGCGTCAGCTACACAGCCATGAGTAGAACTTTGAGCATTCAGTCTGCACATCAGCATGGACTGTGCCAACATCACTTCTGCTGCAGTACACCTTAAACGTTGAGTGCTATGTGATGCATTGATGGCTGCAGACTGAGCAGCAGCAGCATCTACTGCAGCTACTGGGGCAGCATCTACAGCTGCTGCTTGAGCAGCTGCGGCCTCACCTTCATGAGGGTCTGAAACTCTTCCAGAGACAGCTGCTGGTCATCGTTCAGGTCTGCCATGGCCAGAATCCGGTGCCAAAACTGCTGTGCTAGGTGCTCTAGCGTGGCAGCTTCTGTGGAGATGCGCACCTGCCCAGCCTGTGTGCAAGCATGACACAATTTGAGCTAAAACGTCTTCACAATGAGGAAACGCATTTTTACTGTCCGCAGACGTTTCTCTATTTAGATTTCCAGTGTATGGGATGACGTTCCTGAATTAAAATAGATGTTCTGGGATTGAAAAGAGCTGATGATCACTACCATCTTGGCGTTGTTGTTATTGTTACCTGCTTTGTGAAGGGGCTGCGGAGCATGCCTAAGTATATACAGATGACGACAACGGCCTCTGTGCAGTCCTGTCATGGAGTTTTTGGTGTGTATGAGCTGTCAAACCAGGATTTGGCTCATCACTCATCCTCAAGAGCTCAGGTAACTATGGTACAGCAGTCCATGCAACAATGTTACCTACTCTGCGGTATAATTCAGCAACGAGCTTGTCCTGCACGTACCTAGCTCATCATGAGTTGGAAAGCATTTCAACTCATCATTATCATCATGATGCAGCAGTCTGTACAACAGCAATGCAGTCTATTGCTGAGTATGATCAGCTACCTGTACAACAGCATTGCAGCCTAGTGAGGCAGCAAACACTGGGGCTCAACACTTCAATGATCATGATCAGCTTGAGATGGTGTGAGAGATAGAGAGAGACGCCAAAGAATGCTGGCACATTTGCCTATGCCCATCTGCCTGTTGCAGTAGTCACTCTTGCCAGCAGTTCAGAACTGTCAGATTATGGCAGAAATGTTCCAGGTGAGAAGAATGACATGGGTGCATGAGCCTTCAGCAAAGTGGAGAATCCAATTGACAGAAATGCATGCATCATGTACCATTATGGCACCCCCTCACATCACAGGCAGCAAATCTAGCCCCATCACGTGGGGTCCTGACCCCTTGACAAAGATATGGAATAAGAATCTAGAAGGGACCACAAATATTGTGAACCCCTTTCCCCCCCCTCCGATTCTTCAGAAACCCACCCTATCCCCCCTCCCCCCAGGTCACAGACAACCTGTCAAGGCTATGTACTGCAATGCATGAGGGCAATGCAGCATCAGGCAACAACACGAGTACCTTTTGGAGAGACAAGACTTGTCCCGCACGTACCTAGACCATCATGAGCTGGAAAGCAAATATACTATTATGATCATTCTTAGGGGTACCTCTTTGGCAGAATTGGAGGGGTCCAACAATGGGTACCATCCGTCGCGCAGTTTGTCTGCGCCACCAGGGCCAAAAAAAGCTGCCAGGTCTATGTCACACCACCTTCACACAGGGTTCACAGTGTCACAACTGAGGTAATAATGTCACTTGTGCACAGCAGAATGATGATGTAGTGTCACGTCTGTGGTAACAATGTCACAGTACACAGCAGAATGATGATGCGGTGTCACATCTGTGGTAACAATGTCACAGTACACAGCAGAATGATGATTCGGTGCCACGCCTGTGGTAACAATGTCACAGTACACAGCAGAATGATGATGCAGTGTCTGCCAGGCTGGAGTCATGGTTTCCAGACAAGACTGGCAAGGACGCAGCAGAGGAAAGGTGCGAGCAATTTGGCATCGCAAACAACCTTTTGATGACAGAATCAGCATGGTTGCTGCACTGACGATCCAGACAGGTCTGATGTCCCTTACGTCATGCATTGCACCATGTGTGTCATGCTCTGTTTGTCACTTGCCTCCTCACTGGATCATGAGAAGAAAGACAAGAAAAGACTATGCCACTTATGCAGTGGCATTGTGTATGGGGGACAAGTGTGTGAAATACTGCTCTGAATCATGACCATGCTGGCGATGGCTACAGCAGGTTGAGACAGCTTACCCACAAAGGCTTTTCTTGAATTGGCCAATAGCAGCCCTGCCGGTGCTGTATAGGGCAATGTGAGCTCGAGTGGCGCCGTCACGCTGCAAAACCAGGTCATGGCCTGCAATTCCAGCAGTGATTTTGTGACATATGCAATTGTTTTATGTGCTTTTGCAAATACTTCTCATCTGTTTGGAATTGTTTGGCAACCAGATCAAACAAGGGATAACCCTTCAAGTATTGCTGTGGGTATGATTGTGGCAGTTAGCAGCAGCTTGATTAGTCATGGCTTGCATTGCAGTAGTGGATGAAGAACGCGTGCACAGTGATAGCAACAGCCTGATAGGCCTGGCAACAGGTTGTGACTGCATGGTAATCATGTTTGGGTACGTAAGTTGTATAGCTGTGTACAACCTGTATACCTGACAACATATACAGTCGTTGTCATGGCAACACTGACGCATAGATTTTACTTGGAGGGTTACGCAAAGACAAGCGTTTGCACATGTGTGTATGCTGACGGTATGCAGCAAGCAGTCAAAGGTGGCTATTGCAGTGAAGGGGGACATGCATGCATGATTGGCGTGGTTGCAGTCAACATAGGCATTGTTTGGCATGCTGCAGTGCCACAGTCAGACTGTAATTTGAATGCGCTGCCGGACCTACCTTCTTCAAATACAGGATTGCCTGTTGCCTTTGGCTCAGTCCTTGACATATACGTCTGCAGCACAGGGCATGTCGGGTTGTCAGCTCCGCACCAGGTAATAAGTGCGAAGAACCAGAATGAAAGACTTGTTTACTTACCTGCATGCCAATTGACACGACAGCACAGTATCTCTGCTCTGAGGCCACTTTGGCTTCGTGAACTGTGAGCTTTATCAAGCCATATGTGTTTCCGGCAGACACTATCTTGTCTGGCCCAGCAAACAGGTCTGCTTTCAAGGCAGCTTCTCTGCGCTTGCGACTGAACGAGGGAGAGCCCTCGCGTGAACCCTCATCGGAGCCAAGCTTGCCACTGCTATACTGTTCTAGCTTTTCCTTCCCTTTCAAGCCAAGATCTTTGGCTTTCGTGAGCAAAGAATGCATTCCTATCGCACTGTAATGTACACGGGGACTCAAAATCTCTGACCCAGCTTCTGGTGTGATCCCAGATGTGTCTGCACACAAAAAGCAGCGACCCAGGTACGCAAGCGCCTGGACTGGCAAGGAGACCCTTTACGCTGCCGGACTCGCAGTTCGGTGAGAGCGAGAATGGCGTTGGGTCTGACCGGCTTCGAGTCAGCAAGGCACGCCTGACTCGCTCGCTGGTCAACATGCATGCTGCTCTCCTGTGGGGACTCTGACAAACTGCTGCTGATGCTCAGGCACTACCTACCGTCAATTTGGTACTGATGTAGCAAAATGCTCCATGCCATATGCAACTGTATCTGAGAGAGATTGAGAGCGTCTGACCGCCATCTCTGCCTGAATCAGTCAGAATTTATTTGGGTCAGGCATGATTCTCGAAGCCATGAGTGATGCACCACAACATAGCTGCCTTACACCAACAAGAGAAAAATATGTGCATATGTTACAAATCGCATGAGCTGCCAGCAAAATCGAACTATATCACTACAACCCTGCCATGAAAAAAAACTTGTAACTCCCTATGCATCAGAAAGAAGCATTCTAGCAACCTGTGGAAGCTCGCTTGCAGCTGCACAGCAAAGGCAAAAAGCTGTAGCTGCAAATCAGCATAGATCTAGCAACTGATAGCCTAGGCATTTCAACATGAGCATTGTACACTGAATGGACATGAAAGCTGACAAAACCAAAAGAGCATACAGGTGACTACCATACATGTCAAAAGTTGTTTGTGACTGATCCAGATGCAAATGACATGGTTGAATAGGCTGAACTAGAACTTGACTAAACTGCAAACCAGCAGCAACATCACACTAGCAACTGCACATTGATAAACATCCCGCGTCAGAATGCACATGACATCTGTTAATACTACTGGTAGAACTTGTAGCCTGTGGAATTTCGCACTATCCAGTACATTGATCCAATGGCTGCTAGAAACATGACTGTCACACAGAGGACAATGTTGAAGGTATTGAACCAGAAGGAGAACGTGTTCCTTTTTGGTTTTTTCACGATCAGGCTTGGCAGCCAGAAGGTTGTAGGTGCGAAGCCAATAGCACCAAAGAAGCCCATCAAATCCCCAAAGAATGGGAGGGTGACTGCCACAAAGCAAGTGAAGACGACGTAGAGGGAGCGCATGACAAGGCGGGTCACAATCTTCTTGCGGGTGAGGCCCCAATTCCGGAAGGACGCCTCGATCATGTCAAATACAGGCATACTGTACATCTGCAGGGACACACTGACATCACTAAGATGACAATACCAGTGATCAAAGATCAATCGATCACTCAGAGGAGACGCCAACCATAGTCAGGATCATGCATTTGCAATCCATCTGAAGACGCTTGGCTACAACCAGCGAGTCTCTGGTTGCAAGTCCTGTGCAAAGCTAAACATCTGTCAGTTAGACGCATACTCGCTGCCTTGGCAGCATGTTCATTTGATACCTACCAGGTTCATGTAATACAACAAATATATCGGCAATTGCGACAATCCAGTTGGGCCAGTATCAAAACTGCATGTGTGCAATAGAATCCTTACCTTGCAGCTACCAGAGCCATGCATCACAACATACAAGTCAAAAACTGCCACAACCCATACGACCAAACACAAATTAGTGCATGTCGGAAACTGCCACAACCCATCTGACCAAACACAAATTAATGCATGTCGGCAACTGCCACAACCGATCTGACCAAACACAAATTAGTGCATGTCGGAAACTGCCACAACCCATCTGACCAAACACAAATTAGTGCATGAGCAGCGGTGGTGTTGCTTACCTGATAGCTGCCAAAGACGTGAACCACAACAAACATGTCTGCAACTGCTACGACCCATTTCGGGTGCCTGATGGACAGCAGCACATTGTCCTCCACTGCTTGCCCAAAAGCCCAGTAGCCACAGATTGCTACTGTGAAGTAACAGTAGCACACAAAGGCGTAAGCCATGTACACCCCCTTCATGTACGGCTTGAAGGTACCCCCCTCCACAGATATATTCTTTGGCAAAGTTGCCTGCGTGATGAGCATGATGTTCAAGTCCTGGTCATTGATGTTGATGCCCAACGTTTGCACTCTGCCGTACAACATTGATACAGTGTAACATACGATGTAATATTGTGATAATACTTATGCGAGATTTGAATTATGTTATATATCTTTGGCAGATGCAGTGAGGTGAAAGTACAAACAAGGCAAGAGGATGTTGGAAAGTGTTGTGATCTGAACAAACACAGAAGCATGGACACAGGCACATGCTGCAATGCAAGGGGCGCATGAGCATGCATGCAATCACAGGGCTGCTTGCTAGCCTTCTTGATGCACACACCAGGGGCTCTGACACCAGGCAAAACAGCCAGGACAAAAACATGGCTGTTGAAACACATGCATACATAGTAATTGCAGCGATTGGGCTGCTTCGTAGCAAGACAGTGACAACTGCTGTGGCAGACAGAAACCAACCTGGATTTCCAGCACAACGTTGTGCCCGCCATATGCAAATGCGATTGTGCCAAGGGCATTGAAGCAGCCCATGACTCCCTCTAGCCTGCTCACACCGTCAAGGTTGTATTTAACATCTGCGTTGCATCAGAGCAGCTCTGTCAGTATAAACGTCTCATTGCCAGGAGATGCACATTGCCAGGACATGCACTTCACATAAGTTTACAGTCATGCATGAGAACGGCATTCAGCATGTCATAGGCCTGGAGTCTGTGCAAGCCCACAACAATGCTTGTTCACACAATTGTTGTTGTGCCGATTGGCACAATCTGGGCACATGAATCTGGGCACATCCCAACATTTACACCCATGCCTTTTTTGTGATAAGCATGTCACAAACATGCAGCTGTAAAAGCCTGGACATCCTTACAGCTGCTGATGATGTCATGCACCCACCCACCTGGAATACGCCCGTCAGCCACAGCCGTGGTCCAACCAATTGTTGAGTATGTCACTGACATGACTGCAGCCACTAGGGACACGAAGGCCAGCGAATTGAAGTTTGGCAACTGCAGCATTGCAAGCCAGATGTCATGCAGCATGAAACACCATGGCTAAGTGATTTGTGCCCTGATGGAAGCCAGACAGGACAAAAAAACGACTAAAAACCGCTGAAACATGCGGGAAGATGATTAGTAGGCCGTACAGAAATGCTCATCACAAGCTGCTCTTGTGAGATAGTTCTTGCCCTGCAGGTATCTAGCTCTACGAGCCTGAAAGCATTTCCATTTTCACTTAGCAATAACGTAACGCAGCAATGCTGACTCAAGCAATGAGGCTGTGAACTCATCATGAAGTCATCTGTGCATTTCAGATGCTGTGACATGACAGAAAGCAAAAAAGATCAGGAGCAGCTGTTGGTGGGAGCGCTGCTTGAGTACAAAGTAAGCAAGCATGCACATGTCCATGCACAGGTTATTAGAAGGCACCCCTGCATTTTCAAGGTGATGCAGAGAGTAGATACCTGTGATGCAAATAGCTCAGAGATAGCAAATACTATGATCCACACAGATAACCCGACATGACCAGAACCGCCACACATGAGGTACACTGCCTGTAAACTTTTGCCAGCTGTGACTGAGTATGTGATCCCTACATATTTCAGCGACGATTATGAGCTTCTGACACCTCAGCAAGCTGTACAAGCAATTCACCATTGTGCAGTCACGCAAAAACTCCTTACCAAGACCAATCATGACAATCAACTGGAAGGGTACTACTGCCCACAGACCAGCTCTCTGACCTGCAGAGATCAAATTTCAAATTGCAGGTTGTGTAACGTATAGCAAACGCTGTCAGCAACACCAGGTACTGTTGTCAGCATTAATATGGGGCAGTTGATGCTCACCAAAAGCATACTGGCCAAGCTCATGATAGCGGTTCATGCGTTTGCCGTTAATTTCATGCATGCTGCAGAGCTGCCGAAGGTTCCAAAGGGAAATGACGAATGACAGAACCAGTGTGATGGTTCCGCCGGTCCATCCTGCAGGTACATAGCTCATAAAGGTTGAAATTGATGATGGCCAAGCAAAACATACAGCTGACAGGTGGCAGGTTTGCTTACCCAAGTACTTGAAAGCTTGAGGCAAGCCCAGCACACCAGCCCCGATCATGGCTGTGATATTGTGAAAGATAGAGTACCACCAACGTGCCTGCCGGTTGGCTGTAATAGGCAACTCGTCTTCGCTGTCTGACGAGTCGTACTCAGCCAGCGTCTCATCTGGTGCAGGCTTTTGAGCGCGTTTGCTGACGTATCCATTGGCGGTATCTATGCTAGCTTTCCCCAGTTCCACATCAGGTTTTCCCGACATGCTCCGCGCCAGCCAGCTTGACACACCGCTGCAGTGCGCGGTCTAATGCAGTTGGGCCAAACGAGTCTGGGCACAACGCTTACGACACTGTGACTGTGACTTCCTATCCAGGCACGGCTGCCAAGGAGAATTTCGCGCGAGCATGCGCCGAAGCTGACGTCTCGAAAAAGTGCTGTAGCGTGTGATAGCCGACTCGGAGCCTTTGCCTGTCACGAGACTTTGTCAAAAGCGAGTGGGACAACAAAATATTGCAATTTACTAGATGCAAAAACGCAAATTCTTGTACTACAGTAATGAGTGGATTCTGAAGCAGAATGTGGTGTATCATTCAGTATCCCCGAGGGAAAGATGCAGCGCTTGGCCAAGAGTAAGCAGCCGCGGACATAACGACTGCACCTCAGAGCTTACGGAAAGCTTCTCGCTGTGCAGCTGTCTGTGTGGAGTAGGCAGTTGTGTTTCTGGGACCGGTTGTGGTGTTTGAAGTGAAACCGTTTCTTCCTTCACCCAGAAAGCTCTAGACTGGAAGATGTTAACAACTAAAATATTTCAGCGCAGTATATCATCGTCGAACCTTTTGAAGTGCTAATTAAGCTGCATGACAGAGCACAAGCTGGTTGTCTCGTCAGCTGGAAGGCCGACTACTTGTCAGACGAAGATAGCACATAAGTCTGTAGGGCAAACACCTCACCTCAAGCTATATGGCAAAGTCTAGCCCTTACCGAGGTGTTACCTTGTTTCGCCCTACAGGCAAGTGGAGAGCACAGGTATGCCACCTTTCAGCTTCTATGGCTGTTTTGCTGCTAGATTTCAAAGTCTATTGTGCTCTGTACCCTAATACAATATTTGGCTTACGCAACTTCACTGTGCTTAACTTGAAGCAAGCAATTTCCCTATGTAAATGCTGTTGCACCAGCAACACGCAGCATGACTTTGTCGAGTGAGATCTGTCAAAGCTGACCAGTCCCATGCGTCCTTGCAGATTTCTGCTGTGGGAAAAACCGTTTCCCTTGGTGATCACGATACTGAAGAAGAAGCAGCACACGCGTTTGATAGAGCTGCCATTAACAAGGGAGGCAGAAAAGCAAAGACAAACTTTCCAATGAGTGAGTATGAGACAGAGGTCACTGAGCTCACAGGTGACACAAGATCCTAAACTACAGTCACTGTGACTGGTGTGCAGTGCAGCCTGAACCCCTGTTTGTTTGTATGCTCTGCAATGACTGTTTTGGCCTCCTAATGCGCACATCATGATGTATTACAAGGAGGTGTAGCTTGACTGTTGACAAACAGAGGCAGCACAAATCTTTCCACTTGAAGCAGTCTAACGCAGACTGGTTGCTTCCACCTGCTGCAGGTCTGTCTCAAGAAGACCTTGTTGCAATGCTACGAAGTCGAGCGCGCAAAAGTACATCGCACACAAGCAGCTATAGAGGTGTGAGCTTGTTGAAGCAGACTGGCAAGTGGCATGCACAGATCAATGTTGGTGGGAAACAGGTACAGCTGACCTCCATCTCTGGTCCTTGCATGTTGCACAAGCACAGTGCAATTGTGATGTGGGTATGAAGCAGGTAGCAAGGATCCAGCATGTCAGAGGATGACATTGATGCATGTGTGACCACACACTCCAGCTGTTTTGTTTGGCTCCCAATGTTGTTGCAACGCAGCCTTGACAGCACGTGCCATGCCACACAAACATGTCAAAGAAGTCCATGTGCAGTACGTCCTGCACTCTTGGTAACACCGGCTTCACCACAAATCACATTACTGACTGTACAAACAGCTCCGGGATGCAGCCTTAGGAGGCTCCTGTTATGATTGCTGAAAAGCGTAAACGTTTCTTTTCTTTTTCTTTTTATGACTGTGCCTGCTTGCAGGTCCACCTTGGGTTAAACTGTTCTTTCTTTTTCTTTTTATGACTGTGCCTGCTTGCAGGTCCACCTTGGGTTAAAATCTTTCTTTTTTTCTTCTTATGATGACTGTGCCTGCTTGCAGATCCACCTTGGCTTCTTCCTCAGTGAGCAGCTTGCTGCCAAGGCATACGACCGAGCAGCAATCAACAAGAGCCTGCATGAGGGGCAGAAGGCGGCCACCAACTTTGACATGTCCACCTACAGAGATGAGATGAAGGTGCTGACAGCCATGAACCAGGATGACTTTGTGGCCGCCTTGGCTGATGAAGAGTAAGGCTCTCAACCTTGTTATTGCTGTCTCCACCATTGCTAGTGCTGACCTGGCTGTCACTGCTGCTGTCACTTTGGCTCATCATATTTGAGAGGTGATTACTCCAGAGTCAAATGTCTCACAAAGTCGCTCCAGCTTGTGGCAGACATGCGACAGAGCTGCTGTCAGCACAAAGATCAGAAGCAATCAAAGAGCAGAGGCAACCACAAAGCATGCATGTTCTCAGGCACAAAGGCATGACTTCAAACAGTCCGTTGTGCTTGTTTCAGGAGGCGCAAGGGGCTGATGGACATGCTGGGTCAGGGATTCACCCTCTCAGGTGCTCAAGCAGTCTTTGGCAGCAGCTTCATGCAGCCTCCCGGTAAGCTCCTGTGACCTGCTTTGCCAAAATCAACAACAGACAGACATGTACCAGAAGAAGCTGTGCGATGCCTTGCAGAGCCTGTTGTAGTTGATTGCTGACATGCTGAGAAGAGCACACCCTCTGCTAATAGCAATTGCCTGTAGTCTGTTGTTGCCTGGCAGTTGCAGCTTGTAACCGGCTTCGTCTCAACTGCGGTCAGTGTCAGTGATTCATGTGTGTGTCTGTGCGTCTGTGCAGGTGGCAAGGGGCCTTCTACACAGGCCAAGGCTGGAAAAGCTCATAGGGAGCTGCAGGTATGCACACACTCACAGCTTCTTTGCTACAGCACATGCATATCAGAATGTGAATGTAGCTCACAACCCTCAAGACATATGTGCATGTAGAAGGTTGTGCAAACATGGCATGGTTGCATTGGCATAGCCTGTGATACTCCTTGCTGTGTCTCTGCAATACAAAGTATCGACTGAATGAAACAGTCTGCACCCATCCGTCATGTATGCTCCTCAGGATCATCCAACACCAATGCATCTGCTGTTGCACTGTCTCCCTCATTGACAGGCAGCACCTTGGTAAAGTTGATATCACATGTGATGTCTTGAAAGCGGTCTTTTTTGTTAATTTTCCATTTTGTTGATTTCTCATTTGGGTGATTTTGCCTTTGGTTGATTTCATATTTTGTTGACTTTTCTCTGGGTTGATTCTGCAGGCATTGCAGAGGGACAGATCTGCAAGCCTGTCAGTCTCTACAGGCAAGGTCAGCACCAGGAAGCGCAAGCTTGCAGAGACCCATCTGGACAAAGCTGCTGCTGCTTCTGCCACTCTTGCTGCTGCTGCTACTTCTGCTGCTGCTGCTGCTGCTGCTACTCCTGATGCTGCTGCTGCTGCTGCCGCTGCTGCTGCTGCTAACAAACCTGATGCCTCTCGGGCTGCATCTGTGGCAGATGATCAGTCAGCACATGCCTTGCTTGCATCTCACCCCACTGATACCGGCGGTCAGGTCGCAAGCCACAACAAAGACAGCAATCAGGCTCCTGTCAGGAGCAGGCGACGTGGTCCTCAGCGGGGCGCAAGGACTGTTGCAGACAAGCAGGCTGCCACAACTGAGTCAGCCTTATTAGTCACAAGGGCGTCAGAGGAGACGCACAGAGATGGCAGCATGGAGGCAGCCAATCCTCCCGCCACAGCTGTGGTCAGCGGTGGTGCCGACGCTGACGTGGACAAGCGACTGGGGATGGGTTCAGGGCATCCCCATCTTTTGGAAGGGCAGGATCTGTCAGGAGCCAAGGCTGAGGCTGCTCAGCCAATGGCAGGCAAGACACGCTCACACGCACAGAGAGGTGTTCTTCAGCCTGCTGGTGCATTGATCAAGGTGGAAGACACTTCAGCAGCTGAGGCTCATGCTCAGGAAAAGGTGCCTGCTGGGCAATCTGGTGCTGAGGGGAGTACTGCTGAGTCAGAGAGGGACAGGAGGCTTTTGGCAAGGCAGATGCGCTCTACAGGACTAACAGTCAAAAATAACAAAGGTGTTGTATGCTATGTTACACTTCCTAGACATGAAGGTCTTGCTGTGCATTGATACCATGCATGCAGCACATGACACTGCTTGATGCCTGTTTGCATGTCTGCTCACTTGTTATGGGGCTGATGCCTGCTTAAATTTGGTGTCCTACATGGTAGGCATCTGTCACTCTGCAGTTGGGGTACAGACGTATCCCACACGTGCCTAGCTCATCATGAGCTGGAAAAAGCCTTATTTAGTTATTATCATTATTACTACAGGCATGCTGTCAGTGGCGCATCTGCTCCCTGACAACGTTTACATTCCTGCAAGCCTGTGGCTACATCTAATCCCAGGAAGTTCCAATTTACTAAACTCAATAATTTTGCCAATTGTGTGTGCAGATCTGCCAGCTGCTGCTCCCTTCCTGTCAGCAGAAGCCCAGCAGGCCGGTCACTCAAGCCTTAGGGCTCCTGCAGCCAAGGAGCCCTTGCCTGCATCTGCCTCAGCAGCAGCAGCAGCAGCCACAGGCAAAGCACCAAAGCGTGCAAAGCGTGCTCAGGCACCAGAGGCACCAGCCACAAATCTGGCGCCAAAGAGCTTTGGCGCTCCGTCTGAAAACGCCGGCAGCCAGCAGGAAACTGCTTCTGGCAGTTCTGAAAAGCCAGCAGAAGCTGTGCAAGCTACGCCAGCTGTTGCCTCTGCTGCTGCTAAAGCTGATGCGCTGCCACATTTGAATGGAGCTTCAGCAGCAAGCAAGGGAGCCGTGTCAGCAGGTACTGCAGGCAGCAAGGCCCAGCCATCAGCAGCAGCTAACACAGTCGCTGTAGGCACAACAGATCAGGCAGCAGCAGCAGCAGCAGCAGCAGCAGCAGCAGCAGCAGCAGCAGCAGCAGCAGCAGCAGCAGCTGACACAAGTGCGTCTGCTGGAGAACCACCTGCTGCACCAGCTGCAAGCTCAACTCTCTTATCAGCCCAGGCAGCTTCCAAAGCCGCTCAGAACTCTGATGCCGGCCAACCAGTGTCGCAACAGCGAGCGCCTGGTTTTGTACCTGCTGGAGCAGCTTCCTCTCAGCTGGAGCAGCCAGCAGGCACGCCTGGTGGCAAGCAGATTGCCTCTGCTGCAGGGGCTGTTCCGTACGGCCCTGGTGAAGCTGACCGGCCTGCAGGGGCTGTTCCGCATGGCCCTGGTGAAGCTGACCAGCCTGCAGGGGCGGCCCTGCTCAGCGTTAACCTTCCTACAGCACCAGCAGAAGCTAATGTCAGCAAGGCTGCTCAGCAAGAAGATTCCAAGCCTGCTTCTACTTCACAGGAGGTTGGCAAAACTATCCCACCATCACCACCAGGCAAGCCGCATCAGCCAACAGTTCCCGCCGAAACTGGTGTTGTGTCAGCGCCAGCAGACAGCGTTCATCAGCAAGTGCCAGATGTCGCCAGATTGGGAAGCGACTTTGACCCTGAATCATCTCCCACATTGGTCGCCGATTTCAAGGTGAGATGCGTTTGCTAGGTCCCCTGTGCAATATTGAGGGTGCAATTGTTCCTTTTTGGTCTTCTTCTTTGTCATCAGTGCATGCTCGAGCAAGTCAATGAACTGGTGGGTGAGTTGCTGACGCTGTGCAATGTTGTATTCAAGAGTCTGCTTTGGGTGTGCTGCATAACTTTGGCTTGCCTGCTGGTGGCAGAATGCATGGGCAGCATACAACCCCAACACAGACCATACCTGACTGGTCTGTCTTCTGTCATTGTTTCACGAACAGATTGTGTATTGGCTTCCCACAGTGTTGACCTTGCTTATTCATATGGTCTGCAATCAATCCTTAGGTTAGCTGAGGGTAAGTCAGAAACATTCCACAATGCCCTGGGCAACATAGTATGAGTTGTGCAGACAGGCTCAATGCCTCCATGTTGACCTGCAGGTTTCACAGCAGGCTGATGCACAGCTTGCCAGCCTGCCTACCCCATCCAACACCCCCACCGACCCCCACACCCTTCCTTTTGGCACCACCCACGCCACACCCCCCACTGACCCTGGTCTCAAGCCCAGCCAGGCTTTGCCGACTCCAGTCAGCTCGTCTCCTTTTGCCACACAGGCTGCCAGTCAGGAACGGCAGTCTTTGCCTACAAGCAAGGCAGCTTTGACTAGCAGCAGTGGCCAGCAGGCTTTATCCCACAGTGCTGTCCCTGGGACTGCATCTTCAGGGACTGCAGTCCCTGGTATGGCTGCTGTCCCAAAGATCAGTACCCACAGGGGTGGGGCTCCAGGGCTATCCTCTGGTTCACAGGGGTACCCCAATCCTCCTGTGTGGGCAAACAATGCATCTTCAGTCAGAACTGCTTTAGATGCTGGCAATACTAATACTGGTAGTGCTGCTGGCACAAAGCCTCAAGCTGCAGTGCCTGGGTTCAACAATGGAAGATCTTCTGGCGGCCTGCCCACAGCTGGCAGCCTGCCCACAGCTGTGGGAAGAAGGCCAGAAGCTGCCAACGCAGCTGCTGGGCTGGTGTTACCCACCAAGTCAATGACTGCTTCCAGCGCCATTGCAGCAGCTGCTCGTGCCAACGCAGCAGCTGCTAACGCAATTGCTGAATCTGGCAGCTCTCTGGGTCGGTCCTCTTCAGGCTTCGCACATGATGACGGTCGTCATGCAAGTGCAGGGGGCATGCATCCAACACCTCGTGCCAACAGCCCTGCAGGGCAGCTGCCTACAGCCTCCATAGCTGGGGCCGTTCCAGTCGGCATGGCAGGAACAGGCTCAGTAAGGGCAGGCTCATCAGGGGCAGAGCACCTTCAAGCCCCGTCAGCTTCCCAGGCAGCTTCCCAAGCTATGTTTATGACTCAGCAGCAGCAGCGGCTGAATGGCACGGCCATGATGACTGCAATGCATCAGTCATGTCCAGGCATGACTTCTGCACAAGGCAGTACTGAAGCTGCTCAAGCAGCTACTTCTGCATCTTCTCAGGCAGCCTCAGGCCCTCTTCGGTTGAGCAACCCCAGCATGCCAGCTCCAGCACAACAGCATGCTGACAGCTCCAGGTATGGGTCCATGCAGGGGTCTGGACCCTTTCTTAACCCTAACTTCAATCTGCCATCTGGCCCTGTGCCATTCAGGAATTCATCAAACCCTAGCTCCAGAGCTGGAACTCCTGCCAGTGCTAGCTTTGCCCCTTCTTCCTCAGCTGCAAACCCTAATACAGTGCCAGGGTTTGCTGCCAGCTCAAACCCTATGTATCCAAGATCTAGCATGCCACTGGCTCCTGGGTCCCACTTCTCAGGCCCAGGCTTGTCAATCTCTGTCCCAAACCCTAGCTCAAGCAAACCCTTGGGGCCGCAGCCCTCTGGCAACCCCCTGAGTCCTAGCTACAGGCCCCAAGGGCTACACGCGACAGCCCCAGAGACCGGCATCGCCTACCAAAGCTTGGGCCAGAGTTCTTCTCAGGTGAGTCCATTGTCTGTAAAACCAAATGTCTGACTGTGCATGCATGTGTGGCTGGCAACACGGAGTGGCACAACACCTACCTCACTTTCTTTACACATACCAGATCATCCACTTTGAAATGCTCAGCATCAGACTGTTGTATAGCATTCTTGTCTCTGCACTATGTCCAGCAACTTGTCGTGCTGTCACATTCTTGTGCAGCAGCTTGTACAGATGCTTTGGCGACCAAAGATTCTGGCTCAGAGGCTGCTTGTAGCAGCAGCTTGTACGATTGCATGCAAATGAAGATGCTGTCTCAGAAGCTGCTTGCCTACAGATCCCCTGGCCTCATGCAAAGCCTCCCTACAGAGGGGCGCCTGCTCAAGCCCAACCCACCCCCCATGCTCACCCCTCCCTGCCTGCTGGAGCCCAAGTGACCCCTGTCACCTGCCGAGCTCAGCAGCCGCCACAGCTGGCAGCCCAAGCCTCCATGGAAATGGAAATGAACATGCAGGCATTGCAGGTGAAACATGCAATTTTGGTGTTTGAAGTTGCGATTTTGGTTTTTGAAGTTGCGTCTTTTACTTTTTGAAGTTGCAATTTTTATTTAGTCATGATTGGCCTGTCGTACATGGCGTATAACCCAATGGTTGCCGGCTTAAGTTTACATTACTGCCGAGGCTTCAGCCCTACCCTGTTAAGGGGGGCATTGGCTCTTGTATGAAGTTGCAATGCACACTGTGACCGCCACTTTGTGTCTGCTGTCTTATCACAGCTTGACTACAGCTTGCATACTGCAGCAGCTGTTGTGTAGCTGGGCGTGAAAGTAGCAACTGCTTTGCCCTTGTCTTTCAGCACTGCTTCACTTTATCATGCAGAGTATAGTGTGACTCTTGAATACCAATGCTCACAGAGGCAGTACGTGAGATGCAACACCAACGCACAATGTGTGCATGCATCACCAACTTGCAACCTACCATATGCACTGTAGCACGTTCTGAACCTGGGCAGCCCGGTATGATACTTCGCTTCTCATTCAATTGACGCCGAAAGTTGTAGTCTTTTCTTTTCTTCTCTTTTCTAGCATGTGCTGACCACACCGCTTGTTCATGCAGTCACGTGGGTTGACCAACGCTCATACCATAGTGCCTGGGATGCTCCCCAGTTCCCTGCCACGTGGTTCAAACACTGCCTGGCAGGTAGGCTTGGCCGCCGGTCTGGCCGCCACTGCTAACCTCAGGCCGCCGAACCCCTCGGTGGGTCACCAGGCAGCCACCACAGCTGCGGCAGCTAGGGCAGCTGCGGCCTTCCAAGCTAGCCGTGCAATGGCCAAGTCACAACAGTCACCACTGCTGCAGCAGGGCTCTGTCAACGCTGGTGAGGCTTCATTAGGGTTAGGGTTTAGAAACCTATTTGGTTCCACAAGCTGACTCTCATGTGGTCTCACCACTACTGCAGCGGGGCTCTGTCAACGCTTGTGAGGCTTCATAAGGCTTGACTGGTTCTGAAAGCTGACTTTTCATGAGCTCACGTGGTCAGTGAACTCACCGAGAAGCTGCTTGTTTGCTGTCAGGAACTCCAGGTTTGAGTTGGCCGTGCACAAGGAGTATCATGACGAAGAACAATGCAGGGGCAGAAGTGTTTGTCTGCCTGTCAAATGCCTCTTGATCACAATGCATTCAATGTTGGAGGTAAACGAGGCCAGGTTTGAGATGAAGGTGGTATCCTCAACTCCCATCAAGCAGTATGACACAGGGAAGCCTAACATACCTCACCCTCAGGCTTGTCTTTGAACACCGCCAAAAAGCGCAGTTTTTTCTTCTATGATCTTGGATTAAAGTCTCAGATTGATGAATGGCCAGCAAATATCACCTTTTCATGACTATCCTTGCAGGTGCTCCAGCAGCTACAGATGGCTCAAATTTGGTCGGCCCATCAACCACCCCTTCCTCTGGTTTCACTCTGCCAGCGTCCACTGCAATTTCCAACAGGCCGTTGATTACTTCTGGAATCGACACCAATTTTGGCGCTTCTGCCAAAGCAGCTGAGTCAGCACCAGGTTTTGGCACTGGAACCTTGGCTGCAGCTTCCAGCATGGCCTCACCTGCTGCCTCAGGTGCACCTCCAGCTGTGGCCACAGCTGGCAGTGCAGGTGGCCACTTCCAGGGTTCTCACCCTCACATTGCTTCCCACCAGGCCTTTGCCAGGCAGGGCCTTCGGGCAAGCTTGCCCACAGCTGTGGCCACCTCAGCCAACCCGCCTGGCCACCTTCCATCTGGTGCAGGCCTCACCGCGCCAGCACCTATCAGCACTGCTCTTCCAGGCAGACCTGTACCGCAGCCAGCGGTGGCCACCTCCTACAGCGCTGCAGGCCCAACTGCATACAGTGCAGAGGCACAAGCACTGTATCGTGCGCGTGCTCAGGCGCAGCCGCCATTCAATGCCCAGCCCAGACCCTATGCTGCGCAATCACAAGCCCTAGGCGCTCTGCCACAATCCCAGTATGTCTCCCTGTCGCAGCCGCCATACAGTGTTCAGACGCACACACCCTACATTGCACCCTCACAGCTGCCATATGTGGCACAGAGTCAGCCCGGATACAAGCCACAGCTGCAGCCACCGCCAGCATACAGTGCACAGTCCCAGGCCCAGTATTCCACAGCTGCGACGGCACAGCAGCGATATGCCGCCACAGCTGCACAGCGCTGTGCTGCAGCTGCGCCACAGCTAGCCCAGCCGCGGCCAGCACTGCGGCCACCGCTGAATGTGGAGCATTTCACATTTGCCAAACTGGCGCCACAGCCCAAGAACGCCATCGACATCATTGCTGAGGACGCTGTGCTGCCCACCTTTCCACTGAAGAAGAAGAAGCCCAAGAAGAGGAAGTTTGCCGGCTTGGAAGTCTTTGCTGCTGAGGTGTACCGGCACAAGAGCCTCATGCTGGAGTCCAAACGCAATGTTCTGCAGTGTCAGCTTGTCAAGAAATCACCGATTGGCAGGCCACCAAAGGTATGCTTGCTGTGCTGTGCGCTGTGCTGTGCATGCTTGTTGAACTCAACTTCCTGCCAGTCCAGCTGGTGTGTTCATCATACAGAGTGTTGGTCTTGGTGTTTGGACTGCAACACGTTCAATACAGAATCATCAGACCGCCTTAAACTTTTGCCCCATCTGCTCAGCACAGACAGCTGGACAAACAAGGCAGTGTGGCCAATGGTCATTATTGTTATGATTATTTGCAGGATTTCCGGCCAAGGATGCCTTCTGCAGCCCGCCAGGCAGAGCAGCAGCTGGCCAAAGCCTCCAGCGTCACCTCCCTGGCACCCAAACCGAAGGGCAAGGCAGCAAAGGGCACTAAAGGCAAGGCAGCAGCAGCCAAAGGGCGCAAGGGGGGCACCCCAAAGAAGGGCAACCGGGTGGTCTGGGATTCCGTCCCACAGAAGCGGCGGTCTGGAGATCGCGCTGGGGCTCCCTCTGCTGGCAGACAATTTGCCAGCGCTGCTAGACTACATCAGGTTGGTTTCCAAGACCTGGGAGTTTCTCTTAGAAGTGTGGAAAGATCATGATCTCAGAGGAGACAATTTGCCAGCGCTGCTAGACTACATCAGGTTGGTTTCACCTGGGAGTCTCGCTTAGAAGTGTAGAGAGATCATGATCTCAGAGGACCGCCTGACATGATATAGGACATAGCAGGTTGACAATTTATCAAGTGTCAGCGCATTAGCAAATTACACTCTAATGACAATCATGATATAGGATAACGTATCAAGTGTGGTATCAGAGGTTGTGACCTATTAGCAAGTACAATGGGAGCCTCCTGAGGCAGCAATGCAGGAACACGCCAATCTGATGCAGAGTCTCACAGCAATCCAGAGAATTGGCATTGCACCTGTTTTGAGAGGCCCATTTATGGAAAGGTGTGATTCAGATCTGTGCTGCAGAAATGAAGAGGCTGTTGTGTATGACATATAGGAGCATACAGGGAACACTGGAATGGATCAGCTGCTTGGTGCCCTGGGCCCTGAGCTGGAGGCACATGAGGCAGAAGAAGGGTCGGACTCAGACGATGATGCAGTGAGTGGCACAGACCAAGGTGCGCTTCCCACAATGTTTAGTAAAAAAGAGCAAAGATGTCGAAAGTATTTTGTGAGAAAGGTTTTGACCTCTACAACAAGACATTAAGGCCTCTTGACACTATATTGCTTTGCTATTGCTTTGCTCCAGATGCATCTCTTGTTTGAGTAATGACATGCGTGGTAGTTCTGTTGCAGGGGCCCCCCACCATGCTTCAGCACCCCGCCCAGGCAGAGAAGGTGTGAGTGTGAAGCGTGCCAAGGGGGGCAAGACTGTCGCCAGGGCCTCCTCAGTAGCAGCCAGGGGAAGGGGCAGAGGCAGGGGCAGTAAGGAAGCACTCACCGGCAGGGGTGGTAAGGGACATAAGAGAGCAGCTAGCAGCTCACCTGACAGAGGTCCAGTCAGGCATAACAGGCGAAAGACTCAGGCACCTTCTAGGTGAGCTGTAACCTCACTAAAAGAACTACCACACGCATGTGATACTGTTGGACAGACGTGAGTTGCACCTTGCTGAATGATGTGCACATGCACAGATTCAACACTGAGACCAGACATCAGTGGGATGGGGTACTGCAACAAGATGGAGACCTGCATGGGCAACAGCTTGCATATGCTTTGGGCATTGTTGTAGTTATAAAAGCCGCCTTCTTGCACGCAAAGCATAAACTCAATGCAGAGTAAGTTTGATGCTATGGCTTGCGCATTTGGTACAGAAGTGCACGCAAAGGTGCATACAAGGTCGTGTAACGTACAAGAATTTGAATTAGCATCATTGGTCATGGTGTGCAGGGCTTCATGAAGTGGAGTTTTGCAACAGTCAATGGCTTCACAGTAGCACCAACATGCATGCCAATGGGTCAGAAGTAACTTCCCTCTCCAAAAGCAGCCGCAGTCACGTACATGTCTCTTGGTAAAACATCATCAATACCGTGGCGATAGGCCTCACTGTCTTCTGAGCTGTTTGTCTGTTACACTGGTACGATCATTGCATATTATACCAACTATACATAAGGAACCAGCATCAGCTCGATTTCGTTATGTTGTACCTCAGCCCTCGATGACTGCACATGAACTGAAATTTTTTAGCAGTTACAATGCTGCAAACCTTCATGTTTGTCATGATAGCAACACAGTCAAGGCAATGTAAAGCACATGCTGACCTCGATATCCGCGCAGCCATCCGATGTACACATGCAAACGATGATGTTGGTAGCCACTGCATTGGCCTTGCAACGGAAACTTGGAAAAAACAAATAGGAAGGAACTTTACAAGTGCAAACGAACAAATTCGATCACTATGATCAACGCTGGTCAGAGTTTGCCATTAGTGGTGTGCAAAGAATCCCTCAAATGCATGGCGCACTCAGAAATAGCCTGATCTCCAACATCTAGTGGCAGCAGGTAAGTGTGATTCAAGAAGCCATGCAGCATGCCTTCATAGCATTTGTACAAACACTTGACACCTTCCTGTTGCAAGCGCTCTGCATATGCCTTGCCCTCATCCCTTAGCGGATCATGTGATGCTGTCAAGACAAACGCAGGAGGCATGAAGCTCAAATCTTCAGCTAACAAAGGCGATACACGCGGGTCTGCGAGTGCAGTCTTGTTATTGCTGCCAACATAGCTCTGGAACATCCAGTTGCTCAGAGTCTTGTCAAGTGCAAAGCCTTCAGCAAACTGCTGCCGTGACTGGTTGCTTGCAAGTGTGTGAACAGCCGGGTACACCAGCAGCTGAAAGGCAATTGGAGCACCCTTGCGCTCATGTGTCAGCAGCAAAGTGGCTGCTGTCAAATTGCCACCAGCTGAATCACCACCTGCAGAAATGCAAGCTCAATGACATCAAAAGGGTGCTTGTCATGAAGTCAGGCATGAAATATAGGATTGTGCTGCTGACAAAGCACTGTGAGACATTGGACCAGCCAGCGTTGAACATCATCAGCTAACAACAAGCACGCTTCCCTGTTATGCACTCTGACAGTGAAGGAGCATTTTCATGCATTGCTTGTGCGCCAGGCACCAAAGATGATACACTATCAGGGAGAGAGAAAGACTACAATGCTTGGAGCAGGGGCAGCAGAGGGAGCAGAGGCAGTATGCAAACTGCACAGGGCTGTTTGCTCACCCATTGCCAGTCTTGCAGGGTCTAGGTTCAGCTCATGTGCATGCTTGGCGATCCATTGTGTGGCTGCGTAACAGTCTTCTAAACCAGCTGGGAAGACATGCTCTGGAGCAAGTCTGTAGTCTAGAGACAGGACAACAATGTTTGCCTGGCTTGCAAGAGCTCTGCAAATGGAGTCATGAGACTCCACACTGCTGAGGCACCAACCGCCGCCATGGATGTAGATCAGTGCAGGCTGAGGAGCAGATGCATTTGGAGTGGGGTTGTATATCCTGGCTCGCATAGGCCCTGCTGCACCAGGAAGTTGGAAATCCTTGACTTCTGCAATCTCAGGCACTGTCCTAGGCCTACAACATAGGAACTTTGGGATGCTGGCATGAGGACCACGCAAGCAAGCTTTGTCACTCTGACTGTTTTCAAAGGCTCAGTCTTACTCAAACACAGCTCCTGACAGTCGCTATGCAACATGAAAGCTTTGCTACCTTGATAGCTTTTCGATGTAAGCTCTATATTCGGCCACCGGGAGGTCTGTAGGTTGCACCTGAGGCCTCTGTGCCATGAGGTCCAGCAACACTTGAGCTTGGGGGTCCACAGACATCCTGTACCTGAAAAGCAACGCACTCAGATTCAACGTTAAATTGCCACCTTACTCCCACACAAAGTGGTGCCACGAACACATGATGCGGCAAGTGGCATCGGCAGTAGCATGGCTGAACAACGAGCAAGGTCGAGCGACAACACAAGACGGTTTGAAATGCAGTCACAGACTAGCCAAATAGCAGTCGAGAGCTTCTTACTGCTGAAGTCTCCTGTGAAATCTGTGCTGTGCGTTGTGAGTTTGAATATTTTTTGACGATGAGGTGGCCCCGCAAGCGGCGCACAGATTTCACATGTGTTATGTCGTTGCTGACATGGCTGATGCATCATGCATGTGGATAGGAGCAAATTAGTCAGGACTTTGCAACTTGAGTCGACTTAACATGCAGCTGAGACTGACTAAGGGACAGAGCCAGAACACAGACTCTGTACGCATCAGGACTCTCTCTAAAGGGAGCAGGTATATACTGGTTATTGGTTTCTCCCCTTATCTCTACTGACAAGTCTGCTATACTGCATCAAATTTCGCTATAGATTCCAATGTGCAGGAGATTAGCTTCCTGACACTCGTAGCGATTTGCCTTCTATTTTAGCTCTGGTACACATGCATATTATGGCTTATGGTATTGCAGCGGCTATGCACACAAAAGCATCCATGGCCAAGAGCCTGCATGCTTGGTGAAACCGAAAGTGATGCAACTGCATTCCTGCTCTGCCACAATGTTTGCACACATGGTTGCTTATTGCAACATTCGCAAAGATCTGCTTGAGCAGCATGTCATTTGTGCCCTGCCTTGCACAGTGTGCTTCATGTTGCATCTATGTGCGCGTTGTTTCATGTGCTTGCATGTATGTGTGCATTCACTTCTTTGAGACAGTTGCTATTGTTCATATACATGACAGTCGCAAACACCGTTGCAGACCAGGCAGGTTCCATCTGCCGCACAAAAAGCAACCTGTCACAGTGTTGCTTGTACGATTGCCACAATTGTGGCCTTGCAAGGCATGATGACTAAGTGATCAGTACAATCTGAAGAGCAGTTTCAGTACAGTCAAAGACAATGCAACAGGCAACACAGTACACAAAGCAGACACACATGGGCACTATGGCCAAAAGAATTCTTCTCAAAACCGTAGCTGATGCTTCTGGCAAATTAGTCATTGATGTCCTCTTTGTCAAGGCTCTCAGAGACAGAATCTCTGCTGCCAAAAAGAGAAACCCGCCATCTCACCAACTGCAACACAGGGTCCAGCTTCAGGTCTCGAACTGGCTTGCCTGTGATAATATCCACACTTCCAAACCTATCTAGCATGCCATCATCATCACCATCAATGCTCATCACTCTTGCATCAGCCTGATCACCATCCAACTTATTGACAGCTGTTTGAGCTTTGGCAGTCTGTTTGACAGCATAAGCAACTAAGGGATGCTGCTGGTCAAACGAAGGCGTGCTGTCTACACCATCACTTTTTAGCGTGCCAGCTGCTTGACTGCTGAGGGCTCCCAGCTGTGCATCTACAGCACTCCTGTGTCCATCTGCCAAGTCATCAGTGGTGCTGCCACTGCTGCTGCTATCAGTTCTGCCACTGCTACTTGAGCCAGTGTCAGTGCCCTGTTCCACACCAGAATGTGAAGCTGAGTCTGCAGCTTGTTTCTGCTCAGCAAAAGCGTCCTGCAGTTGATCAGCAGTTGTGAATAAGAAACACCTACCCATTTGCGTGAATGTCGTGGATTCTACATACTGAACAAGCACATTGCTAGATGGTGAGTTTCATCTCAAGGGCTCAATGCTTGTCGATTGCTATGTAGCTATGTGCATTGCCACTCTGACATTGTGACAGACACTGCATTAGCCAGCTCAGTCGAACTGCATGCCTAACACTTACATCAAAAGTTGTTGCCAGAGTATTGCAGCGCAGCAGGCAGTGTCACACAGAAACTGCATTGCAAGCTGAAGTAATCAAGTAACAAGTCCACAGCCACCTGCATACTGCGATAACATGTGCATGACTTGCAACCCCATTGCATGTCTGAAGGATGCCTGAGGACTTAACGTACTAATTTCAGACATGCATTCCTGACTCGTACAAACATAAGTAATGAATGCATGTAAAGAAACAACCAGAAGCCTTGACAACATATTGTGCAAACAACACTGACCTGCAATCTTTGCCGCAAAGATGGTCCCTTTACCGTCTTGGTAGCTGCTGGTGCAGCTGCTGCATCCAGTGCTGGTGCTGCTTCAGAAGCTGCTGCTGCTGTTGCTGATGTCATTGGTGCAACATTGCGAGCCTCTGGTGCTGCCATTTTGCGCTTCTCATCACCGGGCAGACCCCCAGAGTATGAGGCTCCAGTGAGGGGGGAGTTTGAATCTCGGGGGACGCCTGCACACAGCAAAGTCTTGCAAACATTCTGGTGCAGCCTTGCAACTAGATTGCCACCCAAGGCTGGCTGCATTTTAGGCACAGACTTGACATACTGAGACACAGGCACCTGTTGTTGATAATGCTCCTGTCTCAGTATCTGCACTCGATCAAGTAGCCAAGAAGCATACAGATGGAGGCATCTGTGTGTATGTATGTATTACTGTACAGCACATTTTTCCGCACAGTGTGCATCACTGCACAGTCTGTAGGTACCTTTGAGGTTGTTGATGTCCAGCACTCTGTCCACCCAACTTCGGCTGGCCCGTGTGTTGGGCACTGCCTTCAGCATCTCGACCAGGCGGGAGTAGGAGGGGCGGGTGGGTTCTACCCCCATCAGCAGGGACCCTCTGCCATTTGGCCATGTGTAATGTACCTGCATGGAACCCAATGCAGCATCAAGCCAAGGTGACTACAACTACCAGGCTGAGTGAAAACCACTGCAGATCAGACCAGTGAGTTGTGAAACCCACAATTTCTGGGTTATGGGCCATATTTGACATCCAGAAATGCCAGTGTCAAACTGACTGATGTATGACTGATCATGTGACATGCAGCGTTGTGCAGGCAGTGAATGCTACAGGAGCTGCTCGTGATCACGTGAAAGGCGTTGGTAGGGGGGGGGGGGGGGCAGAAGACAGTGCCCAAG
>JAABUS010003375.1_pt1 | contig 26106 bp, 30 predicted proteins | sample 5560161 | NCBI WGS metagenome assembly JAABUS01 (sample SAMN10711885, study PRJNA513376) | rock metagenome | isolation source: Antarctica rocks | place: Antarctica: Victoria Land, Trio Nunatak nord | collected 2016-01-04
AAAGCTAGACGAGGATTTTCAGTCCGCTACCTTTGATATTTATATAACCTGCTCATTGAGTTGAAGAAATATATCCAACTCCATCAGTACCCTTGTGTGCCTTGTTCTTTATCATGCAGTCTATTTCCCTTACTCACGTCTTACACCCTTTAGACGCCAAATCAAATGGGGAAACCAATCAAGTTTGAAACGAACAAAACCTAAAAACATATTTATTCATCAAACGATCCGTTCTGGTGCTGCACTTCCGTCTACTGATGCTTCTTCTTCGTGTTCGCTTGAGAGTTCCTCTAGCAGTACTGCTCCAGCCATCCTTTCAAGTCTCTGATGCTTGGGCACTCGAGGAAGAGCGAGCTCTTGACCTCCAGCTGGAGTTCAGTGCGGAACTTCTCCGACAGTACGAGTGACATGAGCGAGTCGACGCCTAGCTCGACAAAGGAAGCGTCGTCGGTGAGATCGTCGGCCTCCAGACCGGTCTCACGTGCAATGAGTCGCAGGCAATCGGCAATCACCGAATTCGCCTCGTCGATGGCCGGCGCGGCGGCCTCAACAGCTGCTGGCTTGGTTGCTTTAGGGGCTGGTCCAGGAGTTTTCTCGCCAGGCCCAGAAGTGGGCACAGATGGCGCCTCAGTGTTGGGCTTCTTTAGTACCGCGGCCGATGTCGGCGCTAGAGTTTCCCTCGAAGCAGGAACTGCGGGGGCGGGGATAGGCGCAACAGGCTTGGGAGCACTCTCACCCGTAGAGCTCTTCTGCATGTCAGGTGGCGAGAAGAACTTGTCCATCAACAAGCGAGGTACCCGCCTGAACAGCATTTGGCCCACCATGCCCACAACGACACCGTCTTGTAATATGTAGACATCGCCGGCGTACATGTTTGCCTCCTCGGTGGGGAACATCTTAACGTAGCTGCGGTAGCCTGCGCCAGGCCTAAGTCGCCTGGCCATGCGCATACTGCTCCATCCAGGAGTGACATAGAAGAAATCCTTTGTATTGGAAGCATCACTGCCATTCATAATGAGACCTGCGAGGTGAAAAACGCTGTCAATCCAGTGTGGTGGTGTGTGCCAAGTGCCATGCCTCTCTGGCACCAAGGTGATGTCCGCATAGGCTTCATATTCATTAAGAACGACGGACTGCATGCCGCGGTATTTATCGGTATAGTCCACGACATTTTTAAACAAGGTGTAGGTCATATTCTTGGAAAGCTTGTTCGCGGTGCGTCAGCCGCCATCCTGGACAACCCCTCGATGCGACCATTCACTAGGTGTGACACTCGATCCCACTCTGTCTGCCAGGCAGCAGGATCCTCGAAGCGCACCGTCGCGGACGCGAAGGAGTCCTCCGAGCGGATGCCGTCTGCGGAGACATTGTACCAGTGAATTGTCATGGCTTGCTCAAACAAGTTAATTTTGGCTTCCAGCTGCAGCAGCTGAGCGCTACTAGTGTGCTTTTGAGCAACCTGAGCGTGCAATACCTCCACATTTGTGACGTTCATGTGCACCTCCTTAGACTTAGGTACCATACGATTGTAGAGGTATTCACCGACAGTGAGAGCCATGTCGGCCCAGATAGACTGAGAACTATTAGCGTGTGAACGATTTGGTATGCCGCCAAAAGACTTACTGTAGTAGCAACCCCACACCCGTTCATCAGATGCCCGTTCACAGCGGCGAGTAGGTCGGGGTACATGATGTCTGAGACCGCCGTCAACTCGCCCGTTGAATCCCGCAGCTCTTCCGAAATTATTTGGTGCACAGAAGAGGTCCTTAGGGAAGAGCCATTGGAGGTGAGTATTCCAAGCGCAGGTTTCTGGATTGCGTTGTCCTTGGCGTGGGCTTTGTCGAGCGTCCAAGTCCCGACGTACTCGATCCAGTAATCTTTCTCGTTCCACCTATACTTGTTCAGATTCAACAGGTTATGTGCCTTTTCATATGGTCGGAAGTATTCATTCCAGCGGACTAGGAACCCCTCACAATGCAAGGTGGCTACGCTGTTTGCAACAGTTGCAAAATTGTCCTCATTTCGGCGCAATGACGAATTCACCTTCGCGTTGTGAATATAGCTGCGGAAAAAGGCACCACACACAGGATGTGGCCCAAGATCGATCCATACCGTCTTGTCATCGATGATGCCAAGGTCTTGAGCAGCCTCAAGGGCACCGACAAAGTTGACAGGTTCTCTAGAAGCACGACACAGGTATTTGGCATTTATGGTCTTGCCATCGAAGACACAGTTGCCGAGAAGCGGCGAGATGATCGGAACGCTTGGTGCCTTGAATGAAATGTGCTTGGCTATTTGCTCAAAGGAATCCAGTATTGGATCCATCTGCGCAGAGTGGAAAGCGAAGGGGACATCAAGCTGAGTGCACTTGAGTCCATTGCTCTCTAAAGCTATGCGGGTGGCTTCTATGTTCGTACGAGCGCCGCTGATGACGGTATCTTCGTGACCGTTCATGCATGAAACCTCGTAGGAGTTGTCTCCAGACGAAAATTTCTTGATGACCTCAACGCTCGCACGGACAGACAGCATGACATGGCTGCCAATCTCGCATGCGGCGAGAACAAGCTCCGCACGCTTGCCAGCCAAGAAGATCGCATCAGCTGCTGAAACAACATCAGCGGCAACCATAGCAGCATATTCGCCGAGACTGTGGCCAATGACCGCACTAGGCTTGATACCCAACAGCGCCCAGAACCTCGTCAGTGCAATCTCGACCACGACAATAGTAAGCTGCGTGACGACGGGGGAAGCACCGTCTTCGATGGCCCCCTCAATGGCTGGGACAACAGAGGGGAAACCGAATTTCTGGACAAGATGATCGAGGTGAAGGACTTGTGAACGGTAGAATGGGAAATCTTTGAAGAGCTGTGAACTAACGCCCTTGTAGAATGCCCCTTGGCCGGTAAAGGTGAAAGCAACCGTAGGGGTTACAACTGGCACGGGGCGGATGTTGCCTGCATTTCCAAGCGAAGACTCTAAGAACTTCCGCAATTGGGCGATGCTGGCGACTGAGGTCGCGATCCGGGTGCTGTGGTGGATACGCCGAGCGCACAGTGTGTAAGACAAGTCTCCGAGATCGGTATCAGGATTTTGATCCAGGTAGGAGAGCAGTGCCTCTATGTTGCCTCTCAAGGAATTTTTGCTTTTTGCGGAAACCGTCAACGCATGGGTCAAGCGTGGGTCCTCACCAACTTTCGGCTTCTCAGGAGCATCTTCAAGCAACAAGGTCATGTTTCCGCCGTGGGCGCCGAAGCCGTTCACGACAGTGTAGCGCTTCTTCCCTTCCAGTTTAGGCCGAGGAGTGTTCTCCATGGTAAGACCAATATTACGCTTCTCCAAGTCCTTAGAAATAGTCGGGTTCATCTCGGTCTTGATTCCAACATGTGGTGGGATCTGGTTCTTCTGGTGAATTAGTAGCACTTTGATCAAGGACGTAATACCTGCCGCAGCCTCACCGTGACCGATGTTGGACTTCACAGCGCCGAGATGAAGTCGCTGATCGACGCGACGTCGAGGTGTGAGCGGTGCAAAGACATCCGCCACGGCCTCTGACTCTACTGCATCGCCGGCCTGGGTACCAGTGCCGTGGAGTTCGATGTAGCTCACATCGAGAGGGTTGACTCCAGCGCTCTGCATAACCTGGTTGTAGTTGTCCTTCTGGGCACCTGCATGTGGATGAGTGATGGAGATGGCCTCCGCCGAATGGTTTGTTGCGCTGCCAAGGATAGTCGCGAGAATGTTGTCATTGTCAGCTTCAGCGTCCTCAAGCCTCTTAATGACAACTGATCCGACGCCATCCGCGCGGCAGTAGCCATCCGCATCTTTATCCCAGACCTTGCACTGGCCCGTCTTGGACAAGAAATGGCCTTTGCATAACATACTGTAGTTGTCCGGGTTGGTGATAACGCTGAGCCCGCCTGCGATCACAGTGTCAGCCTCTCCTGCCCAGAGAGCAGAGCAAGCTGCATGGATAGCCGCCGAGCTACTGGAGCAAGCGGTGTCAATATTAAAGCTTGGGCCGGCAAATTTGAAGAAGTAGTTGATTCGTCCATTGGCAAAAGCTCGCTCGCCTCCTGGCACGCCATAGGTGCCGATGTTTTGACCTCCGTTCAACTCTCGCCAATCATCGCTTGCCTGACCATAACAGGTTCCAACGCGCTTGAGGTTTGTCGAGGGGGTCCGGTTGGGCGCGTAGCCTGCCATTTCGAGCGCTTCGTAAGCCGTAACAAGCGCGAGACGGTGCATCGGGTCAGTTTGCTCGGCCTACAGATTGCAATATTAGCATTTGCTCACGAAACGCTACAACCTCTCGACTTACCTCCCTAGGAGACATATTAAAGAAGCCCGCATCGGAAAAACCCGGCTTATCAATGAAATTACCGAAGGGCGTCTCGGTGGCGTTATCCGTCTTCCCGGACGGATCGTAATGTGTGCTCAGGTCGAATCTGTCGGCTGGAACTAGAGTGTGTGTATCGCGCCCCTCCACCATCAGCTTCCAGAAGAGCTCAGTGTCGTTTGCGCCTCCCGGCAAGCGACAGGACATTCCCACAACAGCGAGCTTGGACTGCTTGGGAGACCGCGGGATTCTAGTTTCAGGATCCTTGATGGACCAATCGATCAAGTCATGCTGGATAACGGTCACTTGCGGCAAGTCCGACTCGATGGCTAAGAGAAAGCCTTTTGAAATAAGCGACGTTCGGAATAGTAGAGCTTGGCATTCGGGCTCCCCAGAGTTGGAGACATTGTTGAGGATACCAGCGGTAAGTTTGTCGAGGTAAATGGTGCCAGTCAGAATTTCTGTGCAAATTTGCTCGAAGAGACCGCCAGCGTCCCCGGCCGGGAACGGCTTCCCCGTTTGGGGAGAGAACAGCGGAAGCTGCACGCGACGAGAGCGGCTGCACTTCGGCTCCGAACCGTTGACGATGATGTTAATGTCATTTACGTTATAGAGGTGAGATGCGTGGCACAAGCCATTGTAAACTGGCAGCGGGAGATGTTTGGAGTAACGGAGGACGCGCGAATGCCGGAACGCGTTCTCGAGGCGGGAAGGGGGGCCAGTAACGCTAACCGAGTTTCTGTCTGCTGCGCTAATGAAAACTTTGGTGAGTTCTGGGTTGGACTGGCCAAAAAGTTAGCATGATTAAAAAACCTCGGTGAATGGGGGTACACTGGACAGACAGTTTCTGCGTTATATTGGTCGATTTCTCTCTGCACATCTTCCGCAGATATCCCTGTAACGACATAAGCCCAGCTCTTGAGATTGCCATCGGCTTCGCGAGACTCGAGCAATTGCGAAACGCCGTCGACATTGACACCGAGCCTGAAGGCGACTCTCACGCTCTCGGCACCTGTGACGGCCAGTTCTGACAAAGACGTAGAAACGGAAACTGCTGCTGCAGCCAGCAAGCCAATGCTCAGGCCAGTCAGAGTAGTGCTGCTTCTTGGCAGATCATATGGGAAGTTTTGCCCTTTATGGTGACTACAGATTGGCAGGTTAGCACAAGACTAGGTCTATGCCTTCTGATAAACTTAAAGCTTAGGCGATACGGAGAGTACGTACCCAATGAGCATTCCAATCTCCAGAACACAGAGGAGGGCACTTTCCAGGGCTCCCCCGAGAGGACCCTGCCGGAATTCCCCTTGGTCCGCCAAGTTCAGAACCGTTTGGAATGGAGGCAGAAGGTCTTGTAGTGGCTGTGGCATCTTCAGAGTTTCTTCTTTTATGACCGTAGTACATTCTTCCAGAAACGTGGCGAGTAATCGGAACCTCTTGTCCTTGCTGTGCCTGTGAAGGCGGCGGAAGAGATCCTGCAGATCATCGCTAGGAAATTCATTACTGAAGAAGACCAACTTGGTCGTAAAATCGTTAACTGCATCAATCGATAGAGATGATGGGGTATCCATAGTGAACCGTAACAATGAAGTACATCTAAGACCCATACAATTACATCTGTCAAAAAAACGAGAGAGTATAATGTTCTACGTTCTAGATGAAAGTATTTCTTCTTGCAAGAACGGATGTCAAGATGGTTTTCCCCATGTGAGCATAGGGTAGGCTGGGATAACAGACACAAGCACGTTGTTCTCAGCTCAGCCAACATTGGTCCCAGCTTATGTTGTTCTTAGCACACATCAGTCTAATCACACGTGGGTCGGAGTACATGTCGGTCTCAGCACATGTTGTGATAAGCATACCACGTTCTCGGCACTATCCAGCACGCATGGCCATGTTGAGTGCTGAGGCGTGGGCCGTTCTTAGAACCAGTAATCATGCATGATCAGACGTAGTCGCACAATACGTCTCACCTAGATGAAACCAATAAGCGGCCATTTTAGCGGAATCCGGGCCTTGACGGTTACCTGATGCATCCAGATCTCTATATCAAAGATAGCCCTATGGTGCAGGAACGAGCATCCGCTTCGGTATCCGACGCCGGAGTCCGTTATGGAAACGCCCCTTCATCAATATTTTCACCATGCTGGCTCGAGCATACAGCTGAAGCAATGGTACATGTTTGGTCTTGCTTAGAAGACTGTGCCGAATCGGGTATCATTGACCCTCGGGCCTGAGCGGCCTGTATCGACTATGAATAAGCCAGCCAGGCAACGAACCAACCGAAACCGGGTGAACGAACCAGGTTCTCTTGATATATCTGGGAGTATGATCCCCTCGGTGTGGCTATTCTGTACATATTTCAGCTACACTCTGAGGTGCTTCGTTTTCCAAATTCACGTTGCTGGTACGGTACGCCCGTGCTTTCTGTATCGTCCACTCGCGTCTACGATATATTCAAATCTAATCACGCCAGAGCTGCCATCTTTCCATGACCAATTAGCGGAGACCGGTCGTGCAATGACCTCGGAATTCGTAGTGTCATTCTCGCCGTCCAAAGGCACGAAATCGATTGTCTTGACTTTAACGCCATCAAAGATCTTCGCACCACTCTTGCCTGCATGCCTAAACATGAGATCATCCGCTTCGGAGCGAACAACGTTCCATGCGTAGCCTTCGGGTCCGCCCGCCGCGACGAAGTCAGTGTCTACTTACGGGTAAGTGACCAAACCAATGAGGAATCTTTGAAGGTGAAGGGCCCAACTTACAAACCTCAGGGTTCGCATTGAGTTTGAACGCTGCACCTTTCTGTCAGGGGGGTTTCAGTGTCAGGAATCCTGGATAATTTTGGGCTACGGAAGCTTACCTTCTTGGCGAATCCATAGCTGTCAAATGCGGAATCCAGGTCAATGAAACGTAGGAAGTGGCGCATCGATGGGAGCATACTCTCGCCGACATGGTATCTGGCAATGTCAGGTCATACTCATCCGTCACCTAATATATGAAAGGCAGGAGCATGACATTCGTAAAGCAGAGGTAAAACTCCGGGGTATCGTTTCACGGGAACCTCGTCTTCGCCCCAATTGCGTACATGATTATGTGTCCTTCCTCCTCAGACTCGTCTTTTGTGTCTGAATCATCGGAGATCGCTAGGGGCATTCCACAATAATTGACCTCGAGGAACGGAACACCAGTGCTAGGTATGAATAGAGAATGAATAGGATGGGCGAATGACCAACAAACACGAGCAGAAGAACAGCAATCAAAGAAGAGTCACAGTGACCCACCTGGGAAATACATCTGCCTCCAACAGGACAGTACTGATGCCCTCACGTGCCAGCGCTGCAGCTGTATATGAACCCCCTGGGCCACCACCTACCACCAGTACGGTACATTCGTCCGGAATAGACATGTTTCTTCGCTTGGCAACTTAGGACGCCGGGCTGGAGTGCGATATGTTTCAAGGATGACGGGAGCAGACAGGAGTATAACAGACACGACAGGAGTATGACCTCGACGATACAGTCAATATATGCGTCTCTCAAACCTATAGATCGAATCCTCTGACCAAATGTCGACGGCGAATTCCGGACACCGACGTTGCATAAGACGAGAGCCACAAAGATCGAAGATCGTGTTATCCGTACCCCGCACTTTCACTCATCCTTCGCTTAGTACTAGTCAGCCATGTAACCCGACCAGCCATACAACCCGAAAATTCGAATATTTGACCTACCACCTTCAAAATTCCACCAACTTTCAACCACATGGCTGCTACTTACGCTATCATCGAGGGTCGCATTCAGAAGGCTATTGATGTCATAAACACGCGTGACAATCCTAATCGAGCCGAAATTGCGCGCGAATTTGATGTTTCGATGCAAAGACTACGATTCAGACTGAAAGATCATTCATCAGCATCAGCAGTACGAGAACTGCATAACAGAGCTTTAAAACCTGATCAGAAGCTAGCTTTGCATACATACATGAAGAGATTGAACGAATTGAGTCTATCAGCACGGCTAAATCTGATTGAATCAGCTGATAATCTTCTACTGCGTCAGAATAGTTTCTGAGCGTCATTAGATTTCAAATGAGTCAAGCGATGACTAAATCATCAATCGAATCTTCATAAAGTTGAACGAAAGTTTTTGACAGCTGCACGAAAGAATGCACATAATGAGAAGCTTCTGAAGAGTCATTTTGATGCTTATTGTAACGATTGTTTCTTTAACAACACAAGATATATACAAAGATCAAACAATAATCACTATTACTAGACTTGAAATCTGAAGATAGCTGAGACAATAATATGTATTGACTGCTTACATGAGTTGAGCACGAAGCTTCTATCTAAGGAATGACTCTTCATTATATAAATATAGAAGATTCGTGTGATCATCTGAGTCGTTGAATGATTTCGTCGATTCAGACTCTGAATCATGAGAATTGCTTCATGATTTCAATGATTTTATATACTGAATCATTAGCATGTGATCATGATCTTACTAGCTCAGAATTCATCGTGCTGTGTTCTACGTCTCATCTCAACTAGGTCTGTCGTTGAGTTCGAATTGCTCAACTCAACTCAGATTGAGTTACAGTGTTGAGTTGAGTTGAGAAGAGTCAACTCAACTCGATCGAGTTGAGTTCAACCCTCGATTCAACTCGATCAACTTGATGAGTTGATTTGAACTCGACGACATGTCTAGACATTTTACTTATTTGAAATAAGTACTAGTAGAATGAAATTATGAAACTTTAAAATGTGTGTGTATGAATGATCTTTATTCACATGTCGAAAAGAAATTTATATGTATGTAGAGAAATGTCTTTGACTTCTCTATTGTTGACTCAGACCTCAGTCACTGTTTCTAACTAAACTGCTTGAAAAATGCGTAAGTAATTTCATGAAAACAGTAAATTGCAAAATAAATTGCAAAATGAATTGCAAAACTATCTACGTGAGCTTTCTATTGATGTCTTCTTGTCTTCTTTGCTCAGACAATGCATTCAATTTAGCTTTATTCTTAAATAATGATTTCTTCTTGAAATTAATCATTTTAAAGCTACGTTTACGTGTTACAGCAGAACTCAACTTCAAAGAAGAAGTCATCTTGCGCTGTTTTTTTTCAATGCTAAAGATGACGATCTGAATTCTTCATTCAATTTAAAGACTGCAACGAATTTCATCAAATTTCTTTGATTCATTATCTTTTGTAATGATTGATCGTTCTTCTTCAATCTATTTCTCTTAGTCAAGTGTGATGTAACTCGATCAAAATGAGCAGACGCTGAAAATCAAGCATTCAAAAGTGAAGTTGTTGTAAATCTTGCTGTCGTAAATCTTGCTGTCGTAAATCTTGCTGTTGTAAATCTTGCTGTCGTAGATCTTGCTGTATTAAATAACGTAGATAACGAGAATTCTTCAAAGTTTAAGAATCTAGATTGCGAAGATGATATGAAAAGATCAACATCAATTGTATCATCATTCTTCAGCTCTGATATTGTTAATTAAATGTTTGATGATGAACAATATAACATTACTTATCATGCTCATTATCATCAACATCATCATTTGATGATGCATCGCTGATATACTTTAAATCTTCATTAATATTGATGATGAAGATTAAATCTTTGTTCTTTTCTTGTTTCTGTGCATTGAAAGCTCTTTTCTCTTTGATAAGCTCGTGAGACTTGAATTCTGCTTTCAACTTCACAGCATCTGCATGCTTAATCATCATGATATTTAATATGATGTTGACAACAAGAGAGCTGCAATAATAAGATAATACATCTCATTTCAAATTGAAAACTCATTCAACATCTGTCAAGATAGCTGAAATTGCTAAAATATCTCAAGTCAATGACAAGCTATTCTGAAGATCAATGCTTTGAACTATGTAAAAAATGAAATACTATCTCAGTATGATGACAAGAGAGTTCTTCATTCAATGATCTTCTACAGTAAAAGCATGATTCTTGCTGAAATCAATTATCACATCTATGACAAGAAATTGCTAGTCATTATTTGATGCTTTGAACACTGACGACTTGAGCTGAAGTGCATTGAACTACTCATTCAGATATTCATTGATCATCAAGCTTTGAAAATCTTCATGAAAAATAAACAGTTAAGTCGATAACAAGTCAATTATCTGAACATTCTGTTGAAGTTCAACTTTCAGATCATCTTTAGATCAGACAAAATGAATACTAAAGTTGATGCTTTAACTTGAATGTTTCTAGCAAACGTTTCTGAATCAGCTCAACAACTTGAAGATCATTTTCAGACTATTCTGATTCTCAATAAAGTCGATGTTCTACTTGTTGAATCAAAAGCAAATCTCTATCAATGAGTATATATGATTAATCAAATGAATGAACTCTGCAATGAATATAGACAAGTTATGAATGAGAACAAGCTCAAATTTCATATCACTAAATTGAAGAACTGCAAAATCATTGACAGCGTTCTCTTTAGAAAAGACTTACTGTGAGTTCTTGAGAATATGTATACGAAACTGCTACAGAAAATTTATGATCAGCTCTCAATCTCTCATCTTGACAATAAATGAACTATCAATCTAATTCAACAATTTTACTATTAATCAGATCATTGAGTCACAGTCAGATAGTACATTTGAAACTGTCATGTCTCTCAGCGAAGCAAAGTCTCTAGAAATAGCATCAATGAACTTTATCATCTTTTACTCATTTTACAAAAATGCTGAAAAGATATAGTTATGAACTTCATTACTGAGCTATCTTTATCAGAAGACTATAACGTCATTTGCACAATCATATGTCATTTCATCAAAGAACGTCACTATGTTTTCTATCATTAAGAAGATGATGACATTTCAGTTGAAGAAATGATTTGAATCATGCTATGAAATGTTTATTGACTGCATGATCTACTCAGTTCTATTGTTTCGAACAGAGACTCTTAATTCATATCAACTATGTGAAAAAGTCTTTGCAAGTGACTGAGAATCACAGCTAGTTTATTTACAGTCTATCATTCAAAGATCAACGATCAGACGAAATGAGTCAATCAAGACGTTGAACGCGAACTTAGAATTTACTACAATTACATGCAGAACGACTGAGTCAAATGAATATCTATGATGAAATTCAGCGACAATTTCAATATCTTCTCAATTATCTTAATGATTTCTTTCTACTTCAATAAAGATTTTCACTCTTGAATGAGTTTCGATTCAGATACGACTGACTATGAAATCATTCATGAACGATTGAAAGCTAGAAAAGCAGATGATATTGTCATTCAAATGAAAGAGCTACTGAGCTTTGATCATCAACAATTGAAAAAGACGAAGCTGATGATTGAAGCACAAATCAATAAACATAGACGAGACGTCATCTATGAAGTAAAGAACTGAGTTTAACTATTCTTCAGAAACGTCAAAATCACAAGATCATGCAAAGATTTGAAAGATAAACAACTAGAATCATATCAAATCACTGTCAAAGCGAGAGTCTTCTATCATTTTCGTCTATCAATCAGCATGAAGCATCTGCATTCAATGTTCAACTCAAAGCTACTGCAATCATATTCAGAAGATCTTCTATCAGAACAGCATGCAGAATCTCTCAGACTCATCATTATTGATGAAGATAATGATGAACATTGAAAGATAAATGACATTCTGAACTTCAGACGCTATCAAGATTGAATACAGTACAAGATCAAATGAAAAGATCTAGATAAAGATGATGAATGATACTATGTTGATAAAGATGAATTCAATGACTTCGAGAAAGTTTTGAATGAATTTCATGCACTATACTCAAGAAAGTCACGCTAGTATCGAAATAACTCAATAAGAAAGCAAGCAAATGAGCTACATTCATGCAAACATGAATTTTCGAAGAAGAAAGTAATGTTACGAGCGTATCAAGACTGAAAAAGGCTGAAGCTTTAATCAATTTGCAGAGTACGCTAGCAAGTATTCTGCGTATTGATTAAAGTTAGTCAATGTCTCTAGCTCAGATCTGACTCAGTCTTTATTTTCTTTTCTCAACATCTCTTTGTTCAACATCATCTTTCTTTCTACATCACATTCTACTCATGTCACAAACACATTTTCTTCAAGTTTAGCGCAGTCTCTGAATATTACTTAAATAGAAACTTTTGTACTCATCTTCTTCTGTATTCTTAATATTCAGTTATAGTTATTTCTAAAGATCAAGCACTATTTAACTCTGACTTTCGCTGATTGACTCATCTAGACACGATTCTGACAAAGAATATTGAAAAACTTGAGAAGAATGAATGTCATCAAATGATTGAGTTGTCTATTAGTGATCTTCTTCTTAACGTTGATTTCAAACAGCTCAAAATCTCTTTTGATTTCAACTGATTATTAAATTTCTTTGCTGAAACTGTTGAAGAAGTCTCTGACAGTTCTTGAGATTTTTCTCTGATTTTCAAGTATTCTTGATATGATTGTAATCTTTTCACTTAATCAATCAATGAGACTGATCTTTGATGTTTTGCTGATTTAATATATTTTCTACTTTGTATTTAATGTTCTGACTCTCTGAATCAATTTCTGAAGATTCTGTCTGAATTAATGTATTTGCATCTGCAGACTTCAATAGACAAATATGAAATATTGAATGTATTTTTATAAATGCTGACAAATTTAATTTGTAGTTAATTGATTTCTTGATCTCTAGAATCTTATAAGATTCTAGCTTTGTATGATTCAGTTTGTTACTTGATCTTTTCGTTTTGATGTTTCATCTTAGTAAATATGCTTTGTTCTTCTCTTTAAAAGTAAATTCTCTATCTCTTCTTTTATTAGCATACAGAATCATGCACTTGCTAAGAAACTGTATATTCTTCTGTAATTCTTTCTGTAGCAGCTACAATTGTTCTATCTGTAGCGTAGCTTTTTGAGCTAATTGTGCAAATTCATGTGATTTCTTAAAAGTTTCTGACTTGAACTCATAGTTTGCAAAGAATAATGACATGTTAATTACTTCTGTTGTTGCGCTATTGAAAGTCAACTGTGCTATTGACAATAGCTGTATTCAATCATTTTGTTTATAGTTAATATAGCATTTAAAATACTGTTTCAATGTTTGATTCATTCTTTTCATTTGTTCATTTGTTTGCAAATGATAAGCTGTTGATAACTTATGATGAATTTCTAGTTGATTCATCAAGAATTTTCAGAATTTCAATGTAAAGAGCTTGTTTCTATTTGAAATTATCTCATCTGATAATTCATGATTTGCTACAATCATTCTCAGAAATGTGTAAATTAAATCTTCTGCAAATGTTGTTTTCTTATATGACAAGAAGTATTCATACTTGATTAATCTATCTGTTATAATCAAGATAAAATCATAGATTATTTCAATGATTCTTTTCTTCAATTTAAATAACTTGATTATGAAGTTCAAAGCTATGCTTTTTCATGCATGATCTGATGTGCTGAAACTTTTCAAAAGTTCATAAAGTTTGTGTTGATTGTGTTTTGTACAAATATACACATCACACTTTCTGATAATATCTTTTATCTGTTTTCTCATCTTCAAGAAATAGTAGATTCTAGATATTTTTTCAATGATTTTATTTGAATTCTGATGTTCATGTATCATTGACTTGTGATGATCATTTATTATCTTTCATCTGCATCTTGTTGAAACATAGATCAGATCTTGAAATGTTAGTATTTTATTGATAATCTTAAAGTTCACGTTGTTTTCAATATTTTCTATAATATCTTGTGCAACTGAGTTTTTCGCTAGCTTCAACTTTACTCGTTTTTCAAGATCTCTGTTGTTAATTCATAAAGTAGCTGCGTTTTGTTTATTGTAAACAATGAAATCATTCTGATTCTCTTGCAAGATAGTCTGATTTATCTGTGATTTATCTGTCATGTGATTTGCTCTTCTGCTCAAGACGTTGATCTTCAAGTTCTCAGATTTCTTTCAATATTGAATTTAAAAGTTGTATGATAACAATTTCTTTGATCATTTAATCTGTCTTCGATTTAAAACTTTTGTGATCATGAAGTATAGCAGATTCTTATGATTTGTATATACTTGAATCTGATGTTTAAATTCTTCAAGATATACTCTTTATTGTTTGAAAAAGTTGACAATAACTAACAGCTTCTTGTCATGTATCTCATAGTTCAATTCAGCGTCTGTAAGCTTTCTACTGTGAAATGCAATAAGATGCAAAAATTTTTTATTGTTTGATTGACTGATACATGCTTCAATAGCTTCGTTCAACGCGTTCATCTCAAGCATAATGAGTTTTTCTGATTCAAACATGATCAGTATTGACTGAAAGATGAACAATTTCTTCAGCTTTATTGAAAGAATAAAGCGAACAGTATCACATATGATGAAATCTCTCTAGATTATGAAGAGAAGTCACAGACTGCTTTATTTATATACTGTCATGCATGACAAAGCTGCAACACACGACTTTATCTTTGATGCTAGTCTAGAAAAAGCTGCTAGAAATAAGTCTGACTGAATTCAGACTGAATTCAGAGCTATTGCAATAAGCTGCTAAAAACAAGTCTGTCATCACACTTCTTAACATTCTCACTCAATGCTTGCAAGTTTCTCAGCTTTTACTGCTTTTCAGTCTTAATTGTTCAATGAATCTCTTGAAGTTCTGTCAAGATAGTGACTTGATCAATTCATCTGCTATCATATCTTGATTAGAAATGAAATTCACTGAAATTTGATTCTTCTTGTGCAGATTTTGAATGTAATGATAAGCAATGTCAATGTGCTTTAATCTTTCGTAAATATGAGCATTCTTAATCAGCATAAGAGATGCTTGATTATCTCTTTTGAACTGTGTGAATGAAACAGATTGATGAGTAATCTTCTCAAGAATATCAACGTGACTATGATTGATGCTCAGATACTTTGTCAGATTCATGTTCTTAAACACTTGATTGATTCATAGATTTTTCTTGATGCAAATTGATAAAATCATGTACTTTGTCTCAATGATTAATGTGATAACAAACTTTTGCTTTCAACTCATTCAGAAGACTGATTCTTCATTAAGCATGTAAATGTAAATGAGAATCAACTTATGATTTAGTTTGTTTAAAATGTAGTCTGAGTCAAAGTATTCTACTAACTTCATACTTTCACTGACTTCGTACGTGATGTTTAGATCAATGATGAAACAAATGTATCACATCAACTTCTTTAAAGTATGTTCATGATGTTTTGCAAAATTGTTAAAATATTAACTTAGTCAATTGAGAGCAAAAGCAATATTGAGATGAGTGTGAATTGCAATATACATGAAACTTTCAATGACTTGTTGATACTCATGTTGATTGATTTTCACGTCTTTAAGTTTAGCTGAGCGAAAAGCATCATATTCATTCATTGAAAAATTTATTGTCTTATGCTTATCTTGTTTCATGTTGAGTCTTTCAAGAACATCATAAAGATAGTGAGTTTAATTCATTCATAAAATTCATGTTTTTTTGTTGCAAGTAATTTGAATGTCAAGAATTTTCTTCATTTTTCTCAAATTCTTGACTTTGAAAACACATTGAAACTCATGCTTAAATCATTTAATGTTGCTTAATGATTTGAAGATAATAGTTATGTTGTTAATGTATAGTAGCAATATGATTTCTTTTGATTCATGAATCAAAAGACATGAGTTTGCAATGCATTGAGTGAAGTTAAGTTCAGATAACATTGTTATACAATGATCATGTCAGTCTTATGCAGTTTGCTTAAAATTATAAAGACTTTGAAGAATTTTCAGAGTATAGTTGAATCTGACTTTCACTTCTGATGAAGAAAACATGTAAATAATTTCTTTGAAAAATGATTCAGTAAACACATTGTTTACATCAATTTAATGAAGTTCAAGATTCTTCATTATTGCAATAATTAAAAAGACTTGCAAAGTGTCAAACTTAATGATTGATGCAAAAGTATTTTTATAGTCAACTTCATGAATTTAAGAGAAATCTCTGACTATCAATCTTATCTTCAGTTTGTTAAAAGAATCATTGATGTGCATCTTTAACTTGAAGACTCATTTGCTTGTCATGATGTTAATTTTTTTGAGTGACACTTCTTCTTGTCAAATTTCATTGATGACTAGCATCATAAGTTCTGCATTGATTGCTTCTTTTCAAAGTTTTTCTCAAACTAAGTTCTGCATTGCATCTTTGTAAATGTTTAATGTGAGAATTTTTATTACTTTAAAAGAGTCAGATTCATTGATGTTGAATAATATTTATGACATGCTTATGTCAAAATCACTCTCATCATTGTTAACTTTCTTTGTGATGAATCAAATCATTATAACTTGCAAGATCTTGAATGTACATTTTTTTAATTGTTGATCTTTGCTGTTTCTTTTTCTCTTTGAAATGATTACATGCAGAAATGTTTAAGTTGTTGATTTAAACATGCTTGATGCAAAGACTTTTTGAATGATTTGAACATTCATGTAAGTTTTATGCTCATCTGATGTATATGACGTGATTTTAGAATTGAATGCATTCAAGTTGATTATAATAATCTTCATTGCATCAGTTGATTTAAATGAAACATTAATCATGAAAGCATCAAATTTTGAAACATTAGTTAAAACATTATTCTTTGATGATCTTTTTACAGATTTTTGCTCTGAAAGAATGTTGAATGTTTGTTTACAAAGTTGCAAGTTCATGTTTTTATTCTTTTCATCTTCAGCAAACTTAACAGCATGATTCTTGATGATTCAATTGAGATCTGAGACTCAGAAATGATATTGCTTGTTAATATTTTTCACATATCTCATGAAGACGTTGAATTTATCTTTATTTATGAATTTGTCTTATTTGTCTTTGATTGACAATGACTTGAGATTAACGTATGAGTAACATTTGCATCTTCATACTTATACATGATCAATTAAGAGCTTGATTTCGATGAATGTTTTATTTAAAATCATGAAAACTTCGTTAATTAAGAATCTCATGATGATTCAATTTTGCAAATAAACATTTGTCTTTGCAGCTTCTGCTCAGAACTTAATGAAAAGTTCAGCATTCTTGATCATGACTTGCATTGAGTTTTTTGTGATGTATATAACTCTTTTGACTACTTCATTTTGAATCAACATGTGTGAAACAATGTATTAAGAAGCAATGTCAACTGACGAGTAAACTGATCATCAAATTGAGTTTCAAGTTGACATTTTGAATTTGAATCAACATTGAGTCGAGTTGCTCACATTTTCAACTCAATTCAAGTTGAGTTGCTCATATTTTCAATTCAACATGACTCAACTCGACTGAAAATTGAATCAACTCAACTTAATTCATCAAGAACTCAAGCTTGATATCAAGAGAGTTAAATATAGAAATTTTTTCGATTTTTTGCTTTTGCATTACCTTTTTGCATTATGTTTTTGATAGAGAGTCATGATGAGAAACATGAAGATTATATGATAGAAAGTCATGAAGAAAAGTCATGATAGAAAGTCATGATGAGAAAACATGAAGATCATTTGATGAGAAGTCATAAAGAAAAATCATGAAGAAAAATCATAAAGAAAAATTATAAAGAAAAATCATGAAAAGAAACATGAAGAAAAACATGAAGAGAAACATAAGAAGAACATGAAGAAAAACATGAAGAAGAACATGAAGAAGAACATGAAGAAAAACATGACGAGAAACATGAAGATCATTTGATAGAAAGTTTCAAGTCATGTCAAGAAAACATGAAGATCGTTTGACTTTGATAGAAAGTCATGACGAGAAAACATGATAGAAAGTCATGAAAAGAACTCATGAAGATTGTTCAATCAAGCTATTTACATCTGTCTAATATTTTATTGAGTTGAATCGAGTTTTTGAGTCAAGTTGTTAAGTCAAGCTTCTCAACTCAATTCAAGTTCTTGAGTTCAACTTTTCAATTCAACGCAATTCAAATTCAAAAATCTTTCAACTTGACTCAATACTTTTCAAGTTAAGTACTTAACTTGATGCAATCAGTTTACTGATGAACATCAATCATTCAAGATGACTTTAAGTTTCGTGATGTTATTACTGCATACTGAAAGAAGTTTAACATCATTGTGAAGCTTTACACTGAGTTTTCATTTTTGCAGAGCATCTGATGCATTGAATCGTTGCTTCAAAGAAATGCATCAAGTTTTTCTGAAGTGATTGTTAATTATTTTTAGAAAGTACAACTCACTATTGAGAAACAATGATAGTAATTCACAAATATTTATAAAAATGAAAGTCAAGATACTTGTCTTTCAATCGCTGACATTATGTTCTCATTTGTTAATGAACTTAATGAGCATATATATTTCACACACATTCTTGTGACTGTTGTTGATGAAAATAGATTTTTTCAAAGTTGTTAAGAAGTACAATGACAGACTTGTTTCTAGCAACTTATTGTAATAACTCTGAATTCAGTCTGAATTCAGTCAGACTTATTTCTAATTACTCTCTTTAAACTAGTGTCAGAGATAAAGTTGTATGTTGCAACTTTGTCATGTGTGACAGTATATAAATAAAGCAGTCTGTGACTTCTCTCTACAATTTATATAGATTTCATCAAATGTGATACTGTTCATTCTATTCTTTGAATAAATTATGAGTTCAATTAGCAAGAAGCTTTCAACGTAATTAGATTGAAACACTCTAAGCATTTGATGTTCAACAACTTGATACAAGATTAATTTAAATGAGCAACAAGCAATCACTTACTACATGTCTTACAAGAAGATAAATAAGTACATTGACTTAAAGAAGTTCAGTGAAATTCGACAGCTTACTACGCATCTCATGAAAAGATAAATAAGCATTCACATCAAGTTAATAGTCTACTACGAGTTTTTAAGAAAGTGAATAAATAAACATACTTGATTGCATCAAAGAATGCATAAACTTTCATCATCATTGATGAGATTAAATTCTTTTCACTTCACTCGTCAATTTATTTAATATCTTTATTTTTTTTTCTTTGATTCTAACAACAAGCTGAGTCTACATTGCACATCATGAACTTCAATGACTTCTTCATCAAACGATGATTTGTTTTCATTCTCACTCACAAGAACTGCAATCAATGATTTTCTCTCATGAAGAGATGACTCATTGAGAAAGACTTGTGATTCATTATTGAAGACAAGTCTGACTTGAACACACTCAACAACATCATCAGCATTATTAATGAAATTCAATCTCTCGACTTTGAAAGTCAAAAGATTAATGTGAAAGCTCATTACTGACTGATCATCTGTATCATCATTAATGATTAAGAACATATTGCAAACAAAACATCAACAAAAAAAATTCGAAATGCTCTGAGCTATAAATACAAAGAGAAGCTACAAATCATTGAGAAACAATATTTGATGAACTTCATTGATTACAAAATGTTGACGAATATCTTTATTGAAAAGACATGAACACATCTCATCAAGTTGACTCGAAAGATCATCACAATACAGAAAAACATAAGCAATTTATTCAAGTCAGAACGTTGCTTTCAAGTCTTACTTCAATCACTGTCAGATGAATACACAGTCATTCAAGATGTCATTGATGTGCAGAATAAGTCAGATGTTGAGAAAAGACTTCAAAAGTTACAAGAGAAGAAAGCACAATTAAAGATAACAGAGACTGCGCTATGAGTCAAGCGAAGAAATGAACGCAAGCGCACTGATCATAAGCAGAACAAACGCAAAATCAGTCATCGTTGCAAAAGTCTTTCAGACTTTGACAGCAATCAATTGTATCATCATCAATTGCAATGATCTTTAAAATGTTTTCTTTGTGAAGATGAACATCATCTAGTTGATTGCTTTCATCTGTCTGCAGTTCAAAAGCTTGTGAAGAAATGCAAAGATAAAGATAAAATAAAGCATAAAAGTGTTAATGATCTTCAAATTCTCACTAAGCTTCTGAAAAGCAAGCATAAGAAACACAGAGTTTACAACATGAAAAGTGATGATTTTGAAATCTTTGATGATAATGAAAAAGATGAGAATGAGAAGAGTGAGAATATTGCAACTTTGTCAAAGAACATTGTCAATAAAATTTCTGAATTCAACTGAGTTGCAGATTCTGATGTTTTCTCATACATGACTGATCAACTTTGACTTTTTAGTGATTCTCTAGTTTGCATTAAAAGATGCATCATTAAAGTTGAAGAAAGAAAATTGTATGTCAATCACTGTGACACAGCAGTCATGCAAAATCATCACAAAAACTCAGTTAAGCTGTCTTTTGTTCTTCATGTTTTTAAGCTCAGAATGAATCTTCTTTTTGAAAGAAGAATGTATAAGAAAAATTTGCAAGAAAGTTTTAATAATAAAGATTTATACATGCATGACAAGTAAAGAAAGCAAATGATTGAAACTTTAGAATGCGAAGATGTTTACATAGTAAAGAGAATTGCAAATGATCTTGATGAATTTGCATTACTATCAACTATGCAGCATAATGTCTCATCAGCATTTTCAGTGATGCACAGTTCAATGAATCTTGATGATTCAATGAATCTAAATCACTTTGCATCTCACACTAATATGATTCATCATGAGAATGAGATTGAAGTTAATCACGATCAACTTAGTTTTGCAAATGACAAAAGTTTCAAGTTGTACAAGCTGTGACATCATCGTTTTGCTCATCTTGAATCAGCAAAGCTTCATCAACTTCATAAGATCATCACTTTGAAAAAATTTATTCTCATCAACAACAGTCACAAGAATGTGTGTGAAATATGTGCGCTCATTAAGTTCATTAACAAATGAGAACACAATGTCAATGATTGAAAGACAAGTATCTTGACTTTCATTTTCATGAACATCTGTGAATCACTATCATCATTTCTCAATAGTGAGTTGTACTTTCTAAAGATAGTTGACAATTACTTCAGAAAAACTTGATGCATTTCTTTAAAACAACGATTTGATACATCAGATGCTTTGCAAAAATGAAAACTCAGTGTAAAGCTTCACAATGATGTCAAACTTCTTTCAGTACGCAGTGACAACATCATGAAACTTAAAATCATCTTGAATGACTGATACTCATTAGTTGACATTGTTTCTCAATACATTGTTTCACACATGTTGATTCAAAATGAAGTAGTTGAAAGAATCATATGCATCACAGAAAACTTGATGCAAGTCATGATCAAGAATGCTGAACTTCTCATTGAGTTTTAAGCAAAAGCTGCAAAGACAGATGTTTATTTGCAAAATTGAATCATCACAAGATTCTTAATCAATGAAGCTTTCATGATTTCAAAGAAAACATTCATTAAAATTAAACTTTCAATTGATCATGTACAAGTATGAGAATGCAAATGTTACTCATATGTTAATTTCAAGTTATTGTCAGTTGAAGACAGATGAGACAAATTCATGAACAAAGACAGATTCAACATCTTCATGAAATATGTGAAAAATATCAATAAACAATATCATTTCTGAGTCTCAGATCTTGATTGAGTCATCAAGAATCACGCTGTCAAGTTTGCTGAAGATGAAAAGAATGAAAACATGAACTTGCAACTTTGCAAGCAGACATTCAATGTTCTTTCAGAGCGAAGATCTGTGAAAAGATCATCAAAGAATAACGTTTCAACTAATGTTTTAAAATTTGATGCTTTCATGATTGATGTTTCATCTGAATCAACTGATGCATTGAAGATTATCATAATCAACTTGATTAATGTTTCATCTGAATCAATTAATGCATTAAAGATTATCATGATTAACTTGAATGCACTCAATTCTAAGATCACGTCACATACATCAGATGAGCGCAAAGCTTACGTGAATGTTCAAATCACTCAAAAAGTCTTGACATCAAACATGTTTAAGTCAGCAATTCAAACATTTCTGCATGTAGTCATTTCAAAGAGAAAAAGAGATAATGAAGATTAACAACTGAAAGAACGCGCATTTAAAATCTCATGAGCTATGATAATTTAATTCATCACAAAGAAAGTTAATAATGATGAGAGTGATTTTGACACAAGCATGTCATAAACATTATTCAACGTTAATAAATCTGATTCTTCTAAAGCAATACAAATTCTCACGTTGAACATTTACAAAGATGCAGTGCAGAACTCAGTTTGAAAGAAACTTTTAAAAAAAGTGATTAATGCAAAACTTGTGATGCTAATCATTAATGAGATCTGACAAGAAGAAGTGTTGCTCAAAAAGATCAACATCATGACAAGTAAATGAATCTTCAAGTCAAAAATGCACATTGATGATTTTCTTGATAAATTAAAGACAAGACTGATAGTCAGAAATTTCTCTTAAATTCATGAAGTTGACTATAAGAATACTTTCACGTCAATCATTAAGTTTGATACTTTGCAAGTCTTTTTAATCATTGCAACAATGAAGAATCTTGAACTTTATTAAGTCAATGTAAACAATATGTTTACTGAATCATTTCTCAAAGAAATCATTTACATGTTTTTTTCATCAAAAGTGAAAGTCAGATTCAACTGTGCTTTGAAAGTTCTTTGAAGTCTTTATGATCTCAAGCAAGCTGCACAAGATTAACATGATCATTGTATAATAATGTTATCTGAACTCAACTTCACTCAATGCATTGCAAACTCATGTCTTTTGATTCATGAATCAAGAGAAATCATGTTGTTACTATATATTAATGACATAGTCATTATTTTCAAATTATTAAGCAACGTTAAATGATTTAAGCATGAGTTTCAATGTGTTTTCAAAGTCAAGAATTTGAAAAAAATGAAGAAAATTCTTGACATTCAAATCACTTGCAACAGAAAGACATGAATCTTACAAATGAATTAAATTCACTATCTTCATGATGTTTTCAAAAGACTCAACATGAGACAAGACAAGCACAAGACAACAGATTTTTCAATGAATGAATATGATGTTTTTTGTTCAGCTGAATTCGAAGATGTGAGAATCAATCAGCATGAGTATCAACAAGTCATTAAAAGTCTCATGTATGCTGCAATTTACATTTGTCTCGACATCATTTTTGCTCTCAATCAACTAAGTCAATATTTCAACAATTCTGCAAAACATCATGAACACACTTTGAAAAAATTGATGCAATACATTCATTTCATCATTGATTTAAACATCATGTATGAAGTCAGTGAAAGCATGAAGTTAGTAGAATATTCTGACTCAAACTACATTTCAGACAAACTAAATTGCAAGTTAATTCTCATTTACATTTACATGCTTGATGAAGAATCAGTCTTCTGAATGAGTTGAAAGCAAAAGTTCGTTGTCACATTAATCATCAAGACAGAGTACATGACTTTATTAATTTGCATCAAGAAAAATCTATGAATCAGTTAAGTGCTTAAAAACATGAATTTGACAAAGTATCTGAGCATCAGTCACAGTTGCATTGATATTCTTGAGAAGATTACTCATCAATCTGTCTCACTTACACAGCTCAAGAAAGATAATCAAGCATCTCTTATGCTGATTAAGAATGCTCATATTCACGAAAGATCAAAGCATATTGACATCACTTATCATCACATTCAAGATCTGCACAAGAAGAATCAAATTTCAGTGAACTTTATTTCTAATCAAGATATGATAGCAGATGAATTGATTAAGTCACTATCTCAACAGAACTTCAAGAGATTCATTGAACAACTGAGATTGAAAAGCAGTGAGAGTTGAGAAACTTGCAAGCATCAAGTGAAAGTGTTAAGAAGTACAATGATAAACTTGTTTCTAGCAGCTTATTATGATAGTTCTGAATTCAATCTGAATTCAGTTAAACTTGTTTCTAGTTGCTTTCTTTAAACTAGCGTCAAAGATAAAGTTGTTTATCACAACTTTGTCATGCGTGACAGTATATAAATAAAGCAGTTTGTGACTTCTCTTTACAATTTATATAGATTTCATCAGATGTGATACTATTCATTTTACTTTTTGAATAAAAGTGATGATTTTATGAAGTTGACGAAACTTTGCTGATTCAAAATGAGTGAAATGATGATGTTATAACTTGTACAACTTGAAGCTTTTGTCATTTGCAAAACTAAGTTGATCGTAATTAACTTTGATTTCATTCTCATGATGAATCACATTAATGTAAGATGTAAAGTGATCTAGATTCATTGAATCATCAAGATTCATTAAACTGTGCATTGCTGAAAATGCTGATGAAATGTCATGCTGCATAATTGATAATAATGCAAATTCATCAAGATCATTTGCAATTCTTTTTACTATGTAAATGTTTTTGCATTTTAAAGTTTCAATCATTTGCTTTCTTTGCTTATCATGTATGTACAAATCTTTATCATTAAAACTTTCTTGCAGATCTTTTTCATACATTCTTCTTTCAGAAAGAAGATTCACTTCAAGCTTAAAAACATGAAGAACAGAAAACAGTTTAACTGAATTTTCATGATGATTTTACATGACTGCTGTGTCATAATGATTAATATATAATTTCTCTTCTTCAACTTTAATGATGTATCTTTTAATGTAAATTAAAGAATCATGACAATGTTTTTTGACAAAGCTGCAATATTCTCATTCTTTTCATTTTCATCTTTTGTTACGAGCGTATCAAGACTGAATAGAACTAGTCAGTGTCTTTAGCTCAGAGTGTCTCTAGCTCAGATCTGACTCAGATCTGACTCAGTCTCTATTTTCTTTTCTCAACATCTCTTTGTTCAACATCATCTTTCTTTCTACATCACATTCTACTCATGTCACAAACACATTCTCTTTGAACTTAGCGCAGTCTCTGAATATTACTTAAATAAAAGCTCTTGTACTCATCTTCTTCTGTATTCTTAATATTTAGTTATAGCTATCTCTAAAGATCAAGCACTATTCAATTCTAACTTTTGCTGATTGACTCATCTAGACACGATTCTGACATTATATTAAGAATTCGTTAATCACATGATACTGATCTCATTACTCATTCAACATACTCGTACAGACAGAACGAGTCTAAAGAAATTCGTTTACCTGATGATCGACGCAATCAAAAGACTGAACAACACTAGAAAGTTTGATAGAATCAACGACAAGACTGTTTGAATCGCTAGACAACTTATCGCTCACTAAGTACGTAAAGTTCATTCGATCAAGAGAATCAACTCATTCTCATGAAACAGACGAGTGAAAATAAGCTGTTCAACTCGATTAAGAGAATCGACGATAAAGAATCTTCGTGAATTGCTTGAGAATCATTCAAAAAACTCACAAATCAAAAATATCTTTCTAATCAACAACATTCTTTTCTGAAGATTAAACACTTGATCATACATCTTCATTAATACTGTCGAGCATCATCATTCGCTCGATCTCGTTCTTTCTTCAAATTTCATCATGTCAAAACGTTCATCTATCGAAGAACATTTCGAAGAATTTCAAAGTCGCTTTTCTCAAATCTCTGAGACTGATTCATCGAAATTCTCTAGTGCTGAATCATTCATCAATGAAGACGACGAGTCATTCGCTGAAACAGTAATACTCTCTGTTTCTATCGAAAACTGAAAGGCTCGATGCATGATTCTCGACAGAGAAACAGATCGACTCAACGAGCTGAGTAAACAACGAGATGACGAAATCAAAGAGTTGAAAACTAGACTTCAAACTAAAGAAATCACTTCTTCTGATTTCATCTACTCTGAGCGTTCTAGATCTCAGAAAATACCTGATTCTTTCTGATTTACTGACGAAAAGAATTCTACTTGGGAAAACTGATACG
>JAABUS010003377.1_pt1 | contig 26089 bp, 25 predicted proteins | sample 5560161 | NCBI WGS metagenome assembly JAABUS01 (sample SAMN10711885, study PRJNA513376) | rock metagenome | isolation source: Antarctica rocks | place: Antarctica: Victoria Land, Trio Nunatak nord | collected 2016-01-04
TGCCCGGCCATAAATGGCAGCGCAGCGAGCCGGGCTCAGGAACGGCGCGGAGTGTCCAGAACGACCTGTCCAGGGCGGACAACGATATGGCGGACAACCTTTTTGACCCCCGCTGTAACGGGGGATCACCATTGGGTTCATCAGGACGCTCCCTTCACGCATGGATCCGATGTCCGGGATCGACAAGACCCATCCGACGGACGGTCGATGGGTCTCCGTGGCGATGATCGCATGCGGCCCGGCGTGAGCCAGGCAATGTGCGCGCAGCATAGCAGACGGCGAGGAACCGGTGTCACGCCGTCTGCGCGAATGCGAGCGAGGGGTTTGCCTCAGGCGTTGATGCCGAGCATTCCCGGTGGGGTGACCCGGGTGCCAGTCTCCGTCGCCTCCAGCGTCAGCATCAGCGGCTGGCCAGGCGCCATCCCGGTCAGCAGGGCGGCCCACTCAGCGACCGGCCCAGCGACGTCCTGATCCAGCCGGCGCTCGACGGTCCGGCCGTTGGCGGCGCGGCCGTCGGACTCGGGCCGGGCGAGGGCGGTCAGGGCGTCCGGCTCGACCCGGAGGACGATCTGCCTTGCCCGGAGCTGGGCGGTCAGCGTCTCCAGCCGCATCGCCGCGATCCGCTCGAGGTCTTCCAGTTCCAGCGCCCGGAACTGGACGATCCGGTCGATCCGGTTGAGGAACTCGGGCCGGAGCCGCGCTCGGAGGGTGGCGTGGTTGTCGCTCATCGGCAGGTTGGTCGTCATGATGAAGACCGCGTGGCGGGCGTCGAGGATCTGGCCGTGGCCATCGGTGATCCGGCCGGCGTCGAACAGCTGGAGGAAGATGTCGAGCGCCTGCGGGTGAGCCTTCTCGATCTCGTCCAGCAGGATCACGCTCTCCGGGTGGCCGCGGAGGAAGCGGGAGAGCTGGCCGCCGTCGTTGTAGCCGACGAAGCCCGGCGGGGCGCCGAGCAGCCGGGCGATGACGTGCTGCTGCTGGAACTCGCTCATGTCGATCCGGAGCAGGGCCTCCTCGGAACCGAACAGCGTCGAAGCGAGGTTCCGGGCGAGGGCCGTCTTGCCGACGCCGGTCGGGCCGCCGAACAGCATCACTGCCCGGGGCCGGTCCGTGGTACGGAGTCCGAGAGCGGCGACGCGGACGGCATCGGTCAAGGCGCCGATCGCCTCGGGCTGGCCGAGGATGCGCTCGGCGAGGCGGTCGGCGAGGTCCGGCGGCGCGGCCAGCGGGGTCGGCTCGCTGTGCTCCTGGGCGGCGTCCCACGTCGGGGCGGTGATCCCCCATCGCGCGTGGAGCGCGGCGCCGAGCGCCTCCGGCGTCACGACCGGCCGCTCGCCGCCGGTCCGGCCGGTCAGAAGCGGCAGGCTCCGCTGGCTGGCGGCGATGTCAAGCAGCTCGCTGGCCTTGCGCGGCAGCCAGCCCTGGCTGACGTAGCGGATGCTCAGGGCGAGGGCCGCCTCGATCGCGTCCGGCCCGATCTCGACGTCGTGGTGGGCGGCGTAGGCGCCTGCCTGCCGGGTCAGCAGCGTGCGGGCGTCCTCCTCCGACAGCTCGCCGACCGGGATTGGCATCAGCAGCGAGGCGAGCTCGCGCTGGGGGCTCAGCATCATCTCGGCGATCTTCGGCGTCGTCGTACCGATCATCTGGCCGGCGTGCTGGTTGAGGAAGCCGCGCAGGACGTCGGCCGGGACGATCTCGATCGGCGTCCCGCCGAGCAGCAGGTGGAGCCCGTCGACGAACAGGACCGTATCCGGGTGGGCGACGACCTCCTCCAGCACCGCACCGAATCGGTTGGCCATCCGGGGGCGGATCATCGCGTCGCCGCCGAGCTGGTCGAGCGAGAGCTGAACGATCCGGAGCTTCGCCAGACGCGGGTCGGCCCCCTCGGCGACGGCCCGGACGGCCAGCCCCTCGACGATCGCCGTGCGTCCGACGCCGGACTCGCCGATCAGCAGCGGAGACGGCCGGTCGTGACGGAGCAGGGTCTGGGCGAGCTGGAGAATCTGCGGGTCGCGGCCGATGATGTCCGGCAACTGCCCGGCCCGGGCCAGCGCGGACAGGTCCCGGCCGTTGGCGTCCAGCAGCGGGGTCGTGCTGGTCGGCTCGTCGGGGGCGTCGCCCTCGCGCTCGGTCCGCTCGCCGTCGGTCTGGCCCGTCAGGAAGCGGACGGACGGGGCCGCGTTGGCGCCCCGGCCGGCCGGGGGTCCGCCGGGCGGGATGATCCGGCCGTTCGTCCCACGGAGGCCGCGCCGCTCGTCGAGGCGGGGCGGTCGCGGGGTCCGGGGCGGCCGGCCGATGCCGCCGTCGTTGTTCGAGAGTTCCGGCTCGGCGCCGGTCGAACCGTCCTGGGCGTCGTTGGGGTCACTGGGGTCGTCGCTCATCTGCGCTCCTGGGACGGGCCAGAGACGTTGGCCGGCGTCGGGGTGATGCGATGGAAGGGGGCGCATGGCGAATGGACAAGAGTTCGCAGGAGTCAGGCTGTGGGTCCGGGGATGCCCCAGACGATCTCGCCGGAGATCCTGAGGCGGACGGAGTCGCCGGTGACGTGGGAGGCGATGACGGCCGTCAGCTCGCGGTCGAAGGCGTCGGCCGCGGTGGGGTCCATCCGGTCGCGTGAGAAGCCGTTCCGGGCGTGATAGGAATTGACGTAATCATATATCGTCTGGTCGAACGGGACCGGGTCGGTCCGGTACCGGCCGGTCTCCCGGAACAGCCCACGCTGCTCCAGTTCCGCCTGTAGATTGTACGGACGGTAGTCGCGGTTGGTCGAATACCGATCGATCACCTGCTGCGCCCCGGTCGCCCAATGGACCGGCGCAGCGCCGGCGTTGACGATCGCGAGGACGCCCTCCGGAGTCAGCGCCGCCCGGATCCGGGGCAGGACGATCGCCCAATCCATCCAGTGAAGCGCCGCGGCGGCGTAGACGAGGTCGTAGGGTGGGTCGAGCGGGGCGTCCTCGGCGTGACCATGGATCCAGGTCAACTTCGGGTGGTCGCCGCCGGGCAAGGCACGGGCGCTAGCGAGCATCGCCGCCGACGGATCGACCGCGTCGATCCGACCGACGCGTCCGGCGAGGCGGCGGGTGATCTCGCCAGTTCCGCAGCCGAGGTCGAGCACGACGCCTCCCGGACCGGCCAACGTGGCGAGCTGGTCGATGACACCATCGGGGTAGGGCGGTCGGAGCCCATAGGCATCGACCACCGACTGGTCGGAGAACTGCTCGCGGTACTGAACGTCGAGGTGGTCTGGTTTCGCCTGCATCGTCGGGCGCCTCCGGGCGTCTCCGTGCGTCTCCGTGGGGTCGTGACGTCGATCAGCCCAGCCAGCGGACGCGGGCCGCCGGCTCGGTCTTGCCGGCGGGAGCGTCGGGCAGCAGCGGGTTCGGGATCTCCGGGATCTGCCCGTCGTCCGGCCGCCAGCCGGCCGCCTCGGTCGGGCCGCTCAGGATCTGGATCGACTCAGGCCGCTGGATCAGGATCTCCAGTTGCCAGCGCGGGTCATCGACGATCCGGCCGGCGATCCGGACCCACTGGTCGGGGTAGGCGTCGGGCGGGACGAGCCCCTCGATCTCCCAGTGGAAGATGTCCCGTGGCCGGATCACGGCCCGGAAGCCGTCCAGCACCCGGGCGGCCCGCTCGAAGTAGAGGAAGTAGGCGCCGCCGCCGGTGAGATGGACGCGGAGAACGCGGCCCTCGAAGGCGACCTCCTCGCCGATGTGATCCCGAACCTGGTGGAGCTGGATGATCGGCCGGCCCGCCGTGTCCCGGGGTTGCGCGGCGAATGGGGCCGGCCGGACCGGCTTCTGTTCGGTCGGGTGTGGCAGGACGACCGGGGTCGGCGTCGCCAGGATCTGGGCGCCCGCTTCCAGCGTCAGGAGCTGGAACATCCCGGCGGTGCCGCAGCTGACGCAGGCGCCCCCGGTCGCGCCGCGGATGAAGCTCATCGCCGCGAGGTGGTAGGCCGCCCCACAGCGGGTGCAGACCGAGACGCGCTCCCCGGCCAGCAGGGTGGTCCCTTCGAGCGGGTCGGTCTGGCCGATGAAATGGAGCGGGTCGTCCAGCGGCGACGGGCCACTCGATCCGCCCCACGAGATCGCCGCCGGGGTCGTCCGGCGAGGCGGCTCGGGCGGTGGCGTCGGGGTCGGTGGCCTCCGCTGGGGCGGCCGGGAGCCGGGTGTCCGCGGCCGGTCGCCGTGCCGCTGTTGGGGCTGGTGCGGGTCAGGCAGGGGATGGATGGGCGTGTCGGCTGGCTCACGCGCCGCCGACCGGCCGGTCATCCGGTCGATCAGACGCTGCAGATAGGAGATCTGCTCGGCGCGCTCGCTCATCAGCCGTCCCTGCGCTGCGAGCGGACCCACTCGGTGGCGACGATCGCCGCGACTCCGACGGCAGCTCCGGCCGCGGCGGCCGCCACGCGGGGACCGTAGATCTCCCAGACGGTCCGGACGGTCGGACGTGCCATGGGTTGGGACGCGGCAACCGGTTCGGCGACCGGGACGGAAACAGCCGCGACGACGGCCAGTTCCGGCGCCACGACGAGGTCTGACGTGGGCTGCCGGCGGCTGTGGGCGCCGAAGAACAGCCCGACCTGGTCCGACAGGGCGAACGGGTCGACGACGATGCCGACGTTCCAGGGCTGGTTGAAGAAGGCGTGCTGGGTGTTGCGGTCGGTCCCGGAGTAGAAGACGCCCAGGTTCGGATGCGTGTGGAACCAGCCGACCGTGATCATGTCCGGCCACAGGCGGTCACGCTCGGCCGTGAGGTGGTCCCATGCGTTCGGCGTGAAGGTGAAGCTGACGGCGGACGACGCTCCACCGAGGGCCGGGGTCGCCGCCCGGACGACGGTGACTGGCCGGCCCGTGGCCTCGTCACGGAAGACCTCGCCGATCAGCAGTCCGCCGACTTCGATGTCGGCCGAACGGGCGTGGTCCCAGAGCGCCCCCCAGGCGGAACGATCGACGATCAGGACCGGATCGGCGGAGCCGGCCTCCAACGCCGGGAGCGTCAGGTGATGCTCGGTCGCGTAGGCCGCCAGGTCGAGCGGAGCCGGGCTGTACTCGGTTGTGCTCCTCCACGCGACCATCGAAATCCTCACTCTACGGGCTGTCTCACGGCTGGTGGTCTGTCAATGGCGATCTGCCTGACCCGGAGCGGTCCCCACCCCCAACCCGGGGTGACTCGTCGCGCTCCGATCGGCAGGAGCCGATCGTCGGCTGCGACGGGCTCGCTTCGCTGCCCAGGGAGGGGAGCACGGGTTGATCCATGAGACCCGACCAATGGTCGGCGGCGAATGCCGGCTGACGCGCCACTAACCGCGCCAGCTCAGGCGGGGCTTCGCCTCGGCCTCGACCAGCGCCCCGGCGCTCCGGAGCCGGATCGGTTCGATCGGCAGGCGGTCGCGGTGATCCTCGGACCACTTCAGCGCCGCCATGTTGGCTGGGCTGTTCGGGTCGATCACCTGCGGGTCCCAGGCCAGGATCGCCCAGACCCGCTGGACGAACAGGTCGAGGGTCTCCGACGGGGTCCAGGCCGCGCCGATGCAGATCCGCCGCGTCGTCGGGAAGACATGCGGGTTGGCGATCGGCGACTCCACGTAGACCAGCGGCGGCTCCAGCGGGTAGCGCTGGCCGAAGTGGACCCGGAGCGTGTGCCGCCCACCGAGCACCGGCTGGCCGGTCGCGGGCAACTCGGTAATGCTCTGACAGTTCAGCCGGAAGCGGATCATCGCCGGGGGCTCGCCCTCGGTGGCGACGATCTCGATCCGGCCGGGGTTGGCCGCCGCCAGCTCCCGGAGCCGCTCCAGATCGGCCTGGCGCCGCCGGATCATCACGCCCATGGGGTGGCTCCGACCGGGTCCAGCCAGAGCAGGATCTGGGTCGCGGCCGAGCAGCCAGCGTCCGCGATCGGCTGGATCTCGAGGATGTCGCCCTCGCGGACGCCGCTTCCGATCAGCGTCGCCGAGGGGCGCAGCTGGGTGCCGAGGCGGTCACTGCGAACGACGTAGTCGTAGTCGGTCGGCAGCGCCCAGTTCTGCATGGCGGCCTCGAGGATCTCCGAGACGGTCACCGTCGGGTCGACGGCGATCTCGGCCTTGCGGTCGCGGTTGGCGGTCCGGATGTTCAGCGTCATCTCGTTGTTGTTGCTGTTGCCGGGCTGTGGGGTTGGCTCGGTCATGCTGGGGCTCCTGTCAATGCGGTCTCGAGCTTGGGACGGACGTTCGATGGTTGGACCAAGGTGGATCGCCACGGCGACGGGCCACCGGTCTCCAGCCATGTTCCGGGCTGATCGCCGATTCCGACAGCGACCAGATCGTGCGGCGGGACACCGAGGCTGGCCAGCGGCCGGTCGCCGAGCGGCCCATCGAGCGGGACCCGCGTGCTCCGGGCGACGACCCGCTCCCGCCGGCAGGTCGGGCAGAGGATCTCCTCCTCGTAGATGGCGGCGGTCGGGCGGCCGACGTCCTCCATCACCTCGCATCCGGGGCAGGTAAAGCTCAGGACGAGCTCGAAGGTCAGCTCCATCATGGTCGCGTCGTGGAGCCCAGCGGCGCTGGTGAGCTCCCGGGCCGTCGTGGTCGCCGGGTCGCGGTCGGTCGTGACCCATCCCCGGACCGGGTCGGTGTGAGCCGGGCAGTCCGGGTCGACCGGCAGCTCGTCGAGGAACTGGCGGTAGCCGTCCAGCAGCAGCGTCTGGCGCTGGCCGGACCGGAGGCCGGTGGCGGGGTCGTGCAGGAAGCGGAGCGCGTCGTGGACCATCAGCCCGGCCACGACCGAGGCCCCGATCGCGGTCGTCGGCACCGTCCGGTCCGGCGTTCGGCGAACCAGGCCGGTGCAGGAGTAGCGCTCGTTGAACCGGCGCGCCATCCCCTCGGTGAAGGTGCATTCGTAGCAGGCGCCGGCGCCGGGGATGTGCCGGCTGACCTGGACGTCGGAGGCGGTGATCCCGGCGTTGATCCACGGCACCCCGGCCTGGAGGCAGCGCCGGTTGAGGACCCAGCGGGCGTTGACGCTGTCCAGGCCACCGAGGACCACGTCGGCCCCGGCGAGCGTCGCCAGGCCGAGGTCGCGGCCGATGTCCCCGTCGATCGCGGCGACGTGGACCTCCTGGTTGATCTCGCGTGTTCGACGGGCGGCGAGTGCCGCCTTGGGCTGGCCGACGTCCTCCGCCCGGAACAGGACGGTCCGGCTCAGGTTCGACGGTGAGACGGTGTCGAAGTCGACCACGACGATCTCGCCGACGCCGATCATGGCGAGCAGCTTGAGCACCTCGTTGCCGACGGCCCCGGCGCCCGCCACGACGACGCGAGCAGCGGCGAGCCGGTCCTGGTCCCACCACGGCAGGAGCCGCTGCCGGGCATAGCGGTCATTCGGGGCGGAGTCGTTCGTGTCGTTGGGAGGCAGGAAGGCGACCGAGGGCGGCATCGCGGGCCAGTCTCCTTCGGGGGAACGAGGGAAGAGCGGAAACGAACGGACGTGCGCACAATCATAGGTGCTGCCGACCGGCGATTCCACGGGCTGGAGATCAGGATTGTCCGGCCATGTCGTCCGGTCCTGATTGAGATTGCAAGAAGCCCTCGGTATCGGTCGACCGTTTGGCCCCGGCCATAAATGGCCTGGCTCAGGACCGGCGCTGCGCGTTGCGACGACGGTATCCACCAATGTCCTTCTGCAATCTCAATGAGGGCCGGGGCCACGCGCCGGTGCGTTGGCGCTACCGTTGCGCGGTTACTTGTACTCGTTCTCCTTGAGCTCGATTACGCAGGCGCGGCGTTCCCTGATTCTGCCCTGCTCCATGACGAAGACCTTTCCCATCGCGGCTCTCATCCTCTCACCGTTTGTCCGTCGTACCGCCACGGTCATCTCCGCCATCACGACATCGTCTTCCTCGACCATTCGTGTGATCGTGATGCTGGGATTGCCACTGAAGGCGGGATTCTCGATCTCGTAGTCATAGGCGGCTTTGCCGTTGAGCCGGAACGCTCCAAACACCGTCCACTGGATGTCATCGGTGAGACATGACAGGATCTGCCCGTGATCAGACCGGTTGAATCCGTCGATGTACCGCTCGACCGTCCGCTTGTTCTCTGACACTACGCATTCTCCCGGCGTTCATCGTCCAATCAGTCAGGTCATCGCAGTCGCCCCGGTCCATTGTCAGAACCGCCGGCCTGCTGCCCTCGGTCGTTCCCGACGTTCATCACCGTGCCTGATATCCGTCTGATCAGCGATGACGTGTCCAGAATCATCCCTGTTCGATTACCGACAGGATGTTTCCGGCCGGGTCCGCAAACCAGGCGATCGGCGGACCGCCGCCCCGGTTGATCCCGCGCTCGTCCTGGTCCATCCCGTCGTACCGGGCGAACCGCACACCCCGCTCGACGAGGTGATCGATGGTCGTCTCGATGTCGTCGACAGGGAAGTTGAGGATCGTGAAGGTGGCCGGCGTGTGGTCGTCCTTGGGGTAGACGAGGATGTCGCGATCCCCGGCGATGTGGAGGGTCAGCATCCCATGCTCCTCGGTCACCGTGATACCAAGCGTCTCACCGTAGAAGCGCTGGGCCGCCGGGATGTCGTCGACGGCGAACCCGCTGAAGGCTCTGGTGTTCTCGAACATGCCGAACTCCTCTGGCTGTGCCGGGCGATCAGCGGGGGCGCCTGCTGCGCTCACCTGTCGTCCGACCTGACCATTCCGAGGGTATCACCGGGGCCGCCGGGCAGCTTCTTCCACGTTGCGGATTGTGACCAGGGCGTCGCTACCAGCGATCGTCACCGTTGGTTCCCGGCGGACGCTATCGTCCGTCAGGACATGGCTCTCGCTTCGCTCCCGGGCACCAGACCGCCAGCGGTCCCGGTGCCGCACCACAGGACGGTTTCCGGTGAGCCGCTGGAGGCGGAGACCGTCTCGCCTTGCGGCGCAGGCCGCTGCGGCGGCCGGGCTTGCAAGCTGCGCCCCTACGAGACAGTCACCGCCTCCAGCCGATGCGCTGGCCTCCGCCTCCCCTCTCCATCCGTCCGGGAGTGCGGGTCCGGCTTCGCCGGATCAGCCGACCGGACGAGATGGCCCCTGGGGGAGGGGTCTGTTCGCGGACGACCTCTCGACTGGCGGTCAGGCCGCCCGGCGCGGCCCGAGCCTGACCACCTTGCGCCGCCGCCCACTGGTGCTGGGGCGGGGCGACGTCGACGGGAGGGACGCGGGGGACGTTGGCGAGGGGTCGCGCTCGATCGCCTGCGGCGGCGAGCTGTCGCTGTCGGTCCGGTCAGCGAGGTCGGTCGTGGTGTAGTAGTCGTAGATCGACTTCGTCGCCGGGGCGGCGAACTTGCCGCCCTCGCCCTTGTTCTCCAGCATCACGACCGAGGCGATCGTCGGGACGGAACTGGTGTCTTCCCACGGGCCGTAGGCCGCGAACCACGAGTGCGGCTGGGAGTCGCGGGTGGACTGCGTCTCCGATGTGCCCGTCTTGCCGGCGATCGCGAACGGGTAGGCCGCGCCGAAGACCCTTGCCGAGCCACGCTCCTGGGTGTTGCTGGTCTGATCACGGAGGGCCTGCTGGATCTGACCGATCTGGCTGGCGTCCAGCGGCAGCTGCCCGATCTCCTTGCGCTCGCCGACGCGGGTGGCGGGGCCGTTGGGGACCTGGGTGTACTCGACCATGTACGGCTCCAGCAGCGTGCCGCCATTGGCCATCGTCGCGTAGGCGTTCGCCATCTGGAGCGGGGTCGCCTCGAGGAAGCCCTGCCCGATCGCGAGGTTGATCGCGTCGCCAGTCGACCAGCCGTCGCCGACGACCTCCGCCTTCCAGGCCGGGTCGGGGACGACCCCGGCCGCCTCCGGCAGGTAGGGGATGTTGGTCGGCGCGCCGAGACCGAACGACCGGGCCATGTCCGGCAGGAACATGTCGTCCTGCTGGTCCAGCTTGGCGCCGATGTCATAGAAGACGGTGTTGCAGGACTGAACGAGGGCGTCGTGGAGCGTGAGCTGTCCCTGCGGCTGCTCGCCCCACTCGATCACCCAGTCGTTGTAGATGTTGCCGTTGAGCTCGTACGAGGACGGGCATTCCAGCACGGTGTTCTCGTCGTAGCCGAGGTGGGCCATGCCGCCGGCCATCGTGATGATCTTGAAGATCGAGCCGACCGGGTAGGAACTGTCGGCCGCCCGGTTTCGCAGCGGCGTCAGGGTCTCGTCGCTGATCCGGGCCAGATCCTTGTCATCGAATCCGAGCACGAAGCCGTTGGGGTCGTAGGTCGGGTGGGATGCCATCGCCAGGACCGCCCCGTTCCGCGGATCGAGCAGGACGGCGCTACCGCGCTCGTCGTCGCCCTCGACATCGGTCAGGACCTTGTCGACCGATTGCTGGAGACCGATGTCGATCGTCAGGATCAGGTCCTGGCCGGAGACCGGAGCCCGCTCGGCGACCATGGAGCGGGTCGCTCGGGACGTGCAGTCGACGATCGACAGCTCGGCGCCGGAGACGCCGGCCAGGACGTCGTTGGCGCCGGCCTCCAGACCGGTCCGGCCGATCATGCTGCCCGCGGCCACGGTCGGGTCGGCGGCGATGTCCTCCTCACTGGCCGTCGTGACGTAGCCGGTGATGTGGGCCGCGACCGCGCCGAACGGGTACGACCGGCCTGTCGAGGGCTGAGCGTGCACGCCGTCGATCTGGCCGAGCGCGTCGACGATCGGCGTGACCTGGCTGTCGGGCAGGGTCCGGATCGCGGTGAACTGGCCCGGTTCGGCGTTGGCGTAGGCCGCCGCGACATCGCCCTCATCCATGTTCAGGAGTTTGGCGAGGTCCCGGTTCAACGCGGTCTCGTCCGTGATCTCCCCGACGTCGACGCCGACGATCGCGAGCAGGTCGTCCTTCGCCAGCACCTCGCCGTTCCGGTCGAGGATCATGCCGCGCTCGGTCGGCTGGGGCTCGTAGCTGACGCAGCCGTCGTTGTCGAGGCCGTCGATGATGGTCGACGGCGTCCAGGCGACGGTCCAGGCGCCGTTCTGCTGGACGAGCGGCAGCGTGTTGTCCTGACTGAACTCGCCCATGGCCGTCGAGGTGAAGTCGGCCGTGAACGGAACGGCGGCGGCATCGGCGGCGACCACGTCCGGCCCCATCGTCACGGCGATTTTCGTAATGGTCGCCCGGTCGTAGATCCCCTGGTAGCGGGCAACGAAATCATCTTGTGAGATCGAGTCCTTCGCCGCGTCGCTGAGGAGACCGTACATGGCCGCGAAGTCGCCGGCCTGCCACTTTGCCGCCCAGTCGGCGGCGAGTTCGGTATTGGTCGGCCCGGCCGGTGTGGCGGTCGGAGCGGGGACGGTCGGACCGGCGCTGACCTGGGCCGACCCATCGGTCGCGGCGGCCCCGCCCTCGCCATTGGTCGTGGCCGCCTCGCCGCCCGGGCTCTCCGCGGCCGGGTCCGACGGCGCTACCGACGCGGAGGCGCTCACCTGCGAGACGATCACCATCTCGCCGTTCGGTCCAGGGACCGTCTCGGGCCCATCGCTACCGCCGGGGATGCCGCCGCCGGTAATGATCAGCGCGCCGATCGCGCCGATCGCGACCAGCACGGCGATCAGCAGCGCCCACGGCCAGCGGGCCGGACGGGACGGTGGGGCCATGGCGTACGAGGGGCGGCGGTACTGATTCACGCGGGCGATCACTCCAGGATGAGATGAGGAACGGGGACTGCTGACGGTTCGATCCGGCCGGAGCCTGACCGGACCCGGCCACGGTGCGGCGGTCTCGGATTCGTTCGTAGCAGCGGGCACGGTGCGAGCGACGTGCGGAACAGATGCGGGAGGCGCGATGCTGGGGGACACGAGCACGGTCTGCAGGCTAATGCTGACAGTGCCTTGACCGACCGTCAAGCGGATCAGACCAACCGGATGGGAATCGCCGAGACCAGCGATCGAGGTTGTCCGACCGTGCCGTAGGGTCCGTCTGTAGAAGCTAACGCCCGGCAGTGGTGGATGGTTTTGCGTGGCTCGTCGGGAGGTGGCAAACAGGGAGACCTTTGCGCGTCGGATCGCTACACGCAAGCGAACGACGAGTCATCCTCCTCTCCGAGTACGTCAACGATTCGTGCCCGAATCATCGGGAAGTCGACGGTGATCGCGGACCAGATGGCTTCATGGTCGGTCTCGTCGTATCGGTCAGCGAGCGCCTCACCCAGGCCGATGACCTCACTGAGCCTGGGCATGTCGTCTCGCAGCGATTCATCCTGCTGAGCGGCGATTCTGATCGACCGGGTGAAGACGCCGAACTGACGCTCGATCGCGCTCCGCAGCAACGTGTCTCCCGTGTAGTCCGAGAGCATCTTGCCTTCAGTCCAGTCCCTGATATCCGTTGAGGCGGTCACCGCCTCCCAGAGGGCGCCGTTCCGCCGATCGCGACTCGTGAACGGCATGGATGTCTCCTGCGTGGCGGTCGCGGACTGGTCATGTTCGGACAGTGTCTGGCCGATAGTCTAGCCCCGGCACTGGCAACGCGGAACGGCTCTACCAAGTCGCGCTATGATCCGGGCAGACCGCAGGGACGTGGTGCAGTGCCAGGATGCAGGGAGTGAAGTTGCGATGCGTATCACCCGTGTGACGACCTACCTCGTCGGCAACCCATGGAAGAACTGGCTGTTCGTCCGGCTCGACACCGACCAGCCGGGGCTCTACGGGATCGGCGAGGGATCGCTCAACGCCTTCGCCAGGACGGTCGAGGCGGCGATCCACGAGCTGACGCCACGCTTCGAGGGGATGGACCCGTTCCAGGTCGAGACGATCTACCAGCGCATGGTCCGGGACGTATTCTCCGAGGGCGGCCAGATCCACATGAACGCCGTCGCCGCCGTCGAGACCGCCTGCTGGGACATCATCGGCAAGGCGACCAACCGCCCGATCTACGACCTGATCGGCGGGCAGTGCCATGATGCCCTGCCGGCCTACGCCAACGGCTGGTACGCCGGGCCCCGGACACCGGAGTCCTTCGCGGAGCGGGCCGCCGACGTGGTCGCGCGGGGTTACCGGGCGCTGAAGTTCGACCCGTTCGGCGCGGCCTGGCGGACGATGGTGCCGAGCGAGCGCCACCTGTCGATCGAGATCGTCCGGGCCGTCCGCGAGGCCGTCGGGCCGGACGTCCAGATCATGATCGAGGGTCATGACCGGTTCAGCGTCGCCGAGGCCGTCTGGGTTGGGTCGCGGCTGGAGGAGTTCGAGCCGGCCTGGTTCGAGGAGCCGACCGCCCATCAGAAGATCGACAGCGTCGTCGAGGTCGCCCGCAAGCTGACGATCCCGGTCGCCACGGGCGAGAGCCTGACCAGCACCCACCAGTTCGCCGAGTTGCTGGGGCACAACGCCGTCCACATCCTCCAGCCGGAGCCGGGCAACCTCGGCGGGATCTGGAAGACGCGTCAGGTCGCGGCGATGGCGGACGCCCACTACGCCGTGATCGCGCCCCACAACGCCCAGGGTCCGCTCTCGACGGCCTCCTGCATCCAGATCAGCGCCTCCTCGCCCAACCTGCTCGTCCAGGAGCTGTTCGACGAGTTCAACGTCGACTGGGAGCGCGAGATCGTCGACTACCCCGTCGAGCTGGTCGACGGTAGGATCGTCGTCCCGAACCGGCCGGGGTTGGGCGTCGATCTGAACTGGACCGAGATCGAGAAGCATCCCTATGAGGTCAGCAACTTCCTGCCGCTGTTCTCGACAGGCTGGGAGCGGCGCGAGGGGAGCCGGCCCACGCCACCGCCGGCGCCGTCGGTCAGCGCCGACGACGAGGTGATCGCGCTGTAGCGGGCTGGGAGCGATCCCGTCCGGTCTGCCTACCAGTGGGCCGCACGGGGTTGCGACCGGTCCCCGGTGGCGACCAGCACATCGAGCAGCATTCGCTCCAGCTCGATCCGGCTGGTCGTCAGGTCGGGGTCGTCCCAGCGGTTGCGGAGCTCGTCCGGGTCCGCCTCCAGGTCGTAGAGCTCGCCGGTCCTGGGCCGGTCGGTCGCCGGTGGGCCATGCTGAACCACGAGCTTGTACGGTCCCCGCCGCAGCATGGTCAGCAGGACCGGCGGGTCGTAGGGGTGCCCGCTGTTCAGGTATTCGCACAGCGCCCAGCCCCGCGGCTCGGCGTCCGCGTCGCCCCGCGCGAGCGGGATGAGGTCCCGCCCCTGGTTGGCGGGCAGCGGCGGGAGCCCGGCCAGCCCGAGGAACGTTGGGTTGAGATCGATCCATTCGACCAGTTCATCCCGTCGCTCGCCCGCCGGGAGCCGTCCCGGCCAGCGCATGATCAACGGAACACGCACCGCTCCTTCGTACATCATCGGCCCCTTGAGCAGGAGCTCGTGATCGCCGAGCATCTCACCGTGGTCACTCGTGAAGATGACGATGGTGTCATCCGCCAGGCCAAGTTCGTCCAGCCGGTCGAGGATGCGCTTCGTCTCGTCATCGATCAGCGTGACCATCGCGTAGTAGGCGGCGAGAATCCGCTTGATCTCCTCCAGCGGGTAATCCGTATAACCGCGCGCATGTCCGGCGTAGCTCTCGGCGGAAGCTTCGCGCTGGATGGGCGGTTTGCCGTCCAGCTCGCCAGGGTAGCCGATTGGATCCGGCAGCGAGGTTGGGTCGTAGCGATCGAGGTACTCCCGCGGCGCGACGAAGGGGTGATGGGGGTCGTAGAAGTTGACCTGAAGGAAGAACGGCTTCGAGGGATCTCGTTCGGACTGCAGGAAGGCGATTGCCTGCTCGCTCGTCCAGCGGGAGGAATGGGCCTCGGTCGGCATGTCGTCGAACGCCCCTGCCTGGTGTCGCTCACGGCCGCCAGACGTTATCGCTCGCTCATAGAGATCCGGGAAGTGCTGCTCAAGCCAGCTGTGATACTGGTTTGCTGGCGATCGATGCGATGGATCATGGGACCACTGATAGAAGCGGAAGCCGTCGTCGTAGCGCGGCTCGGTCCGCCCACCGAACGCGGCAGACAGATGCATCTTGCCGATCAGACCGCAGTCGTACCCACCGTCGGCCAACGCCTTGGAGAAGAGCGGCTGGTAGGTGGGCAGGGAGACCCCGTTGCCCCAGAGCCCGTGTGTGCGGACGTACTGTCCCGTCAGCAGGCTGGCGCGCGACGGAGCGCAGACGGGGCTCTGGACGTAGCACTGCTCGAACAGCACGCCGTCCCGGGCCAGCGCGTCAATGGTTGGAGTCTGGATGTGCGTATTGCCGTAGCAGCCGGCCGCATCGTACCGCTGCTGATCCGTGCAGATGAAGAGGATATTCGGTCGTTCTGCGGTCATGTCTCGCTCGTTTCCTCTGGGTAGTCATCATCGTCCAGACGTCACCCGGATCGTCTGGCACCGATCGGTCAAGGTATTGCTGACAGTGGCACGCCGATCATCTGGCGCGGCGGACATTGGACCCATTCCGGACTCGACCCGCTGCCCGGTTCGCTCGCGCAGCGATCCGGAGGTCACGACTTCACGGCACCGGCAAATCCCTCGATGAAGTACCGCTGCAGGAAGGCGAACAGGAGCACGACCGGAATCAGCGAGAGCGTTGCCGCCGCGGCCATGCCCGACCAGTCGATCGAATTTTCGCTCCGGAAGGCAAGCATCCCAACGCTTAGCGTGCGCAGATCGGGCCGGCTGAAGGTGAAGACCAGCGGCACGAAGAAGTTGTTCCAGGCGGAGAGAAAGGTCAGGATCGAGACCGTCGCCGTGACTGGGCCAGCCAGCGGTAACATCACCGTTCGGAAGACCTGCAGGAAGGTTGCGCCGTCAAGGACGGCCGCTTCCTCCAGATCCCGTGGGATACGGTTGAAGTACCCGGCGTAGAGCAGGATGGCGGCGACCTGACCGCCGCCGCTGAGCGCGAAGATCATGCCCCACAGCGAGTTGAGCAGATGGAGCCGGGCACTCAGCTCAACCACCGCGATGATGGTGTAGCCCGCCGGCACAAAGATCGTTCCGATGAGAACGATCAAAACGAGCCGCTTGCCGATGAAGTTGAACCGGGCAATCACGTACCCGGCGAGCGCGGTCCGGACCACGACCAGCACGACGGTTCCGGCCGTGACGATGATGCTGTTCAGCATGTAGCGACTGAAGCCAGCATCACCCCAGGCTCGTTGATAGTTGCCCCAGACCCAGGTGTTGGGGATCAGGTCCAGTCCACCGGTAAAGATAGTGAGCGAATCCTTGAGGGACGCCGACACGAGCCACAGGAACGGGTAGATCCAGACCAGGCAGATCGCCGTCAGGATGACGAGTTGCGCCACGATGCCGGGCCGATGCCGCCAGCGGCTTCTTCCGTACCGGGACGTTTGACGTGAGGACGTCATGTGGACCCCCGTGAGCGGCGCGCATACCGCACGGCCAGCAACTGGATCAGGGCCAGACCGAGTGTTGCCAGGCCGAAGGCGACCGCGGCGGACGAGGCATACCCGAGATCGGGTGCGGCCGAGGCGAACGCTTGCCGGTAGATGAAGAGATCGATCACCTCAGTCGAGAAGAACGGTCCGCCATTGGTCATCGTCAGCATCAGGTCGAAGATCTCCAATGTGTCGAGGAACGTCAGCGTCACGATAATGACCAGGAACGGGAACAGCAGGGGCAGGGTCACGCCCCAGAAGGTCCGCCAGGCATTGGCACCATCGACTCGTGCCGCCTCATGGAGCTCAGCGGGGATCGTTTGCAGCGCCGCCAACCAGTAGATCAGGGTGATCCCGAACCACTTCCAGATATGCACCGCCATCACGGTGTAGAGCGCGGTGTCGGAGTCGGCCAGAAAGTTCACGGGCCGGTCGACCAGTCCGGACTGGACCAGAAGCGCGTTGACCGGCCCCCCAGCCGGGTCGAAGATGAAGGTCATGACCACGCCGATGATGGCGGTCGTCGTCACCACCGGCAGGAACAGTGCGGTGCGAAACAGGCTCGCGAACGGGAGGCGGGGATTGTTCAGCATCAACGCGATGACGAGCGCCAGCAGGGCCCGGATCGGGACGGTCACGGCGGCGAACAGAAAGGTGTTGCCAAACGCGTTCCAGAAGAAGTCGTCGTGGACGATCCGCCGGTAATTGTCGAATCCGATGAAGGTGCCGCTGGCATCGAAGCCATTCCAGTCAAGCAGGGAGTACCAGTAACTGGCTCCGATCGGCCAGAGGGTGTACAGGGAGTAGAGAATCGCGGTCGGCAGCAGGAACAGATAGATCCAGCGATCGGCCCAGATGCGGGCGATGAAGCTGCGCTTCCGCAGTGACTGGCTTCCGGTGGGCGCCGCGAAATCGACGCCCACCCCTGTCGGTGTTGCCATGCCGTTGCCCCTTGATCCCTTCAGCTAGATCGGTCGGCTGGAGATGGCGTTGAGCATGCCGATGAACTCGTTCCTACGCGATCGGAGTCGCCTGCGGGGTTGCCGTTGGGGCTGAGGCATAGTCCTGGTCCGGTAGCCAGTCCGGGAAGACCCAGTCGTCGACGCTGACCTGGCCACCGTTGGCTTGAACGACGCCGATCGCGCGCGTTCGTTCGGCGGTCATCTGATCGGCGTATTGCTGGAGTGCCATCCGGTAATCACTGACGTCACCGGTCAGCGTCCCGATGACGATCTGGCCGAGATCGGGCTGGATGGACTGCATCTCGGCGGTGACATCGGCAACTGCCGGATTCCGGACGACCGGCGACGGCGCCAGCCGTACCCGATCCTGGAAGTAGGTCATCGCCTGCTGGTACGTCGGGTGGACGTTCGCCTGCGCCACCGCGTTGAGATCGAGTGGCGGCTGATCCATTCGCTCGGCCAGCGTCCGGTAATACTCCGGGGTCGTCATCTGCCCAAGGATGTCCGACGCCACATCCGGGTGCGCCGATGTCGTCGACACCCAGAACGTCCCGGCCGGTGGCCCGACGTGGATGTAATTGGTCGTGCTGGCATCTGGAACTGGAATCGGGGCGATGCCGACCTGGCCGAGGAAGGGCTCGAAGTCCTGCTTGACGACGCCGATGTTCCATGGCCCGTCGAAGAACATGCCGCCGGCGCCACTTGCCCAGCGGGCGCGAGCGTTGCGGGCGTCGAGGCTCAGGGCGGCCGGAAAGAGCACCCCGTCCTGCTGGAGGGAAAGCAGGAATTCGAGCGCCTGGGCGAAGGGCTCGGTCCCGAACGTATAGTCACCGGTGAGCGGGTCGGTCTCACCAGGAGCCCCGGCGACCTGAGCGAGTTCACTCACATGGGCGGCCATGCGATCGGGAAAGTTGATTCCCTGGATCCAGCCAAAAGCGCTCCCGCTTGACTGGGTGATGGCCCGGGCCGCCTGACGGAAACCGTCCCATGTCGCGAGCCCGGTCGCTGGGTCGATCCCGGCGCCCTCCATCAACTGCGTGTTGAACCAGTTGAGCGTGACGTACTGACGGCTGCTGAAGATCGGCAGGCTGTAGACCTGACCACCGAATAGGGTCAGTCCCTCGAACAGGGTCCCGGCCGGTATCACCGCCCGGAGTTGCTCGCCATTCGTTAGCGGCTGGAACCATCCGGAGCGCACCAGGTTCTGAATCGAGGATCCAGCGGCACCAGGCGTGGTGGTGATATCCGGCAACTGGCCGCTTTGGTAGGCGAGCTGCAGCGCCTGGTTCATCTCGTTGGGAGGATAGGATGTGAGATTGATCTCGACGTTGGGATGCGCCTCCGCATATCCCGTTCGGATGGACTCGTTCAGCCCGACGGGGAACTGCTCCCACCAACTGATCGTGATCTGATCCTGAGCGGCGCCGCGCACCGGTTGGGGTGCCAGCCGCATCACGCCGGCGCCGGTCGCGCCGAGTGCGGTCCCTTTCACGAATGTGCGCCGGTTGAATCTGCTTTGGCGTGCCATCTGAGCAAGCCTCCCTGCTGCTGATCGGATCCGCATCACTGCATGCCATGCGGAACGCCACTGTTCCCGTCGGTTGGACGAATACCTGTCACATGGTTGTTTCCTCCTTGCGCGAGTCGCTCTTCTCGCTGGCCTGCCGGAGCAGGGCCAGGACAGGATCACGGATTGAGCGGATATGCGTGCCCGCAAGTGCCTGGGCTCGCTCGGTGTCACCAGCCCGGACGGCCTCCAGTAATTCGCGGTGCTGTGCCTGCGATTTTCTCGGTCGATCCGGGAGACAGACGTCGTGGTGGATCCGTGCTGCCTGGATGCGGCGATGGATCTGCTCAATCGTCGTGACGAGCATCGGGTTCTCGCTCAGGACGTTCAACGTCCGGTGAAAGACCAGATCGAGCCGATTAAACGTTGCCTGGTCAGAGGCATCGAGGACCGCGTCGATCTCGAGAAGCACTGCCGCCGCGCTGGCGAGGGACTGATCCGTGCCGGTTGCCCGGGTGGCCGCGACGAGCCCTGCGGCCCGACCTACCGCATAACTCTCCAGGACCTCGTGCATCTCATAGAGGTTGGCGATCTCCGCTGGCGTTGGGGAGATCACCGAGGCGCCGCGGTGGCGGCTGACCTCAACCAAGCCCTCTCGTTCCAGCGAGCGAATGGCTTCCCGCACCGGTGTTGGACTGACTCCCAGTTGCCGGGCGAGGCCGACCTCTGGCAGGCGGACGCCGGGGCCAAGGTCACCTCGGGTAATCGCCTCACGCAGCGTATGGTGGACGAGTTCCGCGAGACCACGTTGTGACTCGACAGGAAGAAGCGTTTTGATGCCCAGCGCCACCGTGAAGTCGACCATGACGTCTCGATTCTGGATTCTATAGAATACGACGTTGGCAATTTAGCGGTCGATGGCCGCGTTGGCAAGTCCTCTCCAGCGCGACCACATCTGCGCCAGACGTCAACGTGTGGGAGGGAACGAACCTGGTGAGGTGAGTGGGCAACCGATGCGTGGCAACGGTGCAGGGCGAGAACCTCGAGACCTTTCGGTCCTGATCTGACCATTTGAGTGACCACTCCCTTCCGTGCCAAAGCTCCCTCGCTCAAGGCATGGCTGACGGTTGCGCGTCGATCTCCCAGCCCAGCGGACACTGGGCTCGCCCGGTCCACAACCTGTTGCCCGGTTCGCTCGATCGGCGTCCCGGGCGTCACGACGTCATGGCACCGTCAACGCCTGCGTGGAGCCATACACCAGAAGGGTCAATGCCTCCTGGCACTGACCCTTCCGAGACATTTTGGTTTGCAGGGCGGCGCTACGGCATCTTCACCGCGAGGAGATCGACCTGCTCGATGTTCGGGGCTTCCGAGAACAGGTCCGGCGCCTGCGCCATCAGCGCCTTCGCGATCTCGCCGGAGAGGTGGGCCTGACGCCCCTCGTCGCCGGCGAAGGTGTCGAAGATGCCGAACGTGGACGGGCCGAGTTGCAGGGCGAACCAGGTCGTGGTGCCGGGCTCGGCCTGGGCGAGTTGCAGACCGCCATGAAGAAAGTCGGCGACGGCCTGCTCCTGACCGAGCTTGGCTTCGAGTCGGACGAGCAGGGCTTTGGTATCCATCGGGCTGCCTCCAGGCATTGGCATATCGGATTGGGTGCGCGCCGGTGTCGCCGCACCGCCTATGCCATTGCCCACCAGGTTGGTAGCCTCGCGTTCGACCTGGAGCTCCTGCCTCAGACCGTCAGCAGACCCCGACGGGTCGCGGTGGTGACGGCCTCGGTCCGGCTGCCGGAGTCGAGCTTGGCGAGCAGCGAGCCGACGTGGAACTTGGCGGTGTGCTCGCTGATCCCGAGCTCGCGGGCGATCGTCTTGTTCGGCAGCCCCTCGGCGACGAGCTGCAGGACCTCGCGCTCCCGCGGCGTGAGTGTCTCGCCGCCACCGTCCGGGGTCTGTGGTGTTCCGGGCCGGGCGCCGAACCGCGTCACCAGACCAGGGTCGATCACCGTCAGGCCGGCGACTACGGCGTGGACGGCGGCCATCAGCGAAACGCTGTCGGCGTCGGTGCTGAGGTAGCCGGTCGGCGCGTCGACCAGCGGTGGCGACGTTGCCGGGTCACCACCGAGCAGGATCAGGGGCGTGCCGGGGAACCGCTCGGCGATGTCGTCCAGCGCCGTCGGGCCGAACGAGGTCAGATCGACGACGACGGCGTCGAGCGGCTCCGGGGCGTCGAGCAGGGAATCGCTCGTCCGGAGCCAGCCGCTCGCCACTCCCGGTGTCGTCACCATCACGATCCGTTCGTCCGTCGTCAGCAGGGCCCCGAGCCCGGCCCGGACCGCCGGGGAGCGGGCCAGGACGAGCACCCGGACCAGCTCCTGCTGGCCGGGTGTCTCGGCGGTTTCGGTTGGGGGTGTCAGTACGGCCATGGCGACGGGTCTGTCCCTGATCTTGGCGACGACGCTCAGGCCTGGCGCGGGAGGGCGTTCTGCCCGTTCGACAGGCAACCCCGGTGCCAGCAGCGCGGTCACTGCCGGGTCCCGACCGTGATGCTGACGTCCATGATCGCACCACCGCGCAGGACACGGGCCGCGAGGGCCGTCCCGACGGTCTCGGGGCCGAGCTGCTCCTGGAGGGTGCCGGTGTCCGTCACCGGCTGACCGCTGACCGCCAGCAGGACATCGCCGAGCAGCAGCCCGGCCGTGCTGGCCGGGCCATCCGGCTCGACATGGACGACCAGGAGACCGCGCCCCTGCCCGGTCGCGACGGTCTCGACGAGGTTGGCCGGGATGTCGACGCTCTGGCTCGCGATGCCGAGGTAGCCGCGGCGCAGGCGGCCGTGCTCGCGGAGGTCGTCGACGATCGGCTCGATCGCCGAGACCGGCAGGGTGATCCCGCCGTCGCGGCCGAGGGCGCTGGTGTTGAGCCCGATCAGCTCACCGGCCGTCGAGACCAGCGGGCCGCCGGAGAAGCCGGGCAGCATCGTCAGTTCGGCGCGGACGTAGCCTGAGACCTTGCTTCCGTTGATCGTCCGCCAGGCGCCGCCGACGGTGCTGATCGCGCCGAGGGTCGCCCGGACGCCATCCGAACCGGACCGGCCAACGGCGAGGGCGAGCTGGCCAACGCGGGCCGGGTTCGCGGCGCGGGCCAGCGGGGTGACGCCGCCCAGCTCGGCGGAGAGGACGACGAGGTCGCTGCCGTGGTCGCGGCCGACGAGCGTCGCCGGGACATTCGTTCCGTCCGGCAGGTCGATGGTCAGGTTGTCGTCCCGCTCGACGACGTGGCTGGCGGTAACGACGGTCTGCGCGTCCCAGACGATGCCGCTGGCCGCGAGTCGGCGGCGGCCGTGGACGGTGACGATGCCAGCGGCGGTGCGGGCGACCGCGTCGGCCAGCCCGTCGGAGAACGTGGTGAGGATGTCTGAAGGGGTGGGGGTCGACATGGTGGCGAGACCTTTCTGTCATGCGCTGATCGGATCGGATCGGACCAGTCGCCGGCGGCGGTGATTCGGCACCGGGCGATCGTTCCCGGATGTCTGCTGCTAAGCCTACGGAGTCCTGGGATCGTCAGCATCAGACGGGTGGGCAGCCACCGGCCTAGCCGTCTGGTCGGGTCATGCCTGTCGCCCGTCCCGCTACCGGTCGTCCCGTCGCAGGTCGAAGGCGGCGATCACGGCTCGCTGGAGCCCTGGGTGCTGGTCGAGCAGGGCGTCGACGCTCATCCGCAGGGAGGCGGCGAGCTGGATGAACTCCAGCGGCGAGAGGGCCAGCGTGACGAAGTCGACTTCCAGATGGACGGCATCATCCTCGGAGATCACGTCCTTCGGGCGCCGGTCGACCCGGACCGAGACCGGCAGCCCGGTCTCCGGCCAGACCATGTCGAGGACGGTCATGGGGTCGCGTCGGGTCGGCTGGTCGTCGGCGCTGGAGGTGACATCGTCAGGGGTCGGGGTGGTCGGCGTCTCGGTCATGTGCTCGGTCTCCTCCTGCGCGGCCCGGAGATGCTGGCCGCGCCGGTGAGGATGGCACAGTGGGACGGCTGGAGGCCGACAACCGGTGCGTCGCTGCCCTGTGATGGCCGGTTCGTCGTACGATGTGCCGAATCGTCGGAAAGTGGCGCGGCGCGGGGGATGCATGCCGGTCGGGAGACACAGCGGGCAACCTGCCACAGCGGGGACCGCTGCCGAACGAGGCGACCGCGCGACTATGGATCGTAGAGAGGGGAATGGCAATGGAGTCGGAGGGCGCGATCGTCGCGGCACTCAACGATGTGAGGGCCGAGTTCCCGGCCATGCGGGTCCGGACGGAGCACGTCTCCCTGGATGGTCCGCTGACGGTGTTCCGGGCGACGATCACGCTGCCCTCCGGGGCCGAGGCGATGGGCTACGGCAGCGTCGCCGGCTCCGGCGTCGAGGCGATCGCCCTGGCCGAGGGCCGGGCGTTGGCCCGGGCGATGGCCCTGCTCGGGGTCGATCAGGATGCCTACGATGGCCGCGAACCGGACGACGACGACCGGTACGGCGAGCGCGACGACGAGGGGCAGAACGAGCCGTACTCGGGCAGCAACCTCGACCGGGCCGTGGCCGACGAGGCCCCGGCCGACCCCTTCAACCTCGGAGCCACGCCATCGGCGGCCGCGATCGCGTCGGCCACCGGGATGCGGCTCGGAGCCCGTCCCGAGCCGTCGGGCGATGACACCTCACCGGCGTCCCGACCGGCCGCGCAGCCACCACCAGCCTCCCCACCGGCCCAACCAGTCGACTCCGAGCACCCTGTTTTGACCAATAGACCGGTTCCGGCGCCCGCCAGCCCGGCCGCCACGCCGGACCCCGGCACCGCGAGCCCCGTCCAGAACGACTCCGACGAGGACGCCGGCGTCTCGCATCAGGCATTCTGGCGCTGGGCGGGGGAGCGGGGACTCTCGAACCGGACGGAGGTGGAGGACCTGCTCGGACAGTCGATCGGCGGGATGCGGCCCGCCGCGGTCCGTGACCTGATCATCGCCGCCCAGGAGGGTTCGGAGAACGACGCCTAGCCTTTCAGATGTGGTGGCCGGGCGGGGGGCCGAGGATCCGGCCGACAGCGACCAGCAGATCGTCGATGTCGAATGGCTTGGGAATGAACGAGACGCCGTTGCTGCGCGGGGTGACGGCGGCGCTCATCAGGATGACCGGGATCGGATGCTTGGCGGTCCGGAGCTTCGCGGCGAGGGTGAGCCCATCGAGGCGCGGCATCATGATGTCGGCGACGACGAGATCCGGCCGCACCGATTCGATCACCTGGAGGGCAGCCTCGCCATCGTTCGCGATCCGGACGAGGTAGCCCTCCTCCTCGAGGATCTCGGTCAGAAGGGAGACGATGAACCGCTCATCATCGACGACGAGGATCGTCTGTTGTCGGGTTGTCGTCGTCACGTGTGTTACCTGTATTACCTGGTATCCGATCGGGATCTGATCGCTCCGCGGCCGGACGGTTGAGCCGGGACTGGTTGGTCTGCATGTTCCGTCCGGACCATGTCCTCGGGACGACGCTTCGGGTGGAATGAACCGTGAGGACATGGCCGGCGGACGTGCCCGGCCATGTCCTCAACCAGCGGACCGCATCGTGATAGGGTGATGCCGAACCACCGTCTCACTCAATCTCGCACGCTGCGGGCCATGCGGAACCATCCGGCAGGATTTCGGCTGGCGCACGACGAAATGGCAAAGGATGCTCAATGACCCTGACGATCGAGACATTCCCCAGCGGACCGCTCCCCACGAACGCCTACCTCGTCAGTGACCCGGAGACGGGCGAGGCACTCATCATCGACGCCCCGCCGGAGGTCACCGGACCGATCACCGCCGCCCTCCAGCGCGCGTCACTCCAGCTCACCCGGATCGTGATCACCCATGGCCACTGGGACCACATCGGCGACGCCGCCGCGCTCCACGAGGCGACCGGCTCCCCGCTGGTCGGCTACCCCGGCGTCGCCGAGGCCCTCCGGCACCCCTCGACCTCCGCGCCGATGACGATCCCTCCGGCCGACCTCGACGCGACGCTGGCCGACGGGGACCTCGTCCCGCTCGGCGAGTCCACCTTCACCGTCATGCACCTGCCGGGGCACGAGCCCAACCACATCGTGCTCTACAGCGAGAAGGACCGGGTGTTCCTCGGCGGTGACGTGCTGTTCCCGAACGGCCACGGACGAACGGACATCGCCGGGGCCGACCAGGCGACGATGGACCACAGCCTCGCCCGGCTCAAGGACCTCCCGGACGACGTCGTCGTCTACTCCGGCCACGGCGAACCGACCACCGTCGGCGCCGAGAAGCACTGGCTTGCCGACAAGGTCTGAGCGTCACCGTGTCCGGCCGGGCGGCGACGATGAGCGGCGTCACCCAGCGTCGTGTCAGGGGGACCGGTGGACCTGACCTTCACTGAGGCGACGATCAACGTCCTCAGCTACATCGGGACGGCCGTCTTTGGCCTGAGCGGTGGGCTGACGGCGGCCCGCCGCGGCATGGGCCTGTTCGGCTTCGTCGTGATCGCGATGGTGACCGGGACCGGCGGCGGGACGCTGCGCGACGTGTTGCTCGGGATCGGCCCGGTCACCTGGATCCGGGACCCGAGCTTCCTGATCGTCGCGGCGGTCGCCGGGGCGGTGACGTTCTTCGGCGCACCGCTGCTGGAGCGCCTGAACGTCCCGCGGCGCGGCGTACTGGTCTGGGCCGACGCCGTCGGGCTGGCGATCTTCGCCGTCTCCGGGACGCAACTGGCTATGACGTTCGATGTCCCGGCCGTCTCGGCGGTCCTGCTCGGTGTGCTGACGGCCGTCGGGGGCGGGGTTCTGCGTGACCTGCTCAGCGACACGATGCCGCTGATCCTGCACAAGGACCTCTACGCGACCGCCGCCGCGATCGGGAGCGTCACGCTGCCGACCCTGGACCGGCTCGGCGCCGACCCGGTCACCGGAACCGCCATCGCGACCCTCGCCGGCTTCGGCGTCCGCGCCTACGGCATCCTTTCCGGCTGGTCCCTGCCACAGTACCGCCAGCGTGATCTTCAATAAACCAATGGTCGCCGCAGCGCCGTTTCGTAGGGTCATCCCCTTGGGGTGACCGGCCGCCGCAGCGGCCTTCGCCCCAAGGCGAGATTGTGGCAATCGCCATTTCGCTGTTGGGAAGCAAACCCCTCCCCCAGCCCCTCCCCATCTGTCCGGTCGGCTGATCCGGCAAAGCCGGACCCGCCGACCGGACAGATGGGGAGGGGAGCCGTCCGCGAGCGCGATGGCAGGTGGGCGAAGGGCT
>JAABUS010003378.1_pt1 | contig 26084 bp, 21 predicted proteins | sample 5560161 | NCBI WGS metagenome assembly JAABUS01 (sample SAMN10711885, study PRJNA513376) | rock metagenome | isolation source: Antarctica rocks | place: Antarctica: Victoria Land, Trio Nunatak nord | collected 2016-01-04
TGTATTACTTGTATATATTATTATTAAAACTAATAAAAAAAAACCTTTTAAAATCGAATTTCTTTTTACTTAAATATTTGAAAATTGCTAAGTAACTAATATAATACTATTCAATAAGAGACTTGCTTTGTATTATCTATATATGTTATTTTTAAAACTAATTTAAAATACAAAATATTTATCTTATTAACTTTTTTTTAAACTATTGTTAATAGAAATTGTACTACAATATAAATCGAAAATAAAAGACTATTTTACAAAAAACAAAATATTAATTGTATAGCGCTTTACAAATATCTAATTAAATTGCAAGCAACAACTGTCTTTAAAAAAGTCTCTGAAAAGAAGCAAATAAATATAGAAGAAAATATCAAAAATATAGTAGTTAATAAAAGAGTAGAAAAAGAACTATATAATAATATATTTAAATAATATATATATATTTAAAAAACTAATTATATTGTAGTACAATATCTCGAGATCAAATTGATAAAGAAAATTAGAAACAAGAATATTGCAAAATAGACTAAAATTAATATAATTGCTATACAAAGAGTCTTAAAGAGTAAAAATATAGTTATAATACAATCAAATATATATAGAATCTAATATAAATAAAATAATTAATCTATATATTAATTTGATTCTAATTAGTTTAAATTAAACAAAAATATAATTAAAAATATAATATTAATTATCGAAATAATTTAATAATATATTTTATATTATAAGAAGTTTAATAAGTTAAAAAAGCGTATAATTTAGATACAATTAACAAATTTAGAAAGTTCAAAAATATTTTTGCAAGCAATAAAAATACTATAGATTGCAAAATATCTAATTCTTTAAAATTAATAGATAATAATTTTAACAACTTAAATAAAATTAATAATAATAGAGTAAAAATAAAATAGAAGAAAACAAAAAATAATATAAAAATAATAGATAACAAATATAGAGATACAAAATACAAAGATAATAATAAGAATAACAAGAGTAAGAACAATAATAATAATACTAAAAACAAAATTAATTAGAAAATTATAGAGATCTTAAACTATTTAATAATATTAATAAGTTTAAGTATATTATCTAAATATATTACTATATATTTTTCGATAAAATATAGAATTGAAGTTTATCGAGAGACTATAATAGTTGTAATCTATTTATTATATAAATATTAAATAGTTTATATATATTATTTTACTACATTATTATAGAAGATTTAGATAAAAAAATAAAAAAATTTAAAATCTAATTTATATTTATTAAATTTGTTACTAAATAACTTTATTTCTTAACAATTTAAATTAATTTTTTTAAATCGATTTTCGATTTTAACTCTAGAAATTAATTTAATTTAATTCGATTTTCGATTTTAATTTTAGAAATCGATTTGTTAAAACTTTCGAATCAAGTTAACTTAAATTGTTAAGATTCGAATTAATTAATTAATTCAAATTCGATTAATTAATCTAATACAATTAGTCTAATTATATTAATTATTATATTAATTATTCCTTTTGTTGCAATACAATTATAGAGATATATAATTCTAATATATTAAAAACTATAATTATATTTTTAGATTATTAGAAATTTAATATATATCTTTGCTATATTAAGATTAACTTTAATTTAATTTTGTAAATTTTATATTATTATTAGAATTGCTAGTTTTTATTACTTTTAGTTTAAAAATATTGTTTTAAATTTTAAAAAAAGTTAGTTAACTTTAAAACAATTCTAATAATTTTATTAGTAACTTTATTTTATTAACTATCTTTTTTGTATATATTTAGACAATAATAAAATTCTTTTTAAAATAATTAATAATTAAATATCTATATATAGAAAATAATATTTTTGTTGTATTTTTTTTAATACTTTGCTAGATTTTTTTTGCTTTTTTTAAGTTTTAAAAACAATAATAGAGCTTTACAAAACAAAAAAACTAGTATTAAAAATAAAAAAGATTAAAAAGTTAATATTTAATTGTCTATTATACTATTTAGTATAGCAATTGTTTATTGCATTTTTTTTCTTTTTTTTTCTTTTTATTGTATTTAACTTTTTTAATTTGTTTTTTAATTTCTTTTGCTCTTGTTGTTTAGATAGAAGAAAGTTAGTTAACTTCGAAACAATTTTGATAACTTTGTCGATAACTTTGTTCTATTGGCGATCTCTTTTGTACATATTTAGACAACAATAAGATACTTTTCGAGATAGTTGATGTTCAAACATCTATATATAGAAAATGGCATCTTTGTCGCATCTTTTCTGGCACTTTGTCAGATCTTTTTTGCTCTTTTCGAGTTTCGAAAGCAGTAGCTCTCTATATTAAACGTTGGGAAGACCCAAGAAACTTGATAGTATTACACCAAAATAGTTGGTTTATCCCATTGGGAGTGCATTTACCGAAATGGGAGCGTCCCTTACCGAAACAGGGAGTGCGCGGACTATTTACCATCATAAATTACAGTTCTTATTTCTTTGTGCGTCTGCGGAGTAATAAAATTTGGTGTCTCGTTGCTGATTTCTATTTGCAATCAAGGCAAGCTTCGCAATGTCACCATATTCTTCTCAGACTGTGGTTATACTCGTACCAGGTGCATGGCACGCACCTTATCACTACTCTCAGTTCCTCGACGGTCTGAAGCATGAAGGTTTCGAGACACTCTCACAGCGGAACCCAAGTTGCGATTCTACGAACCCGCACGAGACGAGCACAGCGGCGGATGCTTCCGCTATTCGGCAGCTGATACTATCTCAGTTTGATAAGGGTTACGATGTCGTGGTAGCCATGCACTCATATGGTGGCTGCCCTGGTGCAGCCGCAGCTCACGGTCTAAGCAAAACCGAAAGGCAAGCCGCTGGTCAGCAAGGTGGGATCATTGGACTCATCTTCATTTGCGCTTTCGTCGCAGATGAAGGTGATTCCCTCATTGGGAAGTTGCCGGGCAGCGTGCGCACCGAGTGGATGATCCTCCATGTAAGTAATCTTGCAAGACTTCCGCAGGTCAACGATGACTGATAGGAGCGGGGTAGCCTGATGGGCAAGTATTTCCGGAAAACCCAAAGGACGTTTTCTACGACGACGTGGCCCCCCCCAGTGACTCGGTCGCAATCAGCCAGCTTCGTCTCCAGTCGAATGCGTCTATGGACACTCCAAGTCCCCCACCAGCTTGGAAATGCTCCGAGTTCAACGGTAGGAGATCCTATATGTACTGTCTCAAAGATAAGGCGATTCCGTATGTGGCGCAGAAGATGATGATACAGGCGAGCGGCGTGGATTGGAATCTGGGGACGCTTGACTGCGCTCACAGTCCTTTCCTGTCACATTCTGCAGAGCTTACTGCGTGGGTAGCGGAACAGGCACACGCCTTCCAAGCTCCTTTGTAATAACTTTACTTGAGAAGATCTGGGGAAACGGGCAACAAAAGACACGTGGCGGTCTGTAGCAATAAATGACACAATAAAGCTACTCAAGCCTTTCCCATTGCAGGAATCTAAGCACCGGAATTATTGCGCTCCCCTCTAATTTCTAGTACGCTGTAGAATGCCCATATTAGAACCTCATCCCCGCAGTGTCAAGCGAAAACAAATTGACATCTATAACAACCTAGTCATCGAGCCTCTTGCCACTCAGCTTCAATGTTGTTCTGCACCTGAATATTCTGTGCATTGTGGCCAAGATCGTGTAGTCCGTAATTATCGAGATTGCCGAATGGCTCATTCCTAGTGTCATGCAGACGAGCGAAAGGCCGTTGATCGTCTCCAATAGACGACTTGGCGTTGGACTTAATCGTGCAGCTATTTCCCTGTCTCCAGGGGACGGATTCGTGCTTAGCACCGTCTGTCTCCGGAGGGTTTTCAGTAGAGTGCGACGAAGTAAGTCTACCAACTTGGGTTCGGACCAGATTGAGGATGGGTCGCAGAGAAGGTAGACAGCCTTGGAGCACGGAGTCAGCTTGGGCATGTGATCTCTTTTCAGATGATCAAACACTATCGAGACGGCCAAAGATGCGGCCCGATTGGTAGGCCTTAGAAGTTCCCAAGAGGCTCTTGACTTACCTGATACCACAGCTACGTTCAGCTCAATTGCTGTCCATAGTTGGGAAGGCCAAAGACTCCAGGTAATGTCTGGAGAGACGGCGTTGATATCGAGGAGAACCTTGAGCCTGACGATGCCGACCGCGACAACGCTATTGAGGTTAGCGACATCTGGTGTCATTTGGAATCATTAACTAACAATCCGCCCAGAACAAACATGCCTGAAAGGATGAATTTCTGCGATAGCGGAAGCTTCAATCTCCAGACGCAAGGTAGAGGTAGGCCCAACAAGGCAAAATCAGTGATAATGTTGGGGATCGAATTGCCGTAGAAGAATAAGTAATCATTCACCCCGCATCTTGCCGGAACAGACTTGTCCCAAAAGCCTCTCAAGGGAAAGCATTGAAGAAGCGTGATAAGGAACTGCGAGTCATCAGTGGACTTCTGAGCTTAAACCTCTTCACACCGGAAAATGCATACCACTGCGATGCCCCAGCAACAGACCATAGTACCAATAATATAAACTGGAAGTTTAACTTTGACTTTGAAAAGTCGCCAGTACAAGGCCAGTATAGAGCCCTTGACACTCAAGACTGCCCCGGTGTAGCATAGTTCTGCGATGAACAGAGCTTCGAGCATGACTAGCGAAGACCTGGACTGGTCGGGCAAAACGTAAATATGCCTCCCGAGACCGTTCCGAAGTTCTAAGGGCGATTACTACGTCAACGCTGTTCAATGTTCACAATCAAGATATCAACGTACGCCACACCCCAGCGATGAAGGTAAGTAGAGTGCAAATCGCTAATGCTGGCAGCATGAGCCAGTCATCGATCCAGTATCCGGCTCTTGCTATCCTTCGAGAAACGAAACGAAGAATGACCGCAATGACAGCAAGAGCCCATGTGCTGGCTACAAATCCTGCTATTGCCCCTTGCGCATTACCATAGAGATCGATGCCGGGAGGTGCAGTTGATGCCATCTTGGGGAACCGAATTGCGCTGTATCCAGAATCTGAAGGGAGCGAGCATTAACTCATCTACGTTTTGAAGGATGAGCTAAAAACTGTGCCTCTCCCCTTGTCGCACAGGTGCTTTCCACGAGCATCAACAAAAAAGGACTTCCATAACTATCCCGCACCCTGTAATGACTACAATAACCAACAGCTCAACAGAATTCATATTGTCCTTGAAATTGAACCTATTAGAAAAATATATAGCTTTACTAGTAAACGTTATTAATATTAATATATTATTTCGATATCTTGTAATTCGCGCTAGACTTAATTAAAATAGTAAAATAACTCTATATTTAAACAATATTATATAACACTTCTTAATAGTAAAAGACAATAAAAGATACGTATAATATTGTCTAAATACTATCAAGTTTAATATACTATTTTGCTTGCTTCTCTAAGAAGACTAAGAAGACTAATTGTTTAGAACCAAATTTTTATAAATTTGGAACCAAATTTTATAAATTATAAAATTACTAACTATATTAGATTAAAGTTTGGTCTAATTAGATATAACTTTCGGATCGAGTTTTCGATTTTAGGGAAAAACCGACCCGAACAATCAATCTAAGACTAAGAAGATTATAAATCTAAAATATATATTTTAAAATATTAATTAAAGATTTAAATTAATAGAGCTATTAATATAAAGCAGATAGATAATAGCGCAAATATAGAAAAATAATAAGAAAAATAATAACAATAATATAAACAATAATATAAACAATCTACGCGTAAACTTCTTAAAATTACTTGATTAAACTTAATTTAGAAGAGTTAAAGCAAAGCAGAGATAATATGCGAGAGAAGTAGAGTATTGTGCAAGAGAAGTAGGGTAGTGTGCGACCAATGGTTACCTAAAAGCTAGACTATACTCGTTTAGACTCCCTAATGCATCTGCCCCGGTAATTTATTCCCTATGCAAATCCTAGGGTTACTGTATAAACTACTAGTGCGATGCATTACTGGGTCAGATGCATTAGGGGGTCCAAACGAGAGAGGCTGTCCTAGCCAAGCCACCAACGCATTCAACGCCGTCCGAAGTGGGATATGCGACCTAAAGGATCGACAAAAGCTGATCATTGGACCGGATCAATGCGCGCCGGGTCAGGATCGCAGAGTGCGATCAAAATCCTACAACAAAAGTACGTCGATGGCAGGGAAAGCTTTTGATGCAGGCTTCGACCCACCTCCTAGGCGCTAGCCATATCAAGGTAGTCGAAGCCCGTGGTTAAGCGGTCGGCAGACGCCCTCTTACTCCTGCCGACCGCTTGACCCTCGAATCACTTGCGGAAGCACTCAATCGCGCGACTCTCGCTAACAAGATGAAGGTTACCCAACGGCTCTGGACCAATCCCGCCCTCTCTACTTCGGTTTTCGTATCTGGTTGCTCTAGGCTGGGAAGATGCCGTGTTTCACAACAAATTGAGTGGTGTGTGTAGTGATGGTTATTTACCGTAAGCATCGATCTCTGACCGTCACTGACGTAAATAACGAGAAATCCGACCGGTAAGTGTAAATAACGCGCTAGTAGCATTAGGCCTAGTGGATTACTTTAATAGACTTAGCGTCTTTCTATTAAGGTTAGCGCAAAACGCGATCATTGTTTCTCTCTCACGAATCTATTACATTTTTTGCATTATTCGTCTTATATTGCTTTATTTTACATTCTTATTGACGATAACATATCTTCTAAAGCAAATATAACGCTTTAGGTAGCATTCACTATATTTTTTAGATAGCTAAACGAATTATTTGATTTCGTTCAATGCAAATACTACGATAAAGAAAAGATAACAACTAATATATTTAGAATAAAAATACATCTAGAACGATGCAAAGTTTACATTAATTATTTATCAATTATCTTAGATAATATTGTTATAAATATCAAACAACGAAATTAGAGTCTTATTTTTTTATCTTTTCGATTAGATACTTTTTCGTCGTTTAAATTAGATAGTTTAATCGCTAGTATTTTTATTTCTACTTCTCTATTAATGTAGTTGATGTTTTGTTATTCAAAATTTAGCAAAATAAATTAAGAAGAGATCGATAAGCTTGCGACAATAACTATATATTGTATAAGCAACAAAATTAGTCTATTTAAAAGCGATCAATAACAACAATTTCTCTTTAAATTGAACTCGATCTTTAGAGTAACGTCTCGTACTCTTATTTTAAAAATATTATTAACTTAAATATACAAAAAAATAAAGTAGAAAATTATATCTTTAATGCAAAGCAACGATTGTATCAATTTCGTTATTAACAATTTTAATAATATTAATTAGCAAAAAATTATTAATCTATTTGCTAGTATCGATAATATCTTTTTCTATCTATGCAATAAGAATATATTAAACTTTAAGCATGATATTTAGCTTCTAGCATTATAAATGCGCGATTAAATACTTTATTATTGCGATAAACAATCTTTTAGAATTAACTCTTATGCGATCGATATAAAAAACAAAATGCGAGTTGTTTATATTATATTAAGCTTATTGAACAACTTCAAATATATCTTTTGAATATCTTGTAATAGTTACGATCTTTAATTATTAATGTGTAATATTGCAAAGCTTTTATAATTTGCAAAGATCTTTAAAATTGTTTTCGCAATAATTAATTACTTTTATTGAAGCAACAAGCAAATAACAATGCTTCGATATTATTAAATGCGTAAGTATAAATAATATTACTCTATTACTTTTTTAATTATTACTTGTTAAGAAATGCAAGTAAGAATGCTTTGCAAAGTATCTAGTTTTAATTAAAATCAATACTAATATGCGATAATTTTGTAGATCGATTTTATTAACTTTTTTATTTGTAGCAAGATCGTCTTAAAGATTTATGTTATCAACAATACTAAAAACTTAAATGCTAGCGAATTTATTAAGACTTAATTGTTTAATTATCGTTTCTAAAACAACTTTAAAAACGTTAAGAAAATGCTACAACTTATATATAAGTAGCAAAAGATATTAGAGTCTAATAAAGCACATCTAGACTATGTAATTACTAGATAAAAAAAGATTGCAACTTATTTATAATAATTGATTACTTATATAAACTATTTTTATGCAAATAAAATACGAACAATATTTATATCTTATTTTAATGCAAAGAGCGATTTGATTTATCTTTAAAACGATCGATTTAATAAGCAAATAATTAATATACATTTTGCAATCTACTATTTTGATTCAACTAATTAGTATATTGTCGCGACAATTAATAAAGAAATAACACTACTTAAATGTCTAAAGAGATATATATATACGAAGAAGATCTTTCGTGTAATTCGTAAACAATATTATTAGTTTAAATTACGCATAAAATTATAACTAACTAATAATTATATATAAAGCGAAATAAACAACTTTTTATTGTTTTAATAGATATTTTTTGTTATTAATTCTTATTTAGCGACTCTTGCAAAACAATTATATTAAACGCTAACAAATTTTGTATCTTTTAAACAAATCTTTTTAACAATAAACTTTATTTATAGCAAAACTCGCAATCGATTACTAATTAATTGTGCAAATATATTTTAATTCTTGTTTATAAACGATCTCGTTCTAAAATATTAAAAAAATAAACAATAACAAAGTTGATTAACTATAACGAATAACAAAAAAATAAATATTAAATATTGTTTTTAGTTTATGAATATTGTTGTTTTAGACAAATACGATCGCAAGAAATACGACAATAACAAAAATATTATTGTAAATCAAATACTAATTTGTCGATTTCTTGATAAAGACTTTTAATTGTTAATAATAATAAAAAATTTCGCAATATTTGCGAAGTTTTAATCGATATAACTTTAAAGTTCTAATTTAATAATCTAAGATTAAAATTCTAAGCATTTATAAGCTATTTATATTATATGTTTTAGATTTATTTTTAAATTTCGTGTCAAAAAGATTTTCGAAAATATATATAACTTTTAATGATATTATAGGCAAATTTGCTTATATTCTTTCTTAAATTCTCGTTAGAGTTGCACAAAATAAATATTGTATAATTTATAATTGCTTCAATAATTATCTATAGAACATGTCTATATATCTATTGAGATGCTAGCTACTTCTTTTGGATTTTCAATAGTGTTTGCATCAAAAAAGAGAAGAATATCTTATTATTCTTATGTTTTTAATATATTTTCTATAAAGTTTGCTCAATAAACATACAAATAATAATGTATCTTCGAGATTTTCATAAGAAACGATCAAATCTTCACTAAAAACACATTAAAAACTTTGAAATTTCTCAATTTTTTTCTCTAGATGCTATGCTATCTTAATGTTCTTCGTCGATGGCAATAAACCTCCCAATATAATGACTATCTACTATCGTCAAGCATCAGAAATACTATTAATAGTCCTCCCCCCTTGCTAGTACGTCATTGATCGTAAATGAGGATGTTCATTTATCGTCACTGACGGTAATTTACCGCTAGTAAGCGAAGTGGTAAGTGACGGCCGTCCATCACTAGGTGTGTGTGAGGGTCTCCACATGCGCAGCTAGTATTTCTGCGATAACGCGATCCTGGTCATGCAATGCAACGGACATGCAGCCCGATCAGGCAGTTGGACGGAATATGACAGGGAGCCCTGTAACTCGTTAAACCCGTAATTTGACAAGGACAGATCCTTCTTGTTAAACGTTTTCGATGCATCAAATCGTCATACGATTCAGCCAAGCCTCAGCGGCTGACGCTGGCTGTTCCCCGGGGTGGGTTTCTTCCGTATTCATCGTTTATCACAATGGCGCCATTTTGGGCTGATTCTGAATGCGATCTTCCACGTGATCTTCCATTGTTCGCACAACATACGCCATCTCTCGGCCTCGAGGAACTCATCAGAACCCAAGAATGGGGGAAAACAAAGTCTACATGCTAGAGAGGGATCAGGTTGAATCAAATCGCCTTGAGGAACAATCAAGCTTCCTACACGCTCTCTTCCATCGCCGTTTGCTCCACTCTTCAATACCTCTTGACAAGCTTCACGCAGTTGCTGATGTTGGCACTGGAACCGGAGTCTGGATGAGAGAGGTTCAACAAGAGCTTGACTCAAAGCCGGGAGACCAATCCGTACAATTTGTTGGTGTCGATGTTTCCGATGACCAGTTTCCTATCCAGAGACCTGTAAACCACGAGTACCTTGTCCACGACGCTGTTCGACCGTTCCCACAAGAATACCACAGCAGGTTTGACCTAGTCCACGTCCGATTTCTAAGTTACGGCATAAAGGCACACCAGCTTGAAGACTTCGTTGACTCTGTATCACAAATCATTCGTGAGTCTGGATGCGCCTTGTTACGGATGCACTACGTACTCACACGGCACGTTAGGGCCCGGAGGTTATCTTCAATGGCAAGAGATCGATGGGATTGACGCCTGGTCGCCCTCGCCGACCTTGGCATTACAGCAGCTCGTATCCTGGATCATAGCGGAGAGAATTGTTCGAGGCCTCACACCAGCGTAAGATCTTCTCGAACACCCATCCACCTCAACTGAAATGTACATGAGGGTACCAGAATTACCGGCCCCCTTATCAGGACGTTACAGTCGCGGTCTATACCAACGAGCCAAGGTCTTATAAGCCCAATGAGCTGGACTGATGACCTTCTTCGAATATACCAGATAGAGACCCTCTCGACCTATCATCATCCTTCTCCAGAGGTCAGACAATTCAATAAACAGTGGCAAACCACAGTCCTGGTTCAACTCTTACAGAGTGGTGCAGCTAGGCGATCGGCTCTGGCTAAGGAGCCAGGCACGGCCTCAGTAGTATCTGAGCAGCTTGAACAAGAGATACTCGCCATCGAGGGATTCGCGCAGAAAGTCAAGAGCGGCGAGCTTACTTCGCATGGCGGCATAGAGGTTACCGTAACCCGGATCGTGGCTAGGAAAGCAATGCTGTTCAGCAAAGACGACCTTTGGATGTCACAGTGGCACAACAGCATGGGCGACGAGGTTTCGTCCAATACCTCTTAAGACTGTCCTATCGCCTGATCCATGTAGCAGTACCGGCGAATCGCATCAGCAAGTCACTCTTGAAATACATTCGTTCCCTTCACCAAAGCGCGGCAATGGAAGGGAGCTTCTAGTCATCGCTCCGAGTCACGTCCAGTACTCGACTCGATACGCTCGACATCTTGGCGGCTCCGACAGGTTACATGATAGAAAGCATCAGTATGGCGCATTTACCAAGGTGCTGATCTGTTAAGGGAAAAAGTGCGAACTCTGCTTACTTTGGTGACTTCTCAAAGAACCTGCGCACCTTCGTTCGACTCTTCAACAGGGTGCCTTCACGAAAGCTTGGATCGTAGTCCCGAACGTAATTCGACTATCGTGATATTCTCAGCAGCCGGGTCGAAAGTCTCCACGTGAGCCTTGCCAGCCTCATCTCTCTATCGTCGACCACTAAGCAGCTTGGGTGGACTAAGTTTCTTGTGTAGGCTACAACCATTGAAATCTTCGATGATGTGTCATGTCTTTGCAGTCTTCCTCAAAGAATCAAGTGTCAGCAGCCTCGGACTGGATTTGGGATTCATCTGGGGGTAGAGCAGAGCGAAAAGTCGTATACCAAAGAAATTGTACTGGTAGTGGTAGCGTGTTCAATCAAGCGTCCCGGCTACTGCTTTTGGGACTCAAACAAGCGAAAACAAACCATTTTCTATACATAAAAAAGGTGTTTGGGTTACCGGTCAACCTCGTAGCACCTCGTCGCCGCCAAATAAGGCATATGGCAGAGGCTGCCGGTGGCATAAAGCTACCGGAAGGGTCACCAGGACTTCTCCGAAGCTGACTAACTCACCCCTATCTAGGAGACAGGAGCAAAAGGTGTGGGAGAGCGGGTCAAGAAGAGACGAATGCAATGAGAAGAGAAGTGCGGTGGGCGGTCACCATACTAAATGGTATGGCGGACGGTCAAGCACTGCCCCCTTAATCTCCCTCGTCCCCGGGACTAGCCCTCCTGTCATGCAGGGCTCTATCCATCGCTGCCAATGCATTAAACTTGGGTTCAAGCAGTCGCCCCTGAGCTCGCTTCGGTACGGAATTGAACAGATGATTCAGCTCTCACGCGTCAGAGAAGTAGTGGCAATCCTAGCCAGCTTTGAGGCCGCGGACCAAGCTGTCTCTGGGTCCCTGACTTTGATGAGCCGCTGGTGGAGTGAAATACCTACGCGTATAATCGAAGGAGGTGTAGGGACATCGGTCTCACGGCTAGATACACCATGACATTCCTTGCAGCCCAAGACATAATGCGGCTCGGTGTATAGGTCGGCAAAGTGGCTGTAGAAGTCTGCCTGCGTATCATTGCATCCAGCTATAGTCTGGACACAAAGCGAGTAGGCGCCCTGACGTCCATCGTCAGAGTGACTGCCGACAGTGTGTGGGTTGAAAACGTTCCAACCCGATATTCCATTCCGTTCGTTGTAGTCCACCTGTTCTTCTCCGATTAGCCTGCTGGATTGCTTGCGGGACAGAATTCGATGGAGAGAGAATAAGGATTTACCGTGCTAATTTGTGGATCATTAAATACGTAAATGTAGCGTTCTTACACATTCAGTTATTGGCAGCCGAGTTGTAGTAAATGCATCCATAAACCTCATAGCCCCGATCCACCTCAGCTTCCCGCCTGCGAACAGTCGCTTGCGGGAACGTAGCGACAGCCGGAAAACTGGGCGGTTACTGCACGACGGCTGTTAGTAAGTTAGCTAGCTACGATTGGTAGACACTGAGAGGGCTGAGAGCGATAAGGTATGCATTCGGAATCCCGGCGGCATCATCATTCAAACGAGGACCTTGGTTGCTGTTGACACGCTTACCAGACCAAGCGTTTCTCAATGCAACAATAGCTTCTGGGGAATCTGAATCGATTTCGCGGGCGGCATGTGCAGGACAATTCTGCCAGACGAAGAGATGATGATTTGTGCCTAGCAAAAAGAGACCGGATGCTTGGACTTACAGGGGTTGAAGATGCACAAAGTCGTGTCAAATTCATGACGGAAATTCACCTCAAGTAAGGCAACTTCAACGTCGGAATTACCAAATGGAACACGTTTCCTAAGGGATACTGTGGCAGCATCGCTGAATTCGCCTAGGGTGTCACGAGTAAGGCGACCGCCTCTGATATTAAAGGTATTGATTGAACCTTCATCAGCGGATCGCGGCAATCCGATGGCTCGTGAGTCGTCTTTCGATTCCGCGACGACCCTGATCGAAAAGTCTCCAATCGAGAGGAATGCGAAAGCCTGATAGCCAAAGCAGGCCACAACAGCAGGTAAGTGTCATATCGTGGGAATAATTCGATATTGGACTCGAACCATTACTTCTCTTACGGCACACCCTTCTTGCAGTTGGGCTCTCGATTGTTGTGCTTTCATGGCACATATCGGCACGATCAGTAATGGAATGCTGCGCTTGATACACTCTTACTCTTCAAGCTCAACTGGCTCTGATAGGTGCACATCAGAAGTGCTTCTACAACAAACGATCCTGCTGCAAGCCTCGGTTGGGAGGTAGGATCATCGACGCTTGGTCACAGCTCAATTTTCACAGCCGAAGCGTTTTGAAGGATTTTCTTCCGGCCTAAAAATTAGGCACCCAACAGCACCAAGCAGGAGGAGATGGATGATTGATCCGGATGATGCGCAGATGTCAAAGCGCAGCTTGAAAAGGCAATGCACCCGAGCTGTGCGGCGCGCGCTGAACGCATGACCGACGAGCTTCACGCGAGAAGCCACCAGGATCCTTTTGAAACTTTGTCATGAATCCTACCTCTATATGGGGGTCCTGCAATGCCTGAAGAATATCTCAGATAGGGTGCGGTGACTCGCCTCAAAGAATGGATACCGAGTGTCGCTTTTATCAGCCATAGTAGCGGCACCGCTAAGAATCAGTCAGGAGTATAAAACGATGCGCTAGATTCTGACTTTGTCCATTGTGAATTTGCAGCAGGGTATGTCGCCGAAGGTCAAGTGGAAATAACCAGCCCGTGAATGTTTGGTTCCTGTTAAAGCCCCAGCGTGGATAAGTTATAGAATGTAGATCTGCATTTGCTTCGATGACCAGATGTTCAAGAGGCACTCCTCACACCTATTTTCAGGCTTCAGATAAGTTCGATAGCCTAGCTGTAGGCAGACTCCGAGCGCTGCGAGTTTCGCCTGCCAATTGCCTACAGCTCTCAAAACCCCAATATTTCGCGATCCCAGTTTCTCAGGCGGATCGAGCAGCTCGTCCCAGCTATCGATCGAGATTAGCTGGCGACGATGAACTGTGGCAAGTCGCTTGATGAAGGTTTCTGACGAGACTGTGCTGCTGCTTGGCACATGACCGCAAGCCGACCAGCCAATACCAGATTCATTAGCATAGACCCTAGCAAAGCTGTCATAATGCTCGAATGTCGAATTGACAACGTCGATGTCACCTGTCCATCTTTGTCCATCATAAACAGACACCAAAGACTCCAGGACAGTGACTTCGGCATCAACGGTCCCAGTTCGCACAATGAGAGGCATCTCGTATTGCGTGAATGATAGATGGAGAGAAGTATGCGCAAAGGCATCCTTTGGTCTGCCATCGAATGGCGTGTGAGCAATTACTCGCCAAGCACTGGGATCGCATTTTCTGATCAAAGGTGCCAAAGGTGGTACAAGCACAACGATTCCAGGCCGATTAAGATTTCCCAGGATACGTGTGACCTCGCCCAAGGACGATGCCGAGATGGAAGGATCTTGAAGAAGCGCTGACAAAGTGAAAATCGAATTACCAGAGGACATAGCCATGACCGAGTCGATTGTGTCCGGGTCGAGGTTCAGGTTGCCTGATTCGAACATAGCTATACAAGCAAACTTTTCACACCGGCATAGTTGTTTGAAATGTGTACGTTGTCGTCGGTGGTAGCATTTGCGCCACTTAGCCTCTCTCAGTGACACGTTCAGTACGGAGATCGACACTGTAGCGCCTGGCAACTGATCGTAAAGTGCTGTCGCTTGTGCCAAGCTTGATATGCTGTCAGTCACATGAATTGTTGGTTTTTCGAAATATTGTTGGGACGTTGAACCCTCTTCCGCGACTTGATACGACTTCAAATACTCTACAAGTTTTTCCGACTTAGCTTTCCCGGATCGTAAAAAGCTCGTCGCCTGGGTGTCTTTAGTAAGCGCTTGTTCGGAAAAATCTTCGCTTTGTTTTTCCCACACCCTAAATAGAGCGATTTCCTCTGAATTCCCAGCAACGTAGGTAAATTCTAATGAATTTTCAAAGGACTTTTGATACGAGCCATACGCAGTGTGTTCAGCAATATTGCGGTAATGAGACGAGCCTTGCCTGTTGTCGACGACAACAGTTGTTCTCTGAAATGGTTTAGGAGGTCGACTCCATTCAAACCAGAAGCCGTCGTAAATGCCATGGGGAAACCATATATCGGCTTCAGCATCAAGCTGCACCATGTGCTCATCCAGCTGCCGTATTCTTTCATCCAACGACGAATATGGACAAGAGATAGAAAGCCAGTGGCAGTGCTTATAATCTACTCGACGGTTGCCGTACCGATCCCTCTTCGGGCCAGGGATTTGTATTGGACGCACCGTGGTATAGTGATACCAATCACGGCGCTTGTAAGACTTGCTGTCACGAGACGGACGGCCTCGGTAAGTTGGACGGCCGTGATATGCGCAATAGCGAATCAGATACTGATGCGACCCAAGATCTTGTCGCTCGGCCATTGCACGGAAGAACTCGATACAGCTCATTGTATATTCAAACACATTATCAACGTGCGGTAGCGTCGTCCAAGAGAACCAATCCCAGATCACTTGGTTGTTCAAGCCGAGCAGTGGAATCGGCGACTCCTCTTGCCATCCAAAGAAGATATGACCCTTTCGCCGCCCTAGTGCCATCAAGGATGATGCATTGTCTTTCTCCAAGGGTTTTGACAGATTTAGGAATTGTTGGGAGGCATCCCAGAGAAGTTGAAGCCAAGCGAGATCCAGCTCCTTGGAAGTTTTGACAACATCACGGAGAGCCAACAAGAACTCGCAACCCGAAATGTTGTCGCTAACGTATGGTACCCAAGCTGCAAACAAGCTTCCCAATGCAACGTAATGCAATTCTCGCATCGTAACCCTCAGACTCGCATCGCCCGCCGTAGCAGAAAGGCTTACAGGATCTCCGTAATACCGGAGATGCGAGAGTGAGAGTGACCACTGAACGCCCCTATGCTCCCCTTGGAAAACACTCTGGAGCCCTATGGTGATGACACCTCCGGCAGCAATAAGTTCGTCGTTGAATTTGACGTGGGCTATTGGCCCAACGACGTTGATATCAGGATAGATATGCCATGCAGATAGCCCAACTAGTACTGCGCCCTTTGTTATCCTCTGTGGCATGCCAAGAACTAAGTCTTGAATCGTTTTCATCGCAACGGTCCAGACCTCGACAACACTACTATACGTATTGCCGAGGGAGCTCACATGCAGTCCACAGTCCCTGGTGATGAGTCGTAGCTGTGTTGATTTGACTTTCTGAACTTCGTCTGCGCACAAAAGCCACGCCCTCGCGCTCGAGTCCCATTTCGCCAAGTCGGCTCGTGAGATTTCTTGCTGAGCGGCTATCGTCGCAGCCATTCCTTGTATCTGGCTCACGTCTTGATTCTCTTCAATATCCTTCTTTCGACTTGCCACGAGCTCTACCCAGATTGCCGTAGCCTCAGGTCCAGACCAAGTCCGTGCAAGCATGCATGCTAAGAGATGTACGGCGATAGCACTCTGACCCGATGTAGCAGCAGCATAGATTGAGGTTCCGTCGAACCCAACGACACTCGCGAATGGTCCATCTTTTGCTGAACCCTAGGGACTGAATCAGCTGCAATATCTTCGGTAATCGCGGCACTTCAATCCCATCTGATAGTACGGAAGGGCAAAGACATGAGAGGCGGGGCCAATCGATGCAAAGCGATGCCGCTTGTTTTCTTTACCCCTATTTCGATGAAACGTTCGAGATCGGACCCACTGATATCTCGAAAATTTGTTCGCCTGGCACATTCAAGCCAGAGCACAGAGGGCATCCGCCTCTCTACACTCCAACAGGTCCAGATTATCCCAGGTCCGCAGAGTAAAGCCCAATGATAGGTCATATGAGACAACCACTCCTCGAGATAAGTATAAGGGCATCACTGACCTTCTTGCTAAGCTTCTCTGAGGCTACGATCTCTGATACCCGTTTGCCGTATGCCTCTGCCAGTGTCTTGATAGGAGGTAATATCTGCTCAAACAAAGCACCTAGTTTCCTTGCTGTGCGGTGCAACTGTCCTTGCTCTGCGTCCTCGACTCGTCGCTTGGATAGCGCTGAGCGAAGACCTTGATACTCGATGGGCGCCTCGATCTTGACGAGCGAGAAATCTATGTTGAAATTCGCTAGGGCGAAGGTGTTTTCATTCGTACCTGACACAAGCGATGCGGCAAATCTCCCAATAGCAGACATGACGTTATGCCTATTCAGGCTCCGCAATCACTGCATACAGCGTCGAAGTCCTTGTCGGCGAACGGTGAGGTCTTCAAGCGCATCAGCTCGGAGATACTGCGAAAGGTTACTTGGCTGGAGAAATACACTTGATATGGGAGACAATCTTGGAAGTCGGCATACTGATGGGTTATAATCTTCCCAGAGTAAGGCTGCGATCGAATCCATCCCGATCTACACATGGCGGTATGCCTTGCGAGTTGTCGATGTCTTAGAGGGTCATGTTGCTCATCGATTGGTAGCCTTGTCGCGCGGTGGGCTGTGGCTGCATTGCTGTAACATTCTACAGCCTGTGCTTGGCTACTTCGAACTCTGGACCATCTCGACCGAGGAGAACTACCGACCAGAAGTCTTGGAACTTTGCGCCTTTTGGGTACTCTAGAGACAACACGGGCCCAGGTGAAGCATGTTCACCCACAAGCGTCCTGCGCATTTTCCAGCGCGAAGCCGCAGAATGTGGTCATCTGACCTTCGGTTCACAGATTCGCAACATTTCCACTTCAAAATCCAAAGTGTAGGAACGACGCATCAATGTGCAAACCTCTCATCTGAACGTAAAGTGGGTGAAAGTTAAAGAAAGGTCAGCCGCTGAAAAGCAACTTCGGCTCGATCGATCCGGCCGGGGCGAATTCTAGGCGGTTTACCGCCCCGATCTAACTAAAATGGCCCCCCTGGCCGAAGCGAAGTGCACCCGAAGCCGACCTATAGGCTATAAGCTCTCCAAGACAAGACCCAGAGGTATCGAGAACACGTGCGTTGCACCTAGTCTAAAGCTCTCCCTGGTGCGCTGGACATGGACAGTGTGGATTGGTGTGGTCTCATCATGATCTGTGCCTATGAGTGTTACTGAGCCAAGTCGTATGTAGGGCAAGTCACGACGGGCATGGAAAGGGGGTTGCTAGCCCGAGATCGGCGGGCGATGGACGAGGAGATCGGCGTTCGGTATAGGGGGTGTCTGAGATTAGAAGTCCGTAGTTAGTCCTTTTGGAGTTTGTAGCGAGCAATGATGCACGCACGATCTAGGGAATTTCATGACACGACTTTTATGAGAGGATTCCGATGGGCTGATAGAAGACGAGTGAGCCATAGGGGAAGCTGGAAAGCGTTGACTCATCTGATTACCTTGAACGCATGGAAATAGAGAGATTCAGAGGATTGGTCAGGAACGAACGCCAGGCCCATCTAGATATCGCCCTTCTATGTTTATAACGAGTGCATGAACGAAATGGAACACTCGTGGAGGCAGTCGACTCCACAAATTCGTCCCATCTCAGCGCGCACAACACCTCTCCACCACATCAACCGACCACACTCTCTACTTCTTTAGCCAGTCCCGCCAATTCCTTATTCAAGTGACTCTTCCCGCTGACCGCTTCCTTTGCTCCCAAGGCTCGACACAAGTCGGCAAGCTCTCCACCCTGCGCTGCTCCATAAGCCAGCAGCCCAATCGCAAGTAGCAAACCTTTGGACCCCTCCTTGCTTTCCTCTCTCCCAATGGCTTCCAACAAGCTAGCCATGAGCTCGATTTGTGCGTTTTCCGGTAGTAAATCGTCTTGCTCGCCAAGCCTTCGCAGATGATTGTAGGCCGCGATGTTGAAGGCTAGCGAGGCAGCTGCTACACGGATGGGTGCGTGCGTCTCGTCGAGAAGTGACGATGTCACGAGTTGAAGGAGTATGCTAGATAGCGAGTGGTCGGTAAGGAGTTTGTTGGCGAAGAGAGAGGAGGTGAAGAGATTGCAGGCTAATTGAACGGTCACTATACGGGCGGTGTAAGGACAATCGTCGCCGGCGTCAACGACGGAGGACAGGATGGCTAATATCATCGATCGAGGCGACTCCTCGGCGAAGTAGCCAGTTACTCTGGGATCTACGAGAGCTAGTCGAACTAGATCTATGAGCGGGAAGAGGGAAGCCGGAGGCGTATTTCTCAGGGCTTTCTCGACGTAGCTACTTATGAATGGCAACGCCGGTAATGGAGCATCAGCTGCACCGGAAGCCTGGCGAGCAGCTACGAAGTCTTTCAGGGAGACTACAGCCTGGTCGCTTGCCGCAGGTCCAAGTTTTGCTGTTAGCTTTTCGAGCGGTGGGACTTTTGCGAATGTGATTGGACGACTATGTTGCCTTTGCAGGGTCGGAAGCTTGAGCTTTGAGTGTGGATGAGGTGGACAAGCCATTTGAATTAGTAAATGGACGTTTCCCCTGAGTAAATCTTGGTGTCAGCATTCCTCCTTTGAGCCAAAATATTAGGTCAAAGGGCAGGAGAGCGGATACTGCTAAGACAATTTTCAGGCTTCTTGGAAGACTTAGGAAGGGGGGAAAAGGCGCGAGGATCTACGAACCTTAGCTGACTCGGATTGGCTCCTACCCACTCGTTCTCCTTCTCGCCGCGTAGGAAGCTCATAAAGGTTGGCGTTGCGCGGACCTGGTACTTCGAGGTAATCTCATGAGCTCGACTGGTGTCAACCTTGACGAGGACAGCCTTCTTCCCGGCTTCTACTGCTAGCTCGTCGTAGGCAGGATAGACGATCTTGCAAGGAGGACAAGTGGCGGAGGTGAAAAAAATGACAGCACAGGATTTCTTGGCTGACTCAAGTAGTCGCTCGAGATCCCTGAGCTGCGTAACATTGTGCACATTTCCCACTTCCGCGCCATTCATTTCTTTGCTTGCACCGTTGGTCCCTACTAGGCGTGAAGTCGATGGACCGTTCGCAGCATTGGTTCGTTGACTTCCAGAGCGGGGGATTGCTGCAGGAGCCACAGGAGCCTGGGTTATGCCACGCATTGCCTGGTCGAGTTGAGGCTTCAACATCTGCCCGAAAGGGGTATTCAAGACGGTCTGCGGTAGGGATGTGATATGATTTGGAATATTCTTGCCCACAAGGAACATGGCGAAGTCATTAGAGAAGTTGTTGCAATTGTGGAGGAAGAGGTCATAGGACTATCCTGAGGATCAGCCATACTGCGATGTTGAGTTGGATGGACGGCGTATGTCCAGTCAAACCTACCTCAGCCGTGTACACTTGCTTCAGACTTTCCAAATATTCCAGGATGATTTCGAGCGGAAGGTCTGTCCTGCCCATAGGTATGACCTCCATAGGTCTGCCATGATGCGTGGCCCCAGGATACGTTGTCTGCACGCCAGCACCAAAGAAGTATTCTACCCCTCCGAAAACAAGAGCTGTGTGGTAGACGGCATCGATGTGAATACCGAGGAAGCCAGCAGACATCTGCCTGGCCAAGCCCTAAGAAAGTCATGTTAGCATACGGAGATGGCAAGACGGCGACCTGCAGCCAGGCGCACCTTGGAGAGGTCATAGACATACAGCTCGACGTCCATATTTATTGAATGTGCCGGCGCCTGGATATCAGAGTAGGGATAAAGCAGGACACGAGGCCGTCCATGAGACGCCGAGTAAGGTTTATAAGACGACGCGGCAATAGGACAGATAATTGAAGTTATGGATGCCTCTCAAAAAGAAGTTGTCTGACGAAGCTCTGTTGCCTCGGATGATGGCTAAGCCGTTCCTGCGCTCTGCAGGGTCCCTGGCTGATCTTCGGCAAGATCTTACGTAAGATCTTTGATAAGATCTTCGGCAAAAGTGCGTCATCGGTCGAAGTCTTGGCAAGATCTGGAGCAGCCCAGTAACTTAAGTACAGTATGACAATGGACTAGATCAAATCTCGAGCCTCTCTTGAATAGGCTCAATAGAAGCTATGGTAAGCCCCTCCCCACTCTAGCCACCCCCCAAGCCCATCCCTAACACCCCCAAAGCCCCCCAAACGCCGCCCCACCGCCCCGCCCCCCACCGAGCCCAAGAAACCCCCCCGCTCCAAGCTCGCCAAAGAGCACAACATCACCGCCCAAACCGAGTCCGAAATCCGCGAAGCCTTCTCCCTCTTCGCCTCCCCCAGCACCACCCCACCCACGCTCCCCTCCCCTTCCCTCCGTCGCGCCCTCACCGCCATTGGCGTCCCCCCCGCCTCTGGATCTGAGCTCGCTTCCCTGCTTGAGACCGTCGACCCGACTTCCAGCGGGGAGATCGAGTACGAGCATTTCGTTGCTGTGGCGGCGCTGAAGCTTACGAGTAGAAGTGAGGAGAGTCGGGATGAGGAGGTGGAGGCGGCGTGGCGGCTGTTTGTGGATATGGGTGGGAGGGGGGAGGGGAGGATAGGGATGGAGACGTTGAAGAGGGTGGCGAAGAGTTTGAAGATGGAGGGGGAGTGTGGGGAGGGGGTGTTGAGGGATATGATTCTGGAGGCGAATGGTGGGGCGGGCGTGGGGAAGGGGGTGGGGAGGGAGGAGTTTGAGGGGGTTATGAGACGGGCGGGGGTTTTCAGATAAGAGAACGGGTGGTTTTTATATCAAATTCATGCATAGGGAGCGAGGTGTTCTCCTTCCGCCCTCACACGCGGAAGGTACAGGAAGAGATCGACGATGCGGAGCGCACGGGCATCGGCGTTCCAGCATGACGGGGCAAAGATACCCATGAGGCTCGAGATAGAGTTCCCTTCGCTCAATGCGATTGGGATTGTTTAATTGTTGCATTGTTGCATTGATTTGCTAGTTTACATTTCGAAGTCATGCCTCCTAGTGATGCAATTTGCCGAGACCAAATCGACGGACCAAATCGCGCCATACCTGCTGATGCTGAGCAAATGACCGCGGGACCTCCGTCCCTGATAACCTTCCCATGCTACCTATGATCTCCCGCGCAGACATCCGACTACCCTACGCAGCCTTGACGTCGTCCGCCTTGACTTCTCCTTTCAGAGAACTACCCTTGCGCTCGCCATCAACCATCCCGTCGACATCTTCGCCCTCAGCATCCTTCAGAAGCGCCTTGTTGCCTTCCTCTTCGGTGACGATGGCATCTTCAATCTTGTCTTCCTTCTCGATAGCCTCCTGCTTCTTGGCAGTCTCCTTCACTTCATGAGCCTCTAACTTCTTTCGGGCACGTTCCTTGGCGGCGCCAACGACCTCTTCGTAGCCAGCGTGCTCAGAGTGCTTCTTGTAGTAGTATGAACCCTCTTTGGGTTTGAGCTCCGGGGTAACCTTCTCAAGGACGGTCGCAACAATGTTGTCGATGGACTTCTGATTCGACCCGTCGCGGTTCCAGATGGTGATCAGGTTGGAGTTGAAACGGGCAGAAAAGGTAACGCCACAGATGTCGTCGCCTGGTCATATCATCAGCAATTGATTTATTACGACTTCCGGCTCAGGTGACTTACGAGGTTGCAAAGCCGCAGCAAATTGCTCACCGACAGCCAACATCAACAGCTCTTGCCAAAATTGCTCGCTCTTGTCTTTCGGAACGCGGAACGTCCATGAGCCGCCATTGATATTGCGGGAGTCCTCCCAGACGGGCTTGACGCCACGCTTGAAGAAGTGTACCGAGTCCTTCATCTTGAGAGCATGGATGGGGAAGTTGTTGAGAACACCCCAGAATGGCTTGAGCGTGACGATATTTTCCATCACCAGGGAGAGACGGCCTTCGTAAGAACCGCTGTCACTGTGCTTGTCATGGTAGAAAGCCCACGCATACTTGAGGGGAGGTGGGCGCATGCGTCGGAGCATGGCCAGCTTACGGTCTTCGCGCTCAGCAGTGCGTTCGGTGGGAGTGACGTTATCGGGGTCTTCGCGGACAGAGGACAGGCCATTGACCTGGAGAGCGGGGAATCGGGACATGTTGGCTTTGCTAAAGCGGCCAACAGAGGGAAATTTGCCGGAAGAGGATCGCGGTTTCCGGCTGCCAAGGCGGTGTGATTTCCCGCGAGCTTCGAGGTCGAATTCGATGAGATTGATCAGGGCAGTCAGGTCAGGGCGGCCGGTAACACTCTTTGAAAGCTGTGTTTCGTGCTTAGCGACCTTGTAAAAATAGTATATGTCCCCTCCACCCAGAGCGACCGGCACGATAGGAGACAAGAGACCGCTGACCGGAGCGATCACGACCGCAGGGGTGATTAGGATGTGAATCCCATTGCTATGTGCAGCCATTGTGAAGCGATAGATTGAATGATTGAGGTGATAATGTATTAAGCAAAGACAAGCAGAAGGACATGAGCAGGACGCAATGATGGGAATGAGATGTAATGGGGAAAGATCTGTGAAGATGGGAAGAATAGCTTTGTGGGCAAGAATTGCGCTAGTGATCATTCACTGAGCATAATTTGAGTGCATCTCGGAGAACAAAGACTCTTTAGCGCGTTTCTCCCGAATTCAACAATCTCATCAAATATTGATCCCTCAACACTTTGTCCAATGGAGAACCTTCATGGGCGCTTGAGTGACGAATTGGCAGCAATGAAGGGTTCCTCTGCCCACAGTGGTGAGAGCAATCAGGAGATCCTGCCATCCTAGACGGCAGATCTTGTAGAGAACTTTCATGGCCACTATTACCACGTGACTTCAACTCTCAACCGAGAAGATCGAAGCCAGTGGAGTACGCGCCGCCATTGTAGCATATGGTTTCAACAACCTGTTTCCGAAAGCTTACACGCCTAGATATCAACGACTGGGAGCATGACTCCGTCATTGCAAGTCATCGGAACGATACTGAGCAGTGCCATCGTTGTCTCCTGGCTGGTCATCATCCAGGATTGTGTTTTTATCGAGGTCTTATCGTACAGGGTTATTGCGAGAGCACCGTCGCGAAGATGCTACGGACATTGACCTCCAGCGTACATCTTCAATAACGCTGTCATGGGTCTGTGTAGTATAGCTTGGCCGGGGAACGTGAACATATTATTCAGAAAGAACCAAGCCTTTTCCTTTACAATGGCGGCAAGGAGGCGTCCTTCGACAGCAGCGGAGCACCCTACGGATCCAGCTTTGGAGTGAAAGTATCAGTGCTCAGCTCAGCACCAAAAATCCACTACGTCTCCAAGCTGTCCAATGTTGTCGGTGTGTCAGAGGGCTTTCGCTCACGACTTTTTCGTCGCTCATCGCGTGGAAGCTCGGCAAATCAGTCAAAGCTCGCGCAGACCTATCGAGTCAAGGGGCTCCCCTCAAGAACAGGTAGTGGCAAAATGATTGACAGCAGGCACATTGCAAGGAGTGCAGCTGGCGGCAACAAATATTCAACACTTACACTTTCACAAGTATCGCTAGGTTTGATCGCTATACGTGTAGGCGAATTCAGACCGTTCTCGAGTGAAGGAAGTGACTGTAATGTAATGCAGAGAAGTATGAGAGCAGAGACCCCGTAGGTCAGCCCCAATCCCTTCGACCCATCCCCAGACATTCAACGTGTCGTCTTGCGCCAGCTTTAGCGTTGCGCCATGCATTCCTCGCAGCGCTTAGCTAGCCGCCGCCCATCGCAGGGGCTCGAAGCTAGCTCCGGAAAGGATCGGCTAATAAGCCATGCCAAGACCACCAAGACAATTTCAAGAAGCTTGGGCCACACTCTGATCAAACTGTAACATCTTGAACTACTTTACATGATAAACAGTCTTCACCTCCAACCCCCTACGAATTCCCCAATTTCCACTAGGACCAGTTGCAAAGAATCCATCAGAATGGCTAAGCGGCCCTATTCGACCCTCGAAAAGGACTCTTCGAACCCTATGCACAAAAAAGCCAAAATCCCAAAGGCTCCAAAACTTTCATCGACGCTCTCTTCTCACAGCTCCGCCCTCTCGGCATCCTCCCCACCAACGGCGAAATCTTCTTCATCCCAAAGCTCTCCTTCCGCTCCCTCCAACCCCACCAGTCCAGTCTCCTCCTCTGTTTCAAGCTCGTCGATCTCAGAAAGCGACACCGCATCCATAGACTCCCACGACGCCCATCTCCTCTACCTCAAGAACAAACTCCGCGCCACCCGAACAAACTCCAGCGTCAGCTCCACCTCCGCCAGCAGCTCCGACTCCGAGAACTCAGGCAGCACAAGCGAATACCCCAGCGATTCCGAACCCGAGATGTATCCCGAAGCCACTTCAAGCGACAAGTCCTCCTCATCCGGTCCCTCGTCTGCACCTCCTTCTGCGTCCGAGTCTGAGTCCGATTCTTCCTCTGAACCTCAATCACCAGCTCTCTCCCCTTCCCCCAAAATAGCCACCAATCGCCAGAATCTCCAATCCGACTTCCCCTCTTCTTCCTCTCTCTTTCAATCACCAGCCACCACCCCTCCCCCCATAATAGCCACCCGCCACCAGAACCTCCTCTCCTCCTCCTCCTCCTCTTCCTCCTCTCTCTCTCAGTCACCACCCCTCAACCCTCTTCCCAACCATCCCAGCCCCCACCAAAATCCCACATCCAAGAACCTCACCTCCCAAAACCTCTCAACCCTCCAATCCCGGATCACAGCCTTCCTCCCAGCCATGCAGCGCGCGAATGCGGCTCTTGAGCGTGAGCGTCAAGCTGGGAAGCTGCCCGAGCGAGATATTGAGGCGCTGGGTGGGGAGGAGAGGGGGTATATTCAGATGGATCTGGGACTGGGGGTGCTTGAGGAGAAGGGCGGGGAGGGC
>JAABUS010003380.1_pt1 | contig 26078 bp, 22 predicted proteins | sample 5560161 | NCBI WGS metagenome assembly JAABUS01 (sample SAMN10711885, study PRJNA513376) | rock metagenome | isolation source: Antarctica rocks | place: Antarctica: Victoria Land, Trio Nunatak nord | collected 2016-01-04
TTGAAACTAAACAGGTAAAAGCATAAATAAAACTATAATTAATGAAACATCTTTTTAAAATTATTTTCTTTACTGCTATTCTTGCTATTGCTGCTATGAGTTACGGCCAAAGAAAAAGTGCTGTTAAGGCTAAAACTTCTAAGACTGCAACTATCAATGGTGGTCTGAAACTTCCTGCAGGTTTCGCCGCTTCGATTATCGCCCGCGATCTGGGAGCAGCAAGGCATATGGCGGTAAATAGCAAAGGTGATATTTATGTAAAGATGGACAGGGTAAAAAATGGAGGAGGTATTATAGAGCTTTCAGGTATACATACTAAAGCAGCAGCAACAAAAAAAGCAGTATTTGGTGATTTCGGTGGTACTGGCATAGCCATGAAAAATGGTTATTTATATGCATCTTCTAATACTAATATATACAGGTATAAATTAAATGCGGATAAGCAGGTTGAAGATACTTCCAAATCGGAGCTGATTGTAAGTGGATTGATTGACCGGGGGCAACACAATTCCAAATCTATTGCTTTAGATAACAATGGAAACATTTATGTAAACATCGGCGCCTACTCCAACTCCTGCCAGGAACACGACCGTGAAAATGGCTCAAAAGGTATGAATCCTTGCCCTATTTTGGACTCTGCCGGCGGTATCTGGCAGTTCAAAGCAGATAAGTCAAATCAAACATATGCAGACGGTGTTCGTTACGCAACCGGCACAAGAAATGTTGTTGGCCTTGACTGGAACAATGAAATAAATGAGTTGTTTGTAATGCAGCACGGAAGAGACCAGATAGGCACAATGTTCCCGCAATTTTATGAAGCTAAATATGCAGATGAAATACCTGCAGAAGAAATGTTCCTGGTAAAAAAAGGCATGAACTTCGGATGGCCTTATTGTTATTACGACCCGATGCAGAACAAAAAATTATTAGCTCCGGAATATGGCGGCGATGGTAAACAGGTTGGCCGTTGTGCAGAAATGCAAAATCCTGTTGTAGCTTTTCCTGCGCACATGGCTCCCAATGGATTGCTGTTTTATACCGGTAATATGTTTCCTGCTAAATATAAGAACGGTGCATTCATTGCTTTCCATGGTTCATGGAACCGTAATATAACAGGTCAGGAAGGATATTTTGTTGCATTTGTTCCATTTCAAAGTGGCAAGCCAAGTGGCAAGTGGGAAATATTTGCAAACGGATTTGCAGGTGTATCAAAAATCGAATCAACAGGTGATGCTAAATACCGTCCTTGCGGATTAGTAATGGCTCCGGATGGTTCTTTGTATGTTTCTGACGATAACAAAGGTAATATCTGGCGTATCACTTATAAAAGTTAACAGCATGAAAAAAACATTCATTACTTGTGTTCTATGTTTGCTTGTTGCAGTTTATATTTTTGCACAAGCTAAAAAGCAACCTGCAGCAACAGCATCAATAAAACGCGGACAACAGGTATTTTCGACAACATGCATTGTCTGCCATCAAAAAAATGGGGGCGGAGTGCCAAGATTAAATCCTCCCTTGATAAAAACAAAATATGTTTTAGGCGACAAATCACAATTGATACAAATTGTATTAAAAGGTTTAAATCAACCGATAGAAATAGAAGGTGAGCAATATACTAATGCCATGCCTTCTTTTGCTCAATTGACCGACCAGCAAATTGCAGATGTGCTTACTTATGTAAGAAATAGCTTTGGTAATAAAGCATCTGCTGTTACACCTGCAATAGTTAAGACGGAGAGAGCTAAAACACAGTAAAATTTTTTGGTACAAGCAGAATAACATCCTTCAACATTGTTATGTCACTTCCCGATAACAATCGGGATACTTGAGGTTATTCTATTCAGCTTTTATCAAAGCGTATAAAATAAATCAGATAAATTTGAAAAAACAATTTATGGAGACAACAATTAAAATAAATACTGATTTGCTGAATGACGATGTCATTGAAGGCATCAAAAAATTGTTCCCGCATAAAACAGTAGAAATTACTATTCAGGAAGAATACGTGGAAGATGAAGAGGATGCTGGTGCATTTGCGGAAGACGAAGAAGATGCTACTCAATTTATTATGAAGAGACCCGCTTTTGCAGCAGAACTTTTAAAGCGCATTGAAAGCTATGAGAAAAATAAAGAGGAATTAATACATGTAAAAGTTGAAGACTTAATAAAATGAGAACTTTAAGTTTTAGGTTCGAAGCTTTCGAAGAGTACCAGAACTGAATTAAAACAGACAAAAAAGTTGCATTAAAAATTGGTACTCTTATATAAGATATTTAAAAAATCCTTTCTCAGGTCTTGGTAAACCAGAACTTCTTAAAGGAAATCTTAAAGGATATTGGAGCAGAAGAATTAGTGAGGAGCACAGGCTTATTTATAAAATTACAGATGAAAGCATTATTATTTTTGCTTGCTATTCTCACTATAACGACAAATAAAACTTTTGAAAAGAATACTCTTCATTGACCGCGACGGCACACTTATAAACGAAGCGCCACCAACTTACCAAATAGACAATTTCAGTAAGCTTACTTTCTATCCTCATATGTTTCATTACATGCGGGCAATTGCAACAGAGTTGGATTATGAACTGGTGATGGTAAGCAACCAGGATGGACTTGGAACTCCTGCATTTCCGGAAGATACCTTTTGGCCTGTTCAAAATTTTATAGTAAAAAGCCTTGAAAATGAAGATATCCATTTCTCTGCTTTTCATTTCGACCGTACTTATCCTGCAGACAATGCATCTACGCGAAAGCCAGGTACGGGTATGTTTACAAACTATCTTAATAATACCAGTTATGACATTCCTAATTCTTATGTAATTGGGGATAGAATTACTGACGTTCAATTAGCAAAAAACCTTGGCTGCAAAGCTGTCTGGATAAACAACGATTCTAATCTTGGCGGTGCAGAAATAAAAGATGCAAGAGCAGAGCTCGAAAAAGTAATTGTATTGGAAACTATCGCATGGAAAGACATTTATGAATTTTTAAAACTTGGTTTGAGAAAAGTACATCACGAAAGAAATACCAACGAAACAAAAATCAGCATTGATGTAAATATTGACGGAAGCGGGAAAGCAGAAATTTCAACAGGTCTTGGTTTCTTCGACCACATGCTCGACCAGATTGCCCGTCATGGAAAAATGGATTTAAAAATTACCACTAAAGGTGATTTGCACATTGACGAACACCATACAATTGAGGACACCGGAATTGCTTTAGGTGAAGCATTTGCAAAAGCTTTAGCCGATAAACGCGGTATGGAACGCTATGGCTTTGCGCTTCCAATGGATGAAGCCGAAGCAAAAGTATTGATTGATTTTGGCGGCCGCAACTGGATAGTCTGGAATGCAGAATTTAAGCGCGAGAAAATAGGGGAGATGCCAACAGAAATGTTTTTTCATTTTTTCAAATCATTCAGCGACGCTGCAAAGTGCAACCTCAATATCGAATGCAAAGGGAATAATGACCATCATAAAATAGAAGCTATTTTCAAAGCATTTTCAAAAGCAATAAAGATGGCTGTTAAGCGTGATCCGCTCAGTAATTACTTGCCTTCTACCAAAGGAGTTTTATAAGCAAAATATCAGAACCAAAATCACGCAAATGGTTATAATTTAAAAATTAATTTTAAAGGTTTTGAATGTGTTTTGGTAAAATACTACCACTACCGCCTTTTCACCGACTTTTACTTGTAGCGAAACCGCTCGTTTTCAATTGTTCGAACAGCTTTTGCACTTTTGCTATCCCGCTTTGATCATTAAGATCAAAATACCAGAACGCCTCGATGCCGAATTTGTTGATATAATTGTTTTGTGTATCGCCTTGTGATTTATATTCTGCAATTGTCCAGTCGTGCACAATCATGTAACTGACTAAATTCATAAATCCAAATCTTGCTGTACGATCAAAGGTAAATACAGGAGCAGCATTATTTATTTTGCTTTCAGGGTAACCGCTCAATTCTTTAAAGCTAAAAGAATCCAGCTCGGGCTTATTCATTTCTAAACCGCCTAAAACAATTGGTTTATTTTTACCTGCAAGCCTTTTCACTGCCCGCAAAGCCATCAAACTCGAACTCTTATGATGGCCATGCTGGTCGGCAGTTGGAAGGAGAACCAATACATAATCATAAGAAGTGCGTGATAATATCTGGTCAAGTTTTTTTTCAATCAGAGGCACATCCCATTTGATACCTCCTTCATAAGGCTTAGGATTTTGCGAATAGAAATCGTCAACCTGGTCAAAGAAAAAAAAGTTGCGGATACCCATTATTTTTCCTGAAGCCATTAACTCCCGTTTTCTGATTGCAGGCAGGTAAGTTCGGCCAATTGATGAATCTCTTAAATTCAATCCGTAATATTCTGAAGCAAGTTCTGTATTACGATAGCCGCCCTGCCCGTCTGTCATAAGAGCCAAATCGGCAATTCCTTTCAGATCATGTACTATTTTATAAATGGTAACAGGGAAAGTGGTTTCATCGTCAGGATGAGATGTGACGATAAGCACTTTGGGTCCCGAATTAAATAGGGAAAAAATGTCTTGAATACTTAAGCAGCAAAACAGGCAGCAGAGAATTTCTTTTTTAAACATATTTATTTATATAAGTATAGCTAATAAGGAACCAGCTGAGACTTATTTATAAATTTAACAGCGGAAAATTATGAACAATAATTTTATCATCTTCTCTATTTTAAATTTCTACCTATGCAAAAAGAAATAAAACCGTGCTGGTAAAGCGTAGCTATACTTAACGACCAATGATCGGGAAGTATAACTGGTTCAGTAAGAAAGCAACAAGCTTTTGCAGGTGTTATAAGTTTTTAAAAACAACTTTTTAATCGTTTCTTCTTTTTCATAAATACTAAGACAATAAGAAGACGGTAAGCAATCCTTTTTGTAAATTGATATTTTGCTCCTGCCATGAAGATTGAATTATGTAAACTGTTCTTCCTCTATTTAATTTGGTTTTTTACCGATTTGATTTTGTTTTAATATTTTCTATAATCAAAAAAAATTTTGTTGATACAATTGTTGGTGTTAGTTTAGTAGTATTTTTTAACCTTTATTATGACTGCTATGCCAAGCAAATTTACTATTCAAAGTTTATTTTTTACTGTGTGCCTGCTCTTGTTTTCCATTTTTTCGTTTGCCCAGAAAACGATAACCGGTAAAGTGACAGGGGGTACAAACAACCAGCCTGTTGCAGGCGCCACCGTTTCTGTAAAAGGAACAGCTATTGCAACACAAACGGATGCACAGGGAAATTTCACCCTAAATGCGCCCAATAACGGAGCAACTCTTGTAATCACGAACGTTGGTTTTGAGTCTGCAGAAGTTGCTGCAAATGCCAGAGGCCCCATTGATGTTTCTTTAAAAGCAGCAAATGCCGCTCTTACTGAAGTGATTGTAACCGGATATTCATCCCAGGCGAAAAAAGACATTACCGGTTCTGTGGCTGTGGTTAATGTTAAAGAATTAACAGCAAACCCGGGTCCAAATGTTCAAAACCTTTTGCAGGGACGGGCTGCCGGGGTAACGGTAGGTACTTCAGGAGTGCCGGGTGCAGGCGCCAATGTTCGCATACATGGTTATAGCACGTTTGGCAACAACGAACCTTTATATGTGGTGGATGGTGCACGTGTAAGTTCAATAACAGAATTAAACCCCAATGATATTGAAAGTATGCAGGTATTGAAGGATGCGTCTGCAGCTTCGATATACGGTTCCGCTGCCGCCGGTGGTGTTATCATCATTACTACAAGAAAAGGAAGATCTGGTAAACCAAGAGTGACTTATGAAAGTTATTATGGTAATCAAACTTTTAATAAGAGATTGGATTTATTAAATACAAAAGAATATGGCGACTATCTTTTTCTTTTGGCTAAAAACTCCGGAAATTTAACTGCAAACGGAGAATTTAAGCATGGACAATATGCTGGTCCAACAGGCGTAAGTACAGTACCTATTATTCCTGCATTTATTTATGCTAATGGCAGCTATGCCGGGGCGCCTGGAAAGAATGGCGGTATTGCTGCTGACGATCCTGTTGCAGACATTGCAAATTATAAACTCGACCCTTTTGATGTCAATGGTCGTGGTACTTATCTGATTGTTCCCGCAAATCAGCAAGGTACAGACTGGTTAGGCGCCATCCTTCAAAAAGCGCCGATGTATAATCACCAGGTTACTGTTTCCGGCGGTTCTGATAACGCCAATTATCTTTTTGGTTTAGATTATTTTGATCAAAAGGGCATTGTATATACTTCACGCTATCAGCGCTATGCCCTTCGCTCCAATACGACTTTTACGATAAAAAATAAAGTAAGAATTGGGGAAAACTTACAGGTCAACTTTACTAACAGAAGGGGTGTTCAATCGTTTACTAACCAGAATGAAGGTAACCCCATAGCTTTTTCTTACAGGTTACAGCCTATCATACCGGTATTTGATCTTGCAGGAAACTACGGAGGTGGAAGAGGAGCCAATTTAGGTAATTCCTCAAACGCCTATGCTAATTTAGACAGAAGAAAGAATGGAAGAGAAAGAAGAGTTGGTGTAATTGGAAGCATTTTTGCAGAGGCCGATTTCTTACGTTATTTTACTTTCCGCACAAACCTTGGGATGGATTTTGGAAATGAAAGCAGTCATGTATTTGTATCTACCATATATGAAAATCCTGAAGGAAGAACCAATCTGGCTAATTATAACGAAGGCCAAAACTATGGATACCAGATGACATGGTATAATACCTTAAATTTTAAGAAAACATTCAACGATGTGCATGATGTGAAAGCCTTGCTGGGAACTGAGCTTGTTCAGAACGAGGGAAGATCCGTGTCTGCAAGTGCATCAGATTTTTTCAATTTAGACCGGAACTTTCAGCAGATCGGCTCATCACTTAGTCTTACGCCCTTTGGTACAAGCAGTGAATTCAGATCAAGAAAATATTCTCCAATCATCGCTCAGGTAAATTATGCATTTAAGGATAGATATTTATTAAGTGGTTCATTCCGCAGGGATGGCTCTTCAGATGCATTTGCTCCTGCTAATAAATACGGAAATTTCCCTGCGTTTAGTCTAGGGTGGAGGATTTCTGATGAACCTTTCTTTAAAAACGTCAAAGGTATAAACTCACTCATGCTTCGCTATGGATATGGCATTTTAGGAAACGATAACATCAGCAGTCTGGGCTTTCTAAGCCTGTTCACCATAACCAATGACGCTTCTTATCCAATCAATGGCAGCAGTACAAGCTATACCCCTGGAGTAAGACATCAGACTATTGCTAATCCGGATATTAAATGGGAGCAAACGGAAACATCTACATTTGGAGTTGATGCCGTTCTTCTTAATAATAAAGTAAACATCAATTTAGATTTATATAATCGCGAAACAATAGACCTTGTTTTTGAAAAAGAATTAGACGCAAGTCTTTATGGAGGAAGTGTTGCCAGGCAGCCTATAAACATTGGTTCTATGAATAATAAAGGTATTGATCTTGCCATTTCATATCGTGGCACTCCTTCCACCGATCTTCGTTATGATGTCAGCACAACTTTCTCGCTTTATAAAAACAAAGTTGGCAAGTTAGCAGACCCATTCTTTGAAGGTGACCGCACACGAATTGATCCGTTCAACCGCTCTGTTACAGGAAAACCGCTTTCCAGTTTTTATGGCTATCAGCTTGATGGCTTTTTCGATGACGCCGCAGAACTCGCTACCCTCGATCAGAAAGGTAAATTAATCGGAGGCTGGAAATATAAAGACTTAACAGGACCGGATGGTAAGCCTGATGGAAAAATTACACCTGATGACAGAACTTTCATTGGAAGCCCACACCCCAAGTTTATTATGGGCTTTAACTTCAATATTGCTTATAAAGGTTTTGATTTTTCTTCTTTCCTTTATTGGAAAGCCGGTGGAGAGATTGCAAACTACACTCGCTACTGGACTGACTTCAATACCTTTCAGGGAGGGAGGACACGCAGAGTATTGTATGATAGCTGGACACCCGAAAAACGAAATGCTTTACTGCCACAGGTAAACAGTAATGATGCTACCAGTGGTACATTGCCTGTAGATTATTATATAGAACCAGGTGGTTATTTAAGACTGCGCAATCTGCAGTTGGGTTATACTTTACCCAAAACCATTTTGGATAGGTTTGCTATAGACCGTCTTCGTTTTTATGTACAGGCTCAAAATCTGTTTACGATTACCAAATACACTGGTCTTGATCCTGAAATTACCACTACCAATACTGGTCGTAATGATTATACAAGGCGCTTTGCAGACAGAAATCTGGGTGTAGATGTTGCTAATTTCCCAACTGCAAAAGCGATTATTTTTGGACTAAACCTTGGATTTTAAACCACTTTCAATAAACATTGAATTTGAAAACAAATTAATTATGAAATCAATTTCAAAATATTTATTAACAGCTCTTATTACTGTTGTGGCACTTACAGGCATGAATTCCTGTAAGAAAGACTTTTTAGATCCTAAGCCTTTTGGACGGTACTTAACTGAGCAATTACAAAGCAAAAAAGGCCTTGAAGGTCTATTAGTGGCTAGTTATGGATTTATGGATGGTGCAGGTACCCCCGGTGCGTCTGGTTGGATGGTGGGGGCGACCAATTGGGTGTACGGAGATGTGGGATCTGATGATGCCTACAAAGGGACTGATGCTGGTGACCAGCCACAGATGACAGAAATAGAATTATATGCATCACAAGCTGCCAACACGTATTTTTATTATAAATGGGTTTCTTTATATGAAGGTGTTTCAAGAGCAAATGATGTAATAAAGTTTGCAGCTACGATTGAGGAGCTTACAGAGGAAGAAAAGAAAGACTACATTGCCCAGGCAAGATTCTTAAGAGCTCATTTTCATTTCGAGGCCAAACGAATGTTTAATAAAGTACCTTATATCACTGAAACTACAACCAACTATGATAATAAAGCCGATATATGGCCTATGATAGAAGAAGATTTTAAATTTGCCTATGACAATTTAGCGGAGACACAACCACTTGTTGGTAAAGCAAATAAATGGGCTGCTGGCTCTTACCTGGCTAAAGCATATATGTACGATAAAAAGTTTGCTGAGGCAAAAGCATTGTATGATGTGATTATACCACTGGGAAAAACCTCTAATGGTAAAACATACAATCTGCAGCCGGAATATTGGAAAAATTTTGATATTGCCTGGGAAAATACAGAGGAAGCAGTTTTCTCGATGCAAGCTGCGGCAACCGGCGTAGTTACAGCTTCTGCAGAAACAAGCTACGAACTTGCCTATCCCTACGGAGGTGTTTGGGGATGCTGCGGATTTTATCAGCCATCTCAAAACCTTATAAATGCATACAAAACAGATGCAAACGGTCTTCCTTTTTTAGATGAATCATACAACAATTCAAACCTTGCTAATGATGAAGGTATTAACGCAAGTGATCCATTTACCAATGATATAATAACACCGTTGGACCCCCGGTTGGATTGGTCAGTAGGAAGAAGAGGTATACCTTATTGGGATTTCGGTCCTCATCCCGGCCGCAGCTGGATACGTGATCAAGCCTATGCCGGACCTTTTAGCCCTAAAAAACATGTTACTAAAAACTCAGATCTTGGTACCTTTACTAACATCAATAATTTCAGGCAAACAGCTAAGAATTATAATATTATCCGGTTTGCAGATGTGCTTTTGATGGCTGCAGAAGCTGAGATTGAAGTGGGTTCTCTTGCCAAGGCTCAGGAATATATTAATCGTGTACGTGCAAGGGCTGCTAATCCCGGAAGCGCTGTAGCAGGTGCTCCTGCTAATTACCAGATTAAACAATACCTTCTCCCTTTTACCGATCAGGCTACTGCAAGAAAAGCTGTTTGGTTTGAAAGAAGGCTTGAACTTGCCATGGAAGGACACCGGTTTTTTGACCTTGTACGATGGGGAATTGCTGACCAGGTGTTAAACGCCTATGTGGCTAAAGAAAAGGACAAAAGAAGTTATTTGAAGAGCTCAGGAGGATTTATAAAAGGGAAAAATGAATATTATCCAATTCCAAATAGGATTATTCAAGTTGCTCAGGTAGCGGGAAATACTCTTGATCAGAACCCCGGATATTAAATGATTATAACTCATATTAGAAGAAAGCAGATAAATAAATTATTTTTTAGAAAGGCTGCATTTTAATACTTGCCTGAATAGATTAAAACACTCCATCCCTTTATTAGGGATACAAATAAAAAGAGGTTGTCCTGTACTATTAGGACGGCCTCTTTCCGTTAATGCCATTAAATTCTTAGGCCTATTAAAAATAAAAAACGGTTGGAAAAAATAGCAAATATAAAGTGACTGATAATCTGCGTGTAAGCAAATGATGATAGCATATAATATTGCTCCTGAATTGTTAAGGCGTGCAGGATTAGATAAGGCACGTTTTTATTTGCAGGCAGCTAACTTATTTACTATCACAAAGTACACCGGACTTGATCCTGAAATTTCTGGTTCTGCTGCGAGTTTTGGTGTTGACTATGGCAACTATCCTCCTTCAAAAACATTTAATGTTGGAGTAAGCCTTACATTTTAATTTAGTAAAACAATAAAATTTATGAAAAAAAAATATTTATAAAATTATCATCTCCTCATCATTTTTTTGCCTGGTATTTTTCTTTGCCTGTAAAAAAAGTTTTTTGGATGTACCTTCTATAGGTGCGTTAAGCCCTGATTTGGTAGCCAATAAGGTAGGTGTAGCGGGTATTTTGATTGGTGCTTATTCTCTTCTCGATGGTGAAGGCAGTAATGCTGGTACTAATAATGGCCCATGGGCCACTTCATCCAGTAACTGGGTTTATGGAAGTGTTGCAGGTGGTGATGCACACAAGGGATCGGATGCCGGTGATCAGAATCTTATTACCCCTATTGAAACATGGAATACTTCCCCTTCAAATAGTTATGTGAACCAGTTATGGCAACAGCGTTATGATGGTGTGCAAAGGGCTAATGAAGTATTACGTTTAATGCGTTTAGCTAAAGACATGACATCTGCTGACACTACAGAGGTAAGTGCTGAAGCAAGATTTTTACGTGCTCATTATCATTTTGAGCTAAGTAAGAATTTTGGTAAAGTTCCGTTTGTTGATGAGGGTCAGACATACATTAAAGGTAACTTCCTTGCTCCAAATATTGATGTGCTTCCAAATATTGAGGCCGACCTTGCTTATGCTTATGCGAACTTACCAGAAAAACAATCACAAGTAGGTCGCTGTAATAAATGGGCTGCTGCTTCTTACCTCGCTAAAGTTTATATGTTTGAAAAAAAGTTTACAGAAGCTAAAGCGTTATTAACTACAATTATTACCAGCGGCCAAACAGCCGGAGGTAAAAAGTATGCCTTAACACCACACTTTGCAGATAATTTTAACCCTGCTACCAAAAACAGTTCTGAAAGTGTATTTGCTGTTCAAATGACAGTAAATGATGGAACGGGTGGAGCTAATCCTAACCAGGGAGATGCATTAAATTTTCCTTATGGTGGCGGTGCACAAACGAGTTGCTGCGGTTTTTTTCAACCTTCTTATACTCTTGCCAATTCTTTTAAAGTGGATGCAAATGGATTACCCTTGTTAGACGGCAGTTACAACAACATTGATTTAAAGAATGATCAAAATTTAAAGACAGCAGACCCTTATACTCCGGATAAAACAACACCTCTTGATCCGCGTATTGACTGGACAATTGGCCGCCGCGGTATTCCTTTTCTTGATTGGGGTCTTTTTGCCGGAGCAGATTGGATACGTCTTCAGTCATTTGCAGGTCCGTATATGGGAATGAAACATATGTTTTATAAATCGCAGATAGGTGTTTTAACAGATGCGTCAGGTTGGACAAAGGGTTTTACAGCTAATAATTATAATTTAATACGTTATGCTGATATATTGCTTTTGGCTGCTGAAGCTGAGGCAGAAGTCGGATCATTGCAACTTGCTACTGAGTATGTAAATATGGTTCGTAGCCGTGCAGCAGACCCTACTGGATTTGTGCAGGGATCTGTAGCTAACTATAAAATTGGTTTATATCCTACCTTTGCCAGTCAGGACTTTGCGAGAACAGCAATACGTTTTGAGCGTAAGATAGAACTGGCAACGGAAGGCCACCGTTTTTATGACCTTACCCGTTGGGGTACCGGTGATGCAGAACTTAATGCATATGCTGCACATGAATTAAGGAGTGGCTACTCTTCAATGGTAGGAGCTAAATATCGCCCTGGTAAGAGTGAATATTTGCCAATTCCACAAGCTCAGCTTGACTTAAGTCAAGCTGATGGTAAATCTGTTTTGACTCAGAACCCAGGGTATTAATAATTTATCGTGTTATTTTATATTTCACAAGAGGCAGGTGTAATCGCCTCCCTCTTGTGATTTCACAATAACATGATAATAACTCAGAAGAAGTATTTGGCGTAGCTGAAGCAGCTTCTGGCAGTGTAGATCAAAGTGGTGAAGGATCCTTAGGTCTTGCTTTTCCTTATGGGTGGGGATTTTGGTTGCTGTGGTTTCTTTCAGCCTTCACAAAACCTGGTTAATGCTTATAAAACAAGTGCAGTGGTTTGCCTCTCCTCACTACTTTTAATGATGTTGATCTTAAAAGTGACCAGGGTCTTCAAAGCGCTGCTGCTTATCAACCAGACAAGGTAACTCCATTAGATCCATGACTAGACGGTCAGTTGGAAGAAGGGGTATTCCATTTTGGGACTGGGGTCCGCACCCTGGCTACTCATGGATAAGAGATCAAAACTATGCAGGTCCGTACAGCCCTAAAAAACATATATTCTCTAAAAAAGATGAAAATGTGCTTACTTCATCCGGCTGGAGAAATATAACTGCTAAGGATATTTATCGGATACGTTATTCAGATGTATTATTAATGGCTGCGGAAGCAGAAATAGAAGTAGGCTCGTTAGAAAAAGCGAGGGAATATATAAATATGGTACGTGCAAGAGCAAAAAACCCTGTAAGTTGGGTATAGGATGCACCCTGCCAATTACGTGATAGATATTTATAACTCTCCGCTTACAGATCAAAATATGGCAAGAATCGCAGTACGCTTCGAAAGAAGATTGGAATTAGCTCAGGAAGGACATCGTTTCTTTGACCTCGTCCGATGGGGTATTGCCGCTGAAACGCTTAATTCCTATCTTGATAAAGAAAAGTCTAAACGTGTTTACAAACAAACGGCATCTTTTACAAAAGGAAAAAATGAGTATTTTCCACTTCCCGCTGCAATTATAGATGTAGCTAAAAAATATGGTTCTACTCTGATACAGAACCCCGGCTACTGATTCTAATTAATTTTTCTATAAAAAAGAGGTTGCCTTTCATTTCGAAAGGCAACCTCTTTTTTATTTGCCCGTTTTCTATATAAAGCTATTATCCCAATGTTCATTAACCTAAACTTCTAATGACCTTCATTAGAAGTTTTTTTTCTAAAACTCTTACTGGTATTGGTTTTGGTTTTAATAGTTCTTATATTTTTAACGATTTCCTTCAGATGTAGATTTGAAAATAGAAATCACAGATAAAGAAATTACACTTTGAGGTGGTGGTATTGCTTTGCTCTCGATAATAATTTGCATAATTTTTTGAAGTAAATAATTTAAGACAGCAATTGGAGAATTTTAAAAGTTAATTTGCCTCACCCGTCTGCTGCTCAGCTTCTTATTTCGCTTCTGAAAAATTTATAACACCCGAACTATTTTCAATTAAATTATATCTCATCCGGTATGCATTCATAGCCGTGATGCCTAATTTTTTTATCAGCCGGTAGTTTACCACAGCGCCAACAGGAGCCCCTATTACCGGAATTAACTGTGCTAATTTTGCAATGTCAATATAGTCTCTGTATTCCTGTTGTAAACTGCGCCAGTCAAATTGATTTATATTATCAGGGAGTTCTTTACTTTTCTGATCCCAATCTGTCATTTTCAGGTATATATTTCTCCGGTGCTCATGGCTTGAGAAAGCAAGCTCAAAAATATGAAGCAGGTAGACTCTTTCCTTATAATCCTTTATATCATAGCCATAAAGTGCAGCAATATCAAATAACAATTTTAATTTTAAACCAAGCAAAATGGGAAAATCTGCAAGGCCAAGTAATATTCCTCCGGCACCTGTTATTCCTCCTTCAACAGCGGCCGTAGTTCTGTAAAATTCTACCCGTTTCAGAACTGCCAGTTCCCGTGTTTCTAACGATACGCCGGTTAATGGTTGGGCAGTAGTATACTTTGCACCAAATAAAACGCCACGTATCATTTGCTTTATGGTTACCGTAATGGCTTTGTGTATCTTTTCAGGTATCCATGTATTGATCTTAGTTTGTATCTTTTTTGAAAGGCTGTTCAAAAAAGAAGGATGCCGAAGCATTCGTTTTTGCCATGCATTTAATTCCGTAAATAATTTTTGCTCATAATATTCCATAGATAATTTTTTAAAAGAATGTAAGTTAAACAGGGGATGTTGAAAGCGGTAGAGCCAACATTCGATTGAGCAATTCTAATCATATTATTTTGAGCTTTTAGGTAATCATGCTCACTGGTTTACTTGTTCATTCACTTTTGACAAAAGCAGCAAAAGGCCCAGTTGCTCTTTAAAATGGCGAGGTTCAGGAACCCAAAGAGGAGTTATATCATCGCTATATAAAAGAGTGACTTGCGTTACCTTGAAAGTAATTGCAGGTTTTCCAAAAGGAGTGATCATATCAATCACGCCAGCGCTGTGCAACCTTTCTTCGAGCGATTTATCCTGAGCATTAATGTGCCAGCCTGTTTTTCCGAATCCCAGCAGTCCATATTTATAACTGATCGTCCAATCATTTCTGCCCGTGATACCTTTTAGTCCTATTTCAAAATAATTATATCTTGTTCCGCCACTCTCACCTGCATACTGATTTCTGTTTGGTATCATACAAGCCTGTACTTTCTTTCCTTTATAAGTTCCGGCGAGGTAACTTGAAGCAGCACCGCCATTATCATTTACTATTGTTCCGTCTATAATAGTAACCAGAGGAGCCCATGCTTTAGCGAAACGATTGTTTTTGTATTTATTCAGCATTCTACCGGCAACAATTGCTAATACCACCACAATGGCCAGAACAACTGCTCCAAAAATTATATCGCCCGATCCTGTTTCCATAAATTTTTGATTTTTTGAACAATTGCAGATGCCTGATGAAAAGTTAATAAGCCGGAAATTGATAGGAAGCATAAAATTAAACAGAAATATCTGGAATTAAAAGATAACGAACTGCGATCGCATTCTTAAGGAGAACACAAACAAGGGCAGGGGATTAACAGTTGATATGGTATCAGGTACGCAAATAAGAAGCTCCATTTAAATCAACAATTCCTCCTGTCATGAACTCTAAACCCTCACTCGCAAAAACAGCTACCAGCCTGGCTACTTCTTCGGGTGTTGCTACACGATTTAGCGGACTTTGTTTTTTTATCATTTCACCAGTTTCACTTTGCAGGTATGCTGCCGCCATATCTGTTTCTACAAAGCCCGGCGCTACAACACCCACTGTTATATTGTGCTTACCCAAAGCAACTGCCAGCGATTGGCTCATCGCATTCAGTCCTGCTTTGCTGGCTGCATAAGCCGGATGGTCAGGTTCACCACGAAAGGCTCCACGGGATGAGATATTAATGATTTTACCATGTTTTTGCTTTATCATCTGCCGCGCAGCAAAGTAACACAGGTTGCCGACGCCGGTTAAATTAGCAGCAATCGTTTCGTTCCATGCGTCTTGCCATTCATCAAAAGATACTTTGTCTATTTTATGTTCTATATATACACCTGCATTGTTTACCAACACATCAAGTCGTTCATACTTTTCAATCACCTGTTGAAAAAATTGTTGTATATCTCCGGGCTTTGATATGTCCAACTGATACAAACTGTGGTTTTGTTTATTGTTTAATAACTCCAATGTCTGCTTCGCCTCTTCTAAGTTTGATTTATAGGTAATAATAACATTGGCATTGAAGTCAGAAAAAAGTTTTGCGCAAGCCCTGCCAATTCCCCGGGAGCCGCCGGTAACTAGAACGTTTTTGTTGGTAAAGTCTGTAAGCATAAAATTGTTTGAACAAACATCAAAGCTTTTAAAGAATTTTGCAGGTGAAGAACACCGCAAAGCGGCAATTCTTCCACTATAATATTTTGCCAGTAAAATATTAAGCAGATTTATTCTTAGGAATATTCACATATGTTTGCTTATATACTCTAACATTAATTTTAATTCGTTATCAGATATATCCTTCTGTTCGTTCTTGACATAAAGGGCTGAAAGGTAACTTTCTCCTGCAAAACCTTTACAAATGTAATTACTCTTGCACCACAGATTTACCTTTAGCTTTGCTGATAATTGCTATCCTTATTTTGTAAAGAAAATTACCTACAAAAGTTAACTAGGGAGTATTATCTTTTAAACTTTCTAATAGTGTCATGTCAACTTAACATTTTTCGGATAAGTCATTTTAGTGTTACTCTCGCCTTATCATTAGTAAAGGGTCAGGTAATGGTAGCTTATTTATTATTTCGATGTTGTTGGCGTGATTTTGCTTCTTCAGCTATCGTTCATGTTATTAATTCTTCTGTTCAGACATTGTCTCATTAATACATTCAATTCTATTTCTTCCATATTTAACCGCTTCGAGGTTTGGAAGTATAAATAAATTCAAACCTGTCATATTCTTTTTGCTTCCGGCGGAGAGTATACTTCATATAACCCAGCTGCTTTATAAGTAGCAAGGTCGTCCATTACAGATCCTCCTCACAATTGGATTCTATTAACCAAATAAGCGGCTTCTTATCTCCACCTAATCTAAAATTTCCGACTTCCAATGCAACCTGTAACTGCTAAAACCTTTGGGTTGCTTAGACGTAACCAGGAGAAACGCCCTTTTTCCCTATAATGGAAATCCCTGTTGTTGATGCCACTTATAATCTTAGCGCCAATTGAATTTACCTCTGCTTGTGTAGGAACAATATCTTCTGTGAGTTTAAATTCAAGCGTTTATTTTCCCACTTTCCGTTGACATAGTTGAAATAACCCAGAGGGTACATGTAGGCGTCCTCATATATTCTGTACTGTTCCTTTGAAGTCTTTCCCTCGGTAAAGGACGGTTATTTCAAACTGGTTAGTTTCCATATTTCTCTTTTTAGTTAGTCTGCTTTTTAAAGTTGAGAGTTTTTATATTGTTAAACTGGAAATAACTTTCCATCCAGACGGTATTTCTACACGCCCTTTTTATTAAATAAATAAGCTTTTTGCTACCTTTTTTGCTACCTATACTAAAAACAAAAGGATAAGTAATCCGAATTATAACGTACTTATCCTTTTCATTGCGGAGAGTGAGGGATTTGTATTAGTTTAACAAATCATTATAAATCAGTTCGTTAAGATATTCTATCAAAGCTTAACGCACGAATTACGCCTTTTACATTTTAGCAGCCGCATCTTTTAATTTGGTTGGGTAAATACTTTAAAAAATAATCTTTGAACAAAAATCATCATCTATACTTACCCTATTAACTAATATAAAACTTTTAATAAACAAAAAGTCTAATATCTTTTACTACAATTACTTGCTGTAAAAATATGTAAAAGCATGTAAAATTATTATCAAATTTACTGCAGACCGTCTTATACAAAATCTATTCGTCTAATAAGGATTATCAGCGAACAACAAGTACACTGAACTCCGGGTAACCACAAATTTTATTTTAGCTTTTTAAGAGGAGCATCCCACTCGGAAGAATTGGTTCAGCAGGCAGCTTATAAATATTTGGCAATAGCAATAACAGACGGGAATAGATTTGCAGGCATAATTCGCTCATCTTGGGCTGCAAAAAAATCAGGCATAAGAGTATTTGTTGGTTACGGTTGGATTTATTAGACGAGCCGTCTTTGCTGGCTTACCATACAAATAAAGTTACTTATTCGCATAAGCATTTCTCTTCGGGTATAGGATAAGTGTTGACGGGGATGGCCGAAACATCATCTCCATGAATCACTTCGAGCAGTATTATATTGATAAAAATCCTCTATTAAGAGAAGGGCTGGAACTGAAGTGTAGATATATACTGTTTGACCGAGGATACCCGGATATTGAGCCTTTAACCACACCATGTTATCTTTAAATCTCGCCATTGATTTTACCCTTCAGAGGTTAGAAATTTCATAGCCTCCTTCTAATGCCTCAATTGGTTTCCACATTTCCCCTTCGAGCGTTTCTGTTTTTAAGTTTAGTAGAGGTAAGGGCTCTCGATTGAAGTGACAGGTTTTCCAATCTTTTCCCATAAGTAGCTGTTGAAGACATTACTTAATTTAGGTTTTATTATGGTTGGCAGTATTTGATTTTCTCTTTTCCACCGGTATTCCTTGTGCTGATGCAGTTCTCCTTTTGTGCAGGCACTTATAGCGGCAAGGTTACAACCTGTATCTGCGGCCGCTTCCTGAAGGCTGCTGTAATTACTAATAGTTTCACCTTCCATGTTCATCTTTGCAACAGGAACTCTTGTTGAAGGAGAAATTGTTCGATCCTCCTTGTGTGGTATAATATTCCCCTCCACCGCTTGTTCTGCGCAGTCGCCTTAATGATTTTATTCTACCGCAACTGGAGTCATTTTAACAATCGTCTAAGACAGGAACACTCTCCCATTGCTCACCTTTCATATCAGTTAAACTGAGATTTTGGTATGCATACTCGTTAATATTTTTCATGACAGTTTTAAAACAATTCTAAAACCAATTAACGTCCACCTTCGGGAATATCGTATTAGCCCTGTTTTATGCAGATTAATATTATGTCTGAAAATGAAAAATCGCTGAAGAATTAATCATTAATCATTCAAACAAAGTTAAGCTTAGGGCTGCTGTAGCGCAAAGAAAGCTTACGGCATAAACACTAAGCCTCCCGCAAAATCCTTCTTTTATTCCGTTTCCTTTTTTGCTTTATTGCCCTAAGCCGGGTAATGCTCCATAATTAATTTTTAAACTTTAATTGAATAGTTATGGAAAGCAAAATGAATCAAACAGAATGGAACAAAGTGGCTGAAGTAGAACTTATCTACAAGTCAAAGGTGAAAGCATCAGAACGCCCGCAAATAACTGCTTCCAGAAATGCATATAATGTATTGCTACAAACCTGGGATGAGAACAAAATCGAGTTTGTTGAACAATTCAAAGTTTTGTTTTTAAATAGAGCCAACCGGGTTCTTGGAGTGTACGAAATATCAACCGGAGGAATTACCGGAACTGTTTCTGATCCCCGTATTATATTTGTCGCAGCATTAAAAGCAAATTGTTGTGCGATTATTATCAGTCACAATCATCAGGAAATCTCAAACCAAGCCGCCAGGATGAAGTTCTAACTCAAAAAATAAAACATGGCGGAGAGTTCCTTGATATCAAACTTCTTGATCATGTTATTGTAACTAATGAAGGATATTACTCATTTGCAGATGAAGGGCTTTTATAGCCCTTTTTTTATTCTTTAAACTTCTAATTTATACAACCCTTCTCCAACATTCTGAACAATCCTAAATGAATTTTTATATTAATGATTTTTATGTCCTTTTTTGTGCTGCTGCTTTTAACTATTACTAATACTTAAAATTGTTTTTATTTTACAAATACTATCAACTGATTTTTTAGATAGGCCACTTTGAAGTAAGCGTCCAATTATTTTGCTAAACTTAAAGAATTAAGCTTTTCACACAGTTCTGTCAATCCTGCTTTCCCCAGACACTCATCTGCAAAAACAGTTAATTCCTGTAACGTTTCTTTTGGTACTCCATTTAAGAAAGGAGAAGATTTATCATCTTCCTTTAATGTTAAACCCCTTTTTATGACGCTGTTAAGTAATAAAACATTCTTACGTGAAATCTTAATGTCAATCTTCACTGATTCATTCATTCCGGGGATACTCATAATAGTGTCATATACCCTGGCCACATCATTTGTCGTAAGCATTTTTTATAAGTTTTAAAGTAATAAAATCGGAAGTACAAAAATATGATGCTGCTTCTTTACTATCCTCATTAAAATATGATGAGGATAGGTTACACTATGCTGACTGTATAACTTTGCTTTATTGAGGTGTATGTGAAAACGAAAATGTGGTGTTATGGACTTTATGAAACCAAGGGTTTCCTTAGAGGAAGCCAGGCAAATTGATCTGGTGAATTACTTATCAGAAATCGGTCATCAACCAACAAAGATAAGAGGCTTTAACTATTGGTATCTATCTCCATTGAGAGAGGAAAAGATACCCTCTTTTAAAGTCAATAGAAAACTGAACAGGTGGTTTGATTTTGGGTTAGCTAAAGGAGGTAATATTATTGACTTTGGTATCCTTTATTTTAACTGTTCAGTAGGTGATTTTCTCCGGCAGAATTGTCATCGATTTTCTTCTCACCAGCCCTTTATTAAAATTCAAAAGAAAGACGCGATTGAAAGTTCAGAAGACAAGATAAAAATACTTCAGGAAAAGGCTCTTTTTTCCTATGCCCTTTACCAATACCTGCAACAAAGAAAAATACCGTTTGAATTGGCAAAAAAACACTGCCGGGAAGTAGGCTATGAACTAAAAGGTAAAGAATATTTTGGCATCGGTTTTAAAAACAATTCGGGAGGCTATGAAATACGAAATGCCTATGTTAAATTAAGCAGTTCACCAAAGGATATTACAACGATTAAAAATGGTGCAAAAGAAGTCCTGGTCTTTGAAGGTTTCTTTGATTTTCTCTCCTTCATTTCTATACAAAAAAATAAGTTTCCAACAGATCAAAATTTTGTGATTTTAAATTCCGTTTCCTTCTTTGAAAAAGCCCGTCCTTTTATGGAAAATCATATGGCAATTAGGCTGTATTTAAGACAGAGATCTAACCGGACAAAATTGCAGTCGTCATGCTTTGACTTTAAGCGATAAATACCACGATGAAAGCAACCTGTATAAGGACTATAAAGATGTGAATGATTGGTTAACGAAAAATGGCAAGGACATAAATAAAAATATCAGACAAAAGAGCCAGGATAAGAATCGCCTTCATTTTAGCAGAGAACGTTCAGTTTTTAAATTGTTTAAAGGATAATGTTAAGTCAGCAGATATAATTAAGAGAATGTTAAGGGCACATTTTTGATTTGGAAGATTACCTCTTATTCGCAATCGGGCAAGATGTCCGTTTGTATCACAACCGAATCTTGCCACCCATTCACTCGGAACTCGTGGGTGGAGGAGCATGATAAACAATAGATATAATAAACGTGATAATGACAGTGATATGAGTGAAGAAAATAACAACCGTACAAAATAGGCTCCACCTGCGTTTGAAGGCGGAGGAATACGCCCTGTTACATAAGGACTTTAGAAAGACGACGTGCCGCAAGCTAAGTGACTATTCCAGGAAAATACTCCTAAATAAACCCGTAACAGAGAATTATCGTAACCAGTCTTTGGATGACTTTATGACAGAGGTAATGAAGCTCAGAAACGAGCTGAACAGCATCGGAAATAACTTCAACCAGAATGGTTTGGAAAAGTAGTTGACAAAGAAGATATGACAAGGCACGACAAATGGCTTTGCATGATGATGCCACGATTAAAATTGTTGAAAGAGCTTTTGGCAAACGAAGGAGTAATTTTTATAAGCATGGATGAAAACGAAGAACATCATTTAAGAAATATGTGTGATGAAATTTTTGGAGCAGATAATTTCATTGAAAAAATTGTTTGGAATAAGAGAATTCCAAAAAATGATAAAGGAATTGGAAACATTCACGAATACATTTTAATCTATGTAAAAGATTCAACTCTTCGTCATGAATTTTATATGCCCAAAGATGGTATTAATGATGTTTATGATTTTGTTGCTAATCTGAAAAAGAAAAAAGTTCCTATTGATGAAGCTGAATCTCTACTAAAGAGATTCTACGCTAAAAAGGGTTACGACAGAGGTATAACTCTTTATTGCAATCTTGACGACCAATACAGAATTTGGGGAAAGATAAATGTAAGTTGGCCCAATGCTAAGGATGGACCGAGATACGATGTTTTGCATCCCAAAACGAAGAAGCCAACAAGAGTTCCTGACAATGGTTGGAGATACAAAGAAGATACAATGAAAGGTTATCTTGATTCTAAAAACATAATCAAGCGACACGATGGGACTTTTGTTAGTGGGCGAATGTGGTTTGCGGAAGATGAGAAAACCCAACCAAGTTTTATTCAGTATCTTGATAATGTAAAAGATTTTCTTTTTCGTTCCATCATTAGTTTAAAGAGTTCAGGTGGTTCAGAACTTGACGACATACTTCCTGACCACGGTTTCCCGCATCCTAAAACTTACAAGCTACTTAGAAAACTTATTCAGACAATTGAGGGAGATGATTTTATTGTTCTTGATTCCTTTGCTGGTTCAGGTACAACGGCTCATGCTGTATTGGATTTAAACTTTGAACACAACACCAAAATAAAATTCATTTTAGTTGAAACAGAAGATTACGCTAATACGATTACTGCCGAAAGAGTTAGGAGAGTAATTAAAGGTGTTCCAAAATCTACCGACTTCAAAGAAGGTTTAGGCGGAACATTCAGTTACTTTGAATTAGGAAAAGAGATTGAGATGGAAAGTATTTTGAGAGGAAAAAATCTTCCATCATTTAAAGAGTTTGCAAGATATTTATTTTACACAGCCACCGGTGAAGAGTTCAATGAAACTGTCATCAATGAAAAAACAGGGTTTATAGGCGAAAGTAAAAACCATGAAGTTTTTCTGCACTATAAACCGGATGTTGAATGGCTAAAGAAAAATGCTTTGACATTGGAAGCTGTGAAAGCATTACCAAAATTCAAAAGTAAACAGCGTTTGCTTTTTGCTCCGGCAAAATATGTTGACGATTATACCTTACTGGAATATCGTGTTGATTATTGCCAATTACCTTACGAAATATACCGCATACAGAAATGAAATTAAAGCACTACCAGGAAAAGGTAATTACTACACTCAAAATTTATTTGGGTGCGTTATCAGAGTATAAATCTAAACACGAAAAGTTTTTAGAAATAGAACCTGATATGGCAAGCGATTATGATTTTCCCAAGAGAGCATTTGCACAGGCAACCAACAGAAATATTTATCACAGCAAAACAAACGGGCTGCATGAACCTTTGCCGGACATTTATTTAAAAATTCCCACTGGTGGAGGGAAAACTTTAGTGGCTTGCCATTGTGTTGACCTTATACAAAAAACTTATCTTAAAAAACAAACCGGCTTAGTTCTTTGGATTGTTCCTTCTACACAAATTTATCGTCAAACAATTTCAGCACTTAAAAACCGAGAGCATCCATACAGGCAGACATTAGATATTTCAAGCGGTGGAAGAACATTGATAAAAGAGAAAACAGAAATGTTTAACCGACTTGATGTGGAAGAAAATTTAGTTGTGATGATGCTGATGCTGCCTTCTGCAAATCGTTTGAACAGAGAAACTCTCAAAGTGTTTCGTGATGCCGGTGGCTTCACAGATTTTTTCCCTGCAGAAGATAATTACCCTGCACAAGAAGGATTGGTAAAGCTTATTCCAAATCTTGATTGCTTTGGTGATGAAGGAGTCCCGAATGCTTTCGGGATTCAAAGGCAAATAAAAACTTCATTAGGCAACACTTTGAAAGTTCTGAAACCGCTTGTAGTCATTGATGAAGGACACAGGGCTTATGGCGAACAGGCAAGAAACACAGTAAGAAATTTTAATCCATCCTTCATTCTTGAACTTTCTGCAACACCACCACCAAACAGTAATAAGTTAGTACGCATTACAGGAAGGGAATTGCACGAAGAAGAAATGATAAAGCTGGATATTCATCTTACTAACAAAACAAGCTTAGATTGGAAAGACACTATGCTTGCAAGTTTTGAAAAAAGAAACGCATTAGAAAAAATAACTAAGGAATACGAACAAAACACAGGAGAATACATCCGTCCAATTTGTTTGATACAGGTTGAGAGAACAGGCAAAGACCAAAGAGGCAGCGATTTTATTCATGCAGAAGATGCCAAAGAATATTTGATTAAGAAATGTAATGTTCCTGAAACTCATATTGCTATTAAAAGTAGTGAGAAGGACGATATTGAAGGAATAAATTTGTTTGCCAAAGATTGTGATATACGCTACATCATTACCAAACAAGCATTGCAGGAAGGTTGGGATTGTTCGTTTGCTTACATACTTACCATACTTACAAACCCGCAGTCAGCAACAGGTATTACGCAATTGGTAGGAAGAATATTGCGACAACCAGAGGGTATAAAAACTAAAGTAAAAGAATTGGATGAATGTTATATCTACACTTACAAACCGAATGCTGCCACTTTGGTAAGAGAAATTAAAAACGCTTTGGAAAGTGAAGGATTGGGAGATATTGCAGGCAGATTAGTAAGTGATGAAGGCATTGGCGGCGATGCAAATTTGAAAGACCGTGATTTAAAATATAGGCAGGAGTTTAAAAAGTTTGAAGGGAAAATTTACTTGCCAAAGTTTGTAATACAGGAAAAAGAAAGTTGGCGTGATATAATTTTTGAAGCTGATATTTTAAGTGGGATTGATTGGGAGAAATTAAATATAAGTGAAATTGCAGAGAAAACTTTAAGCGACAGGCAAAGCAAAGAACAGGAACTTACGTTGGGTTTAAGTAAAGAAGAAAAAGAATTATTAGAGGAAACAGGAAGATTGGAAACTAAAGGAACATTAGAAGTTGATGAAGCATTTTTAGCAAGGCAATTAAGCGATGTTATTCCAAATCCATGGATTGCTTTTCAGTTAGGTCATAAAGCCCTTCAACTGCTTTCAAAAAAATATAACAAAGAAACCATTGCAGCCAATTTTGTTTTTGTGATTGAAGAATTAAAAAAGATTTTGGAGAAAGAAAAAAATAAAATGGCGGAACAGGTTTTCAGAAAATTGCTGGACAACAAAAAACTATTTTTCTTTCTCCTTAAAGGCGAAGGACATCATTTATTGCCAAAACATATCAAAGTAAAAAGTAACAAGCAATTGGTTAGAAGTGATAACTCTCCAATTCAAAATTCATTATTTGATTATGTGCCTGATGAAGATTTAAACGATACAGAAAAATCGGTTGCCATTTACTTAGATGAACAACAGCAATTACTTTGGTGGTATAGAAACCGGGTGAGAAAAGATTTTCATATACAAGGTTGGCAACGCAATAAAATTTATCCCGACTTTATTGCAGCTAAAAAGAACAAAACATAAAAAGATAATTACGATACCGTGTATGTTTTAGAGACAAAGGGAGTTCATCTGAAAGCCAATGATGATACCAGATATAAACAAAATGTATTTACACTATGCAACGAATTGGGTGCAAAAAAAGCATGGACAGAATTGTTTAACGAATTTCCCGACCATGACTTTGAATTTCAAGTTGTATTTGAAGATGAATGGCAAAATCAAATTAACGAACTAATGCAATGACAGCCCACGCAGCAAGTCAGGTACTTTGTGCAGGCACACAAAACCCACGACACAAAAGCAAACCTGCCCAAACAACCTGCCTTGCCCAACGCTTCTGGACACACCCTAAGTAATTGGACACAATACGCTGGTTGACACACCAAGACGAAGGGCGAACGTACAACATGGAGTTTGGCAAAATACGGGCAGACGTAACCCGTGTTTCATCTTTCGGTTCATTGTGCATCTGCATATCCAGCTTGACGTTAAAAATTTAGCTGTAGAATATATCATCAACTTTTTATCTTTACTCAACAGCGGTTAGCCGGGCTTGACGGAACACAGAATACCCGTACTTCGCCAAGCCCTGTCCGTTAGCAGCCGTTATTATTCCTTACTTATCCAAAAATTTTAACCCACATTGCAGCAAAAGGCCCTTCAACTGTTAAATTTTAAAGTTTTTTAAAAATAAATCAACGTTTTTACACTGCCTTATTCGTACCCCCCTACGAGTATAAATTTTTTATTCCAGCCATA
>JAABUS010003382.1_pt1 | contig 26071 bp, 25 predicted proteins | sample 5560161 | NCBI WGS metagenome assembly JAABUS01 (sample SAMN10711885, study PRJNA513376) | rock metagenome | isolation source: Antarctica rocks | place: Antarctica: Victoria Land, Trio Nunatak nord | collected 2016-01-04
AGAGTGAGGGAGGGAAGGAGAGAGGATAAGAAAGAGAGGGAAAGAGAGATAGAGAAAGAGAACGAGAAATCAAGAAGAAGAAAAAAGAGAAGGGAAAGAAGAAGAGAAAGAGGAAGAGAAAGAGGAAGAGAAAGGAAAAGAAGAAGAGGAAGAGGAAGAGAAAGGAAAAGGGGAAAAGGGGAAAAAGAAGGGAAAGGGAAAGAGGAAGGAAAAGAAGAAGAGAAAGAGAGTAGCGCCATTGTATTGACGGCAGAGATCAGAAATGTTGTGGAGATATTGGAATACCGTGCTACCTAATTGCGCATTCAAACAATGTTGTGGTTTGACAATGCAATCGTACTGGATGATCCATCATACCTGGGGGAGAAATGCCAGTAGCAGCCAGGATGTAATAGAGAGGAGGCAGAGGCGAAAGAAAAAGGAAAGCTGCTGACGCCGCTGAATTGCCCATAAACGAAGACCATTCCGTTAATTGGTCAGCGCTGCTTCTATGTTATATATGATATTGATGACCTACGCCGGTCTGCTTTTGATTTACATCCAGTCATCACCAACGCCTATCTCACAGTCACATCGTACCACTCGGTCCATCGACCCGGAAATAATTACCCTTCGAAAAGCCCCTCCTTAGCTGCTCAAACGGCCTCATCCCCACCTTCGCCGGCGCAGGACTTGCAGGCGAACCCTCTGTGTTCGAGTACAGTTGATTGGGGACCTCGACTGTGCCGAGCTCTACGTCTTGCAGTGGTGACCCCATCGGTATAGGACGGGGCGGCCTTGGCCATTCCGCTTGCTGGTCCGTGGAGCTATCTGGGGAAGCTTTTGGGGTCTTTATCTTTCGGTTAAAATGAGTAACGATGGGCCGCACTATATGATTTCAATTCAGCAATCTTTCTAGGAATTGGGGGATGGAGACATAAGGCATGACTTTCGAGCGAATGCTCGCGAGACATGTCTTAAAGGCTCAAGAGACGCTCGAAAGGGGTAGGAAGATGCTCGGAAAGAAAAACCTACTTGTGGGGAGGCAAGCGCTGACGATCCCAACGCCAACTTCCACAATGGACCAGATATCTGCATTGGCATCGGCATCTGACGACTCTTGTGTCAGCTATGGCGCTTGCGCCTGCAAATCTTTCGTTCAACAGGGGTCGCAAGAACCGCGCTGAACATGCTTGGGGCTGGGCATAGCTTTGGTAACTTCTCCAAAGAGAACGCCATTTGGCCATAGTGCACACCAGAAGGGTCAAGCAGAACCGATGGTAACTTACAGCTTGCATCAACTCGCGCAAGCTTCATGTGAGGAACACGATAGATGCTAATGACGCAGACACTAGCGGAATTCTTTGTCAGCAAGCTGGAAGAACAACGTGATGGGGTATGCTGTCTACATACAAGCCACCACTTAGAAAAATTCCAATCAATTGCAGCTTCTGCATCCGTGGCAGGTTCAAAGTCCAAAGTTGCGGTAAAGGTAAAATCAGAGTTGCGACGTCTGTGATAACGTTGAAGATAGCACCAACGATGTATTCGAGGTTGATATTGAGACATTGCGCTCGACCGGCAACCGATGGATCCCAGGCCCCACTTGGAGAACGAATAAGACGTTACCAATTTGTCGGACATGGAGAGATTACATGAGTGATCGCTACTTACCGGATAGGTCGACACACAAATATTGTTGAGAATATCAAGACAGTGCTGTAGCTGACTATAAAGGCTCCGAGGCTCCAGAGTATGATGCGGAATCTCGGGCTTGGAAAGAGACGATGATAAAGGAGCAGGCAAGACAGCTTGACACAACATATAGCTGGTGCATAGAACACTTCGATGATGAGTATCAACTGTCAATGAGAACGTGTTAATGGAGCCATCCCGTCAAGCCTGCGGTCCGAGCTTACCTTCGCGACCACTACAGGATGTTGAATTGCTATTGCATGTTTCATGTCCCCATAGTGTATGCCTGAAGTAAGAAGCGTTCCATGTCAGCAGAATTCATTGTGCTGCCCAACTCCACGATCGAGATTTCGAGCTTTCTGTCGTCGAGACAGCTTGGCAGGAATTGAATGCGGAACCATCGGAAACGACGTACTTAGAAAATTTGCAAGGACGTAGCCCAAAGTACATAGCTAATGGACATGCGCTTAGTCAGTTTTACATTCTGATAAGCGCTGAATGACTTCTTTCGACCACCATGATTTGCGAGAAGATCGACACTCACCAGTGCAGCAAATATCATATAATCATCTTTACCCAAAGAAGCCGCTGCCATACGCCTCGACAATACCCGAAGAAAGACCGCTATTACGGCCAGCGTAAAACAGATAATACATGCCGTCAAGACGGCAGGAGCATGAGTTTCGTTGATGTGGTCCTTCTGGTATTGTATTTCCGCTGGTGATGGTCCCTCCATCGCAAAAATCTCTTATTACCCACAGTAGATGATCTAGGAAGGAAGGAGTATAGAAAGGTACAGCCCGACGAAAGGTCTCTGGCAGTTAGATGTAGGAACTTGGGCTTTGTGACGCGGCAAGCTCTCAATACATAATATATTAGATCACGCCCCACATGGGGCTTTATGCAACCATGCAGGTCAGACGCACTGGAAGGCGAAAGTAAGGATTGGCCAGATCGCACCAGGAGAGGAATTCGAGACCGCAACGAGCCGGAACGTGGATATCGTCGCAGAAGACCAAAATCTTGCAGGACAAGCAGAACATGAATTTGGCATCATGATGCTTACTGCACCTCCAAGGGAAACAGTGATGTTGCTTTGTGGTTCGCTCGGTAGCACGAACAGAAGCGTGGATCCGTACAGATGGCTTGCCTTAGTGATCGACCCTGATGCAGGAAAGAGTGATCATCAAGAAGGCCAGACCGTGACCGCTGCAAAGAGACCGCATCCTCGTGGGCACGATAACCGTACCTTAGCTCTTCCGCAACAAGCATTTTCGGGTGCCAATTGCCAAAAAAGACATCCGAACGGGAAGAGCACCACAACGAGTTTTCCACGGTTGGTCAAAAGCACATCAACAATACAATAATGAGACGCTTGATTAGCCTACTTACTCGTATACTCATCCTCAATAATTCGAAGCAATCTTTTCCTGTATAAAACTATTGGATTGATGTCGTACGGAGGCGAGTCCGCACACTGCCGGGCCACTACTCTGCTTTGTAGATGGTTTCGACAATCAAGGAATGCAACGAGAATAGCCCTGCGTGGTGGCTGCATACCGGATTCCCAGCTCAAGAAAGGCATCGAGGCTCTTACGAGCAGAGTCCTGCAGGTGATCGCCAGAGTCTCTTGCGAGCCACAGGAATGACGCATGAACCTCCATCCGACCCAGCGATAAGGACGCTTGCATGAGAACGAGGACTGTAAAGCAGATCTCGGTCGTCCCTGAGATCTCACGGTTTGTACAGGAGGTACATGTACCTTACCTTAGCGACGATAAACAAACAAGGTACAGGCCACGACCCTATCAGCCAATTCACTTCGAAGCAGAAGTATTCGTGGGTAAAAAGTAGTTCGACCCTGGTCTCAGTGGACGCTGTCCGCATTGGCCAGTGCCACACCCACAAAACGACCTTCGTCATATGTGGCGCAAGAAGGGGCTGAGACTAGCATGGCGAAGATGCCGAGGTTCAACGTCGCTGGTGATCAAGACGCTGTCAGGAAGAGGCATCTGATTGAGGATGTGTACCTACGCATTCAGTATCTCAATTCGAGTCCAGGCCTGGCAAACTGTTATAGGACTGTAACGCTGGCTTCGAGTCGTACGCAATGGCCACCTTCGCCGAGGCAACCGCCGTGAAAGCCATCGACTCCCGCACTTACTCCACCTTCTTCCACGACGCATGGGCAATCGGCAGCGTACCCCACGGCGGTATCGTAACCAGCACTGTCCTTGCAGCCACAAAGCTGCACTTCGACACCACCCTCTCCTCCTACAAGCAGCCGCACAGCATCACTCTCAATCTCGAATTCCTGCGTCGAACCTCCACCGGCCCTGCGACAATCACCATCCAGAACACCAAGCTCGGCCGCAGAACCTCCACCGTCCATGTCGTCCTCACCCAGAACCCGGGTAAAGACAAGAGCGCAACCCCAACCATCTGCGTTGTAGGCTACATCACACAATCCAATCTCACCACCGAATCCGGCCTCTCCCTCCCGACCCACTGGGCGCTCTCCCCACCCCCAGCGAGTGTAAGCTCAGTAGCTGCACTGCGCAAAGATGGTGATCAGAATTGGACGATCCAGAAGCATCGGCCCTTCTCAACTTTTCGCAAGGTTGGGCAGCATGTCAACACGTATCTCCTTAGGGAAGCACCAGCGGAGAAAGCCATCGTGGACGAGTGGGTATGCTTCTCGCAGGAAAATCAAAGGTTCACACAAGAGAGTCTTGGCTTCGTGTCGGATTTATTCCCTCAGATCGTGGAGCATAGATATAGCGCCGCTGATGTCGCCGCCGGATTGCGTGGGGAGGAAGCGTTGAGCGGCACGATTCAGTTACAAGACGCTGATAGCCAGAAACCACTGGCAGAGAACCTTAAGAACGAGTGGGCCCGATTCTGGTATCCCACAATACTACTGAATCTGGACATTAAGAAAGCATTGCCCGCTGAGGGCGTGGAGTTCCTGTTCGTGCGGGTCCGCGCGAAGCAGATCAAAAATGGGCGGTTCGACCTTGACGTTACGATCTTGGATGAGAGTGGAGATCTGGTGGCCCTGAGTACGCATGTGGCGCTCGTGCTAGGGAGTGAGCGGAACATGAAGAGGAATCGTGGAAAGGACGTGAGCAAGCTTTGAGGACTTCATCGTTCGTGCAAAAGCCCGAGGCCGAAATCACAGGCTCTCAAGAGAGCTGCCACTCGTTAGACGGACGACGTCGTGCCCCGAGACTCCACGCTTGACAGCGTAACCCAGGCGGCATCTTTCAAGGCCCGAGAGGCTACCTGCGAGTGAGCCACGCATCCGGTGTGACTGCGCAGTGATAACCGTCTCACATGTGGATGACGATGTCGGAGCATAAGTTGCTATAAAGACCCGAGCGACGCTCGCTCTATGCGTCGACGGGGCGGACATGTTGAGATTTCCCGGATTAACGTTGCAATGTCAAATGCCTCCTTAAGGCCCAAAAATTGGATGACCCGAGTAAGTATATTATGTAGTTTGACGGTTTGCATCTTGGAATGAATGCGCCACGTGCCGGTGGATGGGAGAAACCCAAGAGAAAACAATGGCAGCGCGCCAACGTGAAATTATAAGGATATAATTATAGACACGAAAGCTTACGTATATGAACCACGAGGCTCTCATGTAGCCAATTAGACAGTCAGTAAAACAGAAATTGGTATCATAGTAATGCTTCGAACTCCATCGCTACGCCAGACCCAACATCTTCAAGACATCATGCTTGGCGAAGAACGCCCTGTTCTTCTTTCCCAGGATATCTGTAGTCGATAATATGTCAGCACACCGTCCCCGAGATTTGTTGCTGCGTGTTCGAGATCGAGTCTTGTAAGGAAGGGCACTTACACATGGGTATGCTCAACAGGCAAATGGCGACTTGAACACTAGCAATGATATCGAATGTCCTCTTGATGCCACCCTGAGTAAGCCAGTCGTAGGCCTGAAAAGTAAGGGCGAAGCTAAACATGTTCTTGAAGACTAGAAGGCATGTGAAGGCTTCAATGGCAATATCCTCTGCGAGGATGTTAGCTGACTCTGAGCTAGGAGCAGACATAATTCCTAAAGCTAGTAAAGGGACAGGGGGCTACTCACTGTGAGCATCCACAATGTACAGCGCACTAGCCACAGCACCCAGTACCATGCCCATTACCTCCAGAGCAAAGAAAAAATCTGGCCAGAACCAGCTGTACTGATTGCGGTTCACGCCTTCAGCAGTGATACCAAAACCATAGAGGCCCGCACAACCGAATATTAATTGTGGTATCACAAGCAGGATTCGAAATTCGGGCTCGTAGACTCCGCTATTCAATCGGGTCATGAATCTTGCCGACCAATCGGCTAGCAAGCCAGACAAAGCGAAGCCTAGCAAGGCGCCAATGAACGGGCCTGTATACATGTAGCCTGTCGTGACCTCCGTAAACCAGAGAGGTGGACCCAGGAATATGGCGGCGAGCACAACTCCGATCATCACAGTCCAGCCAATCAAGGCTCCTTGGATCAGCATAGCCCACATAATCGCTGGATGGAATAGCAGTGGAAAGGGGCGGAGGAATAGCTTGAAGAAAGGTTCGGACGTCTTTCGGCCATTGAAAGGTGCCAAGGACTTGAGGAAGGTTGCTTTTGCTGGAATGCTACCGCCTTGATATGATGTCAGGTGCTCCTTTTCTAAAGAAGTTGGAGGGCTGTTGCGAGCTTCTCCACCATTGGCCGTAACAGCATTCGGTGACAGCTCGTGTCCGAAAGACCTAGGAAGTTCCGATGAGAACTCTGGGCGTGGGTATGCTGTTTCGGGAACGAAGAAAATGAGAAAGGGAAGTAGTGCACCGGCAAAGATGGCAACAAGGTAGAAGGACCACTGCCATCCTATCGAATGGGTAATCTTTCCAACTATGACAGGGGTGAAGAATGCTCCACCAAACAGCGCGAGGTTGGAGAGCGCCATACGCTTGCCTCGTTCCTTGGCTGTATTAGCGATTTACTCTTCAACCATCAGCTGAAGGGACTCACATGAACGAAGTAAAGATCTCCAACACTATCATTCACCAGAGCCTCAAAGGGCGCCAGTCCTACACCTTGGAAGATCCTCGCCCATAGTATACTCTTGAAGCTCGTCTTGCTTGCTCCACCCCATGCGCTGCTGATTATAATGAGGATAGTACCTAGGAGGTATAGATGCCTCTTCCCCCATACTCGAGCTGAAGCAACGAACAAAAGGCCCGCGACGCCGACACCACAAAGGTGGTAGCCTGTCAGCAGTGCCGTTTGGGTGAAGTCCCTTGTAAAGACTAACGACAAGGTGACGGTATTTGCGGCAAGGAGCGGACTGAGCGTGGAAGCAATAACGGACATGGTCGAGAGAATGACGAGGATGAGGTCTCTTCTCCATAGCGGCCAATTCTATGAGCGTTTAGCACGAGCTTACGCAGGATCCTCTCGTGGAGAGAATTACAAGTGGGTCATTGGGGTCGTCGGTGGGTTGAGGAACAAGAAGAGTAGGGACTGGCCCGCTCTTATCGTACTTCAATCTCGAGTTGATATCCTGAAATGATGTTGGATGGCTGGCATTATCGTAGATGTTTGAAGTGCCTACAGGACTGTCAGTGCGGCTGTATAGATCGATGAGCTGCTAAGTCAGACCAGGAACGCTGTCTAAGCTCGCAGGCTCCAATATACCCAGACCCATCGTGCATGTTTGAAATTCTCAAAGACGTGAGCAACCTGAAACGTTCGACAAGGGTTTCTCTAATGGAGGTTCCACCAAGTCCAAGGGTGCACTAGGCCCTACTAGCGTATACAAACGAATCGCCTTCGAGCTCTCTTGCAGGAACGTCAAAGGTGTGTCAACGACCCACAAAGACTAAAACTCGACAATGCTCAAGAGGATCTAGTTCTGAGGTGAGTATGTGATGTACTTCGGTGTCCCTCAGTAATGGCATCTCAAATCCCCAACAACAGCTCCTTTCGCGACTCACTCTCACTCCCTACAACTGCAAGCTACAATTATCCCTTCGCCGCCGCCCCAGACATAATACGTTCAAACCAAAAGGACACCTATTTCCAAGGTGTACTCTATGAGCAACTATCCAACATCCTCCGCCGCCTCTATGGCGCCAGGTTTATCCATAATTACAATTCCGAAGCCCGCACCTTCACCGAGCTCCTGTATTTGGGTCTTACTACCTTCATTGGCAACCGCACTCTCGGTGAGGAGTACTGCGACATTATACAAGTCTCTGATGATACCCGACGTATGCCTGAGATCTCCCGGCGCGCGAGATACATACTCGCTGTGGTCCTACTGCCATATGGACTCATGAAGATCCTGCCTGCGTTCCGGACACGAATACGTCTGAAGCTAGAAGCTAGCATAAGGCAGCAGAATTTGTCGAGTGAAATCAAGCCCAATGGATCGAAACCGCTGACTACCAAGGTTCAAAGCTATATCCTTACCCACCTCGCTGATCTCACCTCTCCTTCGCCATTATATGCCATAACTCTGACGGCCTTCTACTTCTCCGGCGCATACTACCATCTCAGCAAACGCATTTTTGGCCTGCGATATATCTTCACAAAGCGACTACCCCCATCGGAACAGCGTGTTGGGTATGAAGTTCTCGGGGTACTGTTAATACTGCAAATGGCGGTACAGGGGTGGATGCATTTGCGCAGCACGCTCCGAAGCTCACAGCAACCTGTCATGGACGCCGGTAGCCTAGCTACAGCTGGAAGTGCTATTGTAGATGGCGGCGTAGAGGTTGGGACAGGAGGCAGAGGCTACGTGGATCCAAGCAATGACCTTTTGGTGGAAGCCAACCCAGCACATCATGGTGATATCAGAAAGCGTGTCCAAGCCGTGACACACACTCCACTCGTAGCGGAGGAGCAGCCAAGATACTACCTCAAGGATCCACAAATGATTGGCTGGATACAGGGAAGGCAGCAGAGGAAATGCACGCTGTGTCTAGAGGAGATGAGAGACCCGAGTGTCACCACTTGTGGGCATGTATTCTGTTGGACTTGCATTGGAGATTGGATCAGGGAAAAGCCAGAATGTCCGCTGTGTAGGCAGGCGGTCTTGGGGCAGCATGTTCTGCCGCTGCGAGGTTGAACTGAATCCAAATATCAAGAACGAACGGGCTCAAAGTGCTTCGTGGACTATCTGCAGATCATCTAAGGCCTTGGATAAAGTACATAATAAGTTGTATTGCGTTAAATTTGTCGGTAAAATTCGAAGATCGAAGATAATCTGAATCCGATCCACGCTCATGCGCGAATCCTGTGACATAGGCCGCTTTGCTCTGCTTGATCCATTTAAGACCATGGCTCCTCGATTTCAAGGGTGCAGAGGGCCATAAGGATAATTCGAAAGGCTAAAGGTTGGGAGCTGAAGAACGTTATCACGTGTTGACTTGAAGCCCTAGCGTGACACCCTTAACACCATCGCGCGTCAAGCGGCTCTCTCCACGCTAGACCAACCCCTGCTTCTATTTCGACATGGGATGAAAAATCTATTATAGAGTCAATTCGCTATCCTTCAGATTTCCATTCAATCGTGATGTCGAAATCGGTATCCGACTCATCGGATGACTTCGAATACATCGAGACACCCGCCGCGCCCACACCCGCGCCTCCTCAAGAAGACTATGGCGTCCGCACCACCACCGTAAGTCAAAAAAAGCGCTTGAGCGGCCAAAACTTTCCCAATTGTGCCAATTCTTGACGGTCAAGCTCTAATCTCTCCTTCTAGTACCCCTCTATCAAGAACGGCCCCCTCCCCGCCGATGCCGCCGGTAGCGAGACCTTCTCCAATATCCTCCTCTTTGGCCTCTGCACCACCATCCCCGGGTACCTGGCCCTCAAACTCCACGGCGGCCTCTTCACATGGCTCTTCCTCGCCCTCCTGACCTTCCTCCCGATCCTCGTTACCTTCTGGACCGTCGCCTCTAGGATTTCCCCTCGCAAGAATGACAAAGCGCGGTACCCTGGTCGGCCAGTGGAGCATTACCTGCAATTTCGTGATGAGAAGCATAGGATGAGGTATAGAGGCAGGAATAAAATTCCATTGGAGACTTTCCAGGAGATGTACTTCAACGGGCTGGTGGAATTCAGGGGGGATGCGCTGGAGGTGCTGGAATATCGGCATGATTGGGCGAGTTTCCGGTTCACGATCAGTCTCTTCCGGTTCTTCCTCACGGGGATGATGCCCGAGGTAATCATGCATACGCGATCCCAAGGTTTGTGGCCCATCCCCCCGCACCCCTCCCTCCGTCTTACATGTTTTGTACTGACGAGAACCACGCAGACGAAGAACAAGTCCGCGACCACTACGACCGCGGCGACGACTTCTACGGCTGGTTCCTCGGCCCCCGCATGATCTACACCAGCGGCATCATCTCCGACATCCACACCGAAGAAACCCTCGAACAACTCCAAGACAACAAGCTCGCCGTCGTCTGCGAGAAGATCGCTCTCCGCCCCCGCGAAACCCTCCTCGACATCGGCTGCGGCTGGGGCACCCTCGCCAAATACGCCAGCACGCAGTACGGCGCCCACGCCACAGGCGTGACCCTGGGCCGGAACCAGACCGCCTTCGGCAACAGCGCGATGCGGAAAGCCGGGATCGAGGAAAGCCAGAGCCGGATCCTCTGCATGGACTACCGCGACATCCCCGTGCCCGCGGGCGGCTACCAGAAGATCACCTGCCTGGAGATGGCCGAGCACGTCGGGGTGCGGCACTTCTCGACGTTCCTGCGGCAGGTGCACGACATGCTCGACGACGATGGCGTCTTCTTCCTGCAGATTGCGGGACTGCGCAAGTGCTGGCAGTACGAGGACCTGATCTGGGGCCTCTTCATGAACAAGTACATCTTCCCCGGCGCGGACGCGAGCACGCCGCTCGGGTGGTTTGTCGATCAGCTGGAGGGGGCGGGGTTCGAGGTCAAGGGCGTGGATACGATTGGGGTGCATTACTCGGCTACGTTGTGGAGGTGGTACCGCAACTGGATCGGCAACAAGGAGAAGGTCGAAGCGAAGTATGGTCAGCGGTGGTTTAGGGTAATCCCCCCCCCTCTTTCTTCCCCTTTTCCCCCCATTCACCCCAACCCCACCCACAGCTCCCAATCCACTAACCCGCCCAACCACAGATATGGCACTACTTCCTCGCCTACTCGACCATCATCTCGCGCCAGGGCAGCGCAACCTGCTACCAGATCACGCTCGTCAAGAACATCAACTCCACGCACCGCGTCGAGGGGATCCCAAGCCAGTTCGGGCTCGCGGGCGCGTTGGCGGCGTCCACGATCCGAGCGGCGGGTAGTGGTGGGGGGTTGGGGGAGAAGGTGAGGAAGGCGCTGAGGAGTGAGGAGTAAAGTGGAGTAGATATCTTAGAGAAGAGGGGTGTCATTTGTTGAAAAAGCGACGCATGGGTGTGGCATCTAGATGGCGGCATTCTACTCGGAAAAAGCAATGTTAGCGACGCTTAAGGGGGCTGGCATGCAGAATCTAGGAAATTCTGCTTCCTGCCAGCCAGATAGCGAGTCACATTCGTATGAACTTCGCGGACGTTTGTACCGTTGACAAAACCGAGATATGTGCCGTCATCGCTCATCTACTTACGTACCATGCATCAAACAGCGCTGCCATATGCCCCGACCATGATGCCCCTTAGGAATTGACCTCCCCGCCCAACGACGCGCCCACGCCAACCGATGCCAAAAAGCCATGCAGCGCCCACGAACGCCACGACACCAAGCCCATTCCCCATCCAAGTCCGCTATTCGACTGCAGTCCACAGAACTAGGAAAAACAATTCCCAAGCCCACACCCTACGGCAAGGCAGACAGACCAAACGGCGACAGCCTAAAATTCGATGGCCACGTCACTCAACCCCAATCCCACAACCACCCAAAAACCCCTTGTACCGTCCCCTCCCCCCCATCGGCACATATCCCAACAACGCCTCCAACCTCCCCCTCTCAAACGGCAGCTTCTCCAGCCGTAGCGCTTCAAGCACATACACCGCCACCGTCGCGTTCTGCAACGGCGGGTCACGCAGCAACGCCGCAGCCTCAGGGACGGTGTGTCCCTGCTCGTGCCAGAGGGCGTAGGCGCGGAGGGAGGCGGGAGAGGCGCTGGGTTTGTGGGGGAAGGGGAGGGCGGCGCGGTAGGTGGTGGCCCAGGATTGCGCGGTAGTGTATTCCGGGGTGGGGGGTTTGGGAGGTGGTTTGTGGCGGGTTTTGGAGGGTTTGTGATGGGGAGGAAGGGGGGCTTTGATTTTCATGGTGAGGAAGTCGTGGGCGAGTTCTTCGTCTGAGGGGGGATTCGTGGGGTCGTCTACTGTGGGCGGGTCGTCCTCGAGGTCGGTTTGCTCGTCGTCAGTGGGGATGGAGAGACCGCTGGAGAGCCTGATTGGGAGGTTCAGCTCTGCATGATAGGGTCGCGGCGGTGTGGGATCTAGGGCGACGCGTTTGTGCTCTAGGATGTGGTAGAGCTGGAAGCCAGCGTAGGAGTCTGATGCTGCGTCTGGAATACAATGTTAGGACCTCGAAACGGCGTAGAGCTGGGATGACTTACACTGGACCTGCTGATAGTTTAAATCAGCAGAAGACCAATCGCTACCACGAACATCCTGACCCTTCCACAACGGCAAGCCAAGATGCTCCTCGACCTGTGCGGCGAGCCTGACCAGTCGTTTGTCCACGCTGCTGGCATTGCTGGGTGAGTATTTGACCAGCTTGTATAAGTGACTGAGCTCGAACAATCCTCGAGACTCGATCCCCATATAGCGGCGCAGCCGCGTGCAGTCCGCTTTAATTGAGACACCGACTTTCGTGATGCGAGGGGTTTGCATTATGTACTTGAACGTCGGGGTCACCAGGTCGTCCACTGTATCCTCACCGCGGAACCGGGCAATGTGGAAGAGAGCGATGCGTTCCTCGGATGCGATCTGAATGAGCGCGACGTTCTTCTTGATTCCTTCTTTCGCAGTAGCGTTCGGCTTCCATTCAATGTCGAATCCCAAGACTTCCTCGTCGAAGAAGAGTCGAGCGATGCGCTCGGTGTCTGCTTTGGTTTTGCAGTAGTGGACTTTTATTTTTTCGCCAAGAGGACTTCGGTAGAGAGTATATTCCCAATGCAGCGGTTTCGTGTTTTGGTCAGGATGTGTGGCTCCCTCGAGAATGGTGTCTGTAATACGATAGCCGAGCGGGCCACAAGAAGTAAAATCCGATGAGCCTAGCAAGGTCGAAGGCAGTTCTGACTCGACTTCAACAGACGGACCGTATGTTGGACTACAATGTATAGCACGCTTCTGGATCAGGCTAGATTTCAGGCTGCCACGCTTCGCAATGCGTGCGTCAGAGAGACTCTTCCTTTGTACCGCCTTCTCACTCCCTAATGCTGAGATGGTGCCTTGACTCAATGTACGATCTGAATGTATCCGCCGGATCTGGAAGCCCTTGACATATTTTAATTTGCGACTCTTCGAAGGCCGCTTGCTTCTTCGATCGGAGATGCCGCTTGACTTCTGGGTTTCCGCCTCACACGTTTCAACCATCGCAAGAGGTTTGTGATTCAGATCAGGGAGAGGTACAGGAATAGCTTCTACATCTGCAGATGCTTCAGCCGCCCCAACCGTGGTCGGAAAAACCCTTCTATTCAGCGTAGCCTTCGGTTGTATCGAAGTCAACAATTCCAGCGCCCTTCGCAAGGAACGAACGTGAGATGCGGTCAAGATTTCCTTAGACTCATATGCTCGCCTCTCTGAGACAGTCAACGTGTCTGTCCATTTCTGCAGGCACGACAGAAGACGGACAAGGCTGCTCTGAAATTCTATAAATCTAGTGCGAACGTCTTCTTCGCCCCCTGCCGCAACTGATGTTGATGCTGACGCCATTGATAAAGGATCTGACGGAAGGTCAGGCTTGTCGTGCAAGTCAGGTATGTTTGTCGCTGTTGACGAGCCAAGTCGCGAATTTACTTGGCGAGTCTTCTCAAAATCCTTCAGTGCTGACTCTATTGCCCTATAATTATGGTAGAGCGGGTTGAATACTCTTGAAAATCCGCTCAATCTGACCAGTCCCCCAGGGCTCTCTCTCATGACTTTCTTAGCGCTTGAGACGGCTTGGACGACTCTTCTCCAGCTGCTGCCAAGGTCTCTGGGATGGTGTAGCCAGACATCAGACTCAGAGGCCCTCCTTATTAGCTCCTTATAATGTTCTACCTCTTGCCAGGAACCAGTACAGTAGTAAACCAGGGCACGCAGAGAACAACTTTTCCACTTGAACAATCCATGCTGCCCCTTGATGCCGTCAATAGACTTTGCCATAAATTCTCGACCTCGTCGCTGGCAGTACCGATCGTAAACTTGAAACGCTCGCCTTAGATTCATCTGGCTAACTTCATTTTCGTGAAATGGGTTTAGAGCGTAGAATATATGCAGACGCCGTGCAATCTCGCTTCCTTCTAATGGGCCTTGCTCGCTCAATGTCTGCTTTAGCTCCTGCATCCTCCACATGACGAATCGTAGCTGATGAATTTCGTGTTCCGTTTCCACATTTAAGTCGTTAAATTCGTCTAGCAGATCCTGGATCTCGAGTGGATCAAGGAGCGTGGGGTGATAAGTCGGATGAGACAGGTAAAATGAGTGCAAATCTCTTAGTTGATTCACAATGGAATAGCAACGGCACTTAATAAGTTCGCCATGCACATACATTAGTTCCAGATTAGTATGTTTGGCCGACTGACCAGTATTATTGCCGCTCACTAACCCTTTCGTCTCGCTGCGTGCCGTCATAGGTCGATTGGGCATTTGTGCCAAGCGCTTGATTTCACTCTCGGATGGCCTTTGCGGCGATGATGCTGGACTTGGAATTTCTGATTGATTTCTAGGGCGGGCGTCTCGGGGTTTTCGAATTTCCATGGTGTTCACGGCACCCACACGCAAGTTTGGGATTTTTACAGGCCGTGTGTTCCGCTTCGGGGCATCGGTGGGTGGAGATGGGGTATTGCTAGATGTTGCTGATCCTAAGACGTTAGCTAAAGCCCTCTCGGTGACCCGTTCCTATATACGATCTAGATGCCACAAACATAATGCTGGTTGGATCAAGAGCTGGGGGGTGTAAGGACAGGCGAATAGAATTGCGCGAAAGGTCAGTGGAGTCTTGAACCTGGGTTCGCTGGAGGCGTGGAAGGTAGCTAATCCATTGTGGCCATGCAATTTCCTTGAGTACTTTCTGTGTCTTCTTATCACGTCGTGGCATGACGTGAGACGCAGTCGACTCCGAAGTACCGTTCCCTTTTCATGTTGTACCCGCGGTAAGAACATGATGGCTACAATGACGAACTTAGAAGTGACCGAGATTCAGACCAGCAGTGCTCCTGTAATCCCAAGGTACCAACAGAACCTCACAGCTATATCGCTTCCTGATCAGCTCGATCACGAACAACTCGGTCAGGGCCTTTACTGAGGGTACGACTGGAGGGATAATCTCTTTTCGTGCGTGCTGAACATTTGTAGGACTTCACTGGCAACGGGAGAGGCTCTGACGAGTTCGCACATTGACTTGTGCCTTCGTCCTATCTCCCAGCTGTTACAAAACCTTAATCGAGACTTATTTGACCGGTTGCGTATAGCCTTTCACACTATTGGAAGAAAGATTCTGAAAACAACAACGCAATGATCGGCCGCTGGATGAGAAGGGATTTGCGAAGTTGGGTGAAGAGTCTCGGAATCGCCGCTTCATACTTCCTAAGAACGAGGACAAAGGAAGCGTCAACTTTACCTTTAGGGACCCTCGGCGCTTTCGCCTCGGATGGTGCAATGCGCGTGAACGGCTTGAGGGGTGTCACCGTCAAGGGCTCTGGTGAGACCGCATCATGGTCAATCTTAGCTGGGCCGGTCGTTGTGTCCATCGATTCAGGTGCAAGAATGGGTATCTTGTTGGTAGGCTGTAGCTTTTCCCTGCTTGCACGCTCGAGCAACTTGCCAATGTCCTCATCGTCATCCATGACCAGATCTTCTTCTGCCGCGGCGCCTGAAGAAAACAGATCCGAGCCGAGTGCCTTGGGGGACTTCGACGGTTGATAGGGTCGAGGACTTGGTATATAACGATCACGAGAGTGACTTGTCATGGGCGACGAAGTTAGCGTTGCCTTTATAGGACTCGTGGCCGCCGGCGTCGATCCTGAGCTGGTAGAGTACGGCTGGCGAGGAACAGGATTGCTGAGCGAAAAGTTGATGCCGAGCGGTGGCTGCCAGGCCTGGCTGTTTTGGGCCAATGTGCTGAACATTATGCCTTGTGAAGCCTGCCATCTTTGATCGACAGCCAGCGCTTGGCTCCTTGGGCTGCACATTCATCAGCAGGGTAAAGTAGTTGTAGACCATACATACGTGAAGTTAGGCGCTTTCTCTCGGGAGCCGTCTACAGAGCTCTCGCTGTGATTTTGAGCACCGCTTGAGTTTGCCATTATGGGCACAGAGCTGCAAGGACCGCCGCGGCTGATGGTTGAGAGCAGCCAGCGATGAGGGAGCATGGCACTTTGTGATCTCCATGACCATCAAAGCCTGTAGGTCGATGACTCAACCACGAGTTCCGCGGGCTTCACCAACGAAGATGCAAGCCTGGATGACTGGCAAATGGCAATCAAGGTAGCGTTTCACAATCGCGAAAGGTTCAGGCACCGTTTGGCGTGAAAGCCCCTCGGTTGATTAAACGCCCCCGGGACCCAATCTGGCTCCCGCTGCTGCCAAGGGATCCATCCCCCCTGCAGCTGGCTCGCCAAAGAGTAAAGTAGTCTGAAGTGCATCAAAGAAACCACTGGTATGACGCTCTCAAAGCCTCCGTAACCAAGAGACACAGTAAAGAGCCCGATCCTCGCTACAGCTATCGCGAATGACGTCCTCTCAACTTCTGCCGCTCGGTATGCAACAATCCCCCACATGAATAGTATCAAGCTAATCGCAGTATGTAGAGCTGATCGACAAATGCGTTGGCTCTCGGATATGGGTCGTTATGAAAGGCGATAAAGGTACTTGAAAACTGTCGAGTCCCAACAAGCAACCTACACACGATTCCTGAGTTTTCTCTCCCAGAATTCGCGGGGACATTGTTGGGGTTCGATGACTATGTCAGTATGTTTGACATGCAACCTTACTGCAACGCACTGGGCGTCGCCTTCCTGATCTTACTGACTGACGTGTGTTAGATATGGTTCTTGAGGATGTGACCGAGTTGTATGTGTTGCAATCTTTCCTGTTGCGGCAATCACATCTGACAAGGATGGCGACAGTGACTACAGTGGATCACATACGAAGCTGCCAAAGATCTTGCTAAATGGGAATAATATCTGCATGGTACTATCTGTCCTTTGTGTGGCAGACAGTGCGGCTAATGTCACAGTAGCTGATTCCTGGAGGCGAGGGACCAACCGCAGCCGCCGGTTGATTGAGATGTGGTACTGGTGAGATAACTCAGGGGGCATGGGAGGCGTGTATCTCATTCCGTGAGGGGGCGGCCAGTTCCCGCATTTGAAGACGACTGGGACAGCAGGAGTCGAGGGGCTTCCGAGCCGTGACTCTAGGCAGACGATTATGAGTGAACATTGTGAGAGCCAGGCAAGTAGATTCGATTCAGCTAAGCTACAAGATGCTAGGTTTGCTACATTTGAAGCACTTCGCTTATGACCCATGACCAGCAATGCTAAAACAATGAGTGATATCGAGCGATGCAAAAGCCAGATAAGTGCCAACCGTTGCACAAATGACACTGCCACGGCCTTATACAGCTTCAAACTCCTTGCGAAGACTAATAGCAGATGCTGGCTAAAATAGCTTCACCACTCATCCGTTGGCTATTGCCATCAATATCTCGACAGCGGCATTATCCCTACGTTCTCTCCTCTCCAAGTTTGACTCGAGACTAGCGGCATCCTCCTTGAACTTTGCCATTCTGATGGTCAGCTCCTCTTTTGCGTCTTGAAACACCTTACGAAGTCCGCCTCTGACTTTGTCCTTCTCAACTTTGCGGGCTGCGTACTCTTGCTCTTTTGCTTCCACATATTTATCTATGAGTAAGTTGCCGCCGCGTTGGTAGTCTTCAATCATGTTACGGATGGCCTCTTCCTTGTTGACAAGATCCTTAGTTACACGCTATTGCATCGTCAGCACTGTGAATAGCAATAAGATGACTACCTACGTGTGAAATCTCGACAAGGGCATCAAGTGTTGCCTTCTGATGGGGCTGCAAGGCCCGTTGCCATGCCAAGACACTTCCGTCATCTGAGATTTTCTCCTCCTCATCAGAAGAGTCATCAGAATCGGAGCTGGTTTCTGAAGCTGTGCTTGAAGCATCCTCATCATCTGGATCTGACGCTCCGATCAACGTCTTCTCCGGATCTTGGTCATCACTGACGTTGTTACCAACACATGGAGGGCCATTTTGCTTAGCCTGGCTTTTGTCGACCCGCTTGCCGCTCGATTTTCGCAAGAGGTCCATGAAGGAGTTGGAGCGCTCGAGCGCAGCTTCGACGAATGGATCCTGACGCTTCTTCAGCACGACGATTTCTGCTGTTCGTACAACGACGAGCTTGCCATCTGCCTGCTCTTTATGGGCGGCCAAACCAGTAATGATGCTCGAGGGTGCAAGAGGCGAGCTCGGGCGATGCTTGCTGTTGTTCGATATCAGAGCTGGGGGCGCAGCCCTTGGTGACTTCTTCAATGATTTATAGGTGGGCAAAGGAACCTTTGGGAAAGCCGATGGTTCATCGTCGTAAGGGGCTAGATTCTCGTCCACCTCCGAGTCATCGTCCAGAGTGAACATCTGCTTGGCTGTAGGACGAGGTGGTAGGTTGTTCTGGGTAATGGTCATTGTTCGGGCATGCTGGTAGGGCTGTGGGCTGCCGAACTCATCGACGCGTGAGCTCTGGGAGCTTGCCTTGCGCTGCTGTCCAACATTGTTCGCTCTCTGCGCTTTCGTTGGTAGTAGTGACGCTTGCTCTACAGCTTCCTTCGGTTCATCGCGGTAATGCAGCTTCTGGCGTTTCTCGGGCAACAATTCCGGTGCCACGCGGCTGTCTTGAGCATCGTCGAGGTGCTTCCTCTTGGACCTGTACTCTTCATCTGGGTGCGGATTTGGAGTCGCGGTTTTCGCTGATGCCAACGCGTGTTCCGGCTTTCCGGTAGAGCTTCCCTGATTCGAGGGCCCAGTCGGCTCAAAGTGGACGATATTCGGTTTCCGGTGAATATCCTTAGGCTCTTTTTTTCTGGGCGTAGTCCTGCCTGACGCATGATCTCGTTGCCGAGGATACGTGTCATCTTCCACGAAGAGAGGTTTGCTTCTCTTTGCCTGTTTCGTGTCCTCCAGATGCTCCCGCCGTTTTTGGCGGCCGTTTTGCTCTGCCAGTATAGGGGATGCATTTAGCGGCGCCGCTCGCGTTCCCCTTTGCAAAGCCGGAGATCGACCTTTCGATGGATGCATAGGTCCTGGGGGAATCGGGCAGTGCTTGGTGATTGTCTCGGGATGCAATTTTGGAATAGCTGAAAGTGCACTCTCCAACTTGGCTGCAGTCAACTTCTTGCTGACGGGCGCTGGCGTGCTTGTAGACGTTGTGGTCACCTCGGTTTTGTTGTCTCGTCGCGTGTCTGGTTGGAAGCTGCCGTGCCCCAATTTGGTCTGCAATTTCTGATGTGATATCGGCGCCTGCAACGGATCACTCGAGAGATCTCCACCAGGAGCCTGGGCGAATGCCATTGCCTCTTCAAAGTGGGCCTGCGTTGGATCCATGTGCAGATCTGACACAGTAGGTGCAACAGATGCGAAGGCTGACTGCTTGGGTGGTGCGCCGTCCTGCGGCAACAGCGCTGGTCGCTTACCGTGCGTGGAAGCATTGCTGTCTGCTGCATTGGTTGGATTTTCCTCTGCATGCCCCAGTCCGGCATCCAATTCATGTGGTGGTGCGTTGTCGTCGGCAGCCAGGGTCTCTTCGAAGTCGTCAATAGGGGAATGAGGCTTCGATTCGGTGGCTGCGGATATCTCTTTTGATTGCATCAAATCATCGTGATTTGAGTTGACAGGCCTCGGTGAGGCGTCCCTGGTTCGGGTTGCTTTCTTGGGAGCAAAATGCTCATTCGGAGAAGACATGGGGTTGGCAGTAATTGGATCTTGATCCGGAGAAGTTTCGATCTCATCAATATCCTCAGCAACAGTAGCAGCCACAAGCGTCTTCGCTGCTACAGCGGAGGTCTTGGTGTCAGCTTCCGGTGTTGGTGGTAGGGGCGACCTTGCAGCCGGAGGTCCCACTCCGGTAGTAATTTCGGCGCTGGCTGGAGCCATGGCCGAACCAGCCTTCGAAGGCTCGACGGTTTTAGAAGCCTTGGTACCAACAGGCTCGGTCGACTCTTGCGCCGAAGACCTACCAACAAGTGAATCCTTCACAGGTCGAGGGATCCGGGATAAATCGACGACTGGAGGTTTTGATGTAATGTGAGAGGTGGCTGGGGGAGGCATAGGCGATCGTCGAATGGAAGGCTTGAGGTGTGGCAGACTCTTTGTAGGTCGAGCAACAGGGGGCGCGTTTGCAGTCGAAGTGCTAGGAATACTTGGACGAAGCTCAAAGACTGGTCGCTCTTTCGTGTTGTCATCAATGCTATCGCCGTCCACAATCTCATCTTCAACGACATCATAGTCGGCAATGCCCTGAATCGCCTTGTTCGCTTTCACAGCTGCGATCCTTCGAGGTTTCCGAGTCGCTAATGAGAGTGGCGGTAAACTCGCTTTGGGCGGACGTGGTTGAGCCGGGGTCCTCTTAATCTTCTTCTGGCCAACAGGTGCCTTGCGCGGTTTTCCACGCTTAGACCTTTTGGCTAAAGGTCTCTCATCGAATCTATCGCCCTCGTTGGCGTCATCACCGTCAGGTTCAAAAGCTTCATCGTAGTTGACATCGTCGCGATCTGTCGTGTGAACAGGCTTCGGTCCATGATGACGTCTAATTTGCGATTTCGACACTTGGGTCAATGGCTTTGAAGGCTTGTTTAAAGTCGCGCTCTCAATCGTCTTCCGCATTGCCGGGGCATTCGAATGGCTTGAGCCTGAGCCCTGGACAACCAAACTTGCTTGGTGGGAATGTCTCGGTCTTTGGAGCGCCGACGCAGATCCAACACCGTCTTCTTCTTGGTCTTTGCGGTTACGACCTGGTCTCTTAGTTGTTCTTGACCCTGTAGCTTGGTTGTCGCGTTTGGATGTATTACCATAGCGGGCTTTCTTTGAATTCGCGGAAGCCGTTTCTGACGGTCCTGATGGCCTTCGACCAGTATCTGCACTTCGACTCTTCTGCGCGCCCTCACGAGCTAGCTCTGTGGTCCCGGCTGCTGTTCGCCCACTTTCGTCACGCATCTGCTGGCTCAACTTTTCCTTCCGTGGCTCGCTTACAATGGCCTGCAATGGTACCTGCTTCTTTGACCTGGCCCTAATAGCTGATGTTACTTCTTGCATGTGGGGTTGATTCACTTCAGAACGCTTGGGAGACACATCGTAGAGAGAGTCCCAGCTGCCGTAGTGTTCTGAGGCTGGCCCCTCGTTTAGGTTCATGCTGCTTCGATTTGCATCAGCGGCGGTGGAGCCTGACCTTTGCAGACTATGCATGCCAGCTTGATGCTCTGTTATAATTTTATGGGAAGTCAAAGGCGCATCTTGTGGCGTTGCAGGTCTTGAGCTAGCATTTAAGACGCGTGCTGCAGGGACGCGACTATCGAAAGGACTTGTGGGAAGCGTGGAACCGTTCATTCGTAAGTCACTATCGGTGTTCTGGTCGGTATTCTGATCTGTGCCGAGGGCCCGTACCTCAGGTAAACGAGCATCCTGCGATTTTAGACCTTGCCAGGTATTATCCTGAGCTTCCTTTTCAGCAGCCAGTGTATCCTGCTCGAGACTCTGTTCGTACATCGTGGTCACTGCATCTGAGGCGATCTCTGAGAGCGCATGGGCGTTATCGCCGTTTGAAACCGAGCCGGGATCTGAAGGGCGGCCTGCATCACCTGAGAGTTCGATCACCGCACTGCTGATATCAAAACCTGGATCTTTTCGTTTTTCTCCGGATGATTTCAGTATGGCATCGCTCACCAGCTTCGAATCCTCAAGATCGTCAAACACCAGAGTAATCGAGTCCGCGGAGCCGCCTTTGGCGTTGAGGTAATGATTCTCTGTTCCGGATAGTTTCAAGCGCATGTTAAGACAATATTGGACGGATTTCTCCAACATACCCAGCGCTTGTGAGAGTGGCTGGGATTGGGAATCGGTGTGCTCAATGCTCTCCAAGCTTCCGAGAGGTATGTCCAGATAGAGCGACGGATCCATCGTAATAGATAACATAACGAGACTAAGATGTGTGCCCACCACGACAAGTATGGCAGATGCACCTTCGATAGTATAAGGTATCTGCCCAACTAGTACTGCTGCAGCAAAGACAATGGTCTCTTGCCTAGACTACGACTAAGTAGAGAAGCAAGGGCTGACAGCGAACACTTACTGCGATCCAACAAGGTTTTGGGGACGTTGTTTGTCGACAAAGGATGCGAAGTCGAAAATCCATTGCGAAGTATGAGACTGGCTCTTTGGGAACATACTGCATCTCTGAGTCTCGTTCTTGTCTGGCCAGAAATGCTCCATCGGCGTCTCGTACGCCAGTAGTTCGCGGATGATCGAACCAGCGATGAGCTTTATCACCTCGGACGTGTCTTTAATGGCACATTGACCAAGTAGGTCGCTAGTCTCGTTAGAACAATCGCTGCCATTTCAATAGGAGGAGACTGACCATGTCTTTTCTTGGGCTGTGTTCGTCATCAAGGCCACGTTATTATCACTGTTGGTTAATAGCTCGAGCGAGAACGCTCCCAGCTGAGAGAATTTATCAGCGTTCTGCGGCACTAGTGATATGATATGATACTGACAGATTTTCGAAGTTCGTTGGACCTATCATGTTCCAGGAACCTCCTGATGGTCCAAGTGAGCAGGACCTTCCCCAGCTGTGTTTTCTTCTCCTTGATGGAAGTGTCCTGGGGTGTGGCTTCCGTGGGGTTTTCGTGTATGCCATCCTGAAAACAGTCAACGGGTTTGTCCGGGATAAAGAGTAGTGGGACAGAACTGCAAGCAAGAAGAAGCCTCGCTGCTGTGCGTGGCAAGGCACCGAGAGCCTCAAAACAATGCCTACAAGACCAAGAGTACGGGCATCAAGACGTTTGCAGAAAGTTAGGCCGCCCTGGTCGATGGCTTCTACAAGGCCTTCAACTTCACTACTATCAATCTCGGTCTCGGAGTTGACATATCCTGGGATCGCAACCCTATTGTAGATCGAGTTTGGGGTGCTATTGTGCAGGTGAGAATCAAGACGCCGCTATAGTCCATACGAGAAAGCCTACCTGATAGGGCCGGCAACGAATTGAGCCTTTCGCAAGGATCGTGAAAGTGCTACAACAGGCGTGCTTCCGTCGGTGCCTGGGGACGCCGCCATTGGCGGATGGAAGGATTGGAGGCAGTATCACTTAAGCCATGTACGAGGTCCAAGGATTGGCGGCGTCGAGCAAGTTGGGAGGAGAGGAAAGAATAGTTGGGAAGAGGTATAGGAAAGCAATGGCAGAAAGCTTGGCGTTCTGAATCCGGTCCTCTGCGTGTAAGGTAAGCTAAGGTGCTACTCATACAGTATGTAGCTGGTCAGAAAGGGAGCTCCAAGAAGATAAAGGTACCATGGTCATATTAAGTCTAGATCTACATAATTCAGACAGCACGAGAAGTGCACTTACCTGCCCGTCCGTGTTGTGATATTCATAGAATGAGGGATGCACATTTACTATATACCTGTTCCGAACAGGTTTTGCTACGTATCTCAAGCAAAAGTACCAAGAGCAAGCCCGTTAGTATGGCGATTGATGGCATCCTATCGCATGTGGGAGAATTGTGGACAGCAGAGACCCGATGCATCAACTCGATTAGGCTCAAATCACATTGCAGCGAGCATCAAGTCCGCTCAATGTGGTGTTCGCCGGACCGCCCAGCTACAGAATAGACATCCCGCACAAGGTCCAACTTCTCGAAAGCGTCAAGTTGAGCGCCGACATTAGTAGCCGCAGTGCCAATCATGTAGTCACCGCCGTACGCCTGCAACTCCATCTTGACGTCCGTGACCCTTGAGCCTCGAAAGAATATCCCCACGTCGCCGCAGGTCTGTCCCCATATATCGTTGCCTTGGCCAGCTGTCGTTTCGTTCACAGACGGTGGAACATTGACGTTCCTGAACTCTAGATCCTTGAGCCATGGTGCCATCAAAGCCTCGCCGGTCATCTTGATGTATGCCTCCTTTAGGCACCAATGAGCATAGAAGTGTCGGAGCTTGGCTCGAATATCCTCCTTTGGATCACTTTCGCCTGTGCAATAGTGAGCGATGTCCGATATCTCTCGCTCCGAGAAGACAGCCTCGTAGATATTGGCCCAGTGCTCGATTCCGTCTTTCAAGACCGCTGGATAATCCCTCTCCCAGTTCATCTGGACAACATCGACACCAAGCTTCAGGGTCTCCCCAGCACAGCCAACAAGAGCAACGAGTGTGCCATGATGGGAGATATTAAACTCCACTTTTGAGCTTGCCGGCGGGACTGGGAAGTAGCATGGCTTGCGGTTTGCATCCTCACTGACCACGGCGTCTTCCCATGGGATGTTGCACGTGCGGACAATGGCTCGGTGCTTGAGGAGAATGGATGCCAGTGACAGTCTTGCATCTCGAGGGCGGTAGAAACGGAGGACCTTTTCGCTTTCGTTGCTAGGCAGTAGATCGAGAGCTTCCTTCACTTCATCGGTAGTAGCCCAATCTGCTGTTGCACCAGGATACTGGCTATCCCCTGATGGCGGCGACCAAAGGTCTCCGACGTCGAGGAGCCAGCGAAAGACCTGCAGCTCCCCCATCTTGTCCGAAAACGCTTCGGGTCATCTCAAAGCCGATTTGGGCCCAACGTAACAAGATTCATGGCCCCTCAGACGGGCAACCATGATATAATAGAGAGTTGTGGAATGGTAATCGAAAATTGAAATATACTAAGTAGTGCTGAGATGAGGAAAAGTGCCCAGGCTCAGCTCGGGAGACCACGAGCCTCAAGATGCTTCGTAGGCTGACAAATCGAGAAACAATATTGTTGCTTGGTAAGGTAGGAGACATAGATCAATCGATATAAATACTAATCCTCAAGATACTAAAAGTTAATACCCTATCCAGGACATTGTCTTGAAATCAGTGGCCCTCTAATTATCCGATCCTCTCATCCCAACTCTTCCGCACCGAAATTATGCTACGAACAGCTCCCATACCACCCGAAGATGCCCTCCTCACGAACGCGCAAGCCACCGTCGCAGTCACCAAGATCAAGACTCTCCGCAAACCCTTACCTAAAGAACACCTCCAAGCCCTGCTCCGCTCCCTCCCCTCTCTGTCCCCCGAACGCCAGTTGGCCTCCCTCCAAGAAACCCCCCTCGACCTCTCCAACGCAACGTCTAAACCCCTCCAGCTCCTCCCCACCACCACCGACGGCCATGGCGCCCCAACCACGATCCTCTACCTCGCCTACGGCTCCAACCTCGCCGCCGAGACCTTTCTCGGCAAACGCGGCATCCGCCCCCTCTCCCAAACCAACGTCGCCGTCCCCGCGCTAGTCATGACCTTCGACCTCGCCGGCATGCCCTACACAGAACCCTGTTTCGCCAACACCGCTTACCGCCACCCCTCTAAACCCTCCCCTCCACCATCCTCCACACCATCAGAGAAATCCCCCCTCCTCCCATCCTCTTCCACCCCCAAGCAACCAGAGTACCACAACCCCTCCTGGCCCAAACCCATGGTCGGCGTCGTCTACGAAGTCACCCCCTCGGACTTCGCGCACATCATCGCCACCGAAGGCGGCGGCGCCTCCTACCAAGACGTCCTCGTCGACTGCCACCCCTTACCCACCGACACCTCACTCGTTCCCTCCCACCCCACTGCCCCACCCTTCAAAGCCCACACCCTCTTCTCGCCCATCACGCCCCCCGGGGCACCCATCCCCCCCAACGGCGGGCGCTTCAGTCGCCCAGACCCGAACTACGCCCAGCCCTCTGCGCGGTATCTCAAGCTCCTCCGCGACGGCGCGGAAGAGCACGGGCTGCCGTCGGAGTACAAGGCGTATCTCGACGAGCTGCAGCCGTACACGGTCACGACGCAGCAGCAGGCGTTGGGGCGGTTTGTGTTCATGATGACGTGGTATCCGATCGTGATGGCGGTGTTCCGGCTGGCGAGGCTGTTTCAGGATAAGAGGGGGAGGAGTCCCGGGTGGTTGGTGAGGTTGATGGGGGCGATGTTTAGGGG
>JAABUS010003384.1_pt1 | contig 26046 bp, 20 predicted proteins | sample 5560161 | NCBI WGS metagenome assembly JAABUS01 (sample SAMN10711885, study PRJNA513376) | rock metagenome | isolation source: Antarctica rocks | place: Antarctica: Victoria Land, Trio Nunatak nord | collected 2016-01-04
AACACTGACGACTCAAGCTGAAATGCACTGAACTACTCATTCAGATGTTCATCGATCATCAGACTTTGAAGATCTTCATGAAAAACAAACAGTTGAGTCGACGACAAGTCAACTATCTGAACATTCTATTGAAGTTCAACTTTCAGATCATCTTTAGATCAGGCAAAATAAACACTAAAGTCGATGCTCTAATCAGAATGTTTCTAGCGAACGTCTCTGAATCAGCTCAGCGTCTTGAAGATCGTTTTCAAACTATTCTGATTCTCGATAGAGTCGATGTTTTACCTGTTGAATCAAAAGCAAATCTCTATCAACGAGTATGTATGATTAATCAAACAGATGAGCTCTGCAGTGAATATAGACAAGCTATGAATGAGAACAAACTCAAATTTCATATCACTAAACTGAAGAACTGCGAAATCATTGACGACGTTCTATTTAGAAAAGATCTACTGTGAGTCTCTGAGAACATGCACACGAAATTACTACAAGAAGTGCATGATCAATCTTCAATCTCTCATCTCGACAATAAACAAATCATCGATCTAGTTCAGCATTTCTACTATTGATCAGGTCATTGAGCTACTATTTGACGATACATTCGAAACTGTCATGCTTGTCAGCGAAGCAAAGTCTCTAGAAATAACATCAATGAACTTCATCATTCTCTTTCGATTTCACAGAAACGCTGAAAAGATATAGCTATGAACTTCATCACTGAACTATCTCTGTCAGAAGGCTATAACGTCATTTGCATCATCATATGTCATCTCATCAAAGAACGTCACTATGTTCTCTGTCATTGAGAAGACGATGACATCTCAGTCGAAGAAACGGTTTGAATCATGCTATGAAACATCTATCGACTGCATGATCTACTCAGTTCTATTGTTTCAAACAGAGACTCTCAATTCATATCGACTATGTGAAAAAGTCTTTGCAAGCGACTGAGAATCACAGCTAGTCTATTCACAGTCTATCATTCTGAGATTGATGATCAATCGAAACGAGTCAATCAGAACGTCGAACGCGAACTTAGAATCTACTGCAATTACATGCAGAACGACTGAGTCAAATGAATATCTATGATGAAATTCAGCGACAATTTTAATATCTTCTCAATCACTTCAATGATCTTCTTCTACTTCAATAAAGAATTTCATTCTCGAATGAGTTTCGATTCAGATACGACTGACTACGAAACAACTCGTGAACGACTTGAAGCTAGAAAAGCAAATGATATTGTCATTTGAATGAAAGAGCTACTGAGCTTCGACCGTCAACAATTGAAAAAGACGAAGCTGATCATCGAAGTTCAGATCAATAAACATAAACGAAACGTCACATATGAAGTAGGTAACTGAGTTTGACTATCTTTCAGAAACGTCAAGACAACGAGACTCTGCAAAGATTTGAAAGATAAACAGCTAGATCTCTATCAAATCACTGCTAAAATAGATATCTTCTATCATCTTCGCCTATCAGTCAGCATGAAGCATCTGCATCCGATATTCAGCTCGAAGCTACTACGATCGTATTCAAAAGACTCTCTATCAAGACAACATTCAGAATCACTCAGATTAATCACTATCGAAGACGATGAACACTGAAAGATAGACGATATATTGAACTTCAGACGCTATCAAGGTCGAATACAGTACAAAGTCAAATGAAAAGATCTAGATAGAGACGACGAATGATACTATGTTGATAAAGAAAAATTTGATGACTCAGAGAAAGTTTTGAACGAATTTCATAAGCTATATTCAAGCAAATCGCGCTAAATATCGGAATAACTATCAACAAAAGCGAGCAAAGAAACTACATTCATGCAAACATGAATTTTCGAAGAAAGGGGTAATGTTACGAGCGTATCAAGACTGATTAGAACTAGTCAACGATCTAGCCGAAATCTGGCCTAGATTTGGCTCAGATTTGACTCAGATATGACTCAACATTCTTTTTCTTTCCCAACATTCTTTTTCTTCACCAACATCTTGTTCATCTACATCATCTTCTTTTCGTGTTACAAACACATCTCTTTCGAGCCTAGCGCAGTCTCTGAACATTACATAAATAGAAGCTCTTGTATCAATCTTCTTCTGTATTCTTAATATTCAGTTATAGTTATCTTTAAAGATCAAGCACTATCAATTCTGATCTTCATTGATTGTATCATTTAGACATGATTCTGACATATGTCTGAATCAATCAGAATTCAGATCTAATTCTAATTAATTTGATTAAAGCAAGTCATGATGTTATGTTTAGTTTGAATCTAGCGCACTTCTTTGAATCATTCTCAGCACTTCTTCTCATTGTTCAGCACTTTCTTCATTCACTTCTTTCATCATTCTTTTAGATAAACACATCTGACATATTACATTACATCTGTATTGAGTCTAGCGCAGTCTTAAGCCATTATTTATAGAAGAGCTTGCACTCTTTCTCTTCTGTATTCTTAATGTCTTGTTATAGCTATCTTTAAAGAGCAATACATACATATCAGTCTCAAGTCTCTTTGATTGAATGATCTAGACATGATCTCAACAAAAAGCATGATTCTCGCTGAAATCAATTATCACATCTATGATAAGAAACTGCTAGTCATTATTCAATGCTTCGAACATTGATGATTCAAGCTGAAATGCACTGAACTACTCATTCAGATGTTTATTGATCATCAGACTTTGAAGATCTTCATGAAAAACAAACAGTTGAGTCAATGACAAGTCAACTATCTGAACATTCTATCAAAGTTCAACTTTCAAATCATTTTTAAATCAGGCAAAATAAACATTAAAGTCAATGCTTTAATCAGAATGTCTCTAATGAACATCTCTGAATCAGCTCAGCGTCTTGAAGATCATTTTCAGACTATTCTGATCTCTGATAAAGTCAATGTTTTATCTGTTGAATCGAAAGCAAATCTCTATCAATGAGTATATATGATCAATCAAACAGATGAGCTCTGTAGTGAATATAAGCAAGCTATGAACAACAACAAGCTCAAATTTCATATCACTAAACTGAAGAACTGCAAAATCATTGACGACGTTCTATTTAGAAAAAATCTACTGTGAGTCTCTGAGAACATGCACACAAAATTACTACAAGAAGTGCATGATCAATCTTCAATCTCTCATCTCGACAATAAATGAATCATTGATCTAGTTCAGCGTTTCTACTATTGATCAGATCATCGAGCTACTATTCGATGATACATTTGAAACTGTCATGCTTGTCAGCGAAGCAAAGTCTCTAGAAATAGCATCAATGAACTTCATCATTCTCTTTCGATTTCACAGAAACGCTGAAAAGATATAGTTATGAACTTCATCACTGAACTATCTCTGTCAGAAGACTATAACGTCATTCATTGACAAAATGTTCAACAGCTAACTTTTTGCTTGATGACAGAATCTGAAAAAGTCGACTTGATTCAGCTAATAATCAGCTAACAACTGACTAATCAGCTAAATTTCAACTAAATTTGACTAACTCAGCTAATTCAGCTAATTCAGCTAAAATATTTATCTACATGCTCATCACTCTACTCGCTCATCTACTCGCTCATCTACTTATCATTCTACATACTCATCATTCTACTCATCACTCTACATGCTCATCATTCTACTCGCTCATTTACTCACTCATCTACTCGCTCATTTACTCGCTCATCTACTCGCTCATCTACTTGCTCACCTACTCGCTCATCTACTCGTTCATCTACTCATCACTCTACATACTCATCATTCTACTCGTCACTCTACATGCTCATCACTCTACTCGTCACTCTACATGCTCATCATTCTACTCGCTCATCTACTCACTCATCTACTCACTCATCTACTCGCTCATCTACTCGCTCATTTACTCGCTCATTTACTCGCTCATCTACTTGCTCATCTACTCGCTCATCTACTCGCTCATTTACTCGCTCATCTACTCGCTCATTTACTCGCTCATCTACTCGCTCATCTACTCGCTCATCTACTCGCTCATCTACTCACTCATCTACTCGCTCATCTACTCGCTCATCTACTCGTCATTCTACATGCTCATCATTCTACTCGTCATTCTACATACTCATCACTTTACTCGTCACTCTACATGCTCATCATTCTACTCATCATTCTACATGCTCATCATTCTACTCGTCACTCTACATGCTCATCACTTTACTCGCTTATCTACTCGCTCATCTACTCGCTCATTTACTCACTCATCTACTCACTCATTTACTCGCTCATCTACTCGCTCACTCAAATTTCCTATCGAATTTCCTATCAAATTCCCTATCAAACGCTCTATCAAACGCTCTACATGCTTCAAATTATGAACGCATAACACGAGTCAAACAGTGCTTCAAACAATACTTTCTACTGATCTTTCTACTGAGCTATCTACTGAGCTATTGATCGAGCTTTCTACTGATCTTTCTACTGATCTTTCTACTGAGCTATCGATCGAGCTTTCTACTGACCTTTCTACTGAGCTTTCTATCAAACGCTCTACCAAACATTCTACATGCTTCAAAATACGCGTCGATTGAACGCATAACACGAATCAAACAGTGCTTCAAACAATGCTTTTTACATGACTTTCTATCGAACATTCTACATGACTTTCTACCTCATTAACTTTCTCATTAACTTTCTCATTAACTTTCTCATTAACTTTCTCATTAACTTTCTCATTAACTTTCTCATTAACTTCTTCATTAACTTCTTCATTAACTTTCTCATTGACTTTTCTATTAACTTTCTCATTGACTTTCTCATTGACTTTTTCAGCGCATATATTAAACTGTGTAAATAGCTATTATTTAGATAGTCAAATTAATTATTAATTAATCTATTATATAAGCTCAATAACTATCTAGTCATTAATTCAATATTTGATTGTTAATAAGCAAAATGCGCAAATGTTGAAAAAGTCAACAAAAGAGATAATATCGATATTAGTTGAGTGCACAGCTAAATCAGCTAAAAACCAGCTAATAATCAGCTAATAACTGAGAGAGTCAGCTAATTTTGATCGTTAGCTGACACATGAGATTAACAGCTAACTCAGGAAAAGTCGACAAAAATCAGCTAATATCGACTTTTCTCGTCTTACGATTTTATCATTTCATCAAAGAACGTCACTATGTTTTCTGTCATTGAGAAGATGATGACATCTCAGTCGAAGAAACAGTTTGAATCATGCTATGAAATGTTTATCGATTGCATGATCTACTCAGTTCTATTGTTTCAAACAGAGACTTTCAATTCATATCAACTATGTGAAAGAGTCTTTGCAAACGACTGAGAATCACAGCTAGTCTATTCACAGTTTATCATTCTGAGATCAACGATCAATTGAAACAAGTCAATCAAGACGTTGAACGCAAACTTAGAATTTACTGCAATTACATGCAGAACAACTGAATTAAATGAATATCTATGATGAAATTCAGCGACAATTTCAATATCTTTTCAATCACTTCAATGATTTTCTTCTACTTCAATAAAGAATTTCACTCTCGAATGAGTTTCAATTCAGATATGATTGACTATGAAACAACTTATGAACGATTTAAAGCTAGAAAGACAAATGATATTATCATTTGAATGAAAAAGCTATTGAGCTTTGATCATCAACAATTGAAAAAGAAGAAACTGATCATCAAAGTTCAGATCAATAAACATAAACGAGACATCACATATGAAGTAAATGACTGAGTTTGACTATCTTTCAGAAACGTCAAGACAACGAGACTCTGCAAAGATTTGAAAGACAAACAGCTAAACTTATATCAAATCACTGCTAAAGTGAGTATCTTCTATCATCTTCATTTATCAGTCAGCATGAAGCATCTGCATTTGATATTCAGCTCAAAGCTACTATAATTGTATTCAGAAGATCTTCTATCAGAACAACATTCAGAATCACTCAGATCAATCACTATTGAAGATGATGCACATTAAAAGATAGATGATATATTGAACTTCAGATGCTATCAAGATTAAATACAGTACAAAGTCAAATGAAAAGATCTAGATAGAAATGACGAATGATACTATGTCAATAAAGAAAAATTCAATGACTCAGAGAAAGTTTTGAACGAATTTCATAAGCTATATTCAAGCAAATCGCGCTAAATATTGAAATAACTATCAACAAAAGCAAGCAAAGAAACTACATTCATGCAAACATGAATTTTCAAAGAAAAGAGTAATGTTACAAGCATATCAAGATCAATAAGACTGAACAAGACTGAAGCTTTAATCAATTTGCAATGCATGCTAGCGAGTACTCTGCATAATGATTAGAACTAGTCAACAATCTGATCAAGATCTGACTCAGATTTGACTCAGATATAACTCAACATCTTTTTTCTTTCTCAACATTCTTTTCTTTCATCAACATCTTATTCATTTACATCATCTTCTTTTTATGTCACAAACACATTTCTTTTGAGTCTAGCGCAGTCTCTGAATATTACATAAATAGAAGCTTTTGTATCAATATTCTTCTGTATTCTTAATATTCAGTTATAGCTATCTTTAAAGATCAAGCATTATCAACTCTGATCTTCATTGATTGTATCATTTAGACATAATTCTGATACATAAATTCTGTCAAACATACTTGAATGATATTCTCATCTACAATAAAACATTAAAAGAACATAAAACTCATGTGAAAGAAGTGCTAAAAAAGCTTTGTGAAGTTGATCTACAGATAAACATTAACAAGTGTGAATTCAAAATTCAGAAAATCTCATTTCTTGAACTATTGATATTCATCAATGATTTGCAAATAAATTCTTAAAAAGTAGATGTGATTTGAAACTGAAAAGTGTCTTAATCATTAACTTGTATGCAGATCTTCATTGACTTTTGCAATTTCTATCAATGATTCATAAAGAACTTTTTCAAAGATCACTCAATTCATGATAAAGCTGATTTGAAATTTTTTTTTCTTTGAATGAACAGAGATTTGTTAGATGATCTTTGAAGAACTGAAGCAATAAGTGACAACAACTTTCGTTCTGAAGCATTTCAACTCAATCAGAAAAGTTATTTTGAAAACTGATTTCTTGAACTATGTCAATGATGAAGTATTGTCTCAATATGACGATGAAAATATTCTACATTCAATGATCTTCTATAGCAAGAACATGATTTTCGCAGAATGCAACTACAAGATTTATGACAAGAAACTGCTGATCATCATTTGCTGCTTGAAACATTGATGCTTTGAATTAAAATGTACGAATATTTCAATTAAGATCTTCATCAATCATCTGAATTTAAAATACTTCATGATCATCAAAGAATTGATCAGACAACAAGCTAAATGAGCTGAGAAGTTATCTGATTATAACTTCAAGATCATATATCAGTCAAAAAATCAGAATCTGAAAGTTGATATACTGATCAGAATGTCAAACATCAAGTCAGTTGAAGCAAATAATGATTGTAAGCTATATCAGCATCAAATGCTATTGTCAGAAGACAGATTTAAACTTCAGTCAATAGAAAATAATCAGAAAGCTGATTAAGATTTAACTCAGATCTTGCTCAGATTTGACTCAGAATTTGATTCAGATTCAAAACTTGAATTAAAAGTTAATTGAAATTCAATTAAAGAGATGATTTCTATTCAGAATCAAATTATAGTTGAAAATTAAATGAATTAACTATGCTTTAATATTCAAATAATCATGAAACAGAACAGAAAAACTTGTCAAGATATTGATTTAGACAATTGCAAAGTACTTGATGAAGTACTCTGAAAAGATGATAAATTATGAGTTTCTCAGTCAATGATCACTTTATTGATAAAAGAAACATATGATCTTTCAATTAATAATCATTCTGACATGAATTGAATGTTGAACTTGCTGAGATGATTATATTGCTGATCAAAGATAAGAATGATGATCAAGCACTACATTCAAAACTGTTATGTTTGTCGTAGATCAAAAGCATTGAAAGATCAAATTAATGAACTGCTGAAGTCATTGCTCATACTTGAGCAGCAATGACAGAACATATCATTAAACTTCATTATTAATTTATCAGAAAGTGATGAAAGCAACGCGATTCTGACAGTCATAAATCAATTGTCTAAGAAACAACATTATATATCATGTTGATCAAATGACGAAGAAATCTTTGCAGAATAAACAGTCAAGCTACTGTTGATATTAGTCTTCAGAACTCATGAACTATCAAGATCAATAATGTTCAATTATGATTCACAATTCATATTAATTGTTTGAAAGTTTCTATGTTTGAGACTAAACATTAAGATAAAACTATTCATCAATTATTATTCTCAGATTAATGATTAGACATAAAGAGTGAATCAGAATGTAAAATAATATCTACGAAGTTACTACTCATATATGCAAGATGATTGATTCATCTGATTATTCATGATTGAATTCATTAATAACAATGCTATTTCATCATCAATTGAACTGTTAACATTCTTTCTGAATAAGAACTTTCACTCTCATATGAGCTTTGATTTGAACTTAATTGAATATGAGATCACTCAAGCTAGAATTGAAGCAAACAAAGCAAAGAATATATTTGAACACATGAAATGATCACTAGCATTGATCAAGTAAGTCTTGACAAGAATCAAAGTCACAATGAAGAAACAGATTAACAAGCATTGAAAGAAAATGATTTACAAGATAAATGACATGATGTTTCTGAATTTTATAAATATAATGATCTCATAATCATCAAAGAAGCTAGACGATAAAATGCTAGAACTCTTCAAAATTCTGATCAAGATCAAACATGTTTATTAACTGAAATTATCATCAACTATAAAAATACATTCAGAGTTTGCATTAAATCTGCTGCAACTAAATTTAAAGAACTTGTTGAATAAACAATGAAATGAATCGTTTGACTTTATAGTGATTGACAACGAAGATGAATGAAAGATGAAGAACATACTGAACTTCAGACACTACGAACGAAATAAACGACTACAATATTATGTCAATTGAAAAGAATACAACGTTGATCTACATTAATACAACGTTAATGAAAGTGAATTCAAAGAATGCTTGAAAATCATAAATGACTTTCCTGAATGATATTTAAACAAATCAAGATAGAAATTAACTTAAGAAAGATTGATCAAACTGCAGCAATGAGAACATTGCTAGATGAAGAAGAAGAGTAATGTTGCAATTGTGCACTTCAAGTTAGTTTAACATAAATCATGTCAAACTATCATAAACTAGTATAAGATTAATGTTGACACGCTAGCGATCTAACATGTCTTCATGAGTAAAACTCATCACATGTTGCATCTTCTTTCTTCTTCAGCTTTGAACTTCTAGTTAAAATACACTCATATGATTCGCTTTATGCAGACTCATAACAATGATTTAGATCTTTTACTTTTACAATACAAATATACTCAAAGTTTGTCAAAAATAATTATACAATGATAAAAATACAATCATGATTGAAAAAAGATGAAGTTGAAGAAAATAAGAAGTTAAAAGAAATTGAAAGAGTGATAAACAAAACAACAATTGTTATTCACTCTTGTTTACACTTTATCATCTCAATCACATCATTTACTTGAAATGTAAACAATGTTTATATGCTATTTACACGTCATCATTGCTGTCATCTACATTAACTATACATCACATATACTATTTACACATCATCATTGCTGTCATTTATATTAACTATACATCACATATACTATTTACACTGTCATTTATACATATTATAATTGAAGATGAATCATCATTCAATCAAAAGTTTCTTTTTTCTTAATTTTTTTTACAAAGATTTGAAGATTTTTATCAAGAGCTTTTAAAGTGAATTAATGAGTATACATCATTATTTATCAGACTAAACAAAAACATTAATTATTAAGATCAAGAATGAACTCACTTAGAAAAGAAAACAATTATCATGATGAATTAACACATAAAAGTTAGATCAAAGATTAAAGTCAAAGACTGAGTTGAAAATCAGATCTGAATTAACTCTGAAACTTTATGACTTTGTTAAGATATAATTTAAACTACGTCATATCTTCAACTTAATATGTCATGAATTATGTCGTGCTCAACTTGACGAATGCTTGACAAACTTTCTATAGTTGATCAATCTTCTTGAGTTATCAAGAGCTTCTTAATAATTAGCTTTATCATAAAATATATTCATTCTGTGTCTGTTTAAAATATCACATTGTCATATCACTTTTATAGACTTCATTTATTCATTTAGTAAACTTGATCATCACAATTCAAAAATAGTAAATCTTGACATTTAATATCATTTTCAATTTCTTGATAAATTAAGTTGAAAACTCAAATCAAGTATTAATTTAAAATCAATATTAAATTGAGTCAGAATGTTGAAATCAAGTATTTGAGTTGAGTCAGAAGATTAATATCAAGTACTTAAGTTGAATCAAAAGATTAATATTGAAACTTAACTTAATGATCAGTTTAACTTTCTAGAATTTATCATATTTATAGAAAGCATTTTAATGAATCTAAGTAGAATAAACATCATCAAAACATGACTCAGATTAAAGATGTATTGAAAAATACAAAGTTTTTCTAAAATTCATCAATTTCTATCAACATTTTATACATTATTACTTTCAGATAGCAAAGTCTTTAACAGAACTATTAAGAAATAATGTAAATAATGTAAAAATGAGCTCATTTATATAATTAAATGAAGTGAAAAAAACTTTTAATCAGCTTTATTACATCTTTATGAAAACATTTATATTGAGACACTTTGATTCAGAATGACATATATATATTGAGATTAACACATTCAATTATGTAGTCACAAGTATTTTGTTTTAGTCAAATGATGAAGATCAGTAACATTTAATTGCATTTTAATTTAGAATTATGATAAATGTTGAAAGAAACTATGAAATGTATGATCAGAAACTTTTACTCATAATAGCGATGTTTAAACATTAATGATACTATGTAGAAAACAATTATCATACTGTTGAAATTTTGACTGATCATAATAATTTAAAGAATTTTATGAATGTTTGAAAGTTAAATGAAAGATAAGTCAGATAAATCATGAAATTATTAATTTGTAACTTTGAAATAATACATAAATTAGAAAAGACAAACTTAATCAATGCATTATTAAGATGATCTGATTATAAAAATGACAACATCTTTGTGAAACATTTATTACTTACTTTGCAGCAAAAGCTGACTAAAATAAAAAGCTTAAATAATTTTATATTTGTAACAATCAGAGAATTATACTATATATAAGTGATAAACAATGTTAAAAAGATGTTAATTCACAGTATAAGTATGAATAGATATTCAGCAGAACATGTTGAAAGTAAATTGTAAAATGAAATTTATTGATAAACATGAATGATAAATTATGTTGAGAAGATGTTCATTCACAGTATCAATGAAAGAAAATATTCAGTGAAACATGTTAAAAGCAGATTGCAAGATAAAATTTACTGTATATAAGTGATTAATGAAGTCAAGAAGATGTCTGTTCACAATGTTAATAAAAATATGAATATATGTTCAGCAATGTATATCAGAAGTATGTGTGAGAATGCATCTCATTGACTATGAATGATGCATGTTTGCAAGACTAGCTTGCAAGATTAGATTAAAGAAAACTAGCAAGTAAATAAAGATAATGACTTGACAGAAGATAAAAACTTTGCAAGCTTTCACTTTCATTTCTTAGCAATTAGTTCTATCATTAATAGAATGCTATTTTATTATCTTTTACTATGCAGTTTCACGTAAAGAGATCTCATCATCTCACAGTTTTAATTGCTTCGTTTGCATGAAGCTGCTCAGTAAAAGATGTCAAATGCGCAGCGACTCATCAAAAGTTACATGATCAAAAGAAGTGATAACTTTTTTCACACTGAGAATTCATCGTCTCATCAAACCAGATCTGAGAATCACGCATTTGAACATGCAGATGAGAAGTTCAAGTTGCAAGAATTTAATGAACAGACAGATTTTATTTCTTGATGATCAGTAAGCGAAGTATGTAAGCAGTCACGCGGGTAGCAAAAAAAGCCGGACTCACAAATTTTCCCCGCATTCAACCACCAAATTTACTACTCATTTTTTCGAGAATCATGAAATCAGAGAATCACTACAACCATCATGACACTTCTACTAAGGCTAAAGTTCAGAGAATCATTGAATTCTGCGAGCGAATGAACATATCGTACTTCAAAAACGATGTTTTTAAAACGTTTGAAGTGTCAAAACAGCAAGAATATCAGATGCTTCAGCCTGAGATCTTTGCACGTCGACGAAACAACGATTCTGAACACGAAGAAACGCGTGGTCGTAAATCACTGATATCGAACAAAGATATACGGAAAATGGAAAGAGTTTTGAAGTCGAAGAACTTTGAAGCCAGAGCTTTAACATGAGAGCAATTAGGCTTCGAGATGAGTCTGAAGTGTTCAGGCGATACAATTAAGAGAGCTATGAAAACAATGAACTATCACAAGTGCATTGTCTGTATGAAGGGCTGGGTTTCGCCTAGAACAGTCACTAAAAGGGTTGAATACGCTGTCATTATGTTGAAAAGATATTCTGAAGAGAAGAATTGATGATCAGTTCGATTCAGCGATGAGGTTCACTTTGAATACGAGCCTCAAGAAAAGCTGCGAATTATACGAAAGTCAGGTCAAAGATACTGCATGAACTGCATACAGAAGGCGAATTCACCTAAAGATAAGAATTTAAAGAGACAGCATTGCTGAGCTGCAGTAGGTCATAATTTCAAGTCGAATATTCATTTTTACAACGTGCCCGAAAATATCAATGGAAAACTCACTCTGAAGGTCTACTTGAAGCAAATTCTGAAGTCTATAGTCAAGCTCTGAATCGAAAATCATCCCCGTTTCGTGCTGAAGAAGAATGATGATTCAGGTCATGAAACAGGGCCAAAAAACATCGTTAGAACCTGGAAACAAGAGAACAAGCTGAAGCACTACTTCAATTGTGCATCTTCACCTGATTTATCTTCTATAGAAAACATGTGGCAGGTATCAAAACAGAAGCTTCGAAAGTATTCTCATTGAGATGATCACACTACGAAGGGGCTAATTTACGAAGGATGGTCTCATGTCTCACAGAAGTACATAAATGAGAAGGTTTCTACTATGTCAGAGCGATTAAAAGCAGTTATAGAAGAAGAGGGTAGAATGACAGGCTATTAAAATATAATATATCTCTTTTAATTCAGTAGTAAATTTGATGGTTGAGTGCGGGGAAAATTTGTGAGTCCGGCTTTTTTTGCTACTCGCGTGACAGTTAAAAAATCTGAAGATGCAGAATGTATTGCTTGTCTTGCAACTTTGCATATTGAAACTCAAGCAAGAAACTCAATCAATCTCTGATCATCAATGACAACATAGTGATGATCACTATTGAAGCAATGCACGCAAGCGTGCTAATTGATTTTGCGAGTCTAGAGAGCAGAGCATCATGAACTATGATTTTTTGATGTTTTGATTGCAAGACTGCAAAGACTTCATAGTCGTGACATCATCTGATTTCATCACGAAAGAGAAGAAGCTGCAATGATCTGCATTATATCTGTCAGAGAAGTCTTGCAATTAGTGATGAGATCATGTGATGAGCATGCACAATCATGATGAGATATTCGACTGAAAGTACTACACTGAATACTTGCATGCTAGACTTAGCAATTCTGAAATTTGCAACTTTCAAACAGAATGTTGATTCAAGACTGCAAAGTAGCAAGTTGATCAAAGCATTGCAAATTTTAAGCAATATTTTATTAGATTGTATGCAGATCTGAACTATTATATATTCAACAAGACTTGCATGATGTACTTGCAAATGAAGATTAATGAAATCATCATGAATGAGTCTCTTTGCATCTCATACATCTCTATCAATTATGTCGATCTGCTAAAGCATCTTATAAACATTGACTTGCATTTGCAAAACATTGATGCATTGTTGAAGCTACATTTGCAGCAAAGTGAAAGTGTAACATCTCAGAAAAGTTCTCGATTCTTGCATGAAAAGATGAAGTCTATTGCTGCAACGAAGAATTCGAAGTTCTCTGCTTCAAGCATGCAGTCTAAAGACGATGCAACACTCAAGTTCAGTGAATTCAAGCAAAATGCTGCTTCATTCAATTTTACGTACTGATCATGCAAGAAAATGAAACACAAAATTGATAATTCAATGTGTTTCAACTACACATTCAGACAAGAGACTTGCAATCAGAGCGAAGAAGTGAAAAAAGAGAAAGTCTGATGTTCATCATTGAGTCATTAAATATAATTATGAAAAGACGATTGTCACGTGCATTGATGATATCAGTATTGACAAATGTTTCTGAGAAAGTGCGCAAAGCTCACTGTCTTATTGACTCTGAGATTGAGTGAAATTTTATATCACAATCATGAGTAAAAGAGCACAAGTTATTAAAGAATCATGCAACTCTGAAACAGATTCAGATGATCAATGATCATTGCATGTTCTGCTATGATATGCATCAAATCAATATTGAGTTGATCAATCATAAGAAAGTTTGCAAAAGCTGAAACATTGAGTTTCATGCTGTGAACATGTGAGAATATGATATGATTCTTGACTATTTGTGATTAGATGAGATTGATTTGAATATTTGCTGATGCAAACGTCGTTGATCATATCGAGAAAACAGCGCTTAGCGTGCAAAGCAAATACAAGTTAGTCTGTGCAAGACATCAAAATTTGTTGAGCTGACAATGCTTGCAGCTAAGAAAAGAAGAAAGACTTATGTAGCTTTGCTTTATCAGCTGCTATCTACAGATGGCTTATTACAGAACGCAGATCATCAGACTGCAAGATGCAATGCGCTTCAAGCGAAAGAATCAGAAATATTCTTTGCTATTCAAGATTTCAAGAAAGTATTTTCTGAGATTCTTTCTGATAGTCTGAACATGCATGATCAGATGAAACACTTCATTGATTTAATGAAGAGCAAAATGTTTTGCATCAAGTCTATTTATAAAATGACATAAGATGAGCTTGCTGTGATACGAGACTATTTAGACAGCGCGCTAGAGAAGAAATGAATTCATTCATCAAGTAGTTCTGCAGAAGCATCTGTGTTGTTTATAAAGAAGTCGAATGAAAGTTTTCGTCTATGCGTGAATTATCATGATCTCAATAAAATAACAATAAAGAACAATTACTCATTGTCTCTACTGTCTAAGACATTGAATCACTTTGCTCATGCAAGACACTTTATCAAAATTGATATTTGCAACGTCTATCATTGCATTTGAATTCGCAAGAATGATGAATGAAAAACGACTTTTTATACATGTTATGATCAGTTTAAGTATCAGATGATGCTCTTTGAACTGACAAATGCTTCTGCAATCTTTCAGTTTTATGTAAATCATGCACTTAAGTCATTCATGAATATTTGCTGCGTGATATATCTGAATGACGTTTTAGTATACTCTGAGATGAAAGAGCAACATTGAGAGCATGTGTGCAAGATTCTTCATGTGCTACTGAAATATCAACTGTATGTCAAGCTGTTGAAATGCACTTTCAATTGTAGCGAAGTTATCTTTCTGAAATTCATGATAAAACAAAGAAGTATTCAGATGAAACAGTCTTGTATTGATGCAATCACTAGCTGATCTGAGCTCAAGTCTGTAAAGAACATTCTCATATTCTTGAAATTTGCAAAGTTTTATCAACAATTTATAAGAAAATTCTTTCAAATCATCATGCTCTTAACAGATTTAATCAAGAATGCGAAGAAAAGAGCGATGCATTCATTCTTTGCAATGATATCAAAAGCAAAAGAAGCTTTTGAAAGATTGAAAGCAATCTTTGTCAATGCTTTCATTTTGAAACACTATGATTGAAATGCAAATCTTTACATGAAGATTGATGCATCAAATCGCGAAGTCGAAGACGTGCTTAGTCAGAAGAGTAAGACTGATCAATGACATTTTATTGCATACTATAGTTATAAGTTCAAAGAAGCTGAAGTACAATGAGACATGCATGATAAAGAGCTGTATGCTATAGTTCTTGATTTTAAGAACTGACAACACTATCTTCAGAGTAGCAAGTGATTTATATGTGTAATAACAGATCACAATAATCTTCGTTACTTTATGATGACAAAGAAGCTCAACGTACAACAGATGCGTTGAGCTGAGAAATTAACTGCGTTTGACTTTCATATAAAATATCACAGAGACAAATTAAACTCTGCGAATACATCATCAAGAAGACTCAACATCATGAAATCAAATGATAGTAAGAAGAATAATGATTATTTTCTATCTACTTTGCAAAACAAACTTTGCAATCAGAAATGTCAATCTGAGCTGCTAGAAAATGAAGAAGTTTTGACAGCGATCAAGCTCGCAGCATTGACGATGCAACTGAATGACATAGTCATTGCAGATACTTAAGTCATGTGTTTAAATGAGAAAGTACTCATCAGATCTTGCAGAATTCTAAACACTACATCATTTTAACTTTTGATTCATCAAATTATGAAGTTGAAGAGATTCTATTTGAAGATGAGTGAATCAATGACTGCATGACTGCTGAAGTTACAACAAAGAGACGTCTTTATTGCAAATGAGAAGTAACATCAACGATTTGCATCTAGAAAGAATGAGCTTTTGAAATGAAGTATGAAGAATGATGAACTGCTACGTTGTGATCTTGCAATCTATGTATTCAATGACTCTGCTACAAGAGATGAGATTCTATATATGAATCATGATGATTTCAAAGCAGATCATTTTGCACACACTTTTATCAAGACTGCAATAAGAAGAAAATATTACTGATTGAAAATGCTCAAAGAGATGATGAAATATGTTTGCATCTGTTCAGACTGTCAGCGAGTGCAAGTGCATCATCATAAGCTTTATGAGAAGCTGACGTTTATATCATCAGAGAGCGTGAATTCATTTTACATGATGATTATGAATTTCATAACAAACATGCTCTCTGCAAAGAATTTGTACATCGAAAAAACAAGTGATGTTATATTAATAATAATAAATAAGTTGATCAAGCACGTAATTTATATTTTGATGATCAAAGATTTGAACGTCAAGAGACTTGCAAATCTGCTATGACAAGAATTTGTATTTCAACATGAAATGATGCAAAGCATTATATCAAATCAAGACTCACTGTTTATCAATCATTTTTGAATCACTCTATGTTGATATCTTGAAGCAAAGCAAAAGCTAAACACTGCGTTTCATTTGCAAATCAACGATCAAACAGAAAGACAGAATCAGATGCTTAAGCACTATCTGCAAGTGTATTTCAATTACAAGATGAATAACTGATCAGAGCTTTTGTCAATGATGACGTTTGCATATAACAACAGCGTACACGCTAGTATTGAAAAAACTTCACATGAACTTTTAAAGAAATATACTGCAAGCTTTGCAGAGACATTTGAGAATAAAGCTTTAAAGAGAGAGACATTCTTGACTATGAAGTGAGCAGAATGACTACGAAGTATCAGAGAACATCTAATGAAACTATGAAAGTAAGTAGCAGAGCAGCAAGCAAAGTATTATAATGCTCATCATAAAGCTGCAAGTTTTCAGATGAGAGACAAAGTGCTTCTGCAAAGTATAAACATTTATATGCTTCGTTCAAAGAAGAAGATTGATCATAAACAACTGAGATCATTCAGAATATTGAAGAAGATCGATATGCAAGCGTATAAGCTTGAACTATCTGAAAGATATGATGCAATTCACTCAATCTTTCATGTTTCTTTATTGAAATTCTGACACTTGCGTGATGAGAATTCAAAGTTGCAAATCATTCTTGTAGAAGAGAAAGAGAAATGAAAGATAAAAAAGATACTTGATCAGTGAATCAAGAAAGAAAAGATTGAGTATTTAGTTCAATGAGTTGATTCATCTTTCTACGAAAACTTCTGAAAATCAATGAAAAATCTTAGCAATGCAAAGAAGATCATTGAGAACTAAAAGATAGAAAGACAAGTACATCAGTCAACTGCAAAGAAGTTAAAGAGAAAAAAGAGAAACAAATCACGTAAGAATCATGATTGAAAGAATATTAAAAGCGCAAAGATGCAAGTTTAAAAAGTTGATACTAAACTACAATTATAAAATCTTACATAACATATGTCTTTTAAAAAAGAAGACAATGAACGTTGTGAAAAAGCGAAGAAAAGAAGCGATCAATGATTGCAAATGAGAATGTCAAAGTGAAGAGAAAAGCTATTTATTCATCAGTAAATCTCATCATGCATTGCTTGCTTCAGTCAACACTTACAAGATAAAGACGAAGCAACATGATGATGACAAGAAGTGACAAGAATGAGAAGAATAAGAATCTTTACTCAACTGTTAAATACAATTTCACATGATTGAAAGAAAAGTTACTCATTCTTTCACTGTTGAAGATGAAGAGTGAGATGAGTCTCGATGCAAACGTTGAGATAATGATTCATCACTTGCACAGCATGATGCATCGACAGCTGAAGATGACGCGAAACTGAATTCATCATGCAATTGTGCTTTCTTACAAAGCAATGCTCGCATTTACGAGCACGCTCGATGAAAGCACGACATATGTGAGTCGTCACTGCGCTCAGACAATGAACGCAGCGACAGCATCAGATCATCTGATCACTATGATTTATCATGTGTCAGCAATTATTGAAACACGCAAAAATAGATATGCATATCAAGAGTCATAAGCTCAGTCTTTAATGCAGAAGACACGAAGAAAGCAGAAGAAGTAGATGTCACAGACGTTGCAGCAACGACGATGCAATGAGAAATGTACATTTCAAGAAAATGAGCAGACTTTGCAAGCATGTTAGCATGATCTCAATGAGCGCGAATGCTGCTACTTATCATGATGATGATGATGATGATGATGTTGATACTGCTATGTCATTCATGTTAGCTCATAAGCTAACTTGCATCACAACAACGCTGCAACAAAAGAAGCTCATATCATGAGCTGCAAGCTATGCAAAATATGCATAGCAAATTTCATGTTTTGTCAGTTCAAAAGAGCAATACTCATGAAAAAGTATGTTGAAACGAGACAAGAAGAAAAGAAAGAAAGAAAGAAAGCAAAGCTGAAGAGTTGATATTAACAATCTTGCACTAACTCTGTTTATGCTTGTTAGCATGATCAATTCACAACACTTCTATACAGATGTTAAAGTGCTGAAGAAGTCATGATTATGCTATCAGTTATAAGAAGACAATATGATGTTATGAAGACTCAAAGATCAAGTCTTTAAGAAAGAATGCAGTTGTGAAAATGCATCTCATCAACTATGAATGATGCATGTTTGCAAGACTAGCTCATGAGATTAGATTGAAGAGAGCTAGCGAGTGAATAAAGATAACAACTTGACAGAAGATGAAAACTTTGCAAGCTTTCACTTTTGTTTCTTAGCAATTAATTCTATCATCAATAAAGTGCTATCTTATTATCTTCTACTACACAGTTTCACGTAAAGAGATCTTGTTATCTCACAGTATGCTGCTGAGAATTATGACTTTAACAATGCAAGAAACACATTTAAATGAAGTACATTTCTTAAGAAATAAAATCTTTCAATTTGAATCAACAACTTTAAGAAGAACAAATGTTGAAACATTAACTCATAGAAATCATAATGTAACTGAGAAATAGCTTAATTCTGTTGCTAAAACTGTTGATTGCAAACAACTCATTTTACATGCAATTGTCAGAGTATTGACAATTCATGAAATAATATACAATTTTAATAGTAAATTCATAATCAAGCTCATTAAGATTTTACAGCAAGAAGATGAATTTACTGTAAAGTTAAAAGCAGATGAAATGATGAGTATATAAAAGATTGATGTTGAAGTTTGAATATTGAATAGTTAAGAAATGATAAAGTACAATGAATCATTATATGTTTCAGAATTTTTTTGTCAAAGAAGAATTATTGAAATGTCATTATGATGATTTATTAGCAAGACATTTTAATGCTGACAAGATCAATAAATTATTAAATTACAAATATTACTGAAAAAGTATAATTATCATGATGTTAAATCATTAATTCAATTTAAAACATAAATCATTAATATTTTAAATAATCTTGATTCAAATCAGCAATGAAACTCATTTGTACATGATGCTGACTACGAATCTACTGTTTAACTACAGTAAAGTTTAAAGATTATCAAAAGTTTAAATGATATTGAAGCGTTGCATAATAATGAAGCACTGTGTGTTAATTGCATGCAAAGTTTTCATGATTGTGCAAACTTTGATAATCTCAATGCATATGCTACAAGCAATCTGCATGCAAATGAGAAAATCAAATAAAATGCAGAACTATGAGAAAAATCATTTATGAAAATCATTCAATTCAGTATCTTGTCATTGCAACAACAAGAACTGAAACAAAATACTTTCATGTTTAATTTGTTGAGAATGATTAGCAAAAAGAACTTGAATCATGAACATTCTTTAAATTTACATGCTAATTATGTATAAATCTTGTTAAGACTGCATGTTTATTACTACAACATGAATAACTCATGAGACTTGTTAAGTTCAACATAAGCAAACTTGAAAGTTTCATTAATATCATTTAACAAATGTTCAGATACAAACATTTTATACATGAATGATACATTGATGAGAAGATTTCATTAAAAGAAAAAAGACATAAGCAAGTTAATAAAAAATGATCAAACTACATTGTTTGATTAAAAGTGTAGCATATGAACATTTTTGCAAAACATGATTGATCTGCATAAAAAAAATCTTTACAAATAACATGAAATAAATGAATTGCATGTTTAACAAGCAAAGCGAGCATCTGCAAAGCATGATATACAATAATGACAATTGTCAATCTTAAGAATCTCATCTTTTCACTAAGCTTTGACTTTTGAATGTCTTGATGATAAAGTCAATCTTTAGTCAAAAATATCATTTGTATAGTTTGAAAGAACAGTAACATATGTTGATGTGATTAAAGAAGAAATTGATTGTAATATGCATGCATATTGCAGACAAAATATTTGCAACTTATGCTTAAGAAGTAAACTGTTGAAATTTAAGCAGTAAAAGATCTTGTTCATCTTGAACTGTGAATTTGTCATAAGAAAACTCTTTGAGTAACTTCTTGAATCTAAGAGAGAAATCAGCATAAAGATCATGCTTTATGTATGTTGCATGCAATGTATACAACATATTTTCAATAAATAAACATCAAGACTCTGAAAGCAGAAATGTACATAAGCTTGCTGCATGTTCATCTGAACATGCTGTAAGACAAGATTACATTATGCAGTTGAGTTAACAATCATACGCAGAAAATCAGATAAACATGCAAACTGATATGCATTTATTTGATGAATGTTAATTGCATCATCTTTTGTTCTTTTATCATCAAGAAAGTGATGCTTCTGAACAACTTAATTCAAGAAGACGTGAAAATACAGTTGAGATGCAAGCAATTAGCTTTCGCTGCAACGATTTCAACTAGTGACAGCATCGCAATAACACAATATCACAAAAGTCAATGAAAGCAATGATGAAAAAAATATAGAAAATGCATTGCAAATATTCACGTCATTTCAACACAAAGATTGCATCTGTTCAACAAGATGATAAAGATGCAAAATGATAAACTGATCACGTCAAGTTGAGTACTTGAGTTCAAGTTGAGTACTTGACTCATCAAGACTTGATTCAAGTCAGAAGATTTAACTTAAGTATTTAAGTTGAGTCAGAGAGTTGAAATTGAGTATTGATTTGAAATTTTCAACTCAACTCATTAAGACATGAAGATAGATAGATAAATATTCTATTATGACTCTTTATTATGACTTTCTATCAAATAATCTTCATGTTTTTCTTCATGTTTCTCTTTATGACTTTCTATCAAAAAGATAATGCAAAAAGGTAATGCAAAGGCGAAAAATCGGAAAAATTTCTATATTTAACTTTCTTGATGTCATTTTCAATTTCTTAATGAGTTGAATTGAGAACTTGAATCAAGTATTGACTTGAAGTTAATATCAGGTCGAATCAGAATGTTGAAATTAAGTATTTGAGTGAAGTCAGAAGATTGATATTAAGTACTTGAGTCGAGTCAGAAGATTGATATCAAAACTCAACTTAATGATCAGTTTACAAAATGTTTTTCAAAAGATTGAAAGCACTTTCATCATTTACATCAGAATCAAATGCATAGATTTGAATGCTTATCTGCACTTCAGAAACATTTCAGATGCAGATAGCATATGATACAACTGTAACTGAAATCATCAAATGATGAAACATGTACTCATGCATTGCTTGAACTGATTGCATCTGCGATTAAAAATGCTACGAGACGTCAACTTCTTGAACTATCAAATAATCATTGCTATCATGAAAAGTTTCAAAGCAGCTGCAAGAATGATGATGAAAATGAAACTTCTGAAGCAATTTAAAATGACTGAGTCACTCATTCTTTAACATGCAATCAACGTGAACTAATTTAATACATAGTCTCATAATGATAGTTTCAACTGCGCAAAGTAGTTGTATAAACAGCAAGTGATTTTCTATCTCAGAAAGTTTTGTTCACTCAATATAAATAGCATAGAGTTTCTCATGAGTCAACTTAATCAATGTCATAAAAATGTATAAATTTATTATTATAATCTTGATTCATTGAATCTGTTTCACAATTTAATAAATCAAGTCATTAACTTAATTATTATCATCTTAATTTAGTTTCAGCAATTTAGTTTTAATCATTTCAGTCATATGCATGAACTTTTGCAATTTCAAGTTAATAAAACTATTGTTTAGTCTTGATTTTACTTAATTCATGTATATAAAAGTTGAACTTTCATTTTTTATCTTTCATTTTATACATTATCTGATCAGCGATGAAACTCATCTGTACATGATGCTGACTACAAATTTACTGTTTAACTACAGTAAAGTTTAAAAATTATCAAAAGTTTAAATAATATCAAAGCATTGCATAATGATGAAGCATTATGCATTGATTGCATGCAAAGTTTTTGTAATCACACAGACTTTGATAATTTTAATGCGCATGTTACAAGTAATTCACATGCAGATGAGAAAGTTAAATAGAATGCAAAACTACAAGAAAAATCGCTTATAAAAATCATTCAATTCAATATTTTGTTGTTGTAATAATGAAAATTGAGACAAAACATTCTTATGTTTGATTTGTTAAAAGTGATTAGCAAAAAGAACTTAAATCATAAACATTCTTTAAATTTACATGCTAACTACATATAAATCTTGTTAAGATTGCATGTTTATTACTACAATATAAACAATTCACAAGTTTTATTAAGTTTAACATAAGTAAACTCAAAAGTCTCATTAATATCATTTAATAAATGTTCAAATACAAACATTTTATATGTAAATGATATGTTGACAAAAAGACTTCATTAAAAGAAAAGAAACATAAGTAAGTTAGTAAAGAATGTTTGAATTATGCTGTCTGATTAAAAGTGTAACATATGAACATTTTTGCAAAACATGATTGATTTGCATGAGAAAAATCTCTACAAATAATGCAAAATAAATGAGTTGCACACTTTACAAGTGAAGTGAGCATTTGCAAAATGTAATATACAATGATGATGATTGTTGATCTTAAAAATCTTTATTTCTTCACTGAGTTTTGATTTTCAAATGTCTTGATGATAAAGTCAACTTTTAGTTAAAAACATTATTTGTATAGTTTAAGAAAACAGTAACATATGTTGATGTAATTAAAGAAGAAATCAATTGCAATATATATATGTATTGCAAAGATCAGCAATGAAACTTATCTGTACATGATGCTGATTACAAATTTACTGTTTAGCTACAGTAAAGTTTAAAGATTATCAAAAGTTTGAATGATATTAAGATGCTGCGTGATGATGAAGTGTTATGCATTGATCACATGCAAAGTTTTCGCGATTATACAAACTTTGATAATCTCAATGCATATGCTACAAAGCAATTTGTATGCAGATGAGAAAGTCAAATAAAATGCAAAACTATGAGAAAAATCGTTTATGAAAATCATTTGATTCAGTATCTTGTCATTATAATGACAAGAACTGAGACAAAACACTCTTGCATTTAATTTGTTGAGAATGATTAGCAGAAAGAACTTGAATCACAAACATTCTTTAAATTTACATGCTAACTATGTATAAATCTGATTAAGACTGTATGTCTGTTATTACAACATGAATAACTCATGAGACTCATTAAGTTTGACATGAGCAAACTCAAGAGTCTCATTAATATCATTTAATAAATGTTCAGACATAGACATTTTATATGTAAGCAATACGCTGACAAGAAGACTTTGTTAAAAGAAGAGAAATATAAGCAAGTTAGTAAAGAATGATTGAACTATGCTGTCTGATTAAAAGTGTAACATATGAACATTTTTGCAAAATATGATCAATCTGCATAAGAAAAATCTTTACAAATAACATGAAATAAATGAGTTGTACATCTTACAAGCAAAATGAGTGTCTGCAAGATGTGATATACAATGTTGATGATTGTTGATCTTAAGAATCTCATTTCTTCACTAAGTTCTGATTCTTGAATATCTTGATGATAAAATTAATCTTTAGTTAAAAGCATCATTTGTATAACTTGAGAAAACAGTAATGTATATCAATGTGATTAAAGAAGAAATCAACTGCAATATACATGCATATTGCTGATGAAATGTCTGCAACTCATGCTTAAGAAGTAAACTGTCAAAATCTAAAAAGTGAAAGATTTCACTCATTTTGAACTGTGAATTTGCAATGAGAAAGACTATCTCTCGCTAAGAGAGAAATCAGTATAAAAATCGTGTTTTATGTATGTTGCATGCAATATATGCAACATATTTTCGATAAATAATTATATATGATTGAGCGAAAATTAGCAAAAGTTATGCTAAATTCTGAGCAAAAAGTTATTATCATCGAAGACTTTAATGCACATCATAGTTGATAAAACGCAAAAATTTCAAACTTTATTAAAATGAAAGCATTAATAAAGTGAATAAATTTACATAAGTGCAATCTGATTAACACTTCTGATATAAACATATATCACAACTATTCAAATCAATTAAACTTGATACTTGATTTAGCATTTGCATCAAAAAATATGTGTAATCATATCAAGAATTGATATATAAATGAGAATGCAAACACAGAATTCAATCATGAAGTAATTTTATTTACAATAGTTATAAAAAAAGTGATTTTTTTATTTTTTATTTCTTCATTAAGTGCATGCAGTCTATGACTATGACACTGTCTAGACGCTGTATGTATGCTAAGTTACATGTAATCTGATCAAAGTCGCTGCTTTATATCTTCTTGTTGATCAATCACATCGATAGTTTGCACATACAAGCGCTCTTTCTCAACTCTCATCATTGTACTTTCGTTTTTCTTTGTTTCTTTGCATTCTTCATGTTTTACTCTTTCGTTTCTAATAGTTATTTTCTCGTCGCAATTCGAGTATTTTTCAAATACTTTAGTGTTGCAATTCTTTCAATTTTGATGATGAACAGTGTCAATATAGTGTCTGTGTTTTTGAGCTGAGCTTTTTCCTTAAGCTTTCTCTGCTCTGCTCTATAATATCTGCAGTTCAGCAGTAAATGCTTTGACGTTTGTCTTGCATTGCATATTTCATAGCATTTGTTTGAATTATTCTCTGATAATCAATGCAAATAGCTCTTGAAATAGTCATGTTTCATTTTCAGCTGAATAAAGGTTGAAAACGTTAGTTTATCGATTTTTCTCATCTCTTTTAGTGATTTATGACTTAAATTCACATTCGATATGTGCTTTTGATAGTGATTTTCCTTCTTGATGCTGCTTTTTCAGACATTTAATCATTGTAATTTCGTCTCTTTGCAAATTTGCTTTTTGACGAAGCTTATGATGATTGCTTTC
>JAABUS010003385.1_pt1 | contig 26042 bp, 23 predicted proteins | sample 5560161 | NCBI WGS metagenome assembly JAABUS01 (sample SAMN10711885, study PRJNA513376) | rock metagenome | isolation source: Antarctica rocks | place: Antarctica: Victoria Land, Trio Nunatak nord | collected 2016-01-04
GCAAGCAACTGCTTGGCCTTCTGCGGGTCCGTGTCGTATCTCCAGGCGCTCGGGTCGTGCGTCGGCATGCCGGGTGGCACCATGCTCTTGGCCGGCCGCGCGAGCCCGTGCATGACGTTGCTGATGATCTGCTCGTAGGGCACGGCGTAGGAGAGCGCCTGACGGATGCGCTTGTCCTTGAACGGCTCCTGGCTGTTGTTGAACGCCAGGCCGAACGACCACGGGCTCTGGATGCTCACCAGCTTCGCCTCGCTGTCGCCCTGGTCGCGGATGGCCGCGGCGTCCTTGGCGGGCACGTCGTAGGCGACGTGCAGCGTGCCGGACTTGAGCAGGTTGAGGCGCTCCTGCGGGTCGCTGATCACCCGGAAGACGAGCCCGGCGTTCTTGGGCAGGCCGGATCGGTAGTACTTGCGGCTGGGCGCGAGCTCCCAGCCCTCGCCGCGGTTCCAGCTCTTGAGCGTGTACGCGCCGTTGCCGTAGATGTGGCCGCGCCAGTAGTCGTCCGCCCACTTGCTCTTGGCGGTGGCGTGCTCCTCGCCGACCTTCTTGGACTGGATCGACATGACCTGAAGGTTGAGCAGGCGCTCCGTCATCGGGTTCGGCTCGTCGAGTTTGAACGTGACCGTCTGCGGATCGACGATCGTGATGTTGTCGGCGGAGGACAGCGTGAGCATCCCCATCACGGTCTTCGTGTACTGCTCGCCCTCGACGCCCCGCTGGAACGTGTACTTGACGTCCTCGGCCGTGATCGGCGCGCCGTCGGAGAACGTCGCCTTCGGGTCGAGCGCGAACGTCACCTTGCGGCGGTCCGGGGAGACCTTCATCGAGCGCGCGACCATCGGCGCGGTGGTCGACCCGTCGGCGACCAGGCCGCTCTTGTCCCGGTGGTATCCGTGGTCGATCAGCTGGTCGTAGACGTTCGCCAGCATGTAGTAGCCGGGGATCGTCTTGAACGCCTGCGGGTCGACCGTGTCGGCGTCGGCGTTGACGCCGATCGCGAGCTTGGCGCCCTTCCCCCCGCCGCCACCGCCCCCGCCGCTCGGCGAGGCGCCGCAGCCCGCGAGGAGCGCGGAGACGCTCGTCGCCCCCAGACCGAACGCCGTCGACGTGCGAATGAACCCGCGGCGGGTGGTGCGACCGCTGCGATAGCTGTCGACCGCGTCGGCGAGCGTCTCCCGATCCCGCCCGGTGAGCGGTTCCGCGACGTTGTCGCCGACCACCTCCATCGCCGACTTGCGTCCCGCTCCATGCTGCTTGCGCGCCATCAGCCCTCCTCTCCCTTCCTCACCTGTCGTCGAGCCTTCGAGATCGCCCTCACCGCGCGCTCGCGCGCGACGTCCAGCGGCATCCGGCCTTCGCGCCGGGCCTCGGCCAGCACGGCTCGGAGCTGGTCGCCGGCGGCGGCGATCCGCTCCTCGACGAAGTCCGCACCGGCGCTGCGGTACTCCGCCGCGATCTGCACCATGCCGCCACAGTTGGCCAGGAAGTCGGGCACGTACAGGACGCCGCGCTCGTGCAGCACGGCTGCGGTGCGGTCGTCCACGAGGGGGTTGTTGGCCGCGCCGGCCACGACCGCGCAGGGCAGGTCCCCGGCGAGCTCGGCGTCGATCATCTCGCCGGTCGCGCAGGGCGCCAGCACGTCCAGCGGCGCACGGAGCAGCCGGTCCGGGGTCGCGGTCTCGGCGCCCAGCTCGTCGCCCAGGGCGGCGGCACGGTTCGGGTCCGCGTCGGCCAGGACGAGCTCGGCCCCCTCGCCAGCGAGCATACGGGCGAGCGACGCACCCACCTTGCCGACGCCGGCCACGCCGATGCGCAGCCCCGCGACGCCGTCCGCAGCCAGATGCGCATCGACGCCGGCATGGATGGCGCCGAGCACCGTGCGGGCGGTCGCAGGCGACGGGTCGCCGCTTCCCCCATGCTGGGGCGAGCGCCCGAGCACGTACTCCGTGCGGGTGGCGATGAGGTCCATGTCGGGCGGGCTCGTGCCCACGTCCTCCGCGGTCAGGTAGGCGCCGCCCAGCGCCTGGACCGCGTCGGCGAAGGCGAGCAGCCGATCCGCCCGTCCGTCGGACGTCCCGTCGTCGACGATCACCGCCTTGCCGCCGCCCAGCGCCAGGTCCGCCGCGGCGTTCTTGAGCGACATGGCGAATGAGAGCCGCAGCGCGTCCCGGACGGCGGCATCGACGTCGGGGTAGGCCTGCATGCGCAGGCCTCCAACGGCAGGCCCGAGCGCCGTCGAGTGGATCGCGATGACGGCACGGAGGCCGCTCGCAGGATCGTGCACCAGCTCGACGCGCTCGTGGTCGCACCCCTCCAGCAGCGCACCGCCCAGCATGCCGGTCATCGGCGCGTGCCTCGCTCGCCCCCGCCGTTGACCAGACACTCCACCTCGTCGGCGTCGACGATGGCGAAGTCGCCGGGGATGGACTGCTTCAGCGCCGCGATGGCGCCGCCCAGCTCGAGGCCGCGCCGGGGGCCGTCGGCCAACAGGCCGGACAAGAAGCCCGCCGAGAAGGCGTCGCCGCCGCCGAGCGGGTCGACCGTCCGGAACTCCGGCGAGTCGACCTGCAGGACGTCCCCGTTGGCGCACGCACTCCGCCGCGCCTGGGTGTCCTGACCGGTGTCGACGCGGCTCGAGATGACCACGCGCTCCACGCCGAGCTCCTCCCGAACCTTCGCGGCGACGTCGGCCGGATTGCCGGCAAGGCCGAAGATCGCCTCCGCTTCGCCGGCTGACGCGATCACCGTGTCGATGTGCGGCACGAGCGACTCCGCCGTGGCGCGCGCCTGCGCCGGGGTGGTCAGCCGCGCGCGGTAGTTGAGGTCGAAGGACGTGTGGCAACCGGCGGCGGCCGCCGCGCTGAGCGCGTCGGCGGTGGAGCGCCGGCAGGACGGTGACAGCGCCGGCGTGATCCCGCTCGTGTGGAACGCCCTGGCCCCCGCGAGCAGTGCCGGCCAGTCGAACGCCTCGGGCTCGAGCGACGCGAACGCCGAGTCGGCGCGGTCGTAGAGGCTGGCGCTGGGCCGCGGGCGCTGGCCGACCTCGACGAACATGAGGCCGAGGCGCCCCTCGGGCGTCCACTGGATCGCGTCCGTCGCGACGCCGTTGGCTCGTGCGTGCGCCAGCACCCGGCGGCCCAGCGGGTTGTCCGGCAGGCGCGACACCCATGTGGCCCGCTCCCCGAGGCGGGCCAGCGCGACGGCGACGTTCAGCTCGGCGCCTGCGATCCAGAGGTCGAAGGCGTTCGCCTGCTCGAGCCGCTGCAGGCCCGGAGGGGTCAGGCGGATCATTGCCTCGCCGAACGTGACGACGCCGCCCGCCGCGGGCGGCGTGGCCTCGGCTGCATCGGTCGGCGCCACGATCTGAAACGGTGTTTCAGATCCTTGCGGATGTCAATCCCGATCGTCCGCATGCGGACACATCAAGGGCCGCGGTCCGACGGGTCGCCGCTCAGGCGGGCCGTGGTCCCGTCGGCCTCGCGCAAGGCCGCGAGGACCGCGAACGGCGTGATCGGGAGCTGGTTCATCGGCCGCCCGATGGCATCGCTGACCGCGTTGGCGACGACCCCCGCCACGGGCACGATCGGCGGCTCCCCCACCCCCTTGGCGCCGTAGGGCCCGCCGGGGTCGGGGTGCTCGAGCAGGATCGCCTCGACGCGGGGGACGTCCTGGGCCCCCGGCAGCCGGTAGCTCTCGAGGTCGCACTCGAGCACTCGGCCGTCGACCAAGTGGATGTTCTCGTAGAGCGCGTAGCCGATGCCCTGCGCGACGCCCCCGTGGATCTGCCCCTCGATGCCGCTCGGGTTGATCGCCCGGCCGACGTCCTGGGCCACGACGTAGCGCAGGATCTCGACCTTCCCGGTGTCGGGGTCGACCTCCACCTCCGCCAGGTGCACGTGGAAGGTCGGTGCGTTGAAGTGGCGGAAGTACGCGCCGCGCATCGTGGCCTCGTCGATCGCCGCCGGAGCGGACACGGCGCTCCCGGTCGCCGCTATTGGCCCGCCTTGGGCCAGCGCCGCGGCGGCGACGTCGGCGAGCGCGATCCGATGCTGGGGCGATCCCGCGACCTCGACGTGACCGTCCACGAGCCGCAGATCCTCCGCGGCCGCCTCGATGAGGTCGGCTGCTCGCTCGAAGACCTGCCGCCGCACCTCACCGGCGGCCCGCAGGATGGCGTTGCCGACGTTGTAGACGGTCCGGCTTCCCTGGGCCCCGGCGTCGTAGGGCGCGGCATCGGTGTCCGGCGCGTGCACGATGACGTCCTCCGGGTGCACGCCAAGCTCCTCGGCGACGATCTGGACGAGCCCGGTCGAGACGGCTCCCGAGCCGATGTCGGTGGCGGCCGTGATGAAGCCGATCGTCCCATCCTCGTTGAGCTTGAGCGTGGCCGAGCCGGCCATCGGGTTGGTGAGCCAGGTGACCGCCGCGATGCCCACCCCGTGGTACGGGCGTCGCGCGCTGACCTCGGCCCAAGGGGCAACCTCTTCGATCCGCTCGAACGCCTCGGCGAACGCGGTGCCGTGGAGCTCCTGTCCGTTCGGGAGGCGATCGCCGGGCCGGTAGGCGTTGCGCATCCGGAGCGCCCTCCGGTCGGCGCCGATCTCGGCGGCGATGTGGTCCAGGTGGCGTTCCGTCGCGAACACCATGTAGGGCCCGCACACGCCTCGGAAGGATCCCGTCGGCGGCGTGTTGGTGTAGACCGCGTGCCCGTGGTAGCGAACCGCTCCGACCCGATAGGCACCGGCGATCGTGAGCATGGCGATGCCGGCGATGGCCGGCGTCTCACCGGCGTAGGCACCGGCGTCCATCAGCCATTCGGCCTCCTGGGCGACGACGTCACCGTCGGCCGTGACCGCCGAGCGCAGCCTCACGACCGCGTTCTCTCGCATCGTGCCGGCGACGAACTCCTCGCTGCGCGTGTAGACCAGCTTCACCGGGCGCCCGGCGTGCCGGGCGAGCAGCGCGGCGAGCGGCTCCGGACCGGCGTCGAGCTTGCCGCCGAACCCGCCGCCCACGGTGTCGGCGAAGATCCGCACCGCCGACGAGCGCACGCCGAGCGACTCGGCCGTGCGGTCGCGGACCAGCGCGGGGAACTGGGTCGAGCAGTGGACGATGTAGCGGCCCGTCTCGTAGCGCGCGACGGCACACCGCGGCTCGACGTAGCTCTGGTGCTGGCGGGGGACGGCGAACTGGTCCTCGACCACCACGACGTCCGGACGGCCGAAGCCGGCCGCCACGTCGCCGCGGGCGAGCTCCGCCTCCCACAGGCGGTTGCCGTCCCGCTTCCCCTCGATCTCGCAACGATACGACGCCCAGTCGGCGTGCACGAGCGGCGCGCGCCGGGCGATCGCCGTCTCCATCTCCGTCGTCGCCTGGGTGGGCTCGATCTCCAGCTCGATCGCGTCGACCGCCGCACGTGCGGCCTCCACCGTGTCGGCCGCCACCGCCGCCACGGGCTCGCCGATGTAGCGGACGACTGCGTCGGCGAGGAGCGGCTGGTCCTTGACGAACATCCCGGAGCGGCCCGGCGCATCCGCGGCCGTCACGATCGCCCGCACGCCGGGCAGGTCCGCGGCCCGCGAGGTGTCCAGGCGTGCGATGCGGCCGGCGGCCACCGGTGACCGCAGCAGCTTCGCGTGCAGCATGCGCGGCTCCTCGCGGTCGAGGCAGTAGGTCGCCGCGCCAGTGACCTTCGCCGCGCCGTCGGCGCGTCGGACGGATCGACCGATGACCGAGCTCATCCGGCGGCCGCCCGAGACAGCGACAGCACGCCGTCAACGATCTTCTGGTAGCCGGTGCAGCGGCAGACGTTCCCCGCGAGGGCGGCGCGGATCTCGTCCTCGGTTGGCGAGGGATCGCGCTCGAGCAGGGCGGTGAGCGTCATCAGGACGCCGGGAGTCGAGATGCCGCACTGCACGCCGCCGCTGTCGAGGATCGCCTCCTGCAGCGGGTTCAGGGCGCCGTCCGCGCCGGCCAGGCCCTCCACGGTGCGTATGCGGGCGCCGGCCGCCAGCGCGAGCGGATACAGGCACGACACGACCGATCGCCCGTCGACGATCACCGTGCACGCTCCACAGCGACCCTCGAAGCAGCCGACCTTGGTGCCCGGCAGGCCGAGGTCCTCGCGCAGCACCCGCGCGAGGGGACGCAGGCCATCGCCCTCGATAGCCACCGCTTCGCCGTTGATCTCGAATTCGTACGGCATCGACGCTCCTTCAGTCCCTCAGACGCTCGACGGCACGGCGGATGAGCGCCGGCAGCACTGCGAGGCGGTACCAGCCAGGCGCGTCGAGACCCTCGCGGGCCGTGAGCGCGTGCGCCGCGGCCCGCCCCGCCTCCTCGGCAGACCCCCGTTCCAGCGGACGCCCGATCAGCGCGGCCTCCGCGGCGGCCACCCGGGTCGGCGCCGGCTCGACGGCGCCCACCGCAAGGCGGGCAGCCGTCACGACATCGTCCGCGAGGTCGACCGACACGGCCACGGAGACGAGCGAGTACTCGGCGCCCGCACGGACGGTCAGCCGTTCGAACCAGGCGCGGCGAGCCGCAGGGACCGGGACCCGAATCGCGACGACCAGCGCATCCGCCCGACGGCGGTTCGACAGCCATGACGCGACGTCGACGGTCTCCGTGCCTCCCGGCCGAGCGACCTCCACCTCCGCCTCGGCCGCCAGCAGCGGTGGCACCAGGTCCGCCTCCGGGAACGGGGCGGCCAGATTGCCGCCGAGCGTGGCGACGTTGCGCACGGCCGGGAAGGCGGAGCGGCGCGCCGCCTCGGCCAGGGCGCCCACCGGGCCCGCGCCGTCGTCGAGCCCTCCGATGTCGACGTGCGTCTCCAGCGCGCCGATCCGCAGCTCCCGATCGATGCGCGTCACGCCGCGCAGCGCGTCGATCCGGCGGAGCGAGACGTAGTCTGGGCGCAGGGCCTCGTCGCGGAGCGCAGCACGCATCACCCAGGTGCCGCCGGCGAGGACGGCGCCGTCATCGCCGAGGCGTTCGAGCAGGTGGACGGCCTCCTCGACCGTGCCGGGCTCATGGACCCTCGTCACGCGGCGGGCTCCGCGGGTCGACAGCTGATCAGGTCGCGGGCGGCGATCTGAAACACAGTTCCAAGATACGCGTCTCGCGGTGGAGCACGCATGCCGGCCGGTCAGCGAACCCACCGCGGCCTGCGAGCACCGGATCCTCCCCGACTCGACAGCCGACCGGAAGCCATCACCCCCGCGCTGTCATCCGCCCCCCGATGGAGGGCCGATGCCGCCGCGTGCCAGGACGCTCCGGGTGATCGCCTCGCCACCGGGCAAGAAGGCGTCCTCGAGCGGCGGGCTGTAGGGGATCGGCAGGTCCGGGGTGGTCAGGCGCCAGGCATCGTCGATACTCCCGAGCGCCTGCTCCGTCACCGCGGCGAGCACCTCTCCGGCCCAACCACCGGTGCGGGGCCCTTCCTCGACGACGAGCAGCCGGTTCGTCTTCTCGACGGAGACGATGAGGGTCTCCAGGTCCAGCGGGCGCAGGCTGCGCAGGTCGATGACCTCGACGTCCACACCGTGCTCCGCGAGCGTCTCGGCGGCCTTGAGCGCGTCATGCACACCCTTCATCGCGGTGGCGATCGTGAGGTCGCGCCCGTCCCGCACGACCGCGGCGCTGCCGAGCGGGATCGCGGCTGCGTCGCCGGCGTCGCCCTTCAAGGCATACAGCCGCTTGTGCTCGAAGAACAGCACCGGATTCTCGTCCCGGATGGCACCCTTCAGCAGACCCTTGGCGTCGCTCGGCGTGGCCGGCGCCGCGATCTTGAGGCCGGGGATCGCCTGGAACCAGGGAGCGGGGACCTGCGAGTGGATCGCGCCGAAGCGCCCGCCGGCGCCGACGGAGGACCGCACCACGAGCGGCACGCTCGCCTGCTCATTCGAGAGATACCAGTACTTCGCGGCCTGGTTGACGAGGCTGTCCATGGCGAGCGCCAAGAAGTCCGCGAACATGATCTCGATCACCGGGCGCAGGCCGCAGACCGCGCTCCCGAAAGCGGCGCTCGACAGCGCCAGCTCCGAGATCGGCGTATCGAACACGCGCTCCGGGCCGTGCCGCTCGAGCAGGCCGGGACTCACCTGGAAGACGCCCCCGGCCGCCGCCACGTCCTCTCCGAAGAAGATCACGCGGTCGTCACGCGCGAGCTCCTCGTCCAGCGCCTCCCAGATCGCGCGACGGAACGTGGTGGGCGTCATCACGCCCCCGTCCCGCTCCCGGCGAACTCGCTCGCCGGATCGCCGGGCTCCGGGAAGGGAGCCGCGAGCGCGCGCGCCTGGATCGCCTCGACCTCTTCGGCCACGTTCGCCATGAGCGCGTCGAGCTCGCCGGCCGCGATGCCGTACTCGTCGGTCAGGCGGGCGCGGGCGATCTCGATGGGGTCGCGTAGCCGCCACGCCGCGACCTCGTGGTCCGGCCGGTACTTCACGGGGTCTCCGCGCCCGTGGTCGGCATAGCGGTAGGTCCGCATCTCGAGGAACCCGGGACCCTCCCCGGAGCGCGCGCCGTCGAGCGCCTCAGCCGCGGCCGCGCGGACCGCCCACACGTCCTGACCGTCGACGGTCTCTGCCGGGATGTCCAATGCGCGCGGCCGCGCGAGGATTCCGCCGGGCGTCACCTCCTCCATCCGCGTGTACTCGCCGTAGCCGTTGTTCTCGCACACGTAGAGGACCGGCAGGCGCGCGACCCGAGCGAAGTTCAGGCACTCGTGGAAGTACGCCTGGTTGACCGCTCCGTCCCCGAAGAAGGCGACCGCCACGCCCCCGGTGCGCCGGAGCGCGAGAGCCGCACCGGTGGCCGCCGCGAGGCTGCCGCCGACGATGCCGAAGCACCCGATCAGCCCGTGCTCGAGGTCGACGACGTTCATCGAGCCGGACCGGCCGCCGCAGATCCCGGTCCTACGGCCGATGAGCTCCTCCAGGAACCGTTGCGGGCTCGTCCCGAGCGCGAGCACGTGGCCATGCCCGCGATACGTCGCGGCGACCCGGTCCTCGGGGCGCAGGACGCTCGCGACACCGGCGCTGACCGCTTCCTGCCCGTTGCAGAGATGCGTCGAGCCGTAGACCTCGCCGCGCAGGAACAGCGAGTGCACGGCCTCCTCGAAGCGGCGGATCAAGACCATCCGCCGCAACAGGTCCACGTAGGGCACGGCGTCACCGGGACCAGCCGCCGTCGCGAGGACGTGCGTCATGGCGACGGCTCGCGCGTGTGCCAGTCGGTGAGCTCTTGGTAGCCGTGGCCGACGCGCAGTACGGTCCCCTCGTCAAACGCCCGGCCGATGATCTGCATGCCGATCGGCAGCTCGCCGGTGGAGAAGCCGCAGGGCACGGACAGCGCCGGCATCCCCGTGAGCGCCGGGAGCGCGTTGTAGCGCATGACCGCGGTGATGATGTCGAGGATCTCGCCGCTCTCCATGTGCACCTCGGTCGCTCCCACGGGTGGCGCGGTGAAGGGAACCGTCGGCGTCACGATCGCGTCGACGTCGCGGAGCACGTCGGCGACGCGATCGCGCAGGAGCGCGCGGTAGCGCTGCGCCTGGATGTAGTGGCTGGCGAGGTAGAGCTCACCTACCTCCAACAGCGAGCGCACATCCGCTCCGTAGTCTTCCGGGCGCTCTCTCAGCCAGGCCGCGTGATATGCGGCCGGCTCGGCGATGTCGATGGTGAGCAGTGCCGAGATGCTCGGCTCGAGATCCTCGATGTGTACCTCTCGCAGCGTGGCGCCGCCGTCCTCGAGGCGCTCCAGCGCAGCGCGGGTCGCCGCTTCGACGTCCGGCTGCAGCCCGACAAGCGAGAAGTCCTCGATCACCGCCAGGCGGAGACCCTCGAGCCCGCGCTCGAGCTCGTCGGCGTAGCGCGGCACCGGCGCGCCGGACGTCTGGCGATCGCGCGAGTCGTAGCCGGCGATCGCCTCGAGCATCGCGGCGCAGTCGCGCACCGTGCGGCACATCGGCCCCGCGGTGTCGAGCGTCCAGGCCAGCGGCACGATCCCATGATTCGAGACCCGGCCGATCGACGGCCGCAGTCCGGCGACGCCGTTGAAGCTCGCCGGCAGGCGAACCGAGCAGCCTGTATCGGTGCCGATGGCCCCGTAGGCCAGGCGGGCCGCGACCGCCGCCCCAGAGCCACCGCTCGAGCCGCCGGGGGTCCGCTCGATCCCCCAGGGGTTCAGGGCTGCACCGTAGTGCGGGTTGTCGGTGGTGACGCCGTAGGCGAACTCGTGCATGTTGAGCTTGCCGATCAGGATCGCCCCGGCCGCACGAAGCCGGGCCGCGATGGTGGCGTCCTCGTCGGGCACGTGATCGCGCAAGATCCTGCTTCCGGCCCGCGTCGGCTCCCCGCGCGTGGCCACATTGTCCTTGAGCGCCAGCGGAACTCCGTGCAGCGGGCCCAGGTGGTACCCGGCGCCGATCGCGCGCTCGGCAGCCTCCGCTGCCCCGCGGGCCGTGTCGGGATGGACGTCGATGTAAGCATTGAGGACCGGATCCACCGCCTCGATGCGGGCGAGGGTCGCCTCGAGCACCTCGACCGGCGATACGTCACGCGCGGCGATGCGGGCGGACACCTCGGCGAGCGTCAGCCGGGTCAGCTCCGCCCCGCCCGTCATCTGTGCCCGTGCTGCTCGAGCGCGGGATGGTGGAAGCGCAGAGCCGGCTGCACGTGGCGCTGCTCGTCCATGTACCGGTTCACCCGGTTGGCCTCCGGGAGCAGACCGTTCAGCTGCGCTGCGACCGCCCCGACGCGGTCCCCGGATAGCGGGAGCTCGGCGAGGCGGGCGAGTTGGTGGACCATCTCGGCGGTCACCAGCACAAGGTTGTCGTCCGCCGTCTCGCTCGTCACCGTCTGCGCTCCAGGGAATGGGGCCCGCTCGACATTGGAAGGCGCCGGACGGCACCTTCGTAGGGCGATGCCAGGATTGGATCCATTGATACCATGGGCTCGCCACTCGATCAAGGCTCCGCGATGCCGCCATGCTCGGGGCCCTCCGCCCTCAAGCCGAGGACGCTAACGCCGAGGGGCGCTCGGTGTACCGGCCGACGTACCGTGCGATGATCACGGCTGGTCCGGCTCCACCTGGAGTCCCGGCCAAGCGGTAGGATCGCGGCCTAGCAGCCAGAAATGGATCCAGGACCGCGTTTCGGATCCAAACAGCAGCTCCGCCGCGAGGAGGATGATATGACGACCGGCAAGGTCCAGGTGGGCGGGATCCATCACGTCAGTCGAAGCGTCGGCGACATGGAGCGGTCGCTGTGCTTCTACCGCGACTTGCTCGGCCTCGAAGTCGCGCTCGACACCGAAATGAGCGGGGACATGCTCGAGCGCGAGGTGGGGCTCGACGGTGCGCGCCTGCGGCTCGTGGAGCTCGCGACCGGACCCGGGGAGGCGATGCTCGAGCTGCTGGAGTACTCCTCGCCGCCGCCGGACGCGAGCACGCGGTTGCGACCGTGCGACGTCGGCGCTCACCACGTCGCGGTCCTGGTGAACGACATCGAGGAGGCGTACCAGCACCTCGACGCCGCGGGCGTCCGCTTCACTTGCCCTCCGCAGGAGGTCGACGCCGGGTACTTCCGCGGCCACCGGACCGCGTACTGCTTCGATCCGGACGGCCAGATCCTCGAGCTGTGGCAGACGGTCCATGAGGACTGACCGACCGCAGGCGGCGCCGGAGGATCGGCAGTGGCCCAGCGACCTCCAGGGTCGCAGCGTCATCGTGACCGGCGCGAGCTCGGGGATCGGACAGGCCATCGCGGCGGCCTTCGGCGCGGCTGGGGCGAGCGTGCTGGCGGTCGGCCGCGACCGAGAGCGGCTTGCGGTCACCGAGTCGACGGTGAAGGCCGCCGCCGGCGAGTGCCGGACGCTCTCCATGGACGTCCTCGAGGCTTCGGCCGCCGAGACGATCGTCGCCGCGGCGCTCGAGCACTTCGGTGGGCTGGACCTGGTGGTGCCGGCGGCGGGGGTGTTCCGGCCGCAGCCGTTCCTCGAGACACCGCTCGAGGCGCTCGACGAGCAGTTCGCGGTCAACGTCCGCGCCCCGTACGCCCTCCTGCAAGCAGCGCTGCCCCACCTCGTCCAGGCCCGAGGCGCGGCGGTGCTGATCTCGTCCATCTCGGGGATCGTGGGCTCCGCCAACTGCACCGCCTACTGCGCCACCAAAGGGGCGGTCGAGCTGTTGACGCGGTCGCTGGCGCTCGAGTTCGCGGCCGATGGCGTCCGGGTCAACGCCGTGGCACCCGGCAACGTCCGCACGGCGATGAACGCCCACCTCTTCGCCGATCCGGGCTACGAGGAGGCGGCGCTTGCCGCGACCCCGGCAGGGCGGATCGGCGAAGTCGACGACATGACCGGCGCCGTGCTCTTCCTGGCCTCGAGCCGCGCCGCCTACGTCAACGGAACGACGCTCGTCGTCGACGGCGGATGGACGGCAGGCTAAGCGTGAAGCGGGAACGCTACACCTCGAGCGCGGGGTCGTGGCCCGCCGGAGCGGCGGCGGTCGACGCCGTCCGTGCGGGCGACCTCGTGTTCGTCGCGGGGCAGATGCCCGCGACGAAGCGCGCGCCGCGGAGCGTCGACGAGCAAGCGGAGGAGGCCTTCGCCGCCGTGGGCGAGCTGCTCGCCGAGGCGGGGGGCACGTTCGACGACGTCGTCGACCTGATGTCGTTCCATGCAGATCCGCGCGACATCCCCGCCGTGCTCGAGGTGGGCAGGCGCTTCCTGCCCACCGGCCACGAGCCGGCGTGGACACCGGTGGCCATGGTTGGTGCGCCGGTTCCGGAGGCCCGGGTCGTCCTGCGCGCGGTGGCCGTTCTCGGAGACGAGCCGAAGCGCTGCACCCGCCTCGAGGAGTCGGATTGGTGGAGCCCGTACCCGGTCTCCGCCGCCTGCGAGAAGGGGGGACTTGTCTTCGTCGCCGGGCAGGGCGCGACGGGCCTGGACGGCGAGGTGGCCGGGCCTGGCGACCACGCTGCGCAGGCGCGCCTTGCATTCGCCAAGGTCGCAGCTCTCCTGGAGCGCCACGGCGGCTCGCTCGCGGACGTCATCGACTTCTGCTCCTTCCACCACGACGCCCGCGGCATGGCCGAGACGAACGCGGTCTTCGAGCGAGAGGTCTTCGGCAACGTCCGTCCCACGCAGGCGCCGGCGCTCACCACGATCGGCTCAGCGGGCCTGATCGCGCCCGGGATGCTGTGCCAGTACCGCGCCATCGCCGACCTCACCCCAGGCCCGCGCGTCTCGCGGACACCGGAGACCGTGTGGTGGCGGGAGCTGCCGGTGTCGGGGGTGACGCGCAAGGCGGGCGGCCGACTCGTCGGGATCTCCGGCCAAGTCGCCTCGGACGGCGCCGGCGAGATCGTCCACGCCGGGGACCCGGAGGCCCAGGCCCGCTACGCGTTCGAGCAGATCCGCGCCGGCCTGGAGCTGCTGGGCGGCTCACTGCGCGACGTGGTGGAGGTCACCGCGTTCCACAAGGACCCCCGGTCGTGGCAGGTCGCCATCGAAGTCGGCCGTGAGTTCTTCGGCGGCGCCGAGCCGGCGTGGACCGCGATCGGTACCACCGGACTCTTCAAGGAAGGGTACCTGCACGAGATCCACGCCCTGGCGGTGATCGATCGATGACGGTCGCGGACTCGTCAGCGTGCGCTTGGCGGCGGCATCCGCGTCAGGAAGTCGTCGGCGATGTCCTCGTAGGTGACCCAGCGGGCGGCGCCGTGGCCACTGACGTACTCGATGAACCGCTCGAGCATGAGCAGCACCTGGGGCCGACCGCTGACGTCAGGGTGGATCGTCATCGGGAAGACCGCGTAGTCCTCCTCGCGGTGGATGAAGTCGAACTGATCCCGCCACGACTGCTCCAGATCGCGCGGGTTCACGTATCCGTGGCTGTTCGGTGACCTCTTGATGAACAGCATCGGCGGAAGGTCGTCGAGGTACCAGCTGCCCGGGATCTCGACCAGGTCGGTCTCCTCGCCCTTGGAGAACGGCTTCATCCATTCCTCGGCGGGCTTGGAGTAGTCGATCGGTGTCCAGCCGTCGCCCACGCGCACGTAGTAGGGGTGGAAATCGTCGTGCATGAGGCTGTTGTCGTATTTGACGCCGGCGCCGAGGAGGAGCTCGTTGGTGACCTTCGAGAATTCCCACCACGGAGCGACGTAGCCCCTCGGCCGCACGCCACACACGCGCTCGAGCGCCTCGAAGCTGCGACCCAGCACCGCCTCCTCCTGCGTGCGCGACATCGCGAGCGGGTTCTCGTGGGAGTAGCCGTGGAGGCCGATCTCGTGTCCCGCCTCAGCGGCAGCGGCAGACTCGCGCGGGAAGCTGTCCGCGGTGTGGCCGGGGATGAACCAGCTCGTGCGCAGGTCGTACCGCCCGAAGAGCTTCAGCAGGCGTGGCATGCCGACCTCCGCCGCGAACACCCCGCGGGAGATGTCGCACGGCGAGTCCTCCCCGCCGTACGACCCCAGCCAGCCCGCGACCGCGTCGCAGTGGACGCCGATGGCACACAAGATCTCCTTAGACATGAGCCCTCCTTCGATCTCTACAGGTTCAGTGAAACGCAGAACGTCAACCAACCGAGGAGCACCCGTGGCACGAGAGAGCTGGCGCAGTCGCAAGACCTTGATCCTCAGCCGGACGGACATGATGGGGCTCGTCACTCCGGCGGAGTACGTCGGGTGCGTCGAGCAGGCGTACCGGATGCACGGCGAGGGCCGCTTCTACATGGACCCGAAGGGTCACATCGTCCTCGACAAGTATCCGGGTGAGTGGGAGGCGATGCCCTCCTACATCGAGGAGCCCGAGGCGGCGGCCTGCAAGTGGGTCTCGATCCGCGAGCGCAACCGCGAGCAGTTCGACCTGCCGACCGTGTTCTCGATCCTGATCTACACGCACCCGGAGACAGGGTTCCCCCTCGCGATCTGCGACGGCAGCTACCACACGGTCATGCGCACGGGTGCGTCGGCCGCCGTATCGGCGAAGTGGCTGGCGCGCAAGGACTCGAAGGTCCTCGCCATCGTCGGCGCCGGCAACATGGCGGAGGGCGCGCTCGCCACCTGCGACACCGTGTTCGAGTGGGACGAGGTGCGGGTCTGGAGCCGGTCGCAGTCCACGCTCGACGACTTCCGGCGCAGCATGGAGCCGACGATCGCCGGGCGCTACCCGCTCGAGACCTCGACCGACCTGGAGCGGGTGGTGTCCGGAGCCGACGTCGTGGTGACGATCACGCCCGCTCGCGGCCCCGTCGTGAAGGACGAGTGGATCGCAGAGGGCACGCACGTCGCGGCGGTCGGAGCCGACAAGGGCGGTGACCAAGAGCTCGACGCCCGGATCCTGCAGCGGGCCCGGATCTTCGTCGACGACATCCGGCAGTGCCGCACGGACGGGGAGATCAACGTCCCGCTCTCCGAGGGCTTGATCACGGAGGACGACCTCGCCGGCGAGATCGGCGAGGTGGTCGTCGGCCGCACGCCGGGCCGTACCTCCGACGCGGACGTCACCGTCTTCGACTCGACCGGTATCGCCCTGCAGGACTCGGCGACCGTTCCGCTCGAGTACGAGCGGGCCGTCGCCGCGGGCGTGGGCATCGAGAAGAAGATGATCTCCACGTAGATGGCCATGATCGGCAAGCTCGAGGGAAGGGCGGCGCTCGTGACGGGCGCCGCCAGGGGGATCGGGCGCGCCATCGCCGCCGCCTTCGCCGCCGAGGGCGCGTCGGTGGCGCTCGCCGACCTCGACGAGGAGGCGGCGCTCACTGCCGCAGCTGCCATCGCCGCCGCGGGCGGCCGCGCCGTCGCCATCGGTGGCGACGTCACCGACCCCGCACGTGCGCGACAGATCGTCGCCGAGGCCGTCGAAGGTCTCGGCGGGCTCCACGTGCTCGTGAACAACGCGGCGATCGGGACGAGCTGTCCCGTGCTCGAGATGTCGGTGGAGACCTGGCAGCGGATGGTCGAGACCAACCTCTCCAGCGTCTTCTACTGCACGCGAGCGGCGTTGCCGCACCTGGTCGCCCAACGCCACGGGCGGATCATCAACATGGCCTCGCAGCTCGCGTCCAAGGGCGGCGTCGAGATGGCGCACTACAGCGCCGCGAAGGCCGGCGTGCTCGGGCTGACGAAGTCGCTCGCGCGCGAGCTGGCCCCCTACGGCATCACTGTGAACGCCATCGCCCCCGGTCCCGTCGAGACCGAGATGCTCGGGGTCCTCCCCGACGAGTGGCGGGCAGCGAAGCGGGCTGAGCTGCCGCTCGGCCGCTTCGGCACGCCGGAGGAGATCGCCCCCACGGCGCTGCTGCTCGCCTCCGACGACGGCGCGTACTACACGGGCTCGACCCTGAACGTGTCGGGCGGGGACGTGATGTAGCGGGCGGGCCACGCCGGCTCGATCAGCCACCGACGACCGGGATCAGCAGCCGCGAGGGCCGCTCGCCGTCGTGGAAGATCGCCTGCGTCGCAACCTTGCCCGCCAGCACGGTGGCCTCGCCCGTCCGCTGCCCGTTGTTGGGGTTGATGTCGAACATCGGAAAGTTGCTGCTCGAGACCTCGAGGCGGATTCGATGACCCCGCTTGAACAGGTTCGCCGTCGAACCCACGCGGATCCGGTACTCGTAGACGCGCTGCGGCTCGATCGGCGTCGGGTGCTCGAGTGACTCCCGGTAGCGGGCGCGCACGATCCCGTCGCACAGGTTGATCGAGTGCCCGCTCTCGCTCACGTCGCAGAGCTTCGCGGTCCAGTCGGTGTCGACCGCGTCGGTGGCCGCGTAGAGGATCAGCTCGATGGTCCCGACGACCTCGAGGTCGTCGTCGAGCGGCGGGGTCGAGTAGACGAGCACGTCGTTGCGGATCTCGACGTAGCTCTGTTCCATGGGGCCGAGCGGCGCCACCTCCGCCACGCAACACGAACGGCCGCCCGTGCTCGGCACCGGCATGGCCGGGTTGTACACGTAGACGTCCGGCGGCTCGTCCACCGGGGCGTCCAGCGTGAGCGCGCCGTCGCCCGACAGCGAGGTCGCCCGGCCGGAGGAGCGGAGGTGGTACTCCCGCACGCGAGCGTCCGAAGGGGGCCAGGCATCGTAGTCGCGCCAGCGGTCCTCGCCCATGAGGAACAGCCGCACGGGCGCCCAGTCCTCGAGGGTGCCCTCCCCCTTGAGCCAGTGATCGAACCATCGGATTTGGAGATCATCGACCACGTTGCGGCCCTCGTCGCCGAAGTTGCGCACGCCGCTGATCGGCGCCCATGGGATGTGAACCCACGGGCCGATCACGAGCCGCTGCGCCCGGCTCGGGTCGTCGCCCGCGCGCTCGGAGAGGGCGGCGAAGTTCTCCAGCGTGCCCTCGACGAAGGAGTCGTACCAGCCGCCGACGTGCAGGGCCGGGGCAACGATGCGGTCGAACCGGTCCCGGATCGACAGCGCCTGCCAGTACTCGTCGCGAGTGTCGTGCTCGAGCCATTCGAAGAAGTACGGCGCCACGTCGGCCTCGCGCAGCAGCGGGAAGTCCTCGAGCGGCTGGGTCGAGTACAGGCCGGGGAAGTCGTTCGCCCGCTGCGCGAGCGAGACGGCGGCCTCCATGTCGCCGCGCTTGAGCGCATCGGGGAGCCCGAGCAGCGGCTGGACCCACGACACGACGAACGCGAGGCTGAGCGCCCCGCCCTGGTAAGTCCACCCGTCGAAGAAGTCGTTGCCGGTGAACCCCGGAACCATGCAGACGAGGTCGGCCGGCTGCTCCAGTGCACCCAACAGCTGGACGGCGCCCGGATAGGAGAAGCCGTAGGTGGCGACCTGCCCGTTCGCCCCGGGCAGCCCGGCGGCCCAGGCAATCGTGTCCGCCGTGTCGGTCCCCTCGTGGACGAACGGCCGGAACTCGCCGTCCGAGGCGAAGCGCCCACGCGGATCCTGGATGACCACCAGATAGCCCTGCCGGGCGTACCAGGCAGGATGCTCGTAAGTGATCTGCTGCGCCACGGTCTTGTCGTACGGCGTCCGTTGCAGCAGCACGGGGTACCGCCCCGGCGCCTCCGGCCGGTAGACGTCGGCCCGCAGCACGGTGCCGTCGCGCATCGTGGCCGCGACGTCGCGCTCCACGGTCACTCCGCCCAGCCAGGCCACCTGATCTCCTTGGTTCATCCGTCCTCCTATTGGGCGTTCCAGCCGCCGTCGACGACCAGGTTCGCGCCGGTCATGTATCTCGAGTCGTCACAGGCAAGGAAGAGCGCCGACGGAGCGATCTCCTCGGGACGCGCCAGGAAGTCCTCGCGGCCGAGGTCCAGCGGGGTCTTGGCCTTCCAGTCCTCGCGCACCTCGGGGCGCGCGCGGTGGCTGCGGTTGAACTCCGTTGCCGTCGCGCCGGGACAGAGCGCGTTCACCCGGATGCCGAAGGGCGCAGCCTCCAGGGCGATGCCCTTCGTCATCGTGGCGACGGCGCCCTTGGACGCGCAGTACAGCGATGCCTCGGGCGCCGCGACGAACGCGAAGTTCGAGCTCACGTTGACGATCACGCCCGTTCCCTCCTGCCGCTTCATCTGGCGGATCGCCCGCTGGCACATCAGGAACGTCCCGCGGACGTTGACGCTCATCACGCGGTCGAACTCCTCGACGGTGATGTCTTCGACGGGCTTGAAGAGCGCGACGCCCGCGTTGTTGACCAGCACGTTCAGCTCGCCGAAGGCGTCAAGCGTCGCCGCGAAGGCCCGGTCCGCGTCCTGCGGGCTCGTGACGTCCCCCTGCTGGAACAGGCCGCCGGCTGCGAACCCGTCTACAAGTGCTGCCCCGGTGGTCCCGTCATCGCGGGACTCGCCGCGGGCATCCAGGACGACGACCTTGGCTCCCTCCTCGCCGAAGAGCTGCGCGATCTGCCGCCCGATCCCCGACAACCCGCCGGTGACCATCGCCACCTTCCCGTCGAGCCTTCCCATCGTCATCCCCGATCTGTCGTTCGCGATGGCGCGGCGGTGCGACGCACCGCGCGTGCCCGTACCCTGCAGCAATGAGCGCGCCAACTCCCGAGACACTCGTGCTGTCCCGGGCCGAGGTGGAGACCCTCATCGACTGGGAGGACGCGCTCACCGCTGTCGAGGAGTCGCTCGTCGCCCACGCACGCGGGGAGGCTCGCCCGTTCCCGACGCTTCGCGAGGCGGTTCCCGGTGGGATGGTGGGCGTCCGCGGCGCGTCCTGGCCGAAGCGCGGACTTCTCGGCGTCAAGGTGTCCGGCTTCTTCTCGGGCAACCGTCTCAACGGGCTCGATAGCCACCAGGGAGTCATCGTCCTGCAGGACCCCGACAGCGGCCGGCCGCGCGCACTCGTCGACGGCAACCACGTCACCTGGATCAGGACCGCGGTCGCCGGCGTCGCCGGCACCCGGACGCTTGCGCGGCCGGACGCGCGCCGGGTGCTGGTGGTCGGCAACGGCCTCCAGGCCGAGGCCCAGGTCCGGAGCCACGCATGGGGCCTCGCCGCGCGCAGCCCTGAGTTCGAGGTCCACGCACCGCGCGACGACGCTGCGGGAACGAAGGCGGGCGCGTTCGCCGCGCGCCTGGAGCGGCACGGGATCCACGTGAAGCCGGCGCCCGATCTCGAGCACGCGCTCGCCGGGGCGGACGTGGTCGTCACGGCGACGCCGTCGACCGACCCGGTGGTGTCCGCGGCGTGGGTCCGGGCCGGGACCCACATCACCGCGATGGGCGCCGATGCACCCGGCAAGCGCGAGCTGGACGACGAGCTCGTCACCCGCGGTCGCCTCGTGGCCGACGAGCGCAACCAGTCCCTCCGGTTCGGCGAGGGCCAAGCGCTCGGTGACGTCCCCGCGGCTGCATTGCCGACGCTCGGAGAGGTGCTCGCCGGGGCCACGCCCGGTCGCACGCAGCCGGCTGAGGTCACGATCTTCGACAGCACGGGCCTCGGGCTGCACGACGTCGTCACCGCCGAGGCCGCCGTCCGCCGCGCGCGCGAACGCGGCGCCGGCGTCTGGATCGCCCTCTGACGCGTCCGCGCGCGCGAGCTGTGATGCTCCCAGGGGTCGAAACGAGATCGAGGGACGATGACGACTGAGGATTCCGGAACGCTGACGTGGCTCGGCCACGCGACCCTGAGGATCGTGTCCCGGGGCGGGACGCGGATCCTCGTCGACCCGTGGGTCGAGGGAAACCCGAAGTTCCCCGATGCGATGCGACCGATCGACGCAGGCGACGTCATCGTCGTCACGCACGGACACGCAGATCATGTCGGCGACGCGGCCGAGATCGCCCAGCGCCTGGGAATCGCCATCGTCTGCGTGCCCGAGTTGGCCGCGTACTTCGCTTCCCAAGGCGTCGAGGACCTCATCGAGATGAACAAGGGCGGGACCGTGGCGGTCGGTGACGTGCGCATCACGATGGTCCCCGCACAGCACTCGAGCGGGATCACGGCGCCAGGCGGTGGCCCCAACCTCGAGGGTGGCGAGCCCGTCGGCCTGATCCTGCGCGCCGACGGAATGGCGCCGGTCTACGTCGCCGGGGACACGACCGTGTTCGGCGACATGAGCCTGATCCGGGAGCTCTACGCCCCCCAGCTCGCGGTCATTCCGATCGACGGAAACTTCAACATGGGGCCCTACGAGGCGGCGTACGCCTGCAGCCTGCTCGGCGTGCCGTCCGTGGTGCCGGTCCACTGGGGCACGTTCCCCCTGCTGGCCGGGACCCCGGATGCCCTGCGCGAGCAGCTTGCGGAGCGGGACGTCCGATGCGAGGTGGCCGCCATCGATCCTGGGGAGAGCGTCGCGCTCCCCCGCTGACGCTGCCGACGCCGAGTCCTCCCCGTGTGCGATCGCAACCGACGACTGGCCCACCTGTACTTCGCCAAGTTCCCCCATGACGAGTCCCTCGTCGAGGAGGCGCTCAGCTCCGGCTTCGTGTTCCACCACCTGCGCGTCATCACGGAGCCCGACGACTTCAGGACGTTCATGCGAGGCGTGAGCAAGGCGTTCCCGGACTTCCGGTTCGACATCCACCACCTCGTGGCGGAGGACGATCTGGTAGCCGCCCATTACACGTTCGCCGGGACGCAGAACGACACGTTCCTGGACTCCGTGCCCTCGCGCGGCCGGAGCTTCTCGACGCGTGGCATGAGCGTCTTCCGCTGCGCGGGGGGTCGGATCAGCGAGCTGTGGGTCACGTTCCACACGCTCGCGATGATGCAGCAGCTCGGAGCCGTCGGAGAGGTGGGCGACGGGATCTAGGGGTCGACGGCATCGGGCCATCTCTCCTGGATCGGGGCGGTCGCCTCGAAGTACGTCTGCGCAACGGCGAGGACCGCGGCGTCCTCGCGGTCGCGACCGACTATCTGGACCCCGACGGGAAGCCCGAGGTCGTCGAACCCGGCGCGCACGACGCACGCCGGCCCGCCCAGCACGTTGAAGGGCACCGTGCTGCGGTGCACCAGCTCCCAGGCCGCCTCGTCCGGAGCCGGAGCGTCGATGGTCGGCGGCGAGGCGGAGGCCAGCGGAAGCATGAGCACGTCGACCGCCTCGAAGATCCGGTCGAACGCTGCAGCCGCCCGGGCGCGGAGCGCACAGGCGGCGAGGTACTCGTCGAGCCCGACCGCGGTCGCGGCGTCAAGGCGCGAGGCCGTCAGAGGCCCGTACTCGTCCCGACGTGCCGGGAACAGGATCGCGCGCCGGTGCGCATTGAGCGTCTCCGCATCGCGGATGACCACGAAAGCGGGGACGAGGCCGGCCGCTTCGGCAAAGCGGACGTCGGTGACAGAACCCCCGCACTGCTCGACGGCGGCCAGCGCGGACGTGAAGACCCGTGCCACATCCGGCGCGGGCGCCACCGGTGCGAGGTCCGCGCAGACGCCGACACGGAACCCGGTCCGCGCCGGCGGTAGCCCGCCCGCGAGTGCGGCCGCCATCGGCGCGCCGCGCGACCCGTCCACGAGGGCAGCGTGCAACAGCGCCGCGTCGGCGGGAGTCCGCGCCATCGGCCCCGCGTGATCGAGCGTGCGACCCATCGGCCACATTCCGGCGGTCGGGACGGCGCCCCACGTCCCCTTGAACCCTACGGTGCCGCAGAAGGCGGACGGTGCACGGATCGAGCCGCCGGTGTCACTCCCGAGCGCGAGCGGGACCACGCGCGAGGCGAGCGCCGCCGCCGAGCCGCTGCTCGAGCCGCCCGAGATGCGCTCAGGCGCCCAGGGGTTGCGCGTCGGCCCGTAGTGGGGGTTGACGCCGGCGATGCCGTAGGCGAACTCGTCGGTCGCGGTCTTGCCGACGACGATCGCGCCTGCGTCCTTCGCTCGACGCACCGCCACGGCGTCCGCGGACGGGACGTGGTCGTCGAACATCGGTGAGCCGTACGTCGTCCGCACCCCGGCCGTGTCGAAGAGGTCCTTGATCGCGAGCGGAATCCCCTCGAGGGACCGTGCTGCGCCCCGCCGCCACGCCTGCTCCGCGACGCGCGCCTGCGAGCGTGCGTCGTCGAGCGTCAGCGTCACGAAGGCGTCCCGCGCGAGGTCACCGGCCTCTAGGCATGCGGCCACCGCGTCGATCGCCTCGACCGGCGAAGCCTCCCGGTGACGGTACGCCTGCCGCAGCTCGAGTGCCGTGAGGCGCGCCAGCTCGGGCGGCACGATCAGCTGCCGAGCGGCGCCGGCAGCGCGGACCGGTCCCGCAGCGCGTCCGGGCCTCCGGCGGCGACGATCTCGTCCGTCCGGACGCAGGCGCTCATGCGCGGCAGGTCCCTGACGCGCTCAAGCGGCGGCTGCGCCTCCTTGCACCGGGGCTGGACCAGCGGGCACCGCGTCGAGAGCGCGCAGCCCTGAGGCAGGCTGATCGCACTGGGGATCTCGCCCTCGAGGCGAAACCTGCCCAGCTTCTGGCTCGGGTCGGGGTACAGGACGGAGGAGAGCAGCGCGCGCCCGTAGGGGTTCAGCTGCTTCTCGAAGACCTCCGCGGCCGATCCCGCCTCGAAGATCCGCCCGAGGTACATGATCGCGATGTCGTGGGCGATCATCTTCACCGCGGTCATGTCATGCGAGATGAAGAGGTAGGAGATTCCCAGCTCGCGCTGCAGGCGGTTCAGGAGCTCGATCATCTGCGCCTTGACCGACATGTCGAGCGCGGACGTGGGCTCGTCCAGCACGACGAGCCGTGGATTGACCGCGATGGCCCGGGCGGTGGCCACGCGCTGCTGCACCCCGGCCGTGGTCTGGTGGGGGTAGATGCCGGCCGAGTCCCGCGGCAGGCCGACCAGCTCGACCAGCTCGGCCACGCGCTCGGCGCGCTGTCGCTTGTCGAGCCCCTTCAGCTGCAGGAGCGGCTCCTCGATGCTCATCCCGAGCGTCCAGCGCGGGTTCAGGCTCTCCCGCGGCTCCTGGAAGACCACGTGCGTCTCGAGCTCCGGCTGCCGGGACCGGGCCCGCGCGGACGCGTCGCCCACATCCTTGCCCAGCAGGGCGATGCTCCCCGCCGTGGGTTGCACGAGCCCGGCGATGCAGCGGCCGATCGTCGTCTTGCCGGAACCGCTCTCCCCGACGAGCGCAAGCGTGCGGCCCGGCTCGATCGAGAATGACACGCCGTTGACGGCGTGAACGGTGTGACGCGCGGTCCCGTAGTGCTTGACGAGGTCGCGGACCTCGAGCAGCGGCCCGGCGGCCGCGGCCTCGCGGCCCGGTCCGCCGCTGAGGCTCGGCTCGTCCTGGCCGCGAGCAGCCATCGCCGCCTTGACCAGGTACTTGCTGTGCTCTTCCTTGGGCGCCGTGAAGAACGTCGAGACCGGTGCCTCCTCGACGAGTCGGCCGCTGCGTAGGACAACGATCCGGTCGCAGTAGTGCGCGGCCTGGGCGAGGTCGCGGGTGGCGAGGATGCTCGCCGCGCCGGTCTCGGTCACGAGCTTGCGAAAGAGGTCCAGGATCTGGACCTGGATCGTCACGTCGAGGCCAGCCGTCGGCTCGTCGGCCATGAGGAGCTGCGGCGAGTTGGCGAGCCCGAGCGCGATGACGATGCGCTGGCACATGCCGCCCGAGAGCTCGTGCGGATAGGCCCGGAGCTGATGACTCGGGTCCGCGATCCCGACCGAGCGCAGCAGCTCCTCCGCGCGCGCGACGCGCTGCTCCTTCGGAACCTTGCCGTGGGCGGTCATGACGTCGCCCATCTGGTCGCCGATGCGCCGGACTGGATCCAGTCGCGCGCGCTGCCCGGCAAGGATCAGCGAGATCTCGCGGCCGCGGTAGCGACGCATCGCATCGTCGTCGATGATCGGCAACGGCTCGCCGCGGAATTGGATCTCGCCTGCCTCGACCCGCTCCTCCGGGTGCAGCACACCGAGGATGGTGCGCAGGAGCACGGTCTTCCCGGCCCCGGTCTCCCCGACGACCCCCACGATCTCGCCCTCGCGGACGCTCAGGTCGAACTCCTCGAGCGTGCGGATGGCGCCGAGCCGCGATGACTCGAACACCGTCGTCAAGTGCTTGACCTCGAGTAGGTTCATGGTTCAGCGGCTCCGTGCCGGGTCGAGGTAGAGGCGCAGCCCATCGCCGACGAGCGCGTATCCGAGCACGACGACCGCCAGCGCGATGCCGGGGAACACGGAAGGCCACCACTGACCGGTGATCAGGTTCTGAGCGCCATCGGAGATCATGGCGCCCCACTCTGGCGTCGGAGGCCGGATCCCGGCGCCGACGAAGGACAGTCCAGCCGTGATGAGGATGGCCTGGGCCACGGCGACCGAGGCGCCGACGAACGCCGGCGCCATCGAGTTGGGCAAGACGTGACGCCGCAGCACGGTGAGGGGACCGGCTCCGCCGATCCGCGAGGCCTCCACGAACGTCCGCCCCCGCACGACCAGCGCCGCGCTGCGGGTCAGGCGCAGGAAGACCGGGAACTGCAGGACGGTCAAGGCGATGATCACGTTGACCGCGCTCGGCCCGAAGCCGGCCACGAGGGCGAGGGCCAGGATGAACACCGGGAACGCCTGGATGACGTCCATGAGACGCAGCAACAGCTCGCCCATGCTCCGTCCGAGCCGGCTCGTCCCGATCGCCACGACGCCGAGCGGCACGCCGATGAGGAAGGCGAGCGCAGTCGAGGTCAGCGCGATGAACATGTCGACGCGCGGCGCGGCGATGACACGCGAGAAGACGTCACGGCCGTTCTGGTCGGTCCCGAAGAAGTGGTCGCCCGAGGGCGGCGCGAGGGTCGCAGTGAAGTCCTCAGCGTTGGGATCCACCGGCGCGATGACCGGGCCTATCACCATCAAGGCGATCGACAGCGCGGCGATCCCGAGGCCGATCGCAAACGTCCGGTTGGCGCGCGTGAACGCGTAGAAGCGCTGCAGCTCGCCGTGGTGCCTCGGGGGGGTCAGCGGCTGCTCTCCCGGGGGGACGATGCCCGGGGTCGCGGGCTGCGGGAAGTCCGTGCTCATCTCGCCCTCAAGCGGGGATCGACGACGAAGTACAGGAGGTCGACGATCAGGTAGACGACGAGGTTGAACACCGCTGCCACAATCACGACGCCCTGGATGGCGGAGAAGTCCCCGTTGGTGATGGCCTGGACGGCGTACTGGCCGAACCCGCCCCACGCGAAGACCTGCTCGACGAGCACCAGGCCGCCCAGCAGGAAGCCGAAGAGCACCCCCACGATCGTGATCACGGGCGGAAGTCCGTTACGCAGCGCCCGCGCGACCACCGCGCCACGGGCAAGCCCGTTGGCGCGGTACTGCTCGATGAAATCGCTCTGGAAGTAGACGTCCTCGATGCTCGAGCGCGTGTACTTGACGATCGGCGCCATGTACACGAAGACGATCGTGACCAGCGGCAGCACGAGCTGGCCGAGCGCGCTCTGTGTGGCGGCCCAATCGCCGGCGATCATCGCATCGAGCGTCACGACCCCGGTGACGTCCGGTGGCGTGATCACGTCCGTGCCGATCTGGCCCAGCGGCGCCGGGGCGATGCCGAGCAGCGTGTAGAAGAAGAAGATCAGGATGAGGCCCAGCCAGAAGTCCGGGATCGCCCCCGCGAGCAGCCCGTACCCGTTGGTGAACCGGGCAGCCAGCCCCTTG
>JAABUS010003386.1_pt1 | contig 26041 bp, 28 predicted proteins | sample 5560161 | NCBI WGS metagenome assembly JAABUS01 (sample SAMN10711885, study PRJNA513376) | rock metagenome | isolation source: Antarctica rocks | place: Antarctica: Victoria Land, Trio Nunatak nord | collected 2016-01-04
GCGAAGAGCCAGTCCGGCAAGTACTTCGTCTACGACAGCACCGCTGGTGGCCTGGCGCCGGGTGCCGGCTCCGCCAGCTACCCACCGGCCTGGCCCGGCGGCACCTGCGCCGTCGCCGCGAACCAACCGGCCGACGCCGCCATCATCGTGGCTCCCTAGCGCTCCAGCCCATGCAGACGGCTCCGGCTCGCCGTACCTCGGTGCGGTGGGCTGGAGCCGCCCTGCTGAGCACTCAAGACAGTTGCTCGCGGGGCGAAAAGACCCTGTCGGCTAGCCGGACCAGTGCCCGCGGCCGGGCATCCGACATCCAGGAGGACCCCCATGTTCACTCGTATCCGCAAGGCGATCGACGAGCGGGACGAGGGCTTCACGCTCATCGAGCTCCTCGTCGTCATCATCATCATCGGCATCCTGGCCGCGATCGCCATTCCGGTCTTCCTGAACCAGCGGAAGAAGGGCTGGGACTCCCAGGCGAAGAGCGACCTGCGCAATGCCGCGACAGCCGAGGAGACCTACCTCGGTGACAGCAGCCCCAGCGTGTACACGTCCACCACGGCTGACCTGACCACCAACGGCTTCAAGCAGACCTCCGGTGTGAAGTTCGGCGTGAAGGCGGACGGCGCCAACGGCTACTGCGCCGTGGCGAAGAGCCAGTCCGGCAAGTACTTCGTCTACGACAGCACCGCTGGTGGCCTGGCGCCGGGTGCCGGCTCCGCCAGCTACCCACCGGCCTGGCCCGGCGGCACCTGCGCCGTCGCCGCCAACCGACCGGCCGACGCCGCGATCGTCGTGGCGCCCTAGCGCTCTCGGCCGACCGCTTCACGTATTGCTGGACAAGGCTCGCAGGGCTTTGCCCGCCCGCGAGCCTTCTCGGCCTTAAAGCGATGCGCTCTGCTTGTCGAGGAAGTGTGCATGAGCCCGCGCCGGGCCGGTCGCCGGGGCGACTGGCGACCCTCTGACGCCGGCGTGACGATGATCGAGATCATGACCACGCTGCTGCTGGGCTCCATCCTGATGGCGGCGGCGGTCTGGACCTTCACTCGCTACACCGCCTCCCAGGAACAGAGCGCCACCGCCGACGACGTCTCGTCGACGCTGCGCTACGCCGGCCAGCGAGCGGTAGCGGAGGAGATCACGTACTGCGTCCGCTTCGATCCCCCCGCCGGCACCTGGCGCACCTACCGCTACGCCTGCTCCGGAGGCAGCGCCGTCCAGGTCGACCGTGGCGCCGTCCGCGGCAGCCGTACCTCGCTCACCGCCGCGAGCTTCGTGGCGCCTGCGGGCGGCACCTCGGCGGACGTCCTCTTCACGCCTCGTGGCACCGCGAGCGACGGGTTCGTCGACGTGGTCCGCAGCGGTACGTCGAGCCGCTACCGCATCTCCGTCGAAGGGTTGACAGCACGTGTCGCCGCGTCGCGTTAGGGCGCACCTCGCCGCCCGATCGCGGGGGCAGGCGGGGTTCACGCTGATCGAGCTGATGGTGGCCATCACGTTGCTCGGCCTGGTGATGGCCGCCGTGCTGCCCGTGATCGTGGCCGGGGTCCGCGGCGGGGTGTCGGCCAAGTACTCGACCCAGGCCAAGAGCCTCGCGCAGGAGCGGCTCGAGCGGATGCGCAACCTGCCCTACCACGTCGACGCCGGCATCCCGGTCAACGTGGCGCCGTACTCCAACATCGTCGACGTCCTCGACACCTATTATCGAAGCTCGACCACTTCGGCAGCCGGTACGACGCTCGCGACGGTCACCGAGGGCTGGGTCTGTGCCACCTGCGCGCGGCTGGCCACGCCTACCACGGCCGCCGCCCCGGCTGCCGGTGGCGTCATCTCGCCGGCCCTCGAGCCCGGCGGTGGGTCGTTCTACCGGACCGTCTTCGTCTTCACCGGTGCCGGCCAGGACCCCGAGCTGGCGAAGTTCCGGCAGGTGGTCGACACGCAGTTCCTCGACGCCAACGGGGCGCCGGTGAACCCGGCCGCGGGAACCTACGACAACGTCACGCCCGGCACCGATCGCACCGACAACCCGGTCGCCACCCTGATCGGAACCACCGTGCTCACCGGCTGGCCGGAGTTCGGCCGGCAGAAGGTGAACGTCCTGTCCGGCCGCATCACCGACGCCTCACCCGCCGTATCCACCATCACCTCGCAGGCCCGCGCCAGCATGGTGAAGGTCAGCTCCTCCCTCGACGTCAACACCCAGATGTCGCTCGAGGCCGGTGTCATCACGGCGGACGGATCCGTGGCGACGGGAGCCACGGCCAGCGTGCAGGCACAGGGCGTAAGTGCCGGTATGACACCTGGCGTGCGAGCCGACGGCACCACTTCGACCGTGACCGCGCCTCCGGACAGTGCCGTCCCCGTGGCGGCACCGGCTGCGATCGGCTCCGGCAGCCTCGATGGCACCTGCACGACCGCCAGTCCCGCCTGCTTCTACTCATCCACGGTCTCCAACCTGTCCGCGCGGGTCGCGAACGGGCTGCCGAAGGTGGCCAGCAGCACCAGCCGGGGCACCGCCGTACTCACGCGCGCCAACAGCGGGACCTCGGCGGGCCGGGGCTTTGTCTTCAACAACGCACCCAGCCCGCCGGCCAAGCTGGGCCTGCTAAACCCGCTCGTCACGATGGACACCGCCTCGGGCGGTGCCGACCTCGCCACCGCCACCGCCTACCTGGACGCCACCCAGGGAGCCGGCCACACCGTCAGCGCGGCGGTCGGCGGTTCGCTGTCGACTCTCGAGCTGTTCCCGACGAGCTGGACGCCGGCGTCCCGCGGGGTGGTCGAGATCGTCCTGACATCCGCCGCGCTCAGCTGTACCGCCGGCGCCGGCGCACCGACAGCCACCGCGTCCTACTCGGCAACCGTGCGCTACTACTCGTCGATCTCGAACAGCTACGTGACCCTGGCGACCATCACGAATGGGCAGACCAGCGACCCGCTGGCCATCCCGCTGGCCACGACACTGGTGCGCAACGACCCGACGTACGGACCGATCTATCTCGGCGACTACATCGCCTCGTGGTCGAGCGTCAGCGCTGCCCGCACGACGAGCGACCCGGACGGCCACGGCATCCGGGCCGAGCTGCCCTCGATCGTCACCGTCTCCAGCCAGCCGACACGAACGGGTGACACCACGTCTGCGATCACGGCACAGGTCGGACGGCTGTCCTGTTACGCCGCAGACCAGCGCCCATGAGCGCCCACTGGCACCGGCTGCGCTCGCGGGACACCGGCTACACGCTCGTCGAGCTGCTGGTCGCCATGGTCATCATGGGCATGCTGGGAACGGCCATCCTGGCCGCCGTGCGCGCCACGGCCTCCTCGGCGCGGGTGACCAAGACCGCCACCGACCTCAACGGCGAGGCGCGGGGAATGCTGAACCGGCTCGCCCGCGAGCTGCGAGAGGCACAGCGCATAGAGGCGGTGTCCTCGCCGGATGGCGCAACGTCGATCACCTTCGACGTCGACTTCAACGCCGACGGGACGATCGAGTCCAACAACACCGCCGACCCGGAGATCCTGACCTACTGCTACGACGCCCCTACGAAGAACGTCTACCTGTCCACGAACGGCGCCGCCTGCACGGCAAGTACGGCGCTGCCCGTGCTCTCCGGCCAGGTCACCGGCTTCACGCTGCAGTACCGGAGCTCGCGCTATGCCTACGACGCGAACTCCGACGGGCTGACGACCTGGCAGGAGCTCGACAATGGCACCGCCTGCGGTGGCAGCGGTACGGCGAACGGCGTAGGGAACCGCGACTGCGTGCTCAACAGCGAGCTGGCGGCGGTCGACTCGGTGCGACTGGCATTCACCGTCGCCGGCGACGGCCGGTCACAGTTCTACCGGACGCAGGTCGACCTGCGGAACTCGCGCTGAGGGACGGAAACCAGACGATGATGCGGACCAGCCGTCGGCCGGAGGCGTGGCGCCCTGACGGTGAGCGAGGCGCCGCTTTGATCACTGTCGTGAGCGTCATCGCGGCGTTGGGAGCGCTCACGGCCAGCGTGACGGCGCTCACGGTGCACAATCTGCAGTCGGCCTCGCGCGACCAGCAGGGGGGTGCTGCCTTCGCCGTCTCCGAGGCCGGAATAGCGGCCGGGATCGAGCGGCTCCGTGCCGGCGTGGCCGGACTCAACTGTCCCGAGCAGAGCGCGTCCTCCTGTCCGACGTCGACGGCGTGGAACGGCCCTGCCAACGCGGTCTCGACCCAGACGTCAGCCAGCTACCGGCAGCGGTACTGCGTCTACATCACCTATCTGCAGCTCGCCAGCCCGCCTGCTCAGAAGGTCGCGCAGTACCGGCTGCACTCGCAGGGGCTGTCCGGCAACGGGACGAGTACCTGCACCGCCGGAAGCACGCAGGGGCTGCGGACGGTCACCCAGGATGTCGCAGTGACGCCGTTCACCTTTCCCATCGGGGTCTTCGCCAACCAGTACACCTCCGCGGGAGGTGCTGCCCTCCACCACGAGTCGATCTACAGCCGCAACTGCATCCAGAACCGGGACAAGATTGCCTTCGATGCCGGGGACACCGACCTGTACTACGGCACCCCGGTGGGTGCGCACTCCACCCAGTACATAACCACCGACAACAACAGCTGCGGCAGCACGGACAACAACAACATCCACCGCAGCGGCCGGTGCAACTCGTCGTACCCCTTTGACGCGGACGCGCTGGGGGGCGACCTGTCGCCGGCGGCCTTCGCCGCCTGCTACCGGCCGCCGCTGTTCACCACCAGCCTGTTCACGACGGCCGACCTGACTCGAATCGCCCCCAACCCGAAGGGGCTGACCGAGTCCCAGTACGGCGCCCTGCGGGCGCGCGCCCAGTCCCAGGGGCAGCTCTACGTCGGCACCACCTCGTTCACCGCGCCCAACCCGGCCGTCGACCCCAACGCCGTCATGTACTTCGACCTGACCGGTACCTCGAACAAGAAGGTCTCGATCCAAAGCGAGCTCAACGCGTACGGGTCCACCTACTGCGGCAGCCGCTCGATCATTCTTGTGATCCGCGGACCCGCTGATCTTGATGTCACCAGCCAGGCGAATGTCACTGGGTCGATCTTCGTGCCCGACCCGGGTAGCTCGGTCAAGCTCGCCGGCGGCTCGGCACTGACCGGCACGCTGTGGGCGGACGACGTCGAGAAGACCACCGGTAACTCCGACATCTCGATGCAGTCGTGCTGGCTCGCCAACGTGCCCGGTGGACTGCTCGACGTCGTCCCCACCCGCTTCCGGCAGGTGGACAGATAGCCCTCGACCCAGGCCAACATGGCGGGGTGACCCTGCTGCTGCCCGTCGGCTGCGCGCTGCTCGGCCTGTTCATCGGGTCGTTCCTCAACGTGGTGGCCTGGCGGCTGCCACGGGGCGAGTCCCTGGTGCGTCCCGGCTCCCACTGCCCGGCCTGCGACGCGCCGGTCCGACCGCGCGACAACGTGCCGGTGCTGTCCTGGCTCTTCCTGCGCGGCCGCTGCCGCGACTGCGGTGCGCCCATTCGCCGGCGATACCCGGCGGTCGAGGTGCTGACCGCGGTCGTCTTCGCGGCGGTCGCCTGGAAGCTGGGCCCGGACGCGGCGCTGCCGGCCTTCCTCTACCTCGGCGGTGCCGGGGTCGCGCTGGCCGTGATCGACCTCGACGTGCACCGGCTGCCCGACCTGTTGACGCTGCCGTCCTACGCCGTCGGGGTGCTGCTGCTGAGCGCAGCGGCGGCTCTCCAGGGCAGCGCGACGCCGTTGCTGCGCGCATTCCTGGGGATGGCCGCCCTCTTCGCGCTCTACCTCCTGCTCGCGATGGCCCATCCGGCCGGGATGGGCTTGGGCGACGTCAAGCTGGCCGGCGTGCTGGGGCTCTACCTGGGCTGGCTGGGCTGGGGGCCGTGGGCGGTCGGTGCCTTCGCCGCCTTCCTGCTCGGCGGGCTGACCGGCGTCGCGCTGATGGCCGGCGGCCGGGCGGGCCGCAAGAGCGCGATCCCGTTCGGACCGTTCATGCTGGCCGGCGCCCTGCTCGGCGTGCTGGCCGGCGCTCCGCTGGCGAGTGCATATGCCGGCAGCTTCGGCTGAGGCGTTCCCCCGAATGGCTCAAGGCCGCTCCGGTGCCGGCCGATGCCTGACCGGACACGGTTCGGGCTGAAGAAGACGACGCCCGACCGCAACCGCTGGCGGTGGACAGAGGGGATCGTCGTGGCAGGGCGAGTCGCGGTGGGGCTCGACATCGGGACCTCCGGCGTACGGGCGGCCGAACTGGCGCTCGGCGGGAGTCCGGTGACGCTGGAGCGCTTCGGGCAGGTGGGCCTGCCACCGGGCGCCGTGCGCGACGGCGAGGTGGTCGACGTCGACGTGGTCGGTGCCGCGATCCGCCAGCTGTGGGCCCAGGTGCGATTTTCCACCAAGCGCGTGGTGCTCGGCGTCGCGAACCAGAAGGTGGTCGTCCGCCAGGTGGACCTGCCCTGGCTGCCGGCGGCCGAGCTGCGCTCGTCGCTGCCGTTCCAGGTGCAGGACTTCATCCCCATGCCGGTGGACAAGGCGATCCTCGACTACCACCCGCTGGAGGAGTTCCAGAGCGAGAACGGCGTCCGGATGCTCCGGATGCTGCTGGTGGCCGCCGCCCGCGACATGGTGACCGCGGCCCTGGCCGCGGTCAGCAAGGCGGGTCTCACCACGGTGATGGTGGACCTGACGCCCTTCGCGGTGCTACGCGCCCTAGCGCCGGTGGACGAGCTGGGGCTCGACCCCGAGGCCGAGGCGCTGGTCGAGGTTGGCGCCGGGGTGACCAACATCGTCGTGCACTCGGGCGGCGTACCGCGCTTCGTCCGCATCCTGTTGATGGGGGGCCAGGACGTCACGGAGGCGGTTGCCGAGCGGATGGGCGTTCCCCTCGACGAGGCGGAGGAGGTCAAGCAGTCGCTGGGGATGGCCGTCGAGCCCGCCGGCGACGGCGCCGACGATTCGCCGGCCGGTCGGGTCATCGAGGCCACCGGCGGCGCCTTCGTCCAGGAGGTCCGCGGCTCGCTGGACTACTACGTGGCGCAGCCGACCGCCGCGCCACTGCGCCGGATCCGGCTCTCCGGCGGCGGCGCGCTGCTGCCCGGGCTGGCCGAGCGGCTGGCGGCGGCCACCCGGCTGCCGATCGAGTCGGCCTCGCCGCTGGAGCGCATGCGGGTGGGCAAGACCGGCCTGTCCGCTGAGCAGCTGCACTCGGTCTCGTCGGTCGCCAGCGTGCCGGTCGGGCTGGCCCTGGGGATGGCATCGTGAGTCTCGCCCTCCGGCGTCGGACCGCGCAAGGAACGGAGCTGCGCGGCCCCTCGATCCCCCGGGTCAACCTGCTCCCGCCCGAGATCGTCGAGATCCGTCGGTTCCGCCGGGTGCAGTACGGGCTGGGCGGGGCGGTCCTGGCCGCGCTCGCCATCGTGGTCCTGCTGCTGGTCCTGGCGCTCGGCACGGTGAGCTCGGCGCAGCGCCGGGTCGACGAGACGCAGGCGCAGCAGACGCAGCTGCAGGGCCGGCTCGCCAAGCTGGGCGGCGTACGGCAGGTCTATGCACAGGTCGCCGCCGGCGAGACGCAGCTGCGGACGGCGATGGGCGGCGAGGTGCAGTGGTCGCACTACCTCAACGACCTGAGCCTGACCATCCCGAAGAACGTGTGGCTCACGAACATCACGGTGAACCTCACCGCCGCCACCGCGTCGGGGGTCTCCTCAGGAGCGGCCGCGCCTCCCGGGGCGGGCGGCAACCCCATCGCGACGCCCGGCATCGGCGCCATGACCGCGACCGGTACCGCCTTCTCCCACGACGACGTTGCCCGCTGGCTCCGCTCGCTGGCCCGGCAGAAGGGGTACGCCGACCCGTACTTCTCCAACTCCACGGTGTCCGCGGCCGGCGTGCGTCGTACCGTCACGTTCTCCTCGTCCGTGACCATCACCACCGCGGCACTGTCGCATCGCTTCGACCGACTGCCGGGAGCCTGAGGTGAGCAGGCTCCGGCAATGGTCCCTTCTGACCGCGGTGGCGGTGTTCGCGGTGCTGGCGGCGGGCTGGTTCCTCCTGGTCTCGCCGAAGCGTTCCGACGCCGCGGAGCTCCGCGAGCAGGCCACCGCGCAGGCACGCGCCAACGACACCCTGCGGGCCCAGGCCGCGGCGCTGACGCTCCAGGCGCGGGACCTGCCCCGGCAGCGGGCTCGGCTGGCACTGCTGGCGGGCAAGATCCCGAGCGACCCGGCCCTGCCGGCGCTGATCGTGCGGTTACGTGAGGCCGCCGACGCCGCCGGTGTCACGCTGGTCTCGCTCGCGCCCGGCCAGCCGACGGCGGTGGCCGCGACCGGACCCGGCGGCGTACCGGCGCCCACCGGGAGCGCGACCGCGGTCGGGGCGGGGCAGCTGCTGGCCATCCCGGTCATCGTGCAGGTCACCGGTGGGTTCTTCCAGCTCGAACAGTTCCTGACCAACCTCGAGGACCTGCCGCGATCATTCCTGGTCGGGCAGCTGTCCGTGGCGCCTGGCGCGGGCGCGGCAGCCACGACCACCGGCCAGGCCGGCGGCCTGTCGAGCGGCTCGCTGACGGCCAGCCTCACCGGCCGGGTCTTCCTCAGCGCCGCGCGCCCGGCCGCGCCGACTCCGGTAGCTCCCTCGACGGCGGGCGGATAGGACCTTGACCGTGACCTCGACCGCCTTTCCCGCGGCCGTATCCTCCGCAGAGCCGGGCCCGGAGCCACCGCCGGAGCCGGACGGCCGCCGCCGGCTACTTCTCCTCGCAGCCCTGGCGGTCCTTGCGTTCTCGCTCGTCGGCGCCTACCTGCTGCTGGCGGGCTCCGCAGCCGAGCCAGCCTCCGGACCGGTGGCCGGGGTCCGCCGGCCGTCCCCTGCACCGACCGCGAGCGTCCCCGCTACGCCGGCTCAGCCGGCCCCGGGAGCAGCTCCGCCGACGGGTCTGGTCGGCCGAAACCCGTTCCTGCCGCTGTATGTCCCCGCAGCTCCGAGCGGCAGCGGTTCGCTGGGCACGGCCGGCACGGGCACCACGGCCGGCACCGGCACCACGAGCGGCACCGGCACCACGAGCGGCACCGGCACCACTGCCGGCACCGGCACCACGAGCGGCACCGGGACGACCGGGACGGGAACGACCCCAACGGGCCCGACCGGCGGGACCGGCAGGACCGGCTCCGCCGGGTCGAGCGGAAGCACCACCTTTGCGCTGGTGCACACCTGGTCCCGCGGCAACACCCACTACGCCCACGTCCTGGTGGACGGCGTCGAGACCGACCCGTCTGTGGGACAGACCTTCGAGACCCGGTTCACTCTGGAGTCGATCACGGGCAGCTGCGCCGGCTTCGTCGACGGCACCGAGGCGTTCAAGCTCTGTGCCGGCCAGCAGGTGCTGCGCTGAGCGCTAGGAGCGGTGCGGCGTCGTAGGTTTGACGGGTGCGCTCGTCCCGCGGCCCGGTGCTGGTCCTGGTGGGCCCGCCGGGTTCCGGCAAGACGACGGTCGGGACGCTGGTGGCCGAGCGGCTGCGGGTCGCCTTCCGCGACACCGACGCTGACGTGGAGGCCACCGCCGGTGCCGCGGTGGCCGACATCTTCGTGACCGACGGCGAGGACCAGTTCCGGAAGCTGGAGCGCGAGGCCGTGCGCCGCTCGCTGCGCGAGCACGACGGTGTCCTCGCCGTGGGCGGTGGAGCGGTGCTCGATCCGGCGACGCGCGGGCTGCTACGCGGCCGGCACGTCGTGTTCCTCAAGGTGGGCCTGCCCGACGCCGTACGCCGGCTCGGCCTGGCCCGCGACCGCCCGGCCGCGCTGGGCAGTCCGCGGGCGCAGCTGTTGGGGCTGCTCAGGGAGCGGGAGCCGCTCTACGCGCAGGTCGCCGGCGTCATCGTGGACACCGACGGCTGCAGCCCGGCCGAGGTGGCCGACGCCGTCTTGGCGGCCGATCATCGTCGAGGGCCCAGCGAGTAGAGTCGGCGGCGATCCCGACGAGTTGCTACCGACCGGCCAGGTCCGGCAGGAGACGCACGCGCTGTGGCGACCACAAACGATCTGAAGAACGGCATGACGCTCGACCTCGACGGCCAGCTGTGGAACGTCGTGGAGTTCCAGCACGTCAAGCCGGGCAAGGGCGGCGCCTTCGTCCGTACCACGCTGAAGAACGTTCGCACCGGCAAGGTCGTCGACAAGACGTTCAACGCCGGCGTCCGGGTCGACGTTGCGGTCGTCGAGAAGCGGGAGATGAGCTATCTCTACCGCGACGGCGGCGACTTCGTCTTCATGGACACCGAGACCTACGAACAGCAGCACGTGCCGGCGCAGACCGTCGGCGGCACCGCCGACTACCTGCTGGAGAACATGTCGGCCACCGTCACCATGCACGAGGCCACGCCGTTGTCGGTAGAGCTGCCCGCCTCGGTGGAGCTGGTCATCGCCGAGACCGATCCGGGCGTCCAGGGGGACCGGTCTACCGGCGGCACCAAGCCGGCCCGGCTCGAGACCGGCGCCAGCGTCGCCGTACCGCTGTTCATCGTTCCCGGCGAGAAGGTGCGCGTCGACACCCGGGACGGCCGCTACCTCGGCCGGGTCAACTCCTAGGCTGCGCGCGTGCCGGCGCGGTCCAAGGCGCGCAAGCGCGCGGTCGACATCCTCTTCGAGTCGGAGCTGCGCGGCACCGACCCGGTAGGCACGCTGGCGGACTGGCTCGCCCGCGCTGACCCCTCGGTCCCTGAGTACGCCGTCGAGCTGGTGCAGGGCGTGGCCGCCCATCGGGGCGAGATCGACGAGCTGCTCGGGCGCTACGCGCAAGGATGGACGGTGGCCCGGATGCCGACCGTGGACCGCATCGTGCTGCGGCTTGGCGCCTACGAGCTGCTGTGGTGTCCGGACGTCCCCGACGCCGTCGCCATCAACGAGGCGGTCACGCTGGCCGGCGTGCTGTCCACCGACAACTCGCCGGCGTTCGTCAACGGACTGCTCGCCCGCCTGCTCGAGCTGCGGCCGGAGCGAGAGCCCGGCTCAGACGGTGGCCTCGACGGCTCGACGGGCGTCGGGGGAGAGGACTCCCCAGCCGATCAGCTGCTCGGTGAGCAGGCTGGGGCTCTCGTCGTAGATAACCGCGAGTGACCGCAGGTCCTCCGCCCGGATGGAGAGCACCCGCCCGTTGTAGTCGCCACGCTGGCTCTGGATCGTCGCGGCGTACCGCGCCAACGGCCCGGCCCGCTCCGCCGGCACCGTGCCGAGCTGCTCGAGGTCGATAACCAGCCGGGGCGCGGGCTCGGCGGCACCGTTCGGCCCGCCGTCGGGCAACAGCTCCGCCACCGGTACGCCGTAGAACTCTGCCAGCTCGGCCAGCCGCTGCACGGTCACCGCCCGGTCGCCCCGTTCGTAGGACCCGACCACGACCGCCTTCCAGCGGCCGCGGGACTTCTCCTCGACACCGTGCAGAGACAGACCCTGCTGCGTCCGGATGGCGCGCAGCCGCGCCCCGAGAGCCTTTGCGTACTCGGTCATGGGTCGTCCTCTGCGGCATCAGGTGGATGGGGGGATTGATTACGCTCTGTAACCGTATTCGGCAAGTTACGGAGGGTCAAGGCGCCATTCGGCCGCACTTCGGCGCGCGTGCGGAGCAGGCGGCCCACCACAACGGCGAACGAGGCCACCGGGGTGTGCGGGCGGCTGGGAGACCGTCGGGGGCGATCCAGGCTGCTACGGTGGGCCCGCGCCGGCAGGCGCATCGACGTCCTTTAAGGCCCGTCCGGTGAGGCGGGGAAGGAGGTCCGACGGGTATGAGTACGGCCGAACCAGCTCCCACGGGGCCCGCGGGTGCCGGACGACGACCGGTTCCCGGTGATCCCGCTGCCGCCCGTCCGGTCCTCGACGCGACCGATGTAGCCCGGGCACTCACCCGGATCGCGCACGAGGTGCTCGAGCGCACCCGCGGCGGCACCGACGTCGTCGTGGTCGGCATCCCGACGCGTGGTACGACGGTGGCGCACCGGCTGGCCGCCCGGATGAGCTCGGTGGAGGGCCGCCCGGTGCCCGTCGGCTCTCTCGACATCACGATGTACCGCGACGACCTGCGGCTGCGCGGCGTACGCGCGCTGGCCGACACCGACCTGCCGGCCGACGGCGTGGACGGCAAGCTGGTCGTTCTCGCCGACGACGTGCTGTTCTCCGGCCGGACAGTCCGGGCCGCCCTCGACGCGCTGTCCGACCTGGGCCGGCCGCGGGCGGTGCAGCTCGCGGTGCTGGTCGACCGGGGGCATCGGGAGCTGCCGATCAAGGCCGACTACGTCGGCAAGAATCTCCCCACGTCGTTGCGGCAGACCGTCCACGTGCTGCTGGCGGAGAACGATGGTCGGGACGCGGTCCTGCTCGGTCCCGCCGACTCCAGCCGGGCGGAGTCGGCCGAGTGAAGCGGCACCTGCTCTCGGCCACCGACCTCAGCCGCGACGAGGCGTTGCTCGTTCTCGACACCGCGGAGCAGCTGGCTCGGGTGGCGGACCGGCCGATCAAGAAGCTGCCCACATTGCGTGGCCGCACCGTCGTGAACCTGTTCTTCGAGGACTCCACCCGCACCCGGACGTCCTTCGAGGTTGCCGCCAAGCGGCTTTCCGCCGACGTGATCAACTTCTCGGCCAAGGGCTCGAGCGTTTCCAAGGGGGAGAGCCTCAAGGACACCGCGCTGACCCTCGAAGCCATGGGCGCGGACGCCGTGGTGGTCCGTCACTGGGCGTCCGGGGCGCCGCACCGGCTGGCCAGCTGGATCTCCGGCAGCGTTATCAACGCCGGCGACGGCACCCACGAGCACCCGACCCAGGCGCTGCTCGACGCCTTCACCATGCGCCGCCGGCTGGGCCGGCTCGAGGGGCTGCGGGTCGCCATCGTGGGCGACGTGCTGCACAGCCGGGTGGCCCGCTCGAACGTGCTGCTGCTCGAGCGGCTCGGGGCTGCGGTCACCGTGGTGGCGCCGCCGACGCTGCTGCCGGTAGGCGTGGACGACTGGCCGGTCGAGGTGAGCTACTCGCTGGACGGCGTGCTGCCCAAGAGCGACGTGGTGATGATGCTGCGCGTCCAGCGGGAGCGGATGAACGCGGCGTTCTTTCCGAGCGCGCGGGAGTACAGCCGGCGCTACGGCCTGGACGCCGCGCGGATGGCGCTGCTGCCGGACGAGGCGATCGTCATGCACCCCGGGCCGATGAACCGGGGCATGGAGATCGCCGCCGAGGTGGCGGACTCGGTGCGCTCGACGATTGTCGAGCAGGTGGCCAACGGGGTCAGCGTGCGGATGGCGGTTCTCTACCTGCTCCTGGGCGGGACGACCGAGGTGCCGGGGGCGGTCGGGTGAGCGACTGGCTGATCCGCGGAGCCGCCCCGCTGGGCGGACCCCCGACCGACCTGCGGCTCTCGGGCGGCATCATTGCTGAGTCGGGCGGGCGGCTCGACGACGGTGCCGACGTGCGGGTGCTGGAGGCCGACGGCCTGGTCGCGCTGCCCGGCCTGGTCGACCTGCACACCCACCTGCGGGAGCCTGGTCGTGAGGACGCCGAGACCGTGGCCTCCGGCACCCGGGCGGCGGCGCTCGGCGGCTTCACCGCCGTACACGCGATGGCCAACACCGACCCGGTGGCCGATGTGGCCGGCGTGGTCGAGCAGGTCTGGCGGCTGGGCCAGGAGGCGGGGAACTGCGACGTCCACCCGGTGGGCGCGGTGACGGTCGGGCTGGCCGGCCAGCAGCTGGCCGAGCTCGGGGCGATGGCCGACTCCGCGGCGCGGGTGCGGATGTTCTCCGACGACGGCCGCTGCGTGGACGACGCCGTGCTCATGCGCCGCGCGCTTGAGTACGTCAAGGCCTTCGACGGAGTGATCGCCCAGCATGCGCAGGAGCCGCGCCTGACCGAGGGTGCCCAGATGAACGAGGGCGTGCACTCCGCCCGCCTGGGACTGGCCGGCTGGCCTGCGGTGGCGGAGGAGTCGATCATCGCGCGGGACTGCCTGCTGGCCGCGCACGTCGGCTCCCGCCTGCACGTCTGCCATGTGTCGACGGCGGGGTCGGTGGAGATCCTGCGGTGGGCCAAGGGCAAGGGATGGCGGGTCACGGCGGAGGTGACGCCGCACCACCTGCTCCTCACCGACGAGCTGGCGGCGACGTACGACCCGGTCTACAAGGTGAACCCGCCGCTGCGGACCGCGGAGGACGTCGAGGCGCTGCGCGACGCGCTTGCGGACGGGACTCTCGACGCCGTCGCCACCGACCACGCCCCGCATGCGCTCGAGGACAAGGAGACCGAGTGGAGCGCCGCGGCGTTCGGGATGCTGGGGCTGGAGACGGCGGTCTCGGTGGTGGCCGAGGCGATGGTGGTTACCGGCCGGCTGGACTGGGCGGGGGTCGCCGACCGGATGTCGGTCCGCCCGGCGCGGATCGGGGGGCTGGCGGGGCAGGGGCGCGGGCTCGAGCCCGGTGCGCCGGCCAACCTGGTCCTGGTCGACCCGACCGCTCGCACCGTGGTCGATCCGTCGGCGCTGGCCAGTCGCGCCCGGAACACGCCGTACGCCGGTCGGGAGCTGCCGGCGCGGGTGCAGGCCACCTTCCTGCGCGGCCGGCCCACGGTGCTGGACGGGAAGATCGCATGAACGACCGGCCGGCCGCCCTGCTGGTCCTCGAGGACGGCCGGAGCTTCGCGGGCGAGGCGTACGGCGCGTGGGGGGAGACGTTCGGCGAGGCGGTGTTCGCCACCGGGATGACGGGTTACCAGGAGACCGTGACCGATCCCTCCTACGCCCGGCAGATCGTGGTGATGACCGCGCCGCAGATCGGCAACACCGGTGTCAACGACGAGGACGCGGAGTCCGGCCGCATCCAGGTCGCCGGGCTCGCCGTCCGTGACCCGTGCCGACGCCCCAGCAGCTGGCGGGCGCGGCGTGGGCTGGAAGCCGAGCTCGCAACCGCGGGAGTCGTGGGGATCGCCGGGATCGACACCCGCGCCCTGACCCGTCACCTGCGCGAACGGGGCGTCATGCGGGCAGGGATCACCAGCGGCGGGATGACCCGGGCCGAGCTGTGCGCGCGGGCGCGAGTCATCCCCCGGATGGCCGGCGCCGACCTGTCCGGCGAGGCCGGCACGACCGATCCGTACGTCGTCCCCGCCGCCGGCTCGTGCCGGTTCCGGGTCGCCGTCCTCGACCTCGGGCTGAAACGGTCGACCACGGCCCGGCTGGCCGCCGCGGGGTGCGAGGTGCACGTGCTGCCTGCCACCAGCACGGCGGCGGACCTTCTCCGGACCGATCCCGACGGGGTACTCATCAGCAACGGGCCGGGCGACCCGTCGGCGGCCGACGCCGCGGTGGCCGCGGTCCGTGGGGTGCTGGACCGCTCCCGACCGGTCTTCGGGATCTGCTTCGGCCACCAGATCCTGGCTCGCGCGCTCGGGCTGTCGACGTACAAGCTCCGCTACGGGCACCGCGGCATCAACGCCCCGGTGCGCGACCGCCGCACCGGCCGGGTGCACGTCACCAGCCACAACCACGGGTTCGCGGTCGCCGCGGCGCTGGACCGGAGAATCGACACGCCGTACGGCGGGGTGGAGGTGAGCGCCGTCGGGCTCAACGACGGGGTGGTCGAGGGGCTGCGCTGCCACGACATTCCGGCGCTGAGCGTGCAGTACCACCCGGAGGCCGCGCCCGGCCCGCACGACGCCACCGGACTGTTCGCCGAGTTCACCGATCTGATGGCCGCAGCAGCGCCATGAGCTGGCCGATCGAGCCCGACGGGTCCCGGCTGGAGGCGGCCGAGGCAGGGGTGCACGAGGAGTCCGCCGACGGGCTGGACCACGTCACCGCGGCCGACGCGCTGCCCCGCCACGGGCCCGCCGACCCGAACGCAGGGGTGGTGCGCGCGGACCCGCCGAGCGGCCGCGCGCTGGTCGCCGCGGCGGCCGTCGCGCTGGCCACCCTGGTTGCTCTGGTGCTCCTCGCGGTCGCTATCGCGCGGGCCGGCTGAGGTGCCGCGCCGCTCCGACCTGTCCTCGGTCCTGGTCATCGGCTCCGGGCCGATCGTGATCGGGCAGGGCTGTGAGTTCGACTACTCGGGCACCCAGGCCTGCCGGGTGCTGCGGGCCGAGGGTCTGCGCGTCGCCCTCGTCAACAGCAACCCGGCAACGATCATGACGGATCCCGAGCTGGCCGACGCCACGTACGTCGAGCCGGTCACGCCGGAGTTCGTCGCCCGGGTCATCGCTCGAGAGCGCCCGGACGCGCTGCTGGCCACCGTCGGCGGCCAGACCGCACTCAACACGGCGGTCGCCCTGGCCGACGCCGGCGTGCTGGACCAGTACGGCGTCGAGCTCATCGGCGCCGGGCTCGACGCGATCCGGGCCGGGGAGGACCGGCAGCGCTTCTCCCAGCTCGTCCGTGCGGTCGGCGGCTCGGTGCCCTCCGGTGTCGTGGTGGGCGCGGTCGACGACGGCGTGACCGTGGCGGGCCGCCTCGGCTACCCGGTAGTGGTGCGACCGAGCTTCACCCTCGGCGGGACGGGCTCCGCCCTCTGCCGCGACGCCGGCAGCCTGCGCGCCGCGGTGGCGGCCGGCCTGCGGGCGAGCCCGAGCCGCGAGGTGCTCATCGAGGAGTCGGTGCTCGGCTGGAAGGAGTTCGAGCTCGAGGTCATGCGCGACCGGGCCGACAACGTCGTGGTCGTCGCCTCGATCGAGAACGTCGACCCGATGGGCGTGCACACCGGCGACTCGGTGACGGTGACGCCGGCGATGACGCTGACCGACCGTGAGTACCAGCAGATGCGGAATCTCGCGATCGCGGTGATCCGGGCCGTCGGCGTCGAGACCGGCGGGTCCAACATCCAGTTCGCCGTCCACCCCGGGACCGGCCGGATGGTCGTCATCGAGATGAACCCCCGGGTCTCCCGGTCCAGCGCGCTGGCCTCGAAGGCGACCGGCTTCCCGATCGCCAAGATCGCTGCCAAGCTGGCCATCGGTTACACCCTCGACGAGATCCGCAACGACGTCACCGGGGTGACGCCGGCGAGCTTCGAGCCGACGCTCGACTACGTCGTGGTCAAGGTCCCGCGGTTCACCTTCGAGAAGTTCCCCGGTGCCGACCGCGAGCTCACCACCACGATGAAGTCAGTCGGCGAGGCGATGGCGATCGGGCGGTCCTTCCCGGAGGCTCTCCAGAAGGCCCTTCGCTCGCTCGACTCCCCGGCGGGGGAGCTGGACTTCGCCGGGCCGGTGCGGACGGGTCCGGTCGAGCTGTCGGCCCGGCTCGCGGTGCCGCACGAGGGGCGCCTGCAGACGGTCGCGGCTGCCCTGCGGGCCGGCTGGAGCGTAGACGGAGTCGCCGCCGCCAGCGGGATCGACCCGTGGTTCGTCGACCAGCTCGCCCGGCTGGCAGAGGTGGCTGCGGAGCTGGCGGCCAGCGCGGCGCCGAGCTCCGAGCTGCTGCGGCTGGCCAAGCGGCACGGCTTCTCCGACCGCCAGCTCGGCGCCCTCACCGGGAGCACCGAGGAGCTGGTGCGGGCCCGCCGGCACTCGCTGGGGCTGCGGCCGGTCTACAAGACGGTCGACACCTGCGCCGCGGAGTTCGCAGCGCTCACGCCGTACCACTACTCGTGCTACGACGAGGAGGACGAGGTCACGCCGTCGGTGCGGCCCAAGGTGCTGATCTTGGGGAGCGGCCCCAACCGCATCGGCCAAGGCATCGAGTTCGACTACGCGTGCGTGCAGGCGGCGGTGGGACTGCGCGCCGCGGGCTACGAGACGGTCATGGTCAACTGCAACCCGGAGACCGTCTCGACCGACTACGACACCGCCGACCGGCTCTATCTCGAGCCGCTGACCCTCGAGGACGTGCTCGAGGTCGTCGCGGCGGAGCAGCGGACCGGCGAGGTCATCGGTGTGATGGTCCAGCTCGGCGGCCAGACGCCGCTGGCGCTGGCAGCACCGCTGGCGGCGGCGGGCGTCCCGGTGGTCGGCACACCACCCGGCGCGATCGACCGTGCGGAGGACCGGGCCGCCTTCGGCCGGCTGCTGGCCGAGGCCGGGCTGGTGGCGCCGCGGCACGGCATGGCCACTTCGTACGACGACGCGGTTGCCGTCGCCAGCGCCGTCGGGTACCCCGTGCTGGTGCGTCCGTCGTACGTGCTCGGCGGGCGCGGCATGGAGATCGTCTACGACGACCGCGGTCTGGCGGCCTACATGGCCGAGCACACCAGGGCCAGTCCCGAGCACCCGGTGCTGGTCGACCGCTTCCTGGAAGACGCCGTCGAGATCGACGTGGACGCGCTCTACGACGGTCGGGAGCTGTTCCTCGCCGGCGTGATGGAGCACATCGAGGAGGCGGGCGTCCATTCCGGCGACTCCACCTGCACGCTGCCTCCGATCAGCCTGGGCAGCTCCGATCTCGTCAGAATCCGCCGCGCCAGCGAGACCATCGCCGCCGCCCTGGGCGTCTGCGGGCTTCTCAACGTCCAGTTCGGCCTGGCCGGCGGTGTGCTCTACGTGCTGGAGGCCAATCCCCGGGCGTCACGGACGGTGCCGTTCGTCTCCAAGGCGACCGGCGTGCCGCTCGCCCGGGCGGCCGCCCGGGTGATGCTCGGGGCCTCGATCGTCGCGCTGCGGGCGGAGGGCATGCTCCCCCCCGGCGACGGCGCCGACCTGCCCACCGATGCGCCGGTGACGGTCAAGCAGGCGGTGCTGCCGTTCCCCCGGTTCGCCGGGGTCGACACGGTGCTCGGGCCCGAGATGAAGGCGACCGGCGAGGTGATGGGCATCGACGCCGACTTCGGGACGGCCTTCGCCAAGGCACAGGAGGCGGCGTACGGCCCGCTGCCCACCAAGGGCTCGGTCTTCGTCAGCATGGCCGACCGGGACAAGCGGGCGATGCTGTTCCCGGTGAAGCGGCTGGCCGACCTGGGCTTCCGGGTGCTCGCCACCGAGGGGACGGCGGCGGTGCTCCGGCGCTGCGGGGTCGCAGTCACCATCGTCCGCAAGCACTCGTCGGGCCCGGGGCCGGACGGTGAGCCCACCGTGGTGGAGCGGATCCTGGCCGGCGAGGTCGATCTGGTCGTCAACACCCCGGTCGGGGGTTCCTCGGCGGGGCCGCGGCTGGACGGCTACGAGATCCGGACCGCCGCCGTCGCCCGGGGCATCCCCTGCGTGACCACCGTGCAGGGGCTCGGAGCCTGCGTCCTCGCCGTCGAGGCGGTGCTGCGCGGGGACCTCGGCGTACGCACGCTGCAGGAGCATGTCGCCGCCCTGCGCCCCGGCGCACCCGGCGCGGCAGTGGCGGCGGAGCCGGCGCGGTGAGCCCGATCCAGGTGCGGGGCGAAGTGCTCGCCGTCCGCTCGGTCGGGGCGTACGTCTCGATGACGGTGGTCGCCAGCGGCATCGCCGAGTCGGCCCGGCCCGGGCAGTTCGTCGCGGTGGCGGTGGGGGGTCCGGACTCCGCGATGCTGCTGCAGCGGGCGTTCTCGATCTACCGGGTGGCCGCCCGCGGTGTCTACGGCGGCACCGTCGAGTTCGTATTCGCGCCGACCGGCACGGGCACCCGCTGGCTGGCGGACCGGCGGGTGCACGACCCGCTCGACGTCGTCGGGCCGCTGGGCCGGCCCTTCGCGCTGCCCAAGCAGCCTGCGGTGGCGACCCTGGTCGGCGGCGGCTACGGCAGCGCGCCGTTGTTCCCGCTGGCCGAGGCGTTGCGGGCGCGGGGCTCGCGGGTCTACTTCGTGCTCGGCGCCGGCACCGGCGACCGGCTCTTCGGCGCGCTGGACGCCAAGCGCATGGCCGGCGGGATCGCCTTCACGACCGAGGACGGCTCGGTGGGCCACCGCGGCCGGGTCTCCGACGTGCTTCCCGGCGTACTGGCGAGCAGCCGGTCCGACGTCGTCTACGCCTGTGGCCCGATGGGGATGCTGGCCGCCGTCTCCGCCGTCGCGGCCGAGGCCGGGATTCCCTGCCAGGTGGCGGTCGAGGAGGCGATGGCCTGCGGCATCGGGGTCTGCATGACCTGCGTGCTGCCGGTGGTGGGGGACGACGGCGTGACCCGGATGGCGCGGTCGTGCGTGGAGGGCCCCGTCTTCGCCGGCGAACGGGTGCGGTGGGCGGACGTGGGGACCGTGCCGATCGACGCGCTCGGCGCGCCGATCGCGCCGGTCCCGGAGGTCTCGACCGGGAGCGGTCGGTGACCGGCTCCACGACGCTGCCGGCCGTCGAGGTCGACCTGGCCACTGTGCTCGCCGGCGTACCTTTTCCCAACCCCGTCTTCACCGCGTCGGGTTGCGCGGCGGCCGGGCGGGAGCTCGGCCAGTTCTTCGACGTGGAAGAGCTCGGCGCCGTGGTGACCAAGTCGATCCTGCTGGCGCCGCGGGCCGGTCGGCCGACCCCCCGGATGGCGGAGACGCCGAGCGGGATGCTCAACTCGATCGGCCTGCAGGGCCCCGGCATCGATGCCTTCCTCGACCGGGACCTGCCCTGGCTCGCCGGGCGGGGTGCCAGGGCGGTGGTCTCCATCGCCGGCACGCGGGTGGAGGACTACGCACAGCTGGCCGCCCGGTTGCGCGGCCAACCGGGGCTGGCCCTGCTCGAGGTGAACATCTCCTGCCCCAACGTCGAGGACCGTGGCGCCGTCTTCGCCTGCGACCCGGCCGCCGCGGCGGCGGTTGTCGCCGCGGTACGACGCACCGCACCGCCCGGCGTACCGGTGTTCGTGAAGCTGTCGCCGGACGTCACCGACATCGTCGATGTCGCCCGGGCCTGCGTGGAGGCAGGTGCGGACGGGCTGTCGATGGTCAACACGTTGCTGGGCATGGCGATCGACACCACCACGATGCGCCCGGTGCTGGCGGGGGTGACCGGGGGGCTGTCCGGCCCGGCGATCCGCCCGGTGGCGCTGCGCTGCGTCTGGCAGGTCCACGCCGCGCTGCCCTGCGTACCGATCCTGGGCATGGGAGGCATTCGGACCGGCCTCGACGCGTTGGAGTTCCTGCTGGCCGGGGCGTCGGCCGTCTCGGTCGGTACGGCGATCTTCGGTGATCCGAACGCGCCGTTGCGGGTGCTGGCGGAGCTGCGTGGCGCGCTGGCCGAGCGCGGCATCTCCCGGGTGACGGACATCGTCGGCCGGGCGCACCGACCGCCACTTCCAGCGGACCCCGGCGGGCCGGAGCCGCCGGGAGCCACCGACCCAGACACGGAGGCGACATGACGACGACCTGCGACACGGGCCCCGTGCTCCCGGTGGGCGTCGAACGGGCGCCGATCGCGGTCGCCCTGGACGCGCCGGACGCCGAGACCGCGGCGCGCTGGGCGACGGCGGTCGACCCGTACGTCGCCGTGGTGAAGGTCGGCCTGGAGCTGTTCTACCGCTGCGGTCCGCCGGTGGTGGCGGCGCTGCGCGAGGCCACCGGCGCGGGTCTGTTCCTCGATCTCAAGCTGCACGACATCCCGGCGACGGTGGGCGCTGCCGCCCGGTCGGTCGCTGGGCTGTCGCCGACCTACCTCACTGTGCACGCCGCCGGCGGCCCGGCGATGGTGCGGGCGGCGGTGGAGGCGCTCCCCGGCGTCGCGATCGCCGGAGTGACCGTGCTGACCTCGCTCCGCGCCGACGACCTGGCCGCGGTCGGGCTGGCCGGTCCGCCGGGTGACGCCGTACGCCGGCTCGCGGCGCTCGCGGTCTGCGCCGGTGCTCGTGCGGTGGTGTGCTCGCCCCGGGAGGTGGCGGCGGTGCGGGCCGAGGTCGGCCCCGAGATCACGCTGATCACCCCCGGCGTCCGGCCGGCCGGAACGTCGTCGCAGGACCAGGCCCGGGTCGCCACTCCCCGGCAGGCACTGGACGCCGGAGCCGACCTGCTGGTGATCGGGCGGCCGATCACCGGCGCCGTCGACCCCGGCGCCGCGGCGGCATCCATCGCCGCCGGGCTGTCGCGCTGACCCGCCACGTTGCCGCGAGGCCCCGGTTGTCGCTAGGTTTCCGCCGCTCGCTGTGCGCATCGCACCGCCGGTGGGCTGGCCCTCAATAACCGGCACATCGCACCGAGGTGAACCCAGTGGCCCTCCCGTCTCTGACCCCCGAGCAGCGGACCGCCGCCTTGGCCAAGGCGGCGCAGGCACGGCGCGCCCGCGCCGAGCTGAAGAGCAAGCTCAAGTCGTCCGGCACCTCGCTCTCTGCGGTGCTGACCAGCGGGGAGAACGACGAGGTGATCGGCAAGATGAAGGTCTCGGCTGTGCTCGAGGCTCTGCCCGGCGTCGGCAAGGTGCGCGCGCAGCGGATCATGGAGAAGCTGGGGATCTCGTCCACCCGGCGGGTGCGGGGGCTGGGCGTCAACCAGCGGGCCGCGCTGCAGCGGGAGTTCTCCGCCGGTGACGCCGGCGCCTGACGCCGGCCGGCTCACCGTCCTGTCCGGCCCTTCGGGGGTCGGCAAGGGCAGCGTGGTCGCCGCCGTCCGGCGGCTCCATCCGCACGTCTGGCTGTCGGTGTCGGTGACCACCCGGCACCCCAGGCCGGGGGAGACCGACGGCGTGCAGTACTCGTTCGTCTCCCGGGCCGGCTTCGAGCGCATGGCCGCCGCGGGCGAGCTGCTCGAGCACGCCGAGTACGCCGGCAACCGCTACGGCACCCCGCGGGCGCCGGTCTTGGAGCGGCTCGCGGCCGGCGTACCCGCCCTGCTCGAGATCGAGCTGCAGGGCGCTCGTCAGGTGCGGTCCGCGCTGCCCGACGCGCGGCTGGTGTTCCTCGCGCCGCCGTCGTGGGAGGAGCTGGTACGCCGGCTGACCGACCGGCACACCGAGAGCTCCGACGGCGTCGCCCGGCGGCTGGCGAGAGCACGAGCGGAGCTGGCCGCCGAGCGGGAGTTCGACGAGGTGGTGGTCAACGACACGGTGGAGTCCGCGGCGGACCGGCTGGTAGCCTTGATGTCGATCTAGTCCCCGAGGAGACCCTTGTCCGGCACCGCGCCCGCGCCCGTAGGCATCACCAACCCGCCGATCGACGAGCTGCTCGAGGCCACGGACTCCAAGTACAGCCTGGTGATCTACGCGGCTAAGCGGGCCCGGCAGATCAACGCCTACTACTCCCAGCTCGGCGAGGGCCTGCTGGAGTACGTCGGGCCGCTGGTCGAGACCCAGGTCCACGAGAAGCCGCTGTCCATCGCGCTGCGTGAGATCAACGGCGGCCTGCTGACGCACGAGTCGGTCGAGGCCTAGCTCCTCGCCATGCCGGCCGAGACGGGGCGGCCCCGGGTCGTCCTCGGCGTCGCCGGCGGCATCGCGGCGTACAAGGCCGTGGAGCTGCTGCGCCTGCTCAGCGAGAGCGGGCACGCGGTCCGGGTCGTACCTACCGAGGCCGCGCTGCGCTTCGTGGGCGCGCCCACCTGGGCGGCCCTGTCGGGTGCTCCAGTGGCCAGCGGCCTCTGGGACGAGGTGGAGTCTGTTCCACATGTCCGGCTGGGCCGGGAGGCGGACGTCGTCGTCGTGGCGCCGGCCACCGCCGACCTGATCGCGCGCGCCGCCGGCGGCCGGGCCGACGACCTGCTCACCGCCACCCTGCTCACCGCCCGCTGTCCCGTCGTGCTGGCCCCGGCCATGCACACCGAGATGTGGGACCACCCGGCCACCAGGGCAAACGTCGAGCTGCTCCGCTCGCGTGGTGTCGTCGTCCTCGAGCCCGGCTCCGGCCGGCTGACCGGTGACGACTCCGGGCCGGGCCGGTTGCCCGACCCGGCCGAGATCGCTGCCGTCGTACGCCGGGTTCTCGTCCGCGGATCGGCCGGGGGAACGGCCGACCTCACCGGCCGCCGGGTCGTCGTGTCGGCTGGCGGCACCCGTGAGCACCTCGACCCCGTGCGCTTTTTGGGCAACCGCTCCTCCGGCCGGCAGGGCTACGCACTGGCCCGTACGGCGGCCGCGCGCGGCGCGGAGGTGACTCTCGTGGCCGCCAACGTGGGGCTGCCGGACCCGGCCGGCGCCAAGGTCGTCGGGGTGGTCAGCGCCGAGGAGCTGCACGCCGCGGTGGTGGCGGCGGCGGCCGACGCGGACGTCGTCGTGATGAGCGCCGCCGTCGCGGACTTCCGCCCGGCCGGCGTGTCCGCCAAGAAGCTGAAGAAGGCCGCGGGCGACCCGCCGCCGGTCTCCCTGGTCCGGAACGCGGACGTGCTGGCCGAGCTGGTCGCCGTACGCCGGTCCGGTCAGGTGCTGGTCGGCTTCGCGGCCGAGACCGACGACGTCCTGGCGAACGGCCGGGCGAAGCTCGCCGCCAAGGGCTGCGACCTGCTGGTGGTCAACCGGGTGGGCGACGGTGTCGGCTTCGAGGTCGACGCCAACGCCGCCGTGGTGCTGGGCTCCGACGGCTCGTCCACCGACGTACCCCTGGGCTCCAAGGACGCGCTCGCCGACGTCGTCTGGGACCTCGTGCTGGACCGGCTGCCGCCCGGCTGACGCCGAGCGCCGCCCAGCTGACGCCGAGCGCCGCCCAGCTCGGGCCAAGCGCCGCCCAGCTCGCCGCCCGGCGGGCCCTGAACGCCCTTCCGCGGCTCTCCCGGTGGTCAGCGCCGGGGCGCCCCGGGCGGGCGAGGGACCCGCCGCCGAGAGGCCCCGGAACGAGGCTGCGGTCGCCGCCACGAGCACCGCGCCGCCCAGCAGGAACGGAGCGTGCAGCCCGTAGCCGTGGGCGATGACACCGCCGGCTCCGGCGCCGAGCGGCATGGCGGAGAGCCCGACGACGCGGTAGCTGCTGGTCACCCGACCCAGGAGAGCTGCCGGCACGACCGCCTGACGGTAGGAGATCGTGACCACGTTCCACGTCGCGTTCGAGGCGCTGATGACGGCCATGGCGGCCACGGCCACGGTGACCCTGGAGCTCAGGCCGGCGGCCAGCAGCGCGCCGGCCTGGCAGAGAGCAGCCGCGACGACGACTGCCTGCAGTCCGACCTGCCTGCGGACCCTCGGCGCCACGAGTGTCCCGAGGATCGCGCCGAGGGCCAGGGTGACCAGCAGCGCGGTGTATCCGTAGTCGGACAGGCCGAGGACCTGGCGCGCGAAGAGCACCAGAACCGCCTCGCCGGCCGCGAGGGTGCCGTTGATCACCACGAGCAACAAGCAGGCCGAGCGCAGGAACGGCTGGCGCCAGAGCCAGCCCAGGCCCTCGGCGATGTCGCGTCCCAGGTGCACGGCGCCGACGTTGGGGGCCGGTGCGAAGTCGCCGGCCAACGACCGGATCAGAGCCGCTGCGACGGCGAAGGTGACGGCGTCCACCGCGAATGGCACGTGGTGGCCGAGTCCGTAGAGCGCGGCTCCCAACGGTCCACCGACCAGGGTGGCGTTGATCGTCAGGACCGACTGGAGCCAGGAGTTCGCGCTCTCCAGCTGGGGCGCCGGCACGACCATCGGCACGATCGCGGAGGCGGCGTTGTCGAAGCCGGTCTCGACGACGCCCAGCAGGAAGGAGACGCCGGCCAGTGCGGCGATCTGCCCACCCTGCGCCAGCACGAGCAGCGAGAAGCCGGCAACGAGAACCGCCCGCAGGAGGTCGCTCCGCCACATCAACGCGCGGCGGTCCGTCCGATCGACCACCGCCCCGCCGAGGAGGCCGAAGAGTGGCCACGGCAGGTAGCCGGCGAGGAAGACGAAGGCCACGGACCGGGGGTCGGAGGACAGGCCGGCGGCGAGGAGCGGAAAGGCGACGTAGCGAAGGCCGTCGCCGAGTGCGGAGACCGCGGAGGCCGCCCACAGGGTCCAGAACGGCGTCGGCAGTCGCCGCCCGGCGTTCACCAGCCCTCGGCTCTGGCCAGGTCTCGTCAAGGCCGCTGCTCGAGCCGACCCAGCCGCGTGCGGATCTCCTCGAGCGTGGCGGACAGCGCGCTCCCGAGGCCGCCGACGCCCGCGTGAGCGCGCCCATAGGCGGCTGCCGCCGCGCCGGCCCTCGTCGCACCGGTGACCGTCGCGGCGTCCGCACCGAGGTCGGCCAGCAGCCGTGCAGCCGGACCGCCGGGGTCGTCGGCGATCGCCAGCAACAGGTGCTCGCAACCGACGTGGCGGTTGCCGAGGTCGGCGGCCACGCCGGCCGCACGCTCGA
>JAABUS010003387.1_pt1 | contig 26040 bp, 26 predicted proteins | sample 5560161 | NCBI WGS metagenome assembly JAABUS01 (sample SAMN10711885, study PRJNA513376) | rock metagenome | isolation source: Antarctica rocks | place: Antarctica: Victoria Land, Trio Nunatak nord | collected 2016-01-04
TCCAAGCGCAGCCCGGATCTGCGCAGCGATGCGCGGCTCAGTGCGCCGGGTCACGGCGTACGTGGCTCCGATGGTGTCGTACAACTGCCCGCTGGACACGGCCACCGCCTTCCCGGCCCCGGTCAGCAGTAGCGTCCCATAACGCCGGCTCTGCTCCGGAGACACTGCCTACGGGACAGTCGCGCGGCCGGGGGTAACACGCTCAGGCCGTCCTTCAACACCGTCCCGTAAGACCCGCCCGATGAGGATGCCCGATCGGTGCCTCTTGCGGGACGCCGGCCAGAAGGCCGCCCCCGCCCTCGAAGCCTCTCCTGCGCGACCTCGAGCCTGGAAGACGATGCGCACACGGGCATTGCCATGACACCGCTTGAAGAGGCGGACTTTCGCACGAGCGTGCGCCTGCCATACGGGGCGGTGCGCCGAGAGGTCAGTCCGAAGGTGGTGCCTGACACCGACGGGATCGATGCGCTCCCAGCCCCGGTGGCCGGACAGGGTCCCGGGGTTGGGTGGCGGGCAGTTGGCACGCGCCTGTGCCGCCGCCCGCCGCGCTTGCTCGTGCAAGCGGGCGAGCAAGCACTCGTCCACAAACCCCGTGCCATTCGCGTGCCACTAGCAGTGGCACGCGGGCGCACTTCCACGGATCGCCGTAGATAGCCGCAGGCCGCTTACCTGCACAAACGCACGCGCATGGACACGTGCAGACGCCGTTCTCGGGTCTTCATAACCGGTGTGGCCGAGGATCTCGGTCAGGCGGGTTCGATTCCCGTCCGACTCCGCTCAGGTTGCCGGCGTTGACGGCAGGTCACGGTCAGACGGTGAGGCTCATAGCATCTCGGTCGGCGGCTGGCTCCACCCGGGCCGCCACCCGATTGGATCGGACTTCTGGCTCTGCCAACGCTTTGCCTCGGGTCGCCGCCGCCGCCGAGTTGGCGGCTCATGGACCCGGCGATGCGGCCGGCCTGCAGTTCATGGAGCTCGGCCGTGGGGCCGGCGTGACGTTCGTCGGTGGTGGTGATCCACAGGTCGAGACACCGGGCGAAGTGCCCGGCGGTGAGCGGGGTCCTGGCGTGCAGGTCGCGGTGGGCGCCGTCATCGTATTGTGGCGTGTGGCGGGTAAGCGGCGGGCCGAGGGGGAGCAGTGCGGGTCTGTCGGGGCGCGTACCCGAGCCGCTGCACCAGGCCCGTCGCCGGCAATGCGGCGAGCTGGTCATATCCGGTGAGGGCCAGCAGGGGATGGTGACGCCCGCGAGCGTGATGCGGTTCGGTCGGGGCGAGCGGGTACAGCTGGCCAACCAGACCGGCGAGCCGGTCGCCCTGGTCGCGGTGTTCGCCGCCAGCAGCTCCATGCGCGCGCTGGGCGGCTGGCCTACCTGCTACCCAGTTCGGATCACCGCCGGTGGCATTGAAGTCGCCCTGCCGGAAAGGCCGGGAGCTACGGCACATGCACATGGCTGACACCGCCGACCAGCCCACCCACGCGAATCTGCCCGTCCCCGCCTCCTCGAGCGTCTCACCGGAGGTGGTGCAGAGCTATCGGTCGCAGCTGACAACGGGCGAGGATGTCGTTGATCCCACTACCTGGGCCGGCTCGGTCCCGCAGGCGCACGGCATCGCTCCACGCGTGCGCATCGGTCGCAGCAGGTGGTTCAACCTGCTCTGGTTACTGCCGATCGGGTTCGTGGTCCTGATCGTCGCCGTGGCGGCCGCCAAGGGCCTGCGCGGCACCCCGTCGGTACAGCGGTTCATCGAGCACTACCCAGGGACCGTCGAGCCGCCGAACCCCGAGGAGACCACAGGCCTGCCCGTCTGGGTGGGCGTGCAGCACTTCTTCAACCTGTTCTTGATGATCTTCATCATCCGGTCTGGCGTACAGATCCTCAGCGACCACCCGCGGCTGTACTGGACCCGGCACAGCACTCCGGGCAAGGACTGGTTCCGCGTCCAGAAGCCGGTTCCCGCCGACCCACTGTGGACGGCGAAGAAAGACTCCATCAGCCTCCCCGGACAGCTGGGTCTACCGGGGATTCGGCACTCGATCGGGCTGGCCCGCTGGTGGCACCTGGGCATCGACACCCTGTGGCTGCTCAATGGCCTGGTTTTCTACGTCCTGCTGTTCGCGACGCCGCAGTGGCGGCGCTTGGTGCCGACGAGCTGGGACGTGTTCCCCAACGCCGTTTCGGTGCTGATCCAGTACCTGTCGCTGGACTGGCCGACCGAGACCGGCTGGGTGGCCTACAACAGCCTGCAGCTGATTGCCTACTTCATCACCGTCTTCGTCGCCGCCCCGCTCGCGCTGATCACCGGCCTCGGCATGTCGCCGGCACTGTCGACCCGCTTCAAGCGGATCAGCACCGTGCTCAGCATCCAGACGGCACGCTCGCTGCACTTCCTCGTGCTGGTCTGGTTCCTGCTGTTCATCCTGATCCACGTCACCCTGGTGTTCACCACCGGTCTGCTGCGCAACCTCAACCACATCTACGCCGGCCGAAACGAGGGCAGCTGGGTCGGTTTCTGGATCTTCGCGGCCTCGATGGTCGTGGTCCTCGTCAGCTGGGTCGCGGCCACCCCGTTCACCCTGCGACACCCCCGGGTGGTGCAGCGCGTCGGCTATGCGCTGATCGGGCCGATGCAGCACCTGTTCGAGCACGTCGACGCGCAACCGGGCCAGTACACCGAGAAGGACATCTCTCCCTACTTTTGGCACAACGGGCAGTACCCGGACTCCGAGGAGTACAAGGCGCTGTTCGAGGACGACTTCCGGGACTACCGGCTGCCGATTTCCGGGCTGGTCGACAACCCCGTCGACCTCGACCTGGTTCGTCTGCGGGCGCTGCCACACCACGAGCAGATCACCCAGCACTTCTGCATCCAGGGTTGGTCGGGCATCGCCAAGTGGGGTGGAGTGTCGATGCAGACCATCATGGACCTAGTCAAGCCGCGGCCCGAGGCGAAGTGGGTCGTCTTCTACTCCCTCGGCGAGGGCGCCGACAAGGGCGTCTACTACGACGCGCACCCCATCGAGCAGATGAGCTACCACCTGACGATGCTGGCGTACGAGATGAACGGCGAGGCGCTGTCCTTCGGCCACGGTGCCCCGCTCCGGCTGCGTAACGAGACGCAGCTCGGCTTCAAGCAGGTCAAGTGGATCAAGGGCGTGGAGTTCGTCGCGCACTACTCGGAGGTTGGCGGTGGCTACGGGGGCTACAACCAGGACCACGAGTTCTTCGGCTACCGACAATCCATCTAGAGGTCAGATATCGCCGGAACCGACGGCTCGGCTCTGGGGCGCCGACGGCGTTCTTCTTAGTCGCATGCCGAGGCCGAAGAATACTGCGGGCACGAAGGAGACCACGCCGACATGGTCCGCTCAACTGAACCTGCGAAGGAGAGGCTCGGATGGAGAAGTCATCGTTGACGGCCCTGGCACGTCAGCAACTCACCCTCGCGCAGAACGCGTCGAGTGGTCGGAGCTCCCAAACTGTGTATGGCGGTCATGAGCACGTGCTGCGGCAGACCGTGATCGCTCTCGCAGCCGGCCAGATGCTCGATGAGCATGAAAATCCGGGGGAAGCGACCGTCCACGTCCTGCATGGGCGCGTTCGGCTCGCTGCGGGCGACACGTCCTGGGACGGCTCGCCCGGAGATCTTCTGATTGTTCCCGACGCTCGGCACACGCTCGAGGCGCTGCAGGATGCCGCGGTGCTGCTCACCGTGGCCAAGCACCGCTAGCGCCAAGCTCCAACCGGCGGCTCAGAGGGACGCGAAGGTCCTCGTTCCTCGCGGCGCGCAGCCAGCCCAGGACAGGGCCGCCGCTCCATCTCGAACCTTGACCAACACGTTCTCGGGGCTCACCTGACCGTGTACGCGTGCAGCCCGTCAAGGCACCGAAGATGCGAACGAGCCAGGGGCCACTGGCGCGGCACGCGGCGGTGCGCCCCGGTCCCTGCCGAAAGGTGTCAGACCAGGCCGCAGATCTGCTCTCCGTTCAGGCACCGCTGAATGAGCGAACCGAGAACGTCCTGGTCCCAGGCGTTGAAGAAGTCGGCATGCAAGGTCGTCCACGACCCCGACGACAGCCTGACGCGGCTGGAGCCGGCTGGGATCGAGCCGTAGTGGACCTCGATGTCGACCCGTGGCAGCGCGACCGGATGTCCCGCGGGGCAGCGGCCGCTGACCAGGTACGCCAGGTGGCTTCGGTGATCAGCGCTGTCAAGGTGCTTGCCGTCCCAGCACTCCGGGAAGCGGATCCGGTTGCGCAGCTTGTCTCCGGCGGCCGGATTGCAGGTCGGCATCGACGACTGGAACTGGGGCAGGTCGCCGGCACGGCAGGTCCATCCCGCCACGTCCACGGACTGCGGCCTGGTCGACGTCGGGTCGCCGGCGATCATCTTCAGCCCCGCCGGGATGTTGCGAATGGCCTGCGGGTCCCGGTTGGACGCGCGGTAGTAGACCTGCACCTCCTTCGGCGTCACGGCTTTGCCGTCCTGGTAGAGCACCGGAGCCCAGTACGCCGCCTTGTCGTGCATGTTCTGGCAGTTGGTGCCGGCCGCTCTGAGTGAGGACAGCGTCGAGTACGCGTTCGTGGACCTGTTGCCGAAGAAGTCGTGCAGATGGGCGGCGCCCGGCTTGCCCGGGTAGACGATGGGGTCGTCGGCGGCCCGGTCGCTCTGGAAGCACCGGACCTTGAACATCCCCGCCGCCGCCGCGGCTGCGGGCTGGGGGGATACGACTCCGGGAGCGGCGCCGACGGGCGCAACCGCCGCGGCAAGCAGCACAGCGGTGGAAAGGGCGGCGGCTCGACAGGACGAGCGCCCGAAGGATCGCGACATGGTGTCTCCGTCGCCTGCGGGGTTAGCTGTCGGGTTCGGGCTGGAGATGCCCGGTCGCTGGTGGCGACTTCACCCCGGGGCGCGCGGCGCCCGTTGGTTCCCCCGCTCCTGTCCAAGGCCTCGGCGACGGGCGCCCGCTGGACAGGATTCGGCGGCGGGCTCCGGCTACCCCGCAGGGGCAGCAGGCCCACCGTACGGGATGTCCGCCGGACAGGACCAGGGACGGCCATGCGGTCGCCAGTGGGCGTCACCCTCGGTACGACGCGCGCCCAAGGGCAGGCGGTCCGCTCGATCACCAGCTCGTCGCTGGTCAGGTCGAGGCGCAGCCGACCCCTGTACAACTGGACGACCCTAGGAACCGTCGAGGTCCTCGATCCGGGCCAGGGAGGCGGGGCGTTGCGCCGCGAGGCGGTCCGCGACGCCCTCGGACTGCCGCAGCGCCCGCAGGATGTTCCCGCCGGCGAGCTTGGCGCCGTCGTCCTCGCTCCACCCGCGATCGAGCAGCTCGGCGATCAGTGCCGGGTAGGTGGAGACGTCTGCCAGGCCCGCCGGCAGGGCGTCGCAGCCGTCGTAGTCGCCGCCGATTCCGATGTGGTCGACGCCGGCGACGTCTCGAGCGTGCTCCACGTGGTCGGCGACCTCGGCGAGCGTGGCGGTCGGCCGCGGATGGTCCTGCGCCCACTCGGCGGTCGACTCGACCCGCTGGTGCCAGTCCTTCGGGTCTCGCCCGCGCCGCCGCATCTCCTCGGTGACCTCGGTGTCGTACGCGCAGCACGCGGCGGACACGAAGGCCGGAACGAAGGTGACCATGCAGACGCCGCCGTTGTCGGGTAGCCGGCGCAGGACCTCGTCCGGGACGTTGCGCGGATGGTCGACCAGCGCCCGGCAGGAGGAGTGGCTGAAGATCACGGGTGCCTCGCTGGTGTCCAGCGCGTCGCGCATCGTCTCGGCGGAGACGTGCGAGAGGTCGACCAGCATGCCGGTCCGGTTCATCTCGCGGACCACCTCGCGGCCGAAGGCGGTGAGCCCACCCGCTCGCGGCTCGTCCGTGGCGGAGTCGGCCCACGGCACGTTGTCGTTGTGTGTCAGCGTGAGATAGCGCACGCCCAGGCGATGCAGCGCTCGCAGGGTGGCCAGCGAGCCGGCGATCGAGTGGCCGCCCTCCGCTCCCATCAGCGAGGCGACCCGCCCGGCCGCGAACGCCTGCTCGATGTCCTCGACCGAGGCCGCGAGCTGCAGCCGGTCGGGGTAGCGCGCAACGAAGCGGCGGACGAAGTCGACCTGCTCGAGGGTGGCCGCAACGGCGCGGTCGCCCTGCAGCGTGGACGGGACGAACACCGACCAGAACTGTGCCCCGACGCCGCCTTCGGCGAGTCGCACCAGGTCGGTGTGCGTCGTCGCTACCCGGCTGGAGAGGTCGATCCGGTCCAGGTCGTAGCCGGCCTGTTCACGCATCGCCCACGGCAGGTCGTTGTGGCCGTCGACGAGAGGTGTCCGGTGGAGCAGCCGACGGGCGAGATCCACGGACGGGCTGGCGGTGGCGGTCACCGGCTCAGCGTGGCACTGTCGACTCGGCCCTAGGGATGCGCAAAGCGTGCCGGTCGTCAGCTGACAGTGGCGGAAGACCGGTGCCTGGGTAGCGTGCCGTCATGCCGCCGCCGAATCTCCCGCCCAAGCTGCGCCGGGGTGACACCATCCGGGTGATAGCGCCGTCGGTGTCGCTCGCCGTACTGGGCGACTCCCACGCGGACGTGATCCACCAACGCTTCGCCGGGCTCGGCCTGACGGTCAGCTACGGCGAGCACGTTCGAGAGCGGGATGCGTTCGACTCCTCGAGCGTCCAATCGCGGGTGGCCGACCTGCACGCCGCCTTCGCCGACCCCGACGTCGCCGGCGTCCTCACCGTCATCGGCGGCTTCAACAGCAACCAGCTCCTGCCGCACCTGGACTGGGACCTGATCGCCGCGCACCCAAAGGTGTTCTGCGGCTACTCGGACATCACCGCGTTGCAGGTCGCCATGCTGGCCCGCGCCGGACTGGTCACCTACTCGGGACCGCACTGGTCGAGCTTCGGCATGGAACGCCACTTCGACTACACCTTGCGCGCGTTCGTGGACTGCCTGTTCGGTGCCGAGACGCTGAGCCTCTCACCGGCGCCGGAGTGGACCGACGACGCCTGGTATGCCGACCAGGCAGACCGCCATCCCCAACCGAACGACGGCTGGCAGGTGCTGGCCGAGGGCACGGCCAGCGGCCTCATCGTCGGCGGCAACCTGTGCACGCTCAACCTGTTGCAGGGCACGGAGTACTTCCCGTCGATGGACGGCGTCGTGCTCTTTCTCGAGGACGACTACGAGTCGGAGCCGCACCATGTCGACCGCAACCTGGTCTCGCTCCTGCAGCAGCCGGGGTTCACCGGCGTACGGGGTGTGGTCCTGGGCCGCTTCCAGCGGCGGACCGGCATGACCGCGCAGCTGCTGGAGCAGCTGGTCACCACCAAGCCCGAGCTGCGTGGCCTGCCCATAATCGCGAATGCCGACTTCGGTCACACCAGCCCGATGCTGACCTTCCCGATCGGCGGTGAGGTCGAGCTGATAGCCGACCGGTCGGGCCCCGCTATCCGCATCACCCGGCACTGATGGCAAGAACACGGAAGGCCAGCGCACCGGGTCGGGTTGTGGTCATCACCGGCGGCACCGCGGGGGTGGGCCGGGCGACCGCGCAGGCGTTCGCGCGCACCGGGGCCCGCGTCGCGGTGTTCGCCCGAGGCGAGGATGGGCTGGCGGCCACCAAGGCCGATATCGAGAGCCAGGGTGGGCAGGCGCTAGCACTCTCGGTGGACGTGGCCGATGTCGACGCGATCGAGGCGGCTGCCGACGCCGTCGAGGCGCATTGGGGACCGGTCGACGTCTGGGTAAACGACGCGATGACCGGGGTCTTCGCGCCGTTCATGGAGGTCACGCCGGAGGAGTTCCGACGCGTCACCGAGGTGGTCTATCTCGGCTCGGTGAACGGGACGCGCGCGGCGCTGCGGTCGATGCAGCCGCGCGACCGTGGCCACGTGATCCAGGTGGGCTCGGCCCTCGCCTTCCGCGGCATCCCGTTGCAGTCGGCGTACTGCGGTGCCAAGCACGCCCTCGAGGGCTTCCTCGACTCGGTCCGCACCGAGCTGCTGCACGACGGCAGCAAGGTGGTGCTGACCAGCGTGCACCTGCCGGCGATGAACACGCCGCAGTTCCGCATCGTCGCCTCCAAGATGCCGTGGCTGGCGCAGCCGGTCCCGCCGATCTACCAGCCGGAGGTGGCCGCCAGGGCCATCGTGTGGGCCGCCGGCCACCGCCGGCGCGAGATCTGGGTGGCGGGCTCCACGGTCGGCACGATCCTCGGCAGCCGGGCCATCTCCGGGCTGCTGGACCACTACCTGGGCCGCACCGGCTACGCCTCCCAGCTCACCGACCAGCCGCGCGCCGCCGACGCGGCGGCGAACCTGTGGTCGCCGGTTCCGGGTGATCACGGGGCGCACGGCGCCTTCGACGGAAGGGCGCATCCGCGCAGCCTGCAGCTGACCCTGAGCCTGCACCGGGCGCGGACGGTGGCGGGCGGGCTGCTCGCCGCAGTGGTCGGCGCCGCGGCGCTACGGCGACGCGGGTATTAGCGTTGGGCCCGACGGCGGGGTAGACATCGACATCGGGAGGACCCGTGACCCCGGACGACAGCAGCAGCTCTGCGCCGGCAAAGGCCGCCGAGGCGGTGACCTATACCGCCCAGTCGGAGAAGGCGGCGTACGGAAGGACCGAGGAGAAGCCGGTCGGGTCCTACGCCGCCGTCACGGGCGCGTACGGTGCCACCGTGGTCGCCTTCTCCGCGGCCGTGAAGGTCACCGGCCGTGAGCTGCCGGAGCGGCTGGCCTTCGCCGACATCGCGCTCATCGGGGTGGCCACCCACAAGCTGGCCCGCCTGGTCACCAAGGACAAGGTGACCAGCTTTCTCTGGGTGCCCTTCACGGAGTTCGACGAGGACACCGGCTCCGGAGAGGTGCTGGAGCAGCCCCGCGGGAGCGGCCCCCGGCAGGCGATCGGCGAGCTCCTCGGCTACCCGTTCTGCCTGGCGCTGTGGGTCGCCACCGGCTTCACCTACGGGATGGTCTTCGCACCGCGGGCCACCAGGCTCGCAACGTCGATGTTCACGGCGACCGCCGCCGCGGACTTCCTGCAGTACGCCTACGCCGCCACCCAGCAGAAGGTCGAGGGCTAGTCATGGGCAGCATCCGAGCAGCGTTGCGACGCGGCGCCACCGCCGGACTCGTCGGTACGGCGGTGATGACCGTTTCGCAGGCCGTCGAGAGCAAGATCACCGGCCGGCCGCCGAGCACCGTGCCCGGCCAGGTGGGGGTCACCCTGCTCGGTGGCGACAAGGCGGACTCGACCCGGGTTCGGGCGCTGAACCCGTGGGTGCACTGGGGCCACGGCATCGCAATGGGCGCGCTGCGTGGAGTTCTCGGCCAGCGGGTGGCCGGGTCGGCTGCGGCCACCGGCATGCACTTCGCGGGGTTGTGGTCGGGCGACGTGCTGCTCTACCAGGCGCTCGGCGTAGCGCCGCCGCCGTGGGAGTGGACCCCGCAGGAGCTCAGCACCGACATCGGCCACAAGGGCCTGTACGCACTGGTCACCGGTGCCACCTACGACGCGCTGGACCGGCGGGCGGAACGACGCTCCGGGTCAGCCCAGCAGGCGCGGGGCGGCCAGCCGGACGTCGACACCGGAGCAGTAGTGCACGAGCGGTGAGTACCGCGGTGCCGGTAGGCCGGCGGCGGCGGTCAGCGTCTCCCGCAGCCGGAGCACGGCGGCCCGGCGCAGCGGCCAGGGCAGATGCTCGACGTTGGTGACGGTGAACCGGCCGGCCTGCCGGCCGTAGGCCCGCCAGCGTCCGGTGAGGTAGTGGTCGAGCGGGGTCGGCTCGCTCCCGGCGTACGCCCGACCGGGTGCCACGGCGATGTCGTGGCCGGCGGTCCCGTGCCGCCGCCGGCTCCGGTAGCGCACGGTCGCACCGCACTCGATCGACATCGCGGCCCAGTGGTAGGGCAGCCCCGGGACCGCCCGCCCGCCCAGCACGAGAGGCAGGCTGGCCGCCTCGAGCGAGAGGAACCAGACCCCGTCCCGGCCGTCGGGGGCGCGGACATAGGTGCGCAGGTTTGTCTCCGGGAAGCGCGACAGGCGGGGCACCGGCGGCAGCCCGGGCAGCCGGACGCCGGTCATGTCGAACGCGGCGATGCTCACCCACGCGGCGCCGTCGAAGAGGTCGAGACCGAGTCCCGCGGGGACCAGCGGCCGCACTGCCTCCGGGTCGTAGCTCCAGTGGAGGAACGTCATGGTCGACCAGCGCTGCAGCAGCAGCGGCCGGCGAACCGGCGCCTCGGCCACCGCGCCGCTCATGGCGGCGTCCTGCCCGCTCGCCGACGGGGTACGCCGGGGTGCATGGTGCGGGTGACCACCACGGTCGAGTTCGATCCGGCCGGGGATTCGCCGTGGTGACCGGCGTACGCCGGCAGCCGGCTTAGGGTCGGGGCCGTGACCGATGTACGCCGGCGGGTGCCGCGCACCGACACGGTGCTGGCCGACCCCCGGCTGGCCGCGGCGCTGGGCCGGCTGGGCCGGTCGGCCGTCAAGGCGGCCGTCGGCGCTGCCCAGGACCGGGTCCGGGCCGGGCAGCTCGCGCCGGAGCAGGTGGCGGATGCGGCGGTCGCCGCGCTGCCTGGAGGCGCCGGGTCCATGCGACCGGTGATCAACGCCACCGGGGTGGTGCTGCACACCAACCTGGGCCGGGCACCACTCTCGCCGGCCGCCGTGGCCGCGGTGGCTGCCGCGGCGGGCTACGTCGACCTCGAGTACGACCTTACGACCGGGCGCCGGGCCGGCCGTGGCCGGGGTGCGCTGGCCGCGCTGCGAGCCGCCGTACCGCACGCCGAGGACGTGCTGCTCGTCAACAACGGCGCCGCGGCGCTGGTGCTGGCCGCCACCGCGCTCGCGGCCGGCCGGGAGATCGTGGTCAGCCGCGGCGAGCTGGTCGAGATCGGGGACGGCTTCCGGCTGCCGGACCTGGTCACCGCCACCGGCGCCCAGCTCCGCGAGGTCGGTACGACGAACCGCACCACGATCGCGGACTACGCCGCCGCGATCGGCCCGGACACCGGCTTCGTGCTCAAGGTCCACCCCTCGAACTTCCGGGTGACCGGCTACACGGCGACCGTCGGGGTCGCCGAGCTGGCCGCGCTCGGCGTGCCCGTGGTCGCCGACATCGGCTCCGGCCTGCTGTCGCGCGACCCGTTGCTGCCGCAGGAGCCCGATGTCGCCTCCGCGCTCGCGGCCGGCGCCGCCCTGGTGACGGCCAGCGGCGACAAGCTGCTCGGCGGTCCGCAGGCCGGGTTGGTGCTCGGCCGGGCGGAGCTGGTCGAGCGGCTGCGGCGGCACCCGCTGGCCCGGGCGGTACGGGTGGACAAGCTGACGCTGGCGGCGTTCGAGGCGACGCTGCGGGGCCCCAGGCCCCCGGCGTACGACGCCCTGCATGCCGATGTCACGATGCTGCGCCGCCGGGCGGAGTCGATGGCCGCCGCGCTGGCAGAGCGGGGAGTGCCCGCGGTGGCGGTCGACAGCGCCGGTGCGGTCGGCGGCGGTGGGGCGCCCGGGCTGGAGCTGTCGGGAGCGGCCGTCGCGCTGCCCGAGCCCTACGCCGCCCGGCTGCGGTTGGGCGATCCGGTGGTCGTCGGCCGGGTCGAGGGTGGCCGCTGCCTGCTCGACCTGCGCTGCGTACCCGCCGAGTGCGACGGCGACCTGCGCGCCGCGGTGTTCGCGGTGTTCGCGGTGGCCGGCTGAGGACGGCGACGTGCACGTCGTCGCGACGGCTGGCCATGTCGACCACGGCAAGTCGACGCTGGTCCGGGCGCTGACCGGGATGGAGCCCGACCGCTGGGCCGAGGAGCGTCGGCGGGGGATGACCATCGACCTCGGTTTCGCCTGGACCGACCTGCCGTCGGGGCAGCGGTTGGCCTTCGTCGACGTGCCCGGGCACGCGCGCTTCGTGCCCAACATGCTGGCCGGGGTGGGCCCGGTGCCGGCGGTGCTGTTCGTGGTGGCCGCCGACGAGGGGTGGCGCCAGCAGTCCGCGGAGCACCTGGCCGCCGTCGACGCGCTCGATGTCCGGCACGGGCTGCTCGCGGTCACCCGCAGCGACCTGGCCGACCCGGCGCCGGCGGCCGTGGCGGCGCGGGGGCAGATGGCCGCCACGTCTCTCGGCGCGGTCGAGGCCGTGTCGGTCAGCGGGAGAACCGGCGCGGGCCTGGCGCGGCTGCGGGCGGCGCTGGACCGGCTGGTCGCCGCGCTGCCGTCGCCCGACCCGGGCGCCGATGTCCGACTGTGGGTGGACCGGGCTTTCACGATCCGGGGCAGCGGGACCGTCGTCACCGGCACGCTGGGCGCCGGCACGCTGCACGTCGGCGACCCGCTGGTCGTTCTCCCCGGCAACCGGCCGGTGCAGGTACGCGCCCTGCAGGTGACGGGGTCCCAGGTGGAGTCCGTTGGACCGGTCGCCCGGGTGGCGGTGAACCTGCGCGGGACCGCTCTGGAGGACGTACGCCGTGGATGCGCGCTGGTGGCGCCGGTGACCTGGTCCACCTCCGACGAGGTCGACGTCCGGGTGTCCGGTACGCCGACTGCCGAGCTGCCGGGCGGGCTGATGCTGCACCTCGGCTCGGCGGCGCGAGCGGTCCACATCCGACCGCTGGGGCCGGACACCGCCCGGCTGCGGCTGCCCGGACCGCTGCCGCTGCGTCCCGGCGACCGTGGGCTGGTGCGTGACCCCGGCCGGGCGCGGGTTGCCGGGGGGGTGCTCGTCCTCGACGTGGCCCCGCCGCCGCTGCGTCGGCGTGGCGCGGCCGGCGCGCGCGGCGTCGAGCTGGCCCGGATGGGCGGGGGCGCCGATCCCGTCGCCGAGGTGCTCCGCCGCGGCCTGGTCCGCCGGACCGACCTGGCCGCCGCCGGCCTGTTGCCCCTAGACGGGCCGGCACCGGCCGGCCTGGTCGCCGCGGGCGACTGGCTGGCCGACCCACAGCGGTGGACGGCTCTGGGTGCCGCGCTGGCGGCGGCCGTGGCGCAGCACGCCGCCGTTTTCCCGCTGGCGGCCGGGTTGCCGGCCGAGGCGGCCCGCCGGTCGCTGGGCCTGCCGGACCGGCGGCTGCTCGGCGCGCTGGTGGCCGGCACGGAGGGCATGGTGGCCGAGGGCGGCCGGATCCGGGCCGTCGGTGCCCGGCCGATCTTCCCGCCGGGGGTGGCGGCCGGCCTGGACCGGCTGCGGGAGCGGCTGGCCGCTGCGCCCTACGCCGCAGCCGAGGCGGACGAGCTGGTCGCGCTCGGTCTCACCGCACCGGTGCTGGCGGCGGCCGCCCGCGCGGGGCTGCTGCTGCGGATCTCGGACGCCGTCTACCTGCTGCCAGGGGCCGAGGACGAGGCGGTACGCCGGCTGGCCGGGCTGGTCGCCCCGTTCACCCTCAGCGAGGCCCGGCAGGCGCTGGGAACGACGCGGCGGGTCGCCGTACCGTTGCTCGAGGCGCTCGACGCCGCCGGTCGTACCCGCCGGGTGGACGGGGCCCGGCGCGAGCTCCGCACGGCGCGCCCCGGCGTACGCTGAGCGACATGCTGGCGGACCGGTACGGCAGGATCGCCACCGACCTACGCGTCTCGCTGACCGATCGGTGCAACCTGCGCTGCACGTACTGCATGCCGGCGGAGGGCCTGGCCTGGCTGCCCAAGCCGGAGCTGCTGACCGACGACGAGCTGGTCCGACTGGTCGGGGTCGCGGTGGGCCTCGGGGTCACCGACGTACGCCTGACTGGTGGCGAGCCGCTGGTCCGGCCGGGCGTTGTCGGCCTCGTCCGCCGGCTGGCGCAGCTGCGGCCGCGGCCGGCCCTCTCGCTGACCACCAACGGGCTGGGCCTGGCCCGCACCGCCGGTGCACTGCGCGAGGCGGGCCTCGACCGGGTGAACGTCTCGCTGGACACCGTCGACCGGGCTCGCTACTTCGCACTGACCCGGCGAGACCGGCTGCCGGACGTGCTGGCCGGGCTGGGCGCCGCCGCCGCGGCCGGGTTGACGCCGGTCAAGGTCAACGCGGTGCTGATGCGCGGTGTGAACGACGGCGACGCGGTCGAGCTGCTGCGGTTCTGCCTGGACGCCGGCTACCAGCTGCGCTTCATCGAGCAGATGCCGCTGGACCCCCAGCACGCCTGGGACCGGAGCCAGATGATGACCGCCGAGGAGATCCTGGACCGCCTCGGCGCGGTCTGGACGCTCACCCCGGCCGAGTTCCGCGGCAGCGCGCCGGCGGAGACCTGGCTCGTCGACGGCGGGCCGGCCGTGGTCGGCGTCATCGGCTCGGTGACCAGGCCGTTCTGCGCCAGCTGCGACCGGGTCCGGCTGACCGCGGACGGCCAGGTGCGCAACTGCCTGTTCGCCCGGGACGAGTCCGACCTGCGCGCCGCGTTGCGTGCCGGCGCGACCGACACCGAGCTCGCCGACCGCTGGCTCGCCGCGGTGGTCGGCAAGCGCGCCGGCCACGGCATCGACGACCCGGCGTTCCTGCAGCCCGACCGCCCCATGTCGGCCATCGGGGGATGAGCGCACCGGCGTACGACGCGGTCGTGCTGGCCGGCGGCTCGGCTCGGCGGCTCGGCGGTCGGGACAAGGCCAGCGAGCTCGTCGGCAGCCTGACGCTGCTGGACCGGGTGCTGGCCGCGGTGCCGGACGCCGTGCGCACCGTGATAGTGGGGCCGGTCCGGCCGGTCGCGGCAACCGTTTCCGTCTGGACCCGGGAGCAGCCGCCCGGTGGCGGCCCGGTCGCCGGACTAGCCGCCGGTCTGGTGGGGGTGTCGGCCGCGACGGTGGTGGTGCTGGCCGCAGACCTGCCGTTCGTCTCGGCGGGCACGATCCGCACGCTGCTCGACGCACTCGACGACGAAGGGGTGGTGCTCGTGGACGCCGACGGGCGAGACCAGCCGCTGGTCAGTGCGTGGCGCACCGACGCCCTGCGCGCCGCGATCACGGGGCTGGCGACTCCGGCTGGTGCCTCGATGCACCGGCTGGTGGCGGCGCTCGGCGTACGACGGGTGGCGGTGGCGCCGTCGCCAGGCACGCCGCCGCCGTGGCTCGACTGTGACACCGAGGCGGAGCTGGCGCGGGCCCGGGAGCTGGCGTGAACACGCTCGAGGAGTGGGTCCGGCAGGTGAGCGAGGAGCTCGGCCTCCCTGGCGAGACCGACCGGGACCTCGTGCTCGACCTCGCCCGCGACGTCGCGCACGGCGTGGCACGGCCGGCGGCGCCGCTGACCACCTACCTGGTCGGCCTGGCTGCCGGCGCGGCGGGTGGCGGTCCGGCAGCGGTCCGGGCGGCGACCGACCGGGTGGCGGAGCTGGTACGGCGTTGGCCGCCCGAGCCCCCGGGCTGACCGCGGCGCCGACCGGCCGGCAGCCGCTGTCCCCACCCGTCCAGAGGTCGCAGGTGGGCGGGTGGCACCGCGTCGACGAGCCAGACGCCGTTCTCGCTCACCGTGAAGGCGTGCCCGAGGCGGGCCATGGCGGCGGCGTCCACGGCGAGCACGACCGGCGGGCCATGCCTGCCGCCGACGCGGCGGGCCGTCGCCACGTCGGGTGAGAGGTGGACTGAGATCCGGCGCATCGGGCGCAGTCCGGCGGCGAGGATGCCCGGTAGCGCGGCGGCGGCCGTGCCGTGGAACAGCACCGGTGGCGGAGCGGTCGGGCTGAGGCCCAGGTCGACCGGCAGGCTGTGCCCCTGGCTGGCCCGGATCCGCCGGCCGGTGACGTCGTAGGCGTAGCGCCGCTTGTCGTTGCGGCGCACCACCTCGTCCAGCTCCCCGCGCGTGAGCCGGAAGCCGTGCGCCGAGCACGCCCGCAGCAGCTCGTCGACCTCGACCCAGCCGCCCTCGTCGAGGCTCAGCCCGATCCGCTCGGGGTCATGCCGCAGGTGTTTCGCCAGGTACTTGCTGATCTTGACCAGTCGAGCGGGCTGCACGCCGCCAACATACGTCGGTGAGCTGCTGGCAGAGTGTGGCCGGCCATGGAGATCGCACGACGGGGGACCGGACGACGATGAGCCGCTCCGTGCTGGTGACGGGCGGCAACCGCGGCATCGGCCTGTCGGTGGCGATGGCGTTCGCCGCCCAGGGCGACCGGGTCGCCGTGACGCACCGGGCCAGCCCGCCGCCGGCGGGGCTGTACGGCGTCCGCTGCGATGTCACCGACGCGGCGCAGGTGGACGCGGCCTTCACCGCCGTCGAGGCCGAGCACGGCAAGGTGGAGGTGCTGGTCGCCAACGCCGGGATCACCCGCGACACCCTGCTGCTCCGGATGGACGAGGCGGCCTTCACCGACGTGCTCGACACCAACCTCACCGGTGCCTACCGGGTGGCTCGGCGGGCCACCGGCGGGATGCTGCGGGCGCGGGCCGGCCGGATGATCTTCATCTCCTCGGTGGTCGGACTCACCGGCTCGGCCGGCCAGGCCAACTACGCCGCCGCCAAGGCCGGTCTGGTGGGACTCGCCCGGTCGATCGCGCGTGAGCTCGGCTCGCGCGGGATCACCGCCAACGTGGTGGCTCCCGGCTTCGTGCAGACCGACATGACGGCCGCGCTACCCGAGGACCGGCGGGCCGAGCTGCTCGCCAGCATCCCGCTGGCCCGCTACGCCGAACCCGACGAGGTGGCCGGCGTGGTCACCTTCCTGGCCGGTCCGGCGGCGGCGTACATCACCGGCGCGGTGATCCCGGTCGACGGTGGCCTCGGGATGGGGCACTGACCTGTCAGGATGCACGGTCTTCCCGGCGTACGACGGAGGTGGGCGACGTGGGGCTGCTCGAGGGCAAGCGGCTGCTGGTGACGGGTGTGCTGACGGAGGCCTCCATCGCCTTTGCGGTGGCCCGCCTCGCGCAGGAGGAAGGCGCCACGGTCGTGCTGAGCGGCTTCGGGCGTGGGCGCTCGATCACGGAACGGGTGGCCAAGCGGCTGCCCCAGCCGGCGCCGGTGGTCTCGCTCGACGTCACCAGCGAGGAGGACCTCGCCGGGCTGGCCGAGCGGCTGCGCGAGCATGTCGACGGGCTGGACGGGGTCCTGCATGCGATCGCGTTCGCGCCGTCCAGCGCCTTGGGCGGCGGCTTCCTGGAAACGCCGTGGAGTGATGTCGCCACCGCCCTCGAGGTGTCGACCTACTCTCTGGCGGCGCTGGCCCGGGCGACGGTGCCGATGATGGCGGCCGGATCCTCGATCGTCGGGCTGGACTTCGACGCGACCGTGGCCTGGCCGGTCTATGACTGGATGGGAGTCGCCAAGGCCGGCCTGGAGTCGACAGCGCGCTACCTGGCCCGCGACCTCGGGCCGCGCGGCGTCCGGGTGAACTTGGTCGCGGCCGGTCCGCTGCGCACGATGGCTGCCCGCAGCATCCCGGGCTACGAGGAGTTCGAGTCGTTCTGGGACCGGCGGGCACCGCTGGGTTGGAATGTCGCCGACACCGAGCCGGCCGGGCGCGCGTGTGTGGCGCTGTTCAGCGACTGGTTCCCGGCCACCACCGGAGAGATCGTGCACGTCGACGGCGGGGCACACGCCATCGGGGCCTGAGCGCTACGTTCGGGCGCCGCCGGCCACATGCCCCACCAGTGCCGCCAGCCAGACCAGGCCGAGCGCGATGGCGAGCATGGCCCACAGCGGCAGTCTGAGAGCCGTGGGTGTCACGGGCCCGATCACCGGCAGGCTGCGCAACGCCCGGTCGGCGAGCCGGGGGAGTGACTTGACGATCCGCGGCGCGACGGCGGGACGAGCGGTGTGCGCCGCGCGGTTCGGCGTAACGGCGGGCGTGCTGTTGACCGGCTGCCGAATGAGCCCGCCGGCCCACGCCGGACCCAGCGCGACCGCGACGCTGACTGGTGCAGTGGCCGTCGACCCATCCGGTGGCGGGAGGTGACCGCCGCCGCGGTAGCGGGGACCGGGGACCCCGCCGGGTGACGGGGAGTAGCTCGGGTACGCCGAGCCGCTCGCTGACGGTGAGTCGCTCGGCGAGTAGCTCGGTGAAGAGCTGCCGCTCGCTGACGGTGAGTCGCTCGGCGAGGGGGAGTCGGTCGGCGAGGGGGAGTCGGTCGGCGAGGGGGAGTCGGTCGGCGAGGCTGAGTCGGTCGGCGAGGGGGAGTCGCTCGGCGAGGCTGAGTCGCTCGGCGAGGGGGAGTCGCTTGGCGAGGGGGAGTCGCTTGGCGACGGCGAGTCCGTCGGTGAGGCGGAGTCGGAGGGCGAGGCCAGGTCGCTCGGGCTCGGCAGGTCGCTCGGGCTCGGCAGGTCCGTGGCCGTCGCCGAGACGGTGGGCGTGGGGTCGTCCGCCGGCCCGATGGCCAGCGCCGGCGAGCCCATGGGCAGCACCAGGTAGGCGGTCGCGGCGGCGTACACGCCCGCTAGGCGGAGCCATCGGGTGCCGGTCATGCCGTCCTGTTCGAAGTTTGGACAGGGGGGTCGGACAGTGCAACGAGCCAACCGACTCGGGGACACGACTTCAGAAAGAACCCGGATGTGCCGAAACCACCCGGGCCGCCCGCTGGGCTTGCGCGACTTCGCGTCGCTGCCTAGGCTACGCCCGCCTGCCGTCGGTGGGTTACCGGCCGCGCACTACGCCAAATCCTGCCCGTCGCGCCGCAGCTTCGATCTTTCCGAGGGCAGGAGCGGGGGACCCAAGGTCCGTGGACGCGCCAGTCGGCGCGCCCTGGGGTAAAGCCGGACAACGTCCGGCCGGGCTAATCCCAGCCCGAACCCGACAGCTCACCTCGCCGGCGTGGGGAAGGACGCTTGCCTTGTCCGTACGTCTGCATGCCCGCGGCGCACACCGCCGGGATACCAAGACCGCCCGCCGGATCGCCGCTGGCGCCCTCGGTGCCGCGCTGGTCGGCGCCGAGCTGCTCGGAGCAGGGCCGGCTTCGGCCGCGGGTTCCGACAGCTGGTCCCGGCTGCGCCAGTGTGAGTCCGGGGGGAGCTACAGCATCAACACCGGCAACGGCTACTACGGCGCCTACCAGTTCGACCTGCGCACCTGGCAGGGGCTCGGCTACTCGGGGCTGCCGTCGAACGCCTCCTCGGCCACCCAGGACGCAGCCGCCTACCAGCTCCAGGCGCAGCGTGGATGGTCTCCCTGGCCGTCCTGTTCTCGCCAGCTCGGGCTCTACGGCTCTCCGACCACCCAGGTCTCGACCGCAAGCTACCGGTCCACCGCGCCGGCAGCGACGGTGTCCACGTCGTACCGAGGCCAGCTCTTCACCACCGCCTTGGTGCACCAGGTGCGCTCCGACGTCCGGGCGTGGCAGACGCGGATGGCGAGCCTGGGCTACCGCCTGACGATCGACGGGCAGTACGGCCCGGAGTCGGCGTCGGTGTGCGTTGCGTTCGAGAGGGCCCGCGGTCTCGATGTCGACTCCGGCATCGTCGGGCCGCAGGTCTGGTCGGCGGCCTTCGGGCGCTGACTCCTCGGCGCCCGGGTGGCGCTCCGGCATGCGGCTGCCCAGACTGGGCCGCATGCCGGAGCAGCCCGTGGACGCGTTCCTGCTCGTGTCCTTCGGCGGCCCGGAGGGCCCCGATGACGTGCTGCCATTCCTGCGCAACGTCACCCGGGGCCGCGGCGTACCGGAGGAACGCCTGGCCGAGGTCGCCGGGCACTACCGGCATTTCGGCGGCGTCAGTCCCATCAACGAACAAAACCGAGCGTTGATCGCCGCGGTCGAGATGGATCTGTACCGGCACGGGATCGCCCTGCCGGTCTACTGGGGTAACCGCAACTGGCACCCCTACCTCGCCGACACCGTCGCCCGCATGACCGAGGACGGCGTTCGCCGGGCGGTCGCCTTCGTCACCTCGGCGTATGCCGGCTACTCGGCCTGCCGGCAGTACCGGGAGGATCTCGCGGCGGCTCGGGCCGCGGTCGGACCCTCCGCGCCGAGCATCGACAAGCTCCGTCACTACTACAACCATCCGGGCTTCGTCTCGGCGATGGTCCGCTCGACGCGGCTGGCGCTTGCCGAGCTGCCGCCGGCCGGCCGCGACCGGGCCCATCTCGCCTTCGTGGCGCACAGCATCCCGACCACGATGGCGGCGAGCAGCGGCCCTTCCGGCGGCGCCTACCCCGACCAGCTGATCGAGGCGGCCCGACTGGTGGCCGAGGGGGTCGGCGGCGGGCACCGCTGGGAGCTGGCCTACTCGAGCCGCTCGGGGGCCCCGCGCACACCGTGGCTCGAGCCCGACATCGGCGACCACCTCGCGACCCTCGCTACTCGCGGCGTGACCGACGTGGTCGCGGTGCCCATCGGGTTCGTCTCGGACCACATGGAGGTCCGCTACGACCTCGACGTCGAGGCCCGCGAGAGAGCCGACACGCTGGGCCTGCGGCTTGTCCGTGCCGCCACGGTCGGGACCGACCCCGACTTCGTCACCGCCATCCGCGAGCTGGTGCTCGAACGGCTCGAGCCCAGCTCGCCGCGGCGGGCCTCGGGCCGGTCGGGTCCGGGCTGGGACCCCTGTCCGCCGGACTGCTGCCGCGCTGCTGAGGGTCGGCCCACCACCACGGAGGGCCCTCGGCCCGGTTTCTCCACCCGGGGCGGCATCGAGATGCGACACTGGACGGCGTACGCCGGTGCCGAGGAGGCGCAGACAGATGGACGAGCAGGTACGTGAGCTGCTGGTGCGGCTGACCGAGCGGGTCCGGGCGGCGTTCCTCGAGATCGTGGCGGAGGTACGTCGGCTGACCGCGCCACTGCTCGCGATGTGGGCGCGGATGGCGATCCGGCGCTGGGAGCAGGTGCAGCGGGTCTTCGCCGAGCACCGCGACCTGGTGGAGACCGACGGCTGGCTGGACCGCTGGTACTCCTTCGGCACCGCCTGATCCTTCGACCGACCCGAGCGGGTCAGCCACAACTGGGGGGTCGGCCCAACGCCGCGCCGGATCGGCCGCGATGTCGCCGGTCCGGACATGCGAAGGTTGGCTCGTGCTGCGGGTCGCCGTGATCGGTTCCGGTCCGGCGGGGGTCTACGCGGCCGCCGCGCTGACCCGGGACGGTTCCGCGCAGATCGACGTCTTCGACCGGCTGCCGGCCCCTTTCGGCCTGGTCCGCTACGGCGTGGCCCCCGACCACCTGAAGATGAAATCGGTCAGCACCTCGCTGCATCAGGTGCTGGAGCAGCCTGACGTGCGCTTCCTCGGCAACGTCGCCGTCGGCACCGACGTCACTCTCGGGGAGCTGCACGACTACTACGACGCGATCATCGTCGCCTTCGGCGCCGCGGCCGACCGCCGTCTGGAGATACCGGGCGAGGAGCTGCCGGGCAGCCTGTCGGCGACCGAGTTCGTCGCCTGGTACAGCGGCCACCCGGACGCCCGGGTCGACCGCTTCACCCTGGAGGCACGCAGCGTGGCGGTCATCGGGGTGGGCAACGTCGCCGTGGACGTGGCCAGGGTGCTCGCCAAGACGCCGGACGAGCTGCGCAGCACAGATCTGCCCGACCACGTGCTGAGCGTGCTCGACCGCAGCCGGGTGGCCGACATCCACGTCATCGGCCGGCGGGGTCCGGCCCAGGCCAAGTTCACGACCAAGGAGCTGCGCGAGCTCGGCAACCTGGCCAACGCCGACGTGATCGTGGACCCGGCCGAGCTCGAGCTGGACGACGCCAGCCGGGAGGCACTGCGCAACGGGCCGGCCCTGCGGCGCAACCTCGAGGCGCTGCAGGAGTGGGCCGAGCGCGAACCGGCGGGTCGGCCTCGCCGGCTCCACCTGCGCTTCCTGCTACGCCCGGTCGAGGTGCTCGGCAGCGAGCGGGTGAGCGGGCTGCGGCTGGAGCGAACCCGGCTGGACGGCACGGGCAGCGCCGTCGGAACCGGCGAGCTCCACACGCTCGACGCACAGATGGTGCTGCGCTCGGTTGGTTACCGCGGCGTGGGTCTGGCAGGCATGCCCTTCGACGAGGCGGCCGGCATCGTGCCCAACGCCTCGGGCCGGGTGCTGCGCGACGGCCTACCGGTGCCGGGGGAGTACGTCGCGGGGTGGATCAAGCGTGGACCGACCGGGGTCATCGGCACCAACAAGCATGACGCGGCCGAGACGGTCGCTGCGCTGCTCCAGGACGCCAAGTCCCTCCGGCCCGCGCCCAACCGCAATGCTGACGGCGTGCTGCTGCTGCTCGAGACCCGCGGGGTGCAGGTGGTGGGGTGGCCGGGGTGGTGCGCGATCGACGGCGCCGAGGTCGACCTCGGCCGGGCGCAGGGCCGGGACCGGATCAAGATTGCAGAACGTGGCGCGCTGCTGCGGGTTGCGGCCGGGACGACAGCGACCCAGATCCCCGATGCCGCCCCTACCGAGGCGAGCATCGGGGGGCCGGGGCCCGGCCGCCGGCGGACCGAAGGGACACCACCACTCAACTAGGCTGCCGGGACCATGATCCCAGCCACGGTCAAGCCTCCCGAGGTGGACGACCGTGGGGTCAGGTTCCGGCTGGCCGACGCCGGCAGCGCCCTCACTGACGTGCGGCTGGTGGCGGACGTCCGCCTGCCGGGGGACCGCCGCAGCTTCGCCCGTACGCCGGACGGCAACGGCTGGGAGCTGCGGCTGGACCGGCCGCCGTTGGGCCGGCTCGAGTACCAGCTCGAGCTGCGGTACGCCGACGGGCGCACCGAGTGCGGCGCTGACCCCGGCAACCCGAGGCGGGCCCCCGGTCCCTTCGGGGACAAGTCGGTCGTGGAGCTGCCGGGCTACGTCGAGCCGAGCTGGCTCCGCGCCGAGCCGCCGGCCGGCAGGACCGTCGAGCTGCAGCTGGCCAGCCGGAGCCTGCCGGCACGGGTTCGCTGCCTGCTGTGGTCGAGCGTCGGCTCGGCGGACGGCGTACCACTGCCGTTGCTGGTCGTCCACGACGGGCCGGAGTTCGCGGCCCTCGCCGCCCTGCTCCGCTTCCTCGACGCAATGGTGGCCGCCGGCCGGCTGCCGGCTATGCGGGCCGCGCTGCTGGCGCCACCCGGGGACCGCAGCGAGAGCTACTCGGCCGCACCGGCGTACGCCCGCGCCCTCGCCCTCGGGCTGCTGCCCGCGCTCGAGAAGCTGGCGCCGACGCCGGCCGGCCGGCGCGGCCGGATCGGGATGGGCGCGAGCATGGGTGCGCTCGGCCTGCTGCACGCGCAGCGGCGCTACCCCGATGTGTTCGGCGCGCTCTTCCTGCAGTCGGGCAGCTACTTCCAACCGCGGCTCGACGACATGGAGTCCGGCTTCCCCCGCTTCGCCAGGGTGACCGGGTTCGTCCGCGGCGTGCTGCGCAGCGGGCCGGGGTGGCCGGGCGCCGTACCGGCGGTGCTGACCTGCGGCTCGGTGGAGGAGAACCTCGCCAACAACGCGGCGATGGCGCGCGCGCTGGCGGCCCAGGGGTACGCCGCCCGGCTGCACGTGCACCCCGACGCGCACAACTGGGTGAGCTGGCGCGACACCTTCGACCCTTGCCTCCCCGAGCTCGCCCGGTCGGTGTGGGGATGAAGCGCGACGCCGTCGAGCTGGCCGCCCCGTCGTTGGGCGGCTCGGGGCAGGTCGTTGGCTACGGGCACTACGGGCGGCCGGTGCTGGTCTTCCCGTCCGAGGCCGGCCGCAGCCACGACTACGAGAACAACGGGATGGTCGGCGCCGTGGCCGGGCTGATCGACGCCGGCCGGGTCAAGCTCTACTGCGTCGACTCCTACGACGCGGGCAGCTGGGCCAACCGCTCGCTGCCAGTCGAGGAACGGGCCCGGCGGCATTCGGCGTACGAGGCGTGGATCACCGACGCCGTGGTGCCCTTCATCTACGCCGACTGCGCCGGCACGCCGGAGATCCTCACCACCGGCTGCAGCCTCGGCGCCTACCACGCGGCGAACGTGACGCTGCGGCGGGCGGACATCTTCCCGCAGGCGCTGTGCCTCTCCGGCGGCTACGACGTCTCCCGCTCCGGCTGGGGCGAGCGCGGCGACGCGACCTACTTCCACAACCCGATGGACTACATGGCGCATGTCGACGGCGGTCACCTGGACTGGCTGCGGTCGCGGGTGTTCCTGCTGCTGGTGTGCGGCCAGGGGATGTGGGAGGACACCACCGGGTCGCTGGCGGGCACCCGCGCCTTTGCCGCCCTGCTGGCGGCCAAGGGCGTGCCGCACGAGCTCGACCTGTGGGGCCACGACGTCCCGCACGACTGGCCGTCGTGGCGAGCTCAACTGGCGCACCACCTGCCCCGCTTCTGCTGAGCGACCCGGACCGGAGGAGCGCCGATGCCGACCGCGACCCACCTGATCGGGATGCTGCTGGGCACCGAGGAGGACTGGCCGAGCGCGTTCGAGGCGATGGTCCGCCGGCTCGGGCCGCGCGACGTCGACGGCACGACGCACCGCTTCGGCACCGAGCGCATCACCATCGAGCCGTTCGACCTGCGCAGCCGGCCGCGCCACGCGCTGGTGATCGACCGGCTGGCCTACTGGTACTACCACCCGCGCGAGTGGCTGAAGAAGGCCGCGCTGATGGACGACGTCTACCTGCTCAACAACCCGTTCACGTTCCAGTCGATGGAGAAGCACGCGGCGTACTGCGCGATGATCCGACTCGGCCTCAAGGTGCCGGACACCTGGCTGGTCCCGCACAAGCATCCGGTCGACAACGCCCGCTGGGCATACACCGCGGCCAGGTACAACCGGCCGTTCGACCTCGACGAGGTCGCCGGGTCGGTCGGCTACCCGCTGTTCATGAAGCCCTTCGACGGCGGCGCCTGGGTCGGGGTCACCCGGGTGACCGACTCCGTCGCCCTGCACCGGGCCTATGACGAGTCCGGCGAGCGGCTGATGCACCTGCAGGCCTCGGTGGAGGGCTACGACGTCTTCGCCCGGTCACTGTCGATCGGCGCCGAGACGATGGTGATGCGGTTCCGGCCGGACCTGCCGATGCACGACCGGTACGCCGTCGACCACGGGTTCCTCTCCGCCGAGGTCGGTGCCGAGGTGGTGGCGATCGGGCGCCTCATCAACGCGTTCTTCCGCTGGGAGTTCAACTCCTGCGAGACGTTGGTGCGCGGCGCCGAGGTGGTGCCCATCGACTACGCCAACGCCTGCCCCGACGTGGCGCTCACCTCGCTGCACTACTACTTCCCGTGGGCGGTCAAGACGCTGGTCAAGTGGACCGTGTTCTGCACCGCCACCGGCCGGGCGCCCCGGATCGACCCGGAGACCCGGCGGTTCTTCGCCGTCGGTGACTCGGACCTCCCGTACGCCGAGAAGCTGGCGGCCTACCGGCGGCTCGCGGATGACTACTTCGAGACCGAGCGCTACGAGGCGTTCTGCGCCGAGCATCTCGCCGACATCGACGAGGCGATGGTCGACTACGTGCGCAGCCCCGAGTTCGACCTGCTGCTGGTGGATACCGTGCACTCGACGTACCCGACCCATGAACACGACCGGTTCGTCGCCCACTTCCGCGGCCTGCTCTCCGCCTGGGCCGCCGACCAGGGTCGCCCCCCCGCGTCGACCGACCCCGGCCCGGGCGGGTAGCTCCGGTGCCGGCTGGCGTTCCCGCTGACCCGAGCGACCCTGAGCGGTTGGCGGCCTGGTCGCTGGTTGCGGCTCAGGTTTCCTTGATCGCGCTGTTGGCCGTGCTGCCGCGTCGGCGGGACTGGCCGGTGTCGCCCGCGCTACGCCGAGGCGACGCTGCCGGAACGCTGGCCGGGCTGGCGGTGGCGACGATCAGCGGTCGGAGCCTGGGTTCTGCGCTCACGCCGTCACCTTTGCCGGCCCGGTCCGGGGGCCTGCGGACCTCAGGGCCGTACCGGTTGGTGCGCCACCCGCTGTACTCGGGCCTGCTGCTGGCCGGCGGTGCCCGGACCGCCGCCGCCGGCAGTGCACCGCTCGTCGGCGCCTTTGTCGCGTTGGTGGCGCTGCTCAGCGTGAAGGCGCGCTTTCCGGCGTACACGGCCTGTGCCCGGCGCACCCCGCGCTTCGTTCCACCCCCTCGATCAGCACTAGTGTCGCGCTAGGTAAGTAACCTTACTTCGTGAGATCATTATGCATGTCGTTGACTGTGGGCGTGGAGGTTCCGCCGCGAGACCGTGAGGTGCTCGAGGGCTGGCTGCGAACTCCGTCGCTTCG
>JAABUS010003388.1_pt1 | contig 26034 bp, 21 predicted proteins | sample 5560161 | NCBI WGS metagenome assembly JAABUS01 (sample SAMN10711885, study PRJNA513376) | rock metagenome | isolation source: Antarctica rocks | place: Antarctica: Victoria Land, Trio Nunatak nord | collected 2016-01-04
GTTGGCGTACCGCCGAGCGCTGGAGCTGAACGCCGACCTGATCCACGACCACACCGACTTCGTGCCGCGGCGGGGCTTCCCGCTCCCAATCGTGCGCACCATCCATGGTCCAGCGACGAGTGTGGCGGTCGCCAACTATCGAGCCATGAGTCGCCGTGGGGACCGCTTCATCGCCGTCAGCCACCGCCAGCGGGATCTCTTCGTCGCTGCCGCCCAGGAGCGGTTTGGACCAGGTGAGCAGATCGCGTTCGCCGGCGTCGTCCACAACCCGATCGATGTGACGGCCGCCCCCTTCTATCCGACGGTCCAGAAGCGCGGCTACGTCGCCTTCCTCGGTCGCTGCCAATGGGAGAAAAGCCCGGACGGCGCGACTCGGGTGGCGCAGGCGGCAGGGGTGCCGCTGATGATGGCGCTGCGGGTGACGACGGAGGAGCAAGCCTACTTCGACGCGGTGGTCCGACCGCTCGTCCTCAGCATCAAGAACCTGGCGAAGTTCGTCGGGGAGGTGAGCGGCCCGGAGAAGGACGAGCTGATTGGTCGCGCCGGGGCGGTCCTCTTCCCCTCCCCCTGGGAGGAGCCATTCGGTCTGGTGCTGGCGGAGGCGGGAGCGCGCGGCACACCGGTGATCGCGCTCGCGCGGGGCTCGGCGCCGGAGCTGGTGGTAGACGGCGTGACCGGGGTCCTCTGCGCCGACGAGGAGGAGATGGCTCGGGAGATCCCGCGGGCGATGAGCCTCGACCCAGCGGCGTGCCGGGCCCACGCTTCGGCGCTCTTCGACCGCGAGCGGATCGCTCGCCACTATCTCGCCGTCTACGAGGAGGTGCTTGCCGCGCGTACCGCCACGTCGGCGGTCACGTCGTAGACGCGGCCGCTTCCACGCGAGGGGTCGGAAGGGAGAGGAGGGTCAGCGATGGACTACCAGGAATTGATCTGCCAGGCGCGAGGCACGGATCGGCACGGAACCCCGGTCGAGATTCCCGTGGCGCATCGTGCGGCGGCGGCGCGCCGGCTCGTCGAGGACGGGTTTGTCAGCGTGGAGCAACTGAACGGCCTGCCGCTGGACGACCTGTTCAACCTCGTTGGTCACCGCCAGCGCGAGCGAGACGACTGCGATCGAACTGCCGGGGAGCTGCTCCACCACGAGCGGAGCCCTGGTCACCACTCGTGAGAGTGCCCACGGAGACTGGCAGCAGGTCCTCGGTAGGCACGCCAGCGGCGTCGCCTGCTCGAACCGACGCGACGCCGCGCCTGCGTGCGCGGCCCGGATCCGGGACTTGACATCTCGGCACAATAGTGTACGATCACTCTACGTTGGACGCTGGTTGGGGCAACCCACCGGTGGTCGACGGACGAACGCCGACTGAGGGAAGCGCGCAAGCGCTCAACTCGTCGGCGTTCGGTTTCTCCCGGTTGGTGCTGGTGCGGTTTGCTGCTGAGACAGTTCTCCAACGGCCAGTCTCCGCCACCGACAGTTGGGGTGCCATGCACACTCCACCCCCCTTCTTCCATGAACCCATTGCGGCCCGGATCCCGACGATCGATCTCGGGCGGCCCCGCATCTGTCGTCACCCGGACGACCGGCCGCGTCGGTAGGAAAGCGGCCCGTGAAGATGCAGCGATCGCTTGCATACGGCTCTCGGTCGGCAGGAGGAACCGATGCGACGCAGAAGGATCCTCGCCCGGGCGCTTGCCATCGGGGCGGCCCCGATCCTCCCATCGAACGCACCACTCGCTGCGGCGGCGCCGGCCGATGCTCCCGCGACCCTGATCCGACGTGTGATCGACGAAGCCTTCAATGCGGGGCAGTTCGATGTCGTCGACACGGCCTTCACCGCGGACTACCTGGATCACGAGGCCGGCCCCGAAGCACCGCGTGGTCCCGAGGGCTTCAAGGGATTCGTTCGCGCGTTCCGCACGACGTTTCCCGACGTGGAGGTAACGGTCGAGGACCTGATCGCCGAGGGAGACAGGGTGGCATTGCGGGTCACCTGGCGGGGAACCCAGCTGGGCGCACTGGGCGGCGTCCCGGCCACCGGTCTGCCGGTTGAGTTCGCCGGCTTCCATGTCTACCGCTTCGAGCAAGGAACGGTAGCGGAGCATTGGGGTCTGCAGGATGACCTGGGCCTCCTGCTCCAACTCGGCGTGGTCGCGCCAGGGACCGTCCCGCCGACGCCCGGAGCTGCGGCGCGCGCCTAGGGACGGCGTCCCGGGCGCAGAGGCCCTACTCGTCCTGATGAGGAGGATCCGCAGGTGTTCCACTCGAAGTTCCAGCGTCGGCGTGGTGCCAGGGTGTCGAGGCTGTCGTCATCGAGTACCGAGAGCTGGCCAACGTCGATGGCGTCCCTATTGTCTTCACCCACCTGATCCAAGAGCTACGTCCCATCGACAGCGTGGCCACGCAAAGGTCGAGTGATGAATGCTGATCCCACCGAGCCGTGGTCCGCGGCTCCCGGGTCCATAGTCAATCCCGTACCGCTTGGCCGCGCCTTGGCGGTGATCCGGATCTTCTTCGGCCTGATCATCTTCGCCAATGGCCTTGCCAAACTCAACGACTCCTGGGCTCAGATCGACATCGGTCCCTATCACGCCAACCTCATTACGCGCGATGGGGCGCGGGGCATCCTTGACTTCGAGGTGAATCGGCGCCAAGTGAGCAAGACATCCCCCATGGGGACCGGCGTGCCGGGCCTGAAGCGCCTTGGCAACGACATCGTGCTCAAGCACTGGGACGTCTTCCAATGGGTCGTCACGGTGGCCGAACTCGGGGCCGGTACGCTCCTAATCGTGGGCCTCGCGTCGCGGCTGGGCGCTGTGGTCGACTTGGCACAGCAGCTCTTCCTGGCGCTGGTCTATGTCTCCAGCAATCGCTGGCTCTTCGAGCAGCCGCATGAGTACGTGCCGCTAATCGTGCTGGCACTGGTGCCGGCCGGACGTACCTGGGGGCTCGACGCGTTGATTGTGCGCGCGTCCCAGCGGCTACGCCGATGGCCATTCTGAGGCCGCATCGTCTGGTTCGCCCGTGCATCCGCCGGGAAGGGCCGCCCCCACTGCAGATCGTGGCGTGCCAACCGCGGTTAGCCCTCCGTTGTTACTCCCCGTTCTTCCACTAATCACCATTTAGTGGGAGAAACGCCCCGCCCGCAGCCCGATTTGTTCCAGCTAACCGGAGGCCGCCGCGCTGTTAGCGGAAGATGAAAGTCGACCGTTGAATCGGGTGCTCTCCGCTGTTCGTCTCCCGTGGCTACTCGCTGGTCGATGGTCCACCGCGTGGAAGTGACCCGAACATGGACAGTGGCCGCGTTACGCCTCTCTGTTCCAGTTACGAAACGGCATCATGAGCGTTGAATGGGTCTCGGTCCGTCCAACGAAGCGTTACAACGGGTCGACTGTGTTCACAAGACCAGCTCGCTGCGTCGCGCCTCCGGGAATCTGCTGGAGACCGACCGCGACCAGTTCGGGCTGCGGGCGCTCTTCTACGACGGGATCCCGATCGTGGTCGACGACTTCGTGCCCGACACGGAAACGCTCGGCACCGGCACCGCCCTCTCCTCGATCTACGCCCTCAAGCTCGGCCAGGGGGTCGGGGTGATGGGGCTGGAGCATGGCCGGGTGCAGATCGAGCGGGTCGGCGAGCTGGAAACGAAGGACGCCACGCGCAACCGGATCAAGTGGTGGCAAACCAGGTCCTTTCGGTATGGCAGCGCCTACCTCGGTGTTGTGGATGGTGGGTCATCGAGATGGGCACATGAAGGGTGGCCACCCACAACGGCTCACTGGTCCGCTGTGCCAAGCTGTAAACACGTCAACGACGGAATTCGATGGGCATGCGCTACACATTATTGTGTCGCTTACGACGAAATGTCCGAGTCGGACCAGCGCAGTACAAGCAAATGGTCATTGTGGACACAACCATGACGGCTACAGTCACGCTCACGCCCCCCGTCGCGGGCGTCACCGAACCCCGAGTGAAGAGCACTAAGGGCGGCGCCATGGCCCCTTCCGGGTCTCGTGCACGGTCCGCGGCGGTCCTCAATGGGCCAGACGAGCGGCCATAGTTGACTGACATGGGGACGCACCAGCCTGCGGCGACCGATCAGGAGACATCAGTCCGACCGGTCAGTCTGACTCTGTCGCCAGCCTCACTCGGTCCAGTGCCAGCTCTGCTCGATCTGTCGGAGTGACGCGCTATACGTCTCGGCATCGTTCACCCCGGTGATAGATGTCAGGATGATGGCATCCGTGTTTCGTACCACGACGAGCTGCTGGATTACACGGCCGGCCACCACACTGGTCGACGCGTCAGTCGAATCAATCACGGTGAACGTCAGGCGGATCGCATCGACCCCGTCCAGCGTCGTGCGTTCGAGCGTTGAGTCCTCGATCCCGGAGAGTCCGGCCGCGTTTGCCGCAAGGATCCGCTGAACGACGGCATCGAGATCGTTCGACTCTGAAACGTCAAGCGGCACACGGATCAGGGCGAACAATGCCCGCTCGTCAGGACTGACCAGCTCGATTGCGACATTCGAGAGCGTTTCCTCAGCAGCGCTTGCCTCGACCGCTCCCAGCCGGTCCCGGGTCTGCGCCTCTGTTTGGAGCATCCACCCAGCCGGGTAGGCCAGCGTGAAGCCGTCGCGCGGGTCGACGTATTGCTTGAGCCCCACCCGACGTACCGGTCGCCGCAGACGTCGGGGTCTCAGTCGCACGATCACGGCCCCGAGTACCGCCGCGACGCGCCGATCGGTCCGCTGCCAATCTGGTCGGCGGGCCAGATACGTGTGAGTCCTTCAGCACGACTGGTTCGGGTCGGTAGATGTCTCCCCCATCGCTCGATGACCGCCAGATGCCGTGTTGTCCCGCTCGTTGAGACGCAGGAGATGAGCGCCGCTCACCCAATCAGGCTCCCCGCGGTTTCTTTAATCGCGAACGGAGCCGGACGGTCGCAGGAGCTCCCAGGCTCAAGATGCCGGCCCTCGGTGGAGGAGGCGAGCAGCGTGTGCATGATGTCGAGCACATGAAAGGCCAGCTCGCCGCTGGCCCGGTGGGGACCACCGCGCCGAATCGCGGTCGCCATGTCGGCGAGGCCAATCCCCCGGCTGTCGTCGGTGTGGCCGAAGCTCAGGGGCATATCAGTCCACTCCTTATCGCCGGCCTTGCGGAGGCGAACCGGCCCGCCAAAGGTGTTGGGATCAGGAACGCTGAGCGTGCCATCCGAGGCGTAGATCTCGATCCGCGGCACCTCCGCCGCCCAGACATCAAAGCTTGTCGCCAGCGTCCCAATGGCGCGGCTCGCGAAATCGAGCACGCCAGCGACGTGGGTCGGGGTGTTGACCGCGATCCGGTCGCCCCGCTTCGGACCGCTGCCGACGACCCGCTCGGCGAAGGACGCCCGCGCCGACCCGGTGACGCGACCCACCGGCCCGAGGAGCGCCACGAGCGCCGTCACATAGTACGGTCCCATGTCGAAGAGGGGACCCGCGCCGGGCTGATAGTAGAAATCGGGATCGGGGTGCCACCCCTCGGGCCCATGCCCCAGGAAGAACGCCGTCGCGGCAACAGGCTCCCCGATGGCCCCGGCGTCGAGCAGCTGGCGACACGTCTGGAGACCGCCGCCGAGAAACGTGTCCGGGGCGCACCCGACGCGTAGGCCGCTAGCGGCGGCGAGCTCGATCAATCGCTCCCCTTCGTCCCGACCAATGGTCAGCGGCTTCTCGTTGTAGACCGATTTGCCCGCGGTGACCGCCGCCAGCGCCACCGGAGCGTGTGACGCCGGGATCGTCAGATTCAGCACCACCTCGATCGATGGGTCCGCGAGCAGCTCGTCGACCTCCATCACGCGGGGAACATTGAATTTCTCAGCCTGAGCGTGGGCCCGCTCGCGGCTGAGGTCAGAGCAGGCGACGACATCGAGCGACTCAAATGTCCGCGCCATCTTGAGGTAGATGCTGCTGATGACACCGCAACCCACGACACCGACCTTCACTGGCTCCGGTTTCATCGTCGCTCCTTGTGCTCCATGGTCGTCCAAGGCCGGCGGCACCCGCCGTCATGGGTGACCGCGGGTGGCCTGACCGCCACAACGTGAGTCCATTTTTGTCGGGCTTCAAGCATACAGGAGCCCGCGTGATCGGGCGCACCCCTCATGTCGCGGCGAGCCGCCACTTGCGAGGGACTGCCCCTCGCCATCACCGGGGCCGAACCGCGGGCGACGAGACGATGTCGTCATCGAACCGATGCTCGATCACCCGTCGTCCACGTCGCTCCAGCCCCGGCCAGTCAAAGAGCACCCCGGTCGAGACTCCATCGCCAAGGGCATAGCCGCCATCGGTCGACGTGGGCGGTGTGAGGACGACATCCTCGACGAAATAGGCGCCGGTTGGGGAGAAGTGGTCGCCAGGAAGATTGATGGCATCGAGTCCGTTGAGATTGAGATTGAACGCTTTGCCCCAGGCCGAGTCGAGCATACCGCCGATCCAGGTTCGCACCCCCGCCTCTTGGCAGAGCGTCGCGATCGCGATCGCCTCATCGACCCCTGACACCCGCGGCGGTTTGATGTTGATAATCAGCCGGTCGAGCGCATGCTGGTCGGTCCAGAGCTGGATCGCCGCCCGGGCGTCGCGCACCGAGTGAATACTCTCGTCGAGACAGATTGGGGTCCGCAGGTCGCGGGCGATCTGGCTGTGCAGAACGAGATCGTCATCGAAGAGCGGCTGCTCGATGAGGAGCAGGTCAAACGCGTCAAGCTCCCGGAGCAGCGGCCAGGAGGTGAGATCGTAGGCGGAGTTGGCGTCGACCTGCAGCAGCAGGTCGGGGTACCGCTCCCGGAGCGCCGCGACCACCGGCACGTCGAATCCGGGCCAGATCTTGACCTTCAGTCGTCCGTAGCCGAGGTCCACGGCCTGCTCGGCCAGAGCGAGCACCTGGCCGATCGTGCGGCCACCGATGCTGACGCCGACCGGGAAGGTTCGCCCCGTGCCTCCCCAGAGCTGCCACAGCGGGCAACCGGCTCGCTGCGCGAGCACATCCCACAGGGCAGCCTCGATCCCGCTCTTAGCGAAGACCGCCCCTTTGACCCACGCATAGCTCGCCCGCAGGCGCGCGATCTCGTCAATCGGACCGGTTGACTTCTGATACCAGGCGACACTCGGCACCAGGAACTCCTTAAGCGAGGTCAGGACCGCGGGCGTGTCGACCTCGGCTTTGTACGCTGGGTCGCCCAGAGTCGGGATCTCACCGACGCCTCGTAAGCCGTCAGACGTTTGAATCTCCACGAAGGGTCGAGTGAGCGTTTTGGTGGTCCCGAACGAGGTGGTGAAGGGCACGCGCAGCTCAAGATCCAGCAGGTGAACCGCAATCGATCGAATCGTCATCGATGGCTCCCGTTCATCACCGGCGGCTTAGCACGTAGAAACTCACCCGCTCCCCGGCCGGCTCAACGCCGCTGGCGAAGCCGTCGATCACATAGTCGCCCGGCCGCTCGTCGACACTCACATCGCACACGCCCTCAGCCGGGTCGCCTGCCACCACCGCCCGCCTGGTGGTGATCAACGACGTCAGCACCGCACGCATCTCCTGGCGCCACGCCAATGCACGGCTCGGGTCCGTACGCACCATCTGGTCGATGTCGCCTGGAATCCGGTAACGGACTCGCTCCACCCCAGACGCCGCCACCGCCGCGACGTTGGCGGGTGTCACCTCCGGGACCAGCAGATTCGCTGGCGTCAGCGACTGATAGGTGCCGGCCCGAACGGCATCGATCCGCTCCGTGGTCGACAGACTGGCGAGGTCCCATGAGGCGGTGAAGCGGTCACTCGGGACGTCCTCGCCGTAGAGGCTGCTGGGAAGCAACCCGTACTTGTCGATCGTCAGGAGCTCGACCCGAGCGCCGAGTTTCTCGATGTTGAGCCGGGCGTTGGCGCCGCGCATCGGGTCGAAGGTCCAGGTCGCGGCCGTGTGACCGGCGCGTAGCGCTTCGTGCGCCTGCACGACCTTGAGATGCCAGCCCAGGTCGCCCACCCCGCGCAGCTCATCGCGCACACCCAGCATATGAGAGACGAGGGTGCCCGAGCGGGCGCCGGCGGCGATCGCGAAGCCCAGCCAGCCGTCGGCGTTGAACCGCTGCTCGTGCCGGTACGCGACGAGCACCGAGCCGCCGGTGTCGGCCAGCACGGAGAGGAGGTTTGCCGGTACCAGATCTTCCGGCGGCAGCCCCCAGGTCCGACGCTGGAGCTCGACGAGGAAGCGCAGCGCATCCATCGGGACAGGCGTCCCCTCGACGTCCTCGTACGACGGCAGGTGGGCATGTTCCCAGCGCAGCGGCCGAATCACGACCCCGCCGATCCCCGCCAAGGTCCGCCGCCAGCCCGTTCCGTCAGGCTCGAAACCATGGCGACGGGGATGAAACGCCTCGTCAGCCGCCGGCTGAAGCCGACCCGTCGACGATCCCGACGCCGTCATCTTCGCTCCAGACGCTTGGATCATTCACATCGAGCCCCGTGTCACCCGGTCAGCAGCCCGTTCCCTGGCGAGAAATCATCGACCCCGAAGCCGGGGATCGAGCGCATCGCGAAGACCGTCACCGAGCAGGTTGATCGCCAGCACCGTCAGCATGATTGCCAGACCGGGGAAGAGCGACACCCACCAATAGTGCCGCATCATCGCCCGCCCATCGGAGAGCATGTTTCCCCACTCAGGGTCCGGCGGCTTGATCCCGAGCCCGAGAAAGGAAAGCGTCGAGCCGAGAATGATCGCCCCGGCGATACCGAGTGTTGCCAGCACGATCACCGGCGGCAGGATGTTCGGCAGGATATGGCGGAGGATGATCCGCCGGTCCGCTGCTCCCGAGACCTGGGCGGCGACGACATATTCAGCCTCGCGGGTACTCAGCACGGTGCCGCGAACGACGCGTGTGTACTCGGGGATCGAGGCGATGCCGACCGCCAGCATCAGATTGAAGAGACTGGTCCCGAGGATCGCGACCAGCGCCATCGCCAGCAGGATGCCCGGAAAGGCGAGCATCAGGTCGACGGCCCGCATGATCAGCGCATCGATCCATCGCCCGTAGTAGCCAGCGATCAGCCCAAAACCGACACCGATCACGACGGCGATCCCGACCGCGATCAGACCGACCGGCAATGACTTTCGACCACCATAGAGAACCCGCGAGAAAACGTCTCTGCCGAAGTTGTCGGCGCCGAACAGGTGACTCGTGCTCGGTCCGGCCCGGATCGCTCGCGAATCCTGCGCGATCGGGTCGTACGGCGCGATCACCGGCGCCAGAATCGCCAGGAGTACGACGACGACGAGCACGATCGCCCCGGTCACCGCGCCAGGGTTGCGCGCGAGGCGGCGGGCTGCATCGCGCGCCAGACTCGTCGGTGGCGATGCGCGCTCGAGGGTGAGCACCCCCCGGGCCGCCGGCCGGATCTCGCCAGCGCTCTCAACGTCGACGAGCGGCGGAGAAGCCAGCACCTGCCGGACATCACCCATAGCGAATCCTGGGATCGATCACCGCGTAGGAGAGGTCGACGATCAGGCTGACAGCGACGTAGATCACCGCTGTGACCAGGACGGTCCCCTGAATCAGCGGGAAGTCCCGGTTGCCGATTGCCAGGACAGCGACCCGGCCAAGACCGGGCCGGGAGAAGACCTGCTCGGTCACGACCGCGCCGGACAGCAGCCCCGCCAGCTGCAACCCGAGGTAGGTGACCACCGGGATCAGCGCGTTCTTGAGCGCATGACGCCAGACGACCGCGCGTTGGGCCAATCCCTTCGCCCGCGCCGTGACGACGTAGTCCTGATGGAGGACTTCCAGCATCGAGGAGCGGACCAGCCGGGCGATGTAGGCCGATGATGCGAAACCAACGGTGATCGCCGGAAGCACGAGATGATTGAACCCGCCGAGACCAGTCGCTGGAAAGAGGTGGAAGCGAAAGGAAAGGACGAACAGGAGCAGCAAACCCAGATAAAAGACCGGCATCGAGACGCCAAGCAGCGCGACGACGGTCGCCCCGGTGTCGAGCCAGGTATTGTGGGCGATCGCGGCGATGATCCCGAGCGTGACGCCGAAAAGGACCGCCACCAGCGTGCCCGCCAGTGTCAGCTGGAGGGTCGGCCAGAGCGACTCATGGATGGTGTCCCAGACCGGTCGCTTGCTGTGAATGCCGCTGCCAAGATCGCCGTGGAGCAGATTGCCCATGTAATCGGTGTATTGCTGCCAGAGCGGTCGATCGAGCCCGTACTGGTGACGCAGCTGATCGGCACGCTCGGGCGAGATCTGTTTCTCCCCGGCAAAGAGCAGCACAGGATCGCCCGGGGTCAAATGGGTCATCAAGAAGGTAAAGAGGGTGATCCCGATCAGCACCGGGATCGCCTGCACGAACCGGCGAATGATATAGCTCGTCATGACCGGTCCCTGCCGCTCTCGGCGATGTGTCGCATGGTCCGCCGACCGGCCCCTGGAGCGGAACGCCCGTGACCCGCGGGTCCACGGGCGTCCGCCGCCGACCGTCGAGAAGGCGTGCTACTCCTCGAAGTGCGCGTCGTTGAGCCAGACGTACGACGAGAGGAAATCGAGGAAATCGCCCTGCAGTTTCTTCTGCTTGGCGTTGTAGGTGATCGAGTCCGCCATCGGGATGGTCACGGCATCTTCGAGCACCTTGAGCTGGATCTTGGAGTAGAGCTCCTTGCGGACCTCCGGCTCGGCGCTGGTCGCCGCATCGTCGAGCATCTTGTCGACCTCGGGGTCGCTGTACTTGGCGAAGTTGAAGTTGCCAATGTTCTCGGAATGGAAGATGGCCCGCAGAATGTCGGGGTCGGCGAAGGAGAACCAGAGGAAGGAGACATCGTAGTCGCCCTCCTGGCGTTTTTGCCGGGCGGCGCCCCGCTCCAACGCTTCGACCGTCACATCGAACCCGATCTCGCGGAACGCGCCCTGGACAAAGGTTGCCATATTCTTGTCGTTTGGCCGGTCCTGGATCGGCCAGTAGAGTTCGGCTTTCTGACCGTCCTTCTCCCGAATGTCGCCATTCTTGACCCAGCCGGCCGCGTCCAGAAGCTCCTCGGCCTTGGCTTTGTCGTAGGTATAGACCTGCTCGGTCTTCGGCTCATAGCCAAAGGTCGGCTTCATCAACGGACTCGCCGCCGGCTCGTTGGTCCCGCCGAAGACCGCCTGGTTGAAGGCGTTCTTATCGAGCGCGTAGGAAAGGGCCTGACGAACCTTCGGATCGGCCTGCGGCTTCCCTTCGCGAGCGACGTTGAAGAGCAGGATCCAGCCCGAGCCGGGCTGTCCCTGGGTGATGACCTCGATGTCGGAGTTCTCCTGGAGATCGGCGAGCTGGAGCGGGTCGACCGAGTCGATGTACTGCGTCTCGCCGGAGAGCAAGGTCCCGGTTCGCACGGCGTCGTCCGGGATGATCTTGAAGATGATCTCGTCGAAGTAGGCCGCACCCGGGTGCTTGAAGAAGGAGGAGCCCCATGAGTAGTCAGCGTTCTTCACGAGCGTGATGTGGTCGGCTTCGACCCACTCCTGAACCTTGTACGGACCGGTGCCCACCGGCTTCCGCGCGAACTCGGCGAGTCCCATCTTCTCAACCGCTGTTGGCGAGACGATCCCGAGATAGCCGTTCAGGCCGGTCAGGAACGGAGCGAACGGGCGGGTCAACACCATCTTGATCGTGTAGTCGTCGATCACCTCCGAGTGATCGTAGGTACCGATCTGATCGTGTGACTGACAGGGCGTGATCACTTCGGCGGGGTCTGCCGTTGGCACCGCCTCCGGGCTCGCGCCGGCCGCGACCGCGTCGGCGACATACGTGTCGAGGGCGACCACCCGGTCGTAGGTGAACTTGACCGCGTCGGCATTGAACGGCGTGCCGTCGTGGAATGTGACTCCCTGCTTCAGTTTAAACGTGTATTCCAGTCCATCGTCAGAGGTGGTCCAGGACTCCGCGAGCGCTGGAAGGATCTCTGTCGCGCTTGGCATCCAGACGAGCGGCTCACAGACGTTGAGGGTGACCCGCACCGTCGAGTCGTAGCAGGTCACCTGTGGATCGAGGGTTCCGTCGACGTCGAAGCCGAGGCCATAGGTCAGCGTGCCGCCACCGGTGATGGCGTCTTGCCTGGTCGCCACCATGCTGCTCGCCGCCGCGCCCAGCGCCGCCTGGCGCGCGAGGACTAGCGCCACCGCTCCACCCGCTGACGCGGCCAGCAGACCGCGTCGGGAGATCATCCGGCCCTCTGCCGTCGTCAACACCGGTACGTCGTCGCGATCGAGATCGTTGCCTGTTGTCTGAATCATTGAAACCCCTCCGGTCCTTCTGGTGGGCCGCCAGCCACCGAGCAACTGGTCAACGCCGAACATTACCGAGTGCTCGCCGAGGGGAGGCGCCTGAGAGCCGCCGACGACGGTCTCGCAATGCCACTGGGCGAGATGCTCGGAGGCTAAACCGGCCATGATGGCCTGTCAATGGGCAGCAAGCACACCGCGAGCAGTGGATACTGGCGGCCGCATTGGGCGGGGCCGGTGGCGACGCGAATGGAGGGGGCGGACACGATGGGCAAGGCGCTTCGGGTCGGCATCGTCGGGGCCGGCAGCTGGTCCCGCGCGGCGCACATTCCTGGCTTCCAGCAGTGCGACGGCGTCGACCTGGTCGCCCTCTGCGACACCGATCGCGAGCTCGCCGCTCAGGTCGCCCGTCAGTCAGGGATCCCGGGTGTCTACGGCTCCACCGTCGAGATGCTCAACCGCGAGCATCTTGACCTCATCAGCATCGTCACGCCCGACGATCGCCATGCGGTCGACGTCCTGGCGGCGATCGCCGCCGGCGTCGATGTCCTGTGCGAGAAACCGCTCGCCACGTCACTCGGCGACGCCCAAGGGTTGGCTCTCGCCGCTCAAGCTAGCGGGCGGCAGACGAAAGTTGGCTTTATCCTCCGCTACGCCCCGGCGGTGATGCGCCTGCGGGAGATCGTGCTCGGCGGCGAGATCGGCCAACCGCACCTCCTCCAGGCGTTCCAGCACAATGGACAGTTCCTCGATCCTACGACGCCACTGCATTGGAAGATGGAGCGCGACCGCACCGGGGGCGGCGCGGTCGTCGAATATGGGATCCACACCCTCGATCTGGCGCGATGGCTGATGGGCGAGGTCAGCCGGGTCTGCGCCAGCGGCCGGACCGTGATTCCGACGCGTCCACTCCCCTCCGGAACCGGAACCGGCGTTGTCGACGTGGACGATTCCACCATCTGGATGATGGATTTCACCAGCGGCGGTCTGGGGATCGGTCATGCCGGCTGGGCCACGGCGGGCCGGCCGCCGGGTCTGGAGCTGCGGGTCTATGGGTCGCGCGGCGCGGTGCGCTGTCAGCTCACGGACGATCTGCCGGAGACCGGGGGGCTCTGGCTGGCCGGTGAGGACGGCACGTTCCATCCCGTCGCTCTCCCGGCCGCGGCGACACCGCTGATGCCGTCGTCCGGACCATGGTGGACTCGCTTTCCAGCTCACCTGATTCGTCACTTCGTCGCTGAGATCCGGTCCGGGCAACCGGCCGGCCCGACCTTCTCCGACGGCGTTCGGGCGCAGGCGATCCTCGACGCACTGCTCCGCTCCATGCGCGAGGCTTGTTGGGTGAGCATTCCCGCGGTTGCGATGCCGGAGTGATCAGCGATCGGCCGACCGGTGGATGGGTCTCAGGACGGCCCCTTTCCGGTGACCCAGTCATAGCGCGGATCGTCGTCGATGATCGCGCCGCCCGGACGAGAACCGATGCCGGCACCACCATCGACGCTCCAGACCGCTCCGGTGACATAGCTCGCCAGGTCGGAGGCGAGGAAGAGGACGACCCCCGCCACCTCCTCCGGCTCGCCAGGCCGGGCGAGGGGCAGCGAAGGAATTCGTCGTCCCAACCCCTCGGCCATCACCGGCGGCAGCGGCTTCGGCTGGGTGTCGATCAGACCGGGGCTGACCGCGTTGACGAGAATGTCGTAGGGCGCCAGCTCGATCGCAGCGACCCGGGTGAAACTCTCGACGGCGGCCCGGCTCGACGCATAGGCGGCCGCCCCCGGCGACCCTCGGCCGCTGACACCGGAGGAAAAGTTGATGATTCGTCCCCCTGCTCCGCCGGCGATCATCGCCCGGGCTGCCGCCTGGGTCATCAGGAAGGTGCCCCGGCAGTTGACCGCGTAGACCAGATCCCAGACCTCGACCCGCTCTTCGAGCAGCGTCGCGTGGGGCGCAACCGCGGCATTGTTGACACAGATGTCGAGCCGGCCGAAATGCTCCCCGGCAGCATCGATGATTCGGGAGGCACCGTCCGGCGTGCTGACATCGGCGGTCACGGTGACGGTGCGGGCCTCATCGAGACCGGCGCAGGTCTCCGCCAACCCGGTGGCATCGCGATCGGCGGCTACCACGGCGGCGCCCGCTTCCGCGAAGCGATGGACCATGACGCGACCGATCCCACGCGCCGCGCCGGTCACAAGCGCAGTCTGCCCGGAGAAATCAAACCGTGGATTCATCGCTCCCCTCTCGGTGGCGCTCAGGGGCAACACGAAAAGCGGGAGCCAGTGTACGACGCTCCGCGCGCCCTGGGAACGGCACCGTCAGGCGTCCGGCCTGAACGACGCGCCCCAATGACGCCCGCCGGGGACGCTGTTGACACGAGCTGGGGGTCCATGGAGGATGCCAGGAGAGAGAGTGCCGCGACGAGGAGAGAAACCACGGCCAATCAGGCCGCGGGCAAGGAGGGGATCGTGGTCGGTCCGATCACCGGACGGAAGGTGCGCGTTGGAGTGCTGGGCGGAGGCCGCTGGGCAAAGATGGCCCACCTGCCGGGTTGGACCCGTGATCCCCGCTGCGAGGTTGTCGCCCTCTGCGACGTCGATCAGGGTCTCGCCGCGGAGACGGCGGCAGCCTTCGGCGTCGGGGATGTCAGCAGCGACTACCGGGAGGTCGTGGATCGAGACGATCTCGATGTCATCGATGTCTGCACGCCGAGTCACACGCACTTCGACCTAGCGATGGCGGCGCTGCAGGCCGGCAAACATGTGCTCTGCGAGAAACCGGTCGCCTTCGATTTCCGGGAAACGATTCGGGCCGCCGACCTGGCGCGAAGCAAGGGACTGAAGACCAAGCTCGGCTTCACGTTCCGCTACTCGCCGGGGATGCTCTACATGAAGGAGCTGGTCGATCAGGGGTTCTGCGGGGAGCCGTACATCTACAACGCCTACGAGCAGAACTCGCAATGGATCGACCCCCAGACGCCGCTGCGTCAGGTCGACCCGGAGGCCGACCAATCGAGGATTCGGGTCTCGTCGCTCGAAGGGTACGGCGCTCCGGTGATCGACCTGGCCCGCTTTATGGTCGGCGCCGATCTCACCTCGGTCGTTGGCACCCTTCGCAACTTCGTGCCCGACCGGATGGTGCGCGACACGGGGCGGATGATGCGAATGAACATCGACGACGGCGATGTCTTCATCGGCGAGTTCGCCAACGGCGCGATCGGCACCGTCCAGAGCAGCTTCGTCACCGTTGGCAACTACCCCGGCATCGAGGTCCGTCTCTACGGCTCAAAGGGGGCGATCATCACCCGGCTGATTGAGGAGTTCGGAGTCGCCGAGACGATCAAAATCGCCACCCCGGACGATGTCGAGTTCAAGGAGCAGGAGATCCCCGCCCGCTTCTACCCCGAGGGCGGTCACGCGCGGGAAGACTGGCACACGCTCTTTTACTCGAACTTGATCAAGGACTTTCTCGACGAACTGACCACCGACTCCCCGCGCAACCAGGGCAATTTCGACGACGGCGCCTGGGTTCAGGAGATCATCAACGCGGTCGAGATTTCCTATCACGAGCGTCGCTGGACCGATCTGCCGTTGCCCCGATGAGCACCGGTGAACCGGGCATGACGCCGTCGACTGCTGACACCAGTCCGGGCAATGAGCTGGCCGGTGACACCTGGCTCGATGCGTTCTTTCAGCACTACTACGCACGGCGACCCGTCAACGCCACCTTTATCGGTGTCCATGACCACGACCACGTCCTGCCGGATCTCTCCTCGGGGGGCACGGCCGAGACCGTCAACGAGATGCGGCGCCTTCGTCGCGATCTGGAGGCGATCCCGGTCGCCGGGCTGACCGACGCGCAGCGGCACGACCGGCTCCTGGCCGGGAACTTTCTCGATCTCCAGATCATGGAGGCTGGTCTGCCGCAGTTTGGTCGTGGCAATCCCGCCGTGGCCACCGGTGAGGGCGTCTTCAGCCTGCTGTCCCTCTTCCTGCGCGATAGCGAGCCGCTCGCGGAGCGGGTCGCGGCGGCCATCTCGCGGATGCGGGCGATGCCGGGCTTCCTGGCATCGGGCCGCGCCACCACCACCGCCGCTCCATCTCCCTGGACCGACCGGGCGATCCACGAAGCGCGCTCGGCGGTGATCTACTTCGGCGACGGTATGCACCAGCTCGCGACCGATCAGCACATCACCGATCCGGCCTTCCTTGAGGCGGCCGTCATCGCGCGGGACGCCTTCGCCGGGCACGCCGACTGGCTGGAGAACGAGCTGCGCCATCACCCATCCGAGCACATTGCGTGCGGCCGGGACGCGTTCGACCGATACCTGGCGCTCGGGCATTGTCTCCCTCCCGAGCAGGATGCGGCCTGGGTGGAGTCGTACGCCCGGCGGGTGATGGAGGAGACCCGAGCTGCGCTCGACGAGCAGGCGCGGACGATCGATCCCAACCAGTCGTGGACCGAACTGCTGGCAACCCTCCCTGACGCTCACCCGTCGCAGACCGACTATTACACCGCTTTTGCTCAGGTCTGGGACGCCAGCCGCGAGACCGCGCTCGCCCACGATCTGCTTTCCTGGCCCGACGCGCCGATCGTCTACGGGCCGGTGCCGCGCTCCGACCGGGCAGCGGCCGAGGGGCTCTATTACCTCCCGTATCGCTGCCCGGCACCGTTCGGGCGGCCGGAGGTGCATCGCTACCTCGTCCCACCAGTTGAACCAGAGATGCCGCCGGTGGAGCAGGAACGCCGCCTGAGGGTGACGAATGATGCGGCAATCAAGCTGAACCATGTCGTCCACCATGGCGGCATCGGCCACCATGTCCAGAACTGGCATGCGGCACGCGCCGCCTCGCGGATCGGCCAGATGGCCGGGGTTGATTGCGCGTCTCGAATCGCGATGTTCAGCGGGGGCACGCTGGTCGAAGGATGGGCCTGCTACGCCACCGACCTGATGGATGAGGCGGGGTTCCTGACGCCGCTGGAGTCGCTGAGCGAGCGGCAGGGACGTCTGCGGATGGCCGCCCGCGCGGTGGCCGATGTCTCGCTCCACACCGGCGTCTTCACTCTGGACGAGACCGCGGCGTTCTACGAGCGGGAAGCGGGGATGACCGCGGCGGCCTCACTCGGGGAGGCGGTCAAGAACTCGATGTTCCCCGGCGCCGCGATGATGTATTTGATCGGTACCGACGCGATCCATGACCTGCGGGGGGAGCTTTCCCATCGTGACGGAGCGGCCTTCTCCCTTCGCGATTTTCACGACCGCTTCCTGAGCTACGGGGCCATCCCGGTGTCCCTGATCGCGGCGGCAATGCGGGGACAACCGCTCGGAGCGGGGTAGAACAAGACATCGGTCACACCACGTCGACCCGGGAACGGTCGCTTCAGCTCGTCACCCAAGGCTTTCATCACCAGATGCGCGCGAACTGGCGACACCGCGGTCGGGGACGGGAGCGCATGCCATGCGCCCCTACCACGGGATGAACGATCCACGCGGTGGCTTGCCGGGATCGGCCGTCCCTCACCCACGGGCGCAGCAATCAGCTCCCCTACGGACGATGGCGGTCGATTCCCCCGGCGGGTGATCGGAGCGTCGCATTGCCGGACGCCCCGCTCCGGCACATTCAGCGGCAGGGGCTCATGGGCTGCGCGTATGGTGGCCGAAGCGGTGGTGGGCTGTTCCCCGGCGGTGATCGGACCACCGCATAGGCACCATCACCGCACCCCTCGCCCCCGCCCACTCCGTAGGGGCGCTGCTTGCTGCGCCCGCTGGTGCGGGTTTCATCGTCACCGTGAGACAACCAGTGGCCCACACCCCACCCGTGGTAGGGGCGCATAGCATGCGCCCTGGTGCCGGGCCGCCTGATCGCGATTTGGACGGCACGGCTCCCCACTCCAGAACCCGCCATCGACTCTCACATCCGGGCGGGAGCACCACCATCCCTCTCGGGTAAGAGGTCTGGCGTGCGCCCTCCACCCAACCACGGGGTCGCGGGTGGCCCACCGGACGCGAGCAATGAAGAGGCGCAGGGAAGAGGCGCAGGTGGCCCTGGGTGCTAGTTGAGCAGGTAGACGAGCAGCGCGCCGAATCCACCGACGAGGATGACGATGGCGAATGGCAGGAAGACGCCGAACGCGGAGTCGACGCGGAAGCCGCCACCGTAGATGCCGGTCCGCTCCCGAAGATGGTTCATCACCTTATGCACGGCCCGATCTCCATGACATCCATCTCTCGATCATCAGCATCAGCAGAGCGATCATAACGCACGAGGACGGGTTTCCGGTCCGGCGCGTCGGCGGTTCTGGCTACCTCCCGGCCGCGACCGGCTCGACCGGCTCCGGATCGGGGACCGCAGCGGCGTCGGCGGGGGAACGTGGAGGCGCGACCGACCGCATCGCTGGAAAGAGGATGACATCGCGGATACTCGACTGATCGGTGAGGAGCATGACGAGGCGGTCGACACCGATCCCGACGCCGCCGGTCGGCGGCATGCCATACATCAGGGCATTCACGTAGTCGAGATCGATCGGCATCGCCTCGTCGTCACCGGCGGCCCGGTCCCGTGCTTGCTCGCGGAACCTGGCAAGCTGATCGAGCGGGTCGTTCAGCTCGGTGAAGGCATTGCCGATCTCGCCGCCACCCAGGTAGGGCTGGAACCGCTCAACATGGGTGGGATCATCGGTTTTGCGCTTGGCGAGTGGTGACAGCGCCACCGGGTAATCGATCAAAAAGGTCGGCTGGATCAGGTTCGGCCGCACGCACTGCTTGAGCAGCTCGTCGACGATCCGCGGCCAGACCGTGCCGGTCTCAATCTCGGCCCCGGCCGCTCTCGCCGCCGCGAGCAGACCCGGCTGATCGGGGTGGGCGGTGTAATCGACCCCGGACCGCTCCAGAATGGCGTCCCGCAGCGTGATGCGCGGCCACGGTCCAGTCAGGTCGATCTGGTGCCCCTGGAAGGTCAGACGAGGCTCGCCCACCACATCGATCGCCACCTGGCGGATCATGGCCTCGACGACGTCCATGATGATCAGGTAGTCGGCGAAGGCCTCATAGAACTCAAGCATGGTGAACTCAGGGGAATGGTTCCGATCCAGCCCCTCGTTGCGGAAATCTTTGGTGATCTCGTAGACCCGCTCGAATCCACCGACCAGCAGACGCTTGAGATAGAGCTCGTCGGCGATCCGCAGATAGAAGGTCTGGTCCAGGGCGTGATGATGGGTCGTGAAGGGCCGCGCCGCCGCGCCGCCGTAGAGCGGCTGAAGCGTCGGGGTCTCGACCTCCAGGTAGCCCCGCTGGTCGAGGAAGCGGCGAAGCGACGAGACGGTCCGCGACCGGAACTCAAAGACCCGGCGGACCTCGGCGTTCGCCATCAGATCGGCGTATCGCTGCCGGTACCGCAGCTCGGTGTCCGTCAGACCGTGCCACTTCTCCGGTGGCGCGTTGAGTGCCTTGGCGAGAGGCAGGATCGACTGCACGCGCAGCGTCACCTCCCCCATTCTGGTCCGGAAGAGGACACCGGTCGCCTCGACGAAGTCGCCCAGATCGTAGAGCTTGAGGGCCTCGGCGAACGCGTCGTCCCCGAGGGCGTCCCGGCGCAGGTAGAGTTGCAGCTCGCCGCTTCCATCCCGCAGATGGGCGAAGATCGTTTTCCCCTGATGACGCCGGCTGACCAGACGGCCGGCGACGGTGATGCGCCGATCATCCTCCCCGCCATCGAGCGATGCCTCGACCGCACCGAAGTGCTCACTCGCCGCGGCGGTGGTATGCGAGCGATGGGCACGCGGTGGGTAGGGGTCGCGACCGGCGGCACGGAAGGCATCGGCCTTCTGGCGGCGGACCTCCTGGAGCTCAGACAGCTGGGCAGACGCGGAAACGGATTCGTCGGTCACGGTGATCCTTCCGGGTGTGCGTGAGTGGGAACGACGGGCCTGATCCCCCCGTGTCGACATGAGCCATCGCGGGAGGGTGGGGCGACCGTCGAGTGGAAGGCGACCACTCGTCCAGGCGACGTGCGGGCGCTAGTTGACGGAGACGACCGTGTAGACGAGCGACCCCAACGGGGTGACGACACTCGGCGAATCCCCGGGGCGGCAGCCGATAACGGCCCGCCCGACCGGTGAATCGGTGGAGATGGTTCCCTCCAGGCTATTCGCTTCCTCGGGGCTCACCACCGTCCATGTCTCCTTCTCCCCGTCATCGCCCTGCAACGTCACGACCGATCCGAGGCCGATGCGATCGTCGCCCGCGTCGCGGTGCACGATCTCAGCGCGCTCAAGCGTCTGATGGAGATCTCGAATACGTGCCTCGACCATCACGTACTCTTCTTTGAGGTCCTCATACTCGCTGTTATCGGAGACATCGCCGTGCTCGGTTGCCTCCTGAATACGGGAGGTCAACGTCGGCAGCTTCTCGGTCTCAAGGTGCCGCAGCTCCGCTTCCAGACGGGTCTTGCCGGCCTCGGTCAACTGCACCGTGCGAACCTTCATCAGCGTGCGGTCCTTTCCTGGCGGAGCGCTGGTGGAACCTGCCGAGCGGCATGAGCGATCCCGGTCAGGGCCTGATGTGGCTTGACCGGGCGAAACGTCGCGTCATCGCTCATCAGACCGGAGCGGGCACCAGATATGGTAAGGGAGCCCTGGGAAAGGCTTCCCATGCTCCCAACGTACGCCAAGTATAGGCGGGTGCCGCGACCCTGTAAACAGCGGCGCGCTGACGGCGGCGTTCCATGGCACCGCACGATTCCTCCCCACGACTGACAGTCGTCAAACACCGGCATTGACGCCCACCAGACCATCAGGTAGGCTTGCCTCCGGCCGCGCTCGACAGCGTCGGCAGAGGCGTGTCATCGTTGGCCCGGTAACCTGGCCCCACATGGCACTCGATCCCACCAAGGGAGATTCGTTGGACGCGGACAGTCCTCGCTATTTCCAGAAGGCAGCGCGCCCGCGTTAGCCGGTTCACGGTCGCCCTCCCCGAAGCGGGAGCCGCCCTGCCCGGCCAGTGCCGGGCGACCATCGCCGGCACGTATGCCGGCGGAAAGGGCGGTGAGCCGATGCGGCAGCCAGTTCGCTATTACATCGAGCAGTCCGACAACCATGCCGTCGTCCGGAGCATTGCCGTGCCTCCGGTGACCCAGCTCCCTCGTTCCCCGGCTGAGCCGGTCGCCACCGGGGTCGTTCCGGAGACGACCCCGGTGCGTCGTGCCCGGGTGCGCCGGCTGGTGCGGGCGGCAATTCATCGCTCCCAGAACCACAGCTAACCGCCACGGCAACCTGACGACCCCAGGCCCGACATGATGAACGCGCCGCGATTCGACCTGACGGTCGTATGCGTGTCGAATTTGGCCGCGCCGTCGGGTGCCCAGGGTAGTGACGAAGTGAGCGTGCCGCTGCGCGGCGTCATTCGCTGGTACGTGCCTTGCATGGGGAGAGCTCGATATCGCGAGCGCCGGCGGGCTGCCGGTCACTTCCGCGCGACGTCAGCGAGGAGCTGTCGATGAATGACCGTATCACGACCGACGCGTCATCGGATTTCGAGATCGGCGCCACTGTCTACGCCGGCGATGAGCCCCTTGGCACGCTGGAAAGCATTGAACAGGAGGGCGGAGCTAACGCCTTTGAGACGCTTGTCGTCCGGGCGGGGGAGACCGACCAGGTCTTCGATGTTCCGATCGATCTGGTCGATCTCCAACGATCGACCAGGCGCGACGTGTACCTGACCGGGAGCCGCGAGGAGCTCGGTCTGGATGTCGCGGTCACCACCATGGCCGACGCTCACCTGATCGATGTCGGCGACACCATCATGATCCCGCGCCGTGAGGAGGTGCTCGTTCCGACGACCGAAGAGGTCGAGGTCGGTACGGTTCGCATCTCGAAGCGGGTCGAGCAGGTACCGGTCGAACAGACCGTTGATGCCATGCTCGACGATCTGCTGATCGAGCGGGTGGCCATCGACCGCCCGATTGCCAGCGCGCCGGCCCCTCGGCACGAGGGGAACACCATCATCATCCCCGTGGTCGAAGAGGTCCTGGTCACCGAGAAGCGCCTGATGCTCAAAGAAGAGATCCGGATCACACGCCGCAAGGTGGCGCAGCCGGTAATCATCCGCGACACCGTGCGGCGCGAGGTCGTCGAGATCCACGATCCAGAGGGGACCGGTTATCACGCGGGACGCGCACCATCGACGGCCGCTCCGGTGACCAGCCCGGCCCGACGCACGCCGAAGCCGGTCACCGAAATCACGGATGACCTTCCCCTGACGTGAGGTCGAGGGCCAGCATGCCCGGCGCACGAAACCATTCCTGAAGACAGACAGGGCCGGGAGATACATCCCGGCCCTGCTCGTTTAGGTAGTGGCGATCGGTCAGTCGAAGCGCGAACGGCTACGAACCGGCTCCAGGGTCGTCACCGAACTCACGGGCAATCGCTGGCGGCGTCTGCGCGGCCCCCATCGACCCGCGAACCGGGATGCTCCGAGGCTTGGCCTCCTCGGCCTTGGGCAGGCTGATCGTCAGCACCCCGTCTTTAAAGTCGGCGCTCGCCTGGTCAGCCTTGATCGACGTGGGCAACGCGATCGTGCGCTCAAAAGCGCCGACGCGGCGCTCGCGGATGATCCAGCGTCCGGTCGCTTCCTCGATCGACTCTTCTCGCCGCTCGCCGCGAATCCGAAGCGTATCGCCCAGCACCGTGATATCGACATCCTCCGGCGGGACGCCAGGGACCGACGCCGAGACAATGAAGGCGTCAGGCGTCTCCCGCAGGTCGATCGCCAGGCCAGATGTATTGGTCGCGCCGCCGCGAGGGCGGACAAAGCTTTCTTCAAGCAAGTTGTTCATCGCCTCCCGTAGGCTCACGATATCGCTCAATGGGTCCCACCGTGAGATGCTCATCCCGGACTCCTCCTTGCTCGCGCACGGCCCGGGGATCGCTGCGCGCGCCACCGACTCGGTCATTAGCACTCTATCGTCGAGAGTGCTAATACAGTATACGACCGGCTGGTCGTCGCCGCCAGCCAGCGGGGCGGCCGATACCGCATCTTGACTGCAGCCGGCGTGCCACCGCATGCTGGCCGGATGGATATCCCATCAGCAGAGGCCACTCGCGACCCGGCCGTGGCGCTCCCGTCAGCACCGCGACGCCCGCGGTCAGTCGTCCGTGCCTACCTCCTGCTTCCCCATGCGGTGCCGGTGCTGGTGGTGATGACCGCGACGGCGGGCTTTGCCATCTTCTTCGATGCCGGGGCGCCGCCGGCCGCCACCTTCACGCGGCTCCTACTGGCAATGCTCGGCGGGCAAATCGCGATCGGCGCGATCAACGAGGTGGTCGATGCCGGTCTCGACACCGCCGCGAAGCCCTGGAAACCGATTCCCGCCGGTCTGATTGCGGTTCCAACGGCGATCACCATCGCGGCCGTCTCTCTGGTTCTCATGGCGTTCATGAGCGCGACCCTGGGCACTGCCTCGCTCCTGCTCTGCAGCGTGGGAACCGCTACCGGGCTGGCCTACGACCTCTGGTTCAAACGATCCCTCTGGTCGTGGCTGCCGTACCTCGTGGCGCTGCCCCTGCTGCCGATCTGGGTCGCGACCGCCCTCGACACATTCAACCCGCGCCTACTCATGCTCTACCCGCTCGGAGCCCTCGCGGTGATTGGCGTCCACCTCAGCCAGGCGCTGCCAGATGTCGCCTCCGACCGCGCCGCCGGCATCCGCAGCCTGTCGAGCCAGCTTGGACCTCGCCGGACCCTGGTCGGTTGCTGGGGTGCGACACTGACCGCTCCGCTGCTGGCCCTCCTCGCGGCCCCGGTTCTTGCCGAGCGACCGGGAATCGTAAGCGGAGCCGCGATTGCGGTGGGCGCCTTGATCGGGCTGAACGGAATGCTCTACGCGGTGCGCCCGCGGGCGGGCGTGATGGCCTGCTTTCCCTGTGTGGCAATCAGCACGGTTCTGATGGGTCTTGGTTGGGTGGTTGCGGTCGGGAACTGACTCAGGCGGCGACCGGCCTGCCCCTCAGGTGATCGGCTGCCCGGTCCGCACACAGGCGGCCCCGGCGGCTACGGGATGCTGGCGATCGTCTGGCGGTGAACCCCGCTGCTCGTGTCGTCGGAAGGCACCGTGTCGATTCCGTCTCGACCGTCGCGGACATCGCCGAAGCCGCTGTTCCCGTCGAGTCGTCGCTGCCATCCTGGCCAAGGAGGCGATCGACATCGTCCCCACCGTCAAGGTCGTCATTGCCTCCGCCGCCGGCGATCGGATCGTTGCCACTCCAGCCGGCGATGTCGCCGTCGCCTCCGCCGCCGGAGAGTTGGTCGTCCCCAGTCCAGCCGCCGAGATCGCCGCCACCGCCACCGCCACAGCTGACACCCTGGTCGTCGATGAGATGACGGCCCGAAGTGCCCATGACGATTTGCCGGTAACTGGCACTATAGATCCGGCTACTCGCGCGCCGGACCGTGATCTTCCGGTCGTTGCACGGTCCGGCGGACGAGGCATCGTCCGGTGTCATCACCCTGAGACGCCACGAATGAGAACCACGCAGCGTCGCTGCAAGCGCATGATGGCGTCGTCCCCCGGCGCAACCGCCATGCTCCGAGACACCTGATCCATCTGCCAGGCCCGCCCACCAAACCAGGGGCAGCGTGTCGAAGCGATGGACCGGGCCGGCTACGGGTGCGTCACGATCCCATCAGGGTTTGACATCGGCCACTCCGCTGACCGGGCGGTGACACCGTGGACCCTTGTGTGGCTGTCCCTGCGCTTGACCTGAGACATTGGCAACGAGAGGGCGAATGCGGCCGCATTGGTGATGTCCACCAGCGCGGTGGTGATGACACTCCGGTCGTCAACAGGGCGACCGGCCGCTCATCGTTGTTTCCAGTCGTCGTGCCCGCGGGCTAGACGATGCGGGTCGACAGCGGGCTGGTCCGCACCCGCGTGGCATGGCGTTCGGCCGCGGCGCGGGTGGCATCGCCCAGCCTGGCAGCTCCCTCGGCGATCCGCGATGGGTCGAGCGCCGAGAAGGCGAGTCGCAAGGTGTGCCGGCCACCGCCGTCGGCATGGAAGAGGTCGCCCGGAACGAAGGCGGTGCCACGGGAGATCGCCTCGGCGAGCACCTCCCGGGCGCGGAGACCACCCGCCAGTCGCGCCCAGAGATAGAAGCCCCCCTCGGGCAGCCGCCAGTCGAGCAGGTCGCCCGCCTGGGCGGTTAGTGACGCGGCAAGTGCGTCCCGCCGCACGGGATAGAGCTGCCGCACCCGGTCGAGATGCGCGTCGAAGCCGCCCCGGCCGACATATTCGGCAATCGCCCACTGGGCCAACGGATTCGAGTCGAGGTCGACCAGCGCTTTGACCCAGGCCAGTCGCTCGATGACTGGTGGCGGAGCGACAACCCATCCGAGGCGAAACCCGGGAAAGAGCGTCTTCGAAAAGGTGGAAAGATAGATCACACCGTCGCTGGCCGCCCGGTCGATCCCGAGCAGGGGCGGCAAATCAACGCCGTCGTAGCGAAGCTCGCCGTACGGGTCGTCCTCGACGATCACCACGCCGTGCCGTCGCGCCACCCTGAGGAGACGCTCGCGGCGGTCGAGCGAGAGCGTTGCCCCGGTTGGGTTCTGGAAGGTTGGCAGCACGTAGATGAGCTTGACCGAGCGCCGCGCCAGCAGATCGCTGACCCGCTCCGGATCGATTCCCTCGCGATCCGCCGGCAGCGGCACGATCCGGGCGCCGACGGCACGGAAGACTTGAAGCGCACCGTGGTAGGTC